>Ga0209150_1000328_pt1 | contig 16394 bp, 9 predicted proteins | sample WorMetTyACAVOLI3_FD_187424 | JGI IMG/M metagenome (GOLD analysis project Ga0209150, IMG submission 187424) | Marine gutless worms symbiont microbial communities from Max Planck institute for Marine Microbiology, Germany - Olavius algarvensis... ... | reverse complement strand
ATCGGTCGATGTTGGGTTTCGCATTTCGTAATAACACCGGCAAAATGTAGGTTGGGTTGAGTGCAACGAAACCCAACAAAACTTGGAGCCGGCTCAACCCAACCTACAAAATGCAAAATAACCCATAACGGATCCAACTCTAACTTTAAAATGTAGTTTCATAAGAGTGCGGCCTCTGGCCAAAAGAGCGGCCAGTCTGATCGAAAATAGAAACTGCGCCAAACCGGCGTTTCGTAAAATCACATTATTGGTTTCTTACTCGTCCTCGTCCTCGTCCTCGTGCTCGTTCTCGTCCTCGAAGCCTTTGAGCCGTTTTCCTACCCGAGGACGAGGACGAGTACGAGGACGAGCACGATTTAGGATCCCTTTCCTGGGGTAAATGCAGTTGTAGTTTCATAAGAGCTGAAACGCAAATCGGGTTAGGCCTTTCCAGCTGCGGTGATGCGAACAGCCGGAATCCGCAGTGAGTCAGCAGTTGGCGGGTTGGCTGCTTCCATGCAGCTTAAACGGCCTGCCATCAACTACAGGTTTAGTTCATGAATCACGTTGTCGTACGTCTATTTTTGATATGGGTATTGCTTTCAGGCTGGTGGGTCCAAGACGCCTGGGCCGGGTGCGCGGCCGGGACGGTATTGTATTTCAGGGTCCAACACGAAACCTACCTGCTGCTGGCCGACCACAGCCGTGTCCATCAGCGGGGCCGGGGCTGGTCCGGCTTCGGCGGTCGCTGCGATGGGCAGCCGCCGGCCACCGCAGCCGCCCGGGAAACGGAAGAAGAAACCAAAGGCTATTACCGCCGCAAGGAAATTGCGGCCAAAATAAAGTCGGCACCCAGCGTTCAGGTCGCGGATTTTTCGACGTTCTTTGTCGAAGTCGAATATGTGCCGGTGACCGTCATCAATAATTTCAAAGCGCAGAACCGGTCTGCCGTCTACCGCGAAAGAGGCCCCTATGCCTGGGTGCCGATTTCTGCGATTTGGCAGGCAATCGAGAACAAAAAATCTGCACGTGCGTATCTACCCGGAAAGTATTTGCCGCCGAAAGCCCATTCCGACTGGCTTTTCGAGCCATTCGTCATCAGCTTGCAGGCGGCAAAATCAGCAGGCCGGCTGCCCTGGAAGCATTGAGATTCGGGCCAGGATGGCCGGGCTTTTTCCATCAAAGAGGGATGATGAAGATGGCGACAATTACCGATGGAGCTTGGGTGTCAGGTGTCAGGTGTCAGCCCAGCCGCCGGCCAAACCACGGCCGGTCAAATCGAAAAAGAAACTTCGAAAAAGCGAATATCGAATATCGAACAAGGAATTACGAATGTCGAAGGAATGTATGCTATCTATCTTATCAAAATGACAGAGCAAAGCGATACCACCCTTCATCATTCGATATTTCTTGTTCGATATTCTGCGGTTCGTTTTAAATGAAGTTTCATACGAGATGTCCTGCCGAGGCGGACCGACGGCCAAACAATCGGCCGATCAGATCATAAAAGAAAGATCTGGCCTCAGTCTCAATACCAGCCGATGTTGGGTTTCGCATCGCAAAAGATCACCGGCAACATGTAGGTTGGATTGAGTGCAACGAAATCCAACAATGTCTGGATTTGGCTCAACCCAACCTACTAAATGCGAAGAGGTCCGAGATCAGTGGTGCAGGGTGGACTGGGCCCACCTTCGAAAGCGAAATACAGCGCTTTCTGGTGGGCGCAGCCCACCCTACAAAAAGTGCCTGGGTTTAAGGTGTCAGCCCTGCCGCTGGCTGTTAGCGTTCAGTCTGTTCAAAGATAAGGACTTCCGGCATCAGTATTCGTCTTTCCTGACACCTGAAACCATAGATAGCCTGGACAAGAACCACTGCCGCTTATCACTGACCCAGCCCGCAGGACCACCTTTTACATAAACAGGCCAAAATGCCGCTATACGCCCAGCTGGTCGGCCACCCAATCCAACCCCAGACGTTCCAGGGTTTCGCGTTTGGGTACTCCGCTGGATTCATCCCAGCCGCAGCGGCGGTAGTATTCCTGGAGGGCGGCTTCAAACGGAGCCTTGTCCACCTTCCATCCGTCGGAAAGCCCGCCTTTGAGCGGACGATCGAAGAATTTGGCGGCCAGCTTGTCCTGATCGCTGGTGATCCCCTCCCGGGCGTTGAAGGCCCGCATCATGTTCACACGTCTCTCACCGACTTCCAGCAACTCCTGCAGCGTGACGTCCCAGCCGGTAACGGCTTTGACCATGGCTGCCGCCTGCTCCGGTCCGTAGAGCGGCCAGGATACGCCCCACACAAAATGACACAGACATACGCTGTCCAGCATGCCGAAATACTGCTGGGTAACCCGGGCAAACTCCACCTTGGCCGGCTCGAGGCTGTGCGCCGGCAAGGGGCTCGTCAAACCCAGGGACGCATAGCGATCCTCGAACGCTTTATAGCTATCCTCTTCGTAGGTTGCATCGTGATCGGAGCTCTCATGATCCGAGCCAAAAGGGTTCACGGCATACATCAGGGCCAGACTGCGCTTGGCCTGGGGCATATGCGCCGGTGCTTCCTGCCCCTTGGCGGTGATTAAAAACTCGGCCCCCTTGCCAAGTTTGGCAGCCGCCTTCGCGGACCCCTCCGCCAGAACATCACCGAAACCCTCGCGATCGGCGATCATCTGTACCAGCTTGACCATGGCCTGCGCGTCGCCGAATTTAATTTCAAGACCGCCGGTATCCGCCGTCGTCAGGACACCGGCTTCAAAGGCCTCCATGGCCCAGGCAATGGTGGCGCCGCCGGAAATGGTGTCGAAGCCGTACTTATTGCAAATTTCGTTGGCATGGCAGATGGCCGCCAGGTCATCGATGCCGCAATAGCTGCCAAGCCCGGCGATAGATTCATATTCCGGTCCGCCGTACAGCGGCTCGCCCGAATGAGCGCCCTGCTCGAAATCCACCACGCGTTTGCAGCGTATGATACAGGCGTAGCAGGTATCGCGTCCCTTGCGGTCCTGCTGCCCATCCTGGCTGCCGGCCAGCAGCGTGTTGTAGAGGGTCTCGCCGTCAATAGCTTCCCAGCCGTCAAAAACACCGCTGTTGAAGTTGTAAGTCGGCAGGCCGCCGGAAGCCTGCTGGGCGGATATCACGCCGGCGGTTCCGAGTTTTCCCAGCCCGGCGACAGCGGCTTTCGGAAAGGTCTTGGCACCCCATTTGGTCAACTCCTGCAGCGCCTCCTTATCGCCCACCTGCGGCTTTTGGCTGCCGCGCACGGCCACGGCCTTCAAATTTTTGCTGCCCATGACCGCCCCCATGCCGGTGCGGCCGTTGGCCCGGTTGCACATATTTATCAAAGAGGCAAATCGCACCATTTTTTCGCCGGCAGGCCCGATTTGCAGCACTTCGATTTTCGCATCCTCCAGTTCGTCCCGGATGGCGGCTTCGCACTCACCGGTAATTTTGCCCCACAGGTGAGCGGCATCGCGCAGCTCGGCCCGGCCCTCGTCAACCCACAGGTAGACCGGCCTGGCCGCTTTGCCTTTGATAATGACGGCATCAAAGCCGGCAAACTTCAATTTTGCAGGCCAGAATCCGCCGCATTGGGAATCACCGATAGCGCCGGTGAGCGGGGATTTAGCGGTGGCGGTCATGCGGCATTGACCGGAAATGGATACCCCGGTCGTCACGCCGACGCTCAATGCCAGTATGTTTTCCGGCGCAAGGGCATCGACATTGGCCGGCATCTCCTGCAGCAGATAGTGAAGATTTAAGGCACTGCCGCCCAGGTGCCTGCGATAAAACTCAGGCGGCGGCTCCTCGATCGTAATGCTTTCAGATGTTAAATCCACCCGCAATATTTTACCCATATATCCATTTGGCATGCTGACCTCCCTTAATGCTGACCACCTGAACCTCACTTGACCGGCCGGTATACATAAGCGCGTTAGCTTCATGCGCAGTTGTCATAAGGATTCAGGCGATAATTATGGTAATGATATTTGGACTCCCAGGCTATGAGCGTACCGGCGGCGCGTTACGGCAGTTTGTTTTACATCTATTTCGCACACCGCTCGACATCCGTCAACAGGATTCGGATATATCAAAACGGACACAAGTCACTGCAATATATTTTGTCGCAGAATACCTGGTCTTTCGGGCCAGTCGTTGATCCCGTGTTCTTTACGGGGGTCAGAGACAATCGGCTATACCGTGAATCTTGCTGCAAGCAATATCGGAATGATGGAATACTGGAAAGCTGGAATGCTGGGTTTAGTGGAATGGGATCTAGTTTTATAAGCATGGCGTTGATCAGATTTTAATATAAGACCGTCATCCGCTTTCGATTCCCAATATTCCATTATTCCACCATTCCATTATTCCATTGGGAGTCTAAGGTAAAATCCACCCTTCTCTCCGAGCTGTAGGCTCTACGAGCCGGAAGCTGGGGTGAAATCAAAGCCGGGCCCTCTGGGCTCGGGTTCTTTACTTTGTCGCCCCGGCAGTTTGCAGGGCTTCCTGGACCTTGATTGAAATTTTATTCAGAAAAAGGAACCGCCCGGAAGGGATCTGGCATATAAAATAGCCGTCCATGGTATTTTCCACCAGGGATCGATAGCGTTTTTCACTTTGCTGAAGGGCGGTTTCAATTTGCTCGCGTTTCGCGATGTCATGCATAAGCTCCTGATTGACGCGTTGCAACTCGGCTGTGCGCGCTTCGACAAGTTGCTCCAATCTTTCATTGATCTCCGATAGTTTTTCATGGGCATTTTCAAGGCCCTGGCGCATCTGGTTGTAGGTCTCTCCCAGCAGTTGAAATTCATCATGGGCGCCCAGCGTAACGTCTTCATGGTTGGCAATTTGAGCGTCTTTCATGGAGTCCGTCAATTTCTGTAAGGGGTTCAGAACAATCTTACGAAATTGAATCCGGAAAAAGAAACTAAAAATCCGGGCCCAGAGGACCCGGCTTTGACTCACCCCAGAGGGGATCTGAATAAATACACGCACCTGCAGTGTTCAGGTGTTCCGCCGGCGGATCAGGTGTCAGAAACAGACTTAAACCCGTTGGGTTTGAGTCGCTCATGAAATGACCTTGCTGACGCGACCGTTGGGCCTTCTGCTTCACGCCAATCAGCGCTCAGAATTTGCTTTTGCTGACACCTGACACCTGAAACCTGAAACCTGAATTCGAATTATCCCATGGCAGAGCCAAGTAACTCTGACCTGGCCCAGAGGACCAGGTTTTCGATAATGGAATAAAACCTTTCACACTGCCGGCCAACCCTTTCATGTGCAATTGGTCCTTTTCGATGACATCCTCAGTATAGCGATCCAATAAAAAGATGGTGATCGAAACGGAAGAAATCGCAACCGAAATGATAACGGATAATACGATCAACAAATCGAATTTTGAGGCGACACTTTTACGGAGCATGACGATTCGACATCTTTATGAGTGGCATGCGGCAAGGCGCGGGCATTTTCACGGCTCATTGTATAGCTTCATATTGAGTTCAGGGTAATATCACTGGCCCACGAAAGATGTCAACAGCCAGTCTGAGGTATACGGCAGATGGTGGAGGGTGGAAGATGAAAGGTGAAAGGTGGAAGGTGAAAGGTCAAAGGTGGAAGGGGGAAGATGAAAGGTGAAAGGTGGAAGGTGAAAGGGCTAAGGTAGAAGGGGGAAGGCATTCGGCGTTCGGTGTTCGGCTTTCGGGTTGGCACGGCAGGAAAGCTCAAAGCTGGAAGGTGGAAGGTATTCGGTTTCGGTGTTCGGCTTTCGTTTTGCAGGAATATATGAATGCGGATTGCAGTTTGCGGATTTCGGTATTCGGCGTTCGGCATTCGGTGCACAGTTAATAAGATGTCGGTCAACGTCATAGCGGCGTGTGGCTTCTTTTCAATCCAAAATCCGAATTCTAAAATCTAAAATCCAATAATTTCCACTTCCGAATTCTGTCATCTGTTTCCTATTAAATCCAAAATCCGAAATCTAAAATCATAAATCATAAAATGTGTTCTAAAAAATAGTTCATCTGCCGATACCACCAGGGCCAATCATGATTGACATCAAAGCCCCAGTAATCGATCCAGGCCGGAATGGATTTTTCCCTGAACAGATAATCCAGGCGACGGGTATCTTCTATGGCTTCGTCCTCCCAGGCACCCTGCCCCACGCAGATAATGATTTGGCTGCGTTGATAAAGATCCAGGTGGCGGGGGTCGGTCAGGCCGGGCAAATAGCTGGCCGGAGAATTAAAATAGACATCGGCTAATTCGGCGGCGGTCAGTTGAAATTCGGGCCGATCAAGACGGTATAGACCGCTGAGGGCGATGGTCCCCTCAAAGACGTCCGGATGCTTCAAAAAAAAGTTGACCGCATGGTAGGCGCCCATGCTGCAGCCGTTGGCCATAACCCGCTGCTGTGGTGATTGGCAATGGCTGCGAACAAAGGGAATCACCTCATCCACGATATAGTCGTCATAAGCCTCGTGCCGTGCATTGCGCTGCGCGGGAGAAACCGCGTAATTGTACCAGGACTCTTCATCGACACTGTCCACGCAAAACAGCTTGATTTTGCCGGAATCGATAAACCCCGTGATGGCGTCGATCATTCCCATGCCCTCATAGTCAAAAAAGCGACCCCGGGAGCAGGGAAATACGATAAACGGTTTACCCCAGTGGCCGTATACTTTCAGGTCCATTTCGCGGTTCAGATGTTGGCTCCACCAGTGATGATGTTCAGTGTGCATATGTAAGTCCTTACTTTCTATAAGGTTAGTCGGAAATGAGCAGTCGGGATATTGCAGTAATAATAAATCTCAAAACTCAAACTCCAAAATACAAACAAATCTCAAAATTCAATATTCAATGACCTAAACAGGTTTGGGATTTTGAATTTTGGTCATTGAAATTTGTTTGATATTTGGGATTTGTTTTTTGGGATTTTCTGAAAGTTCACCGGGTCCAAAAGCTGTCTATTCCTTGGTTTGGTGGATAAACTCGACTATTTCCATAATGTCATCCAGGTTTTTGGATCTGAACATATATCCGATATCACCCAGAGCACTGCTGAAAACGCCGGGAACGCTTTCGATTTGAACCATCAAGGCGCCATAGCGCGACAGGATGTCTTCATGACGATTGCGGTAGTCCAGGTGCGCTTTGCGGCTGGCATAGCAGCAGTGATAGTTGCGCGCGTAATCAAGCACCGTTCGTTCGTGGACCAACAGATCAGCCCAGGCACGGTAGATGTCGATGTCGCAGGCATAGTTAAACATATCCGTGGTGTAACCGCCCGGCGGCCGCATATTCACCTCCAACGCAACATACCGGTCTGCTGCGGTTTGGAAAAATTCGATGTGAAAAAACCGCTCTTGCACGTTGAACGCCTCGAGGCATTCCCGCCCGATCTTATCGAGGGCCGGCGGGATATCACGCAGCGAGTAGTAGTATATATGGCGCGCTTCGTTGACGGTCTCCATAATGCCCTGGCTAAAGGTATGAACGGTATGAAATACGGGATTACCATTGCGGTCGGCCAGCCCGTCAAATGAATAAATAGTGCCGGCAATGAACTCTTCCAGGATATATTCGGCAGCGGGTTTGGTTTCAAAAAATTCGTCGAGGTCCTGCTCGTTTTCGAGCCGATAGGTGGCGATGGCTCCCACGCCGTCGTCAGGTTTGGCAATTACCGGATAGCCGGTCTCATGAATCAGGGAGAGTGCCTCGTCCGGCGTTCGGACTACCTGACCCCGGGCAACCGGGACCCCGGCCTCGCGGAACTTGGCCTTCATGCGGGATTTGCGGCGAATGAAATCAATCTCACCGCCGCGAACGCCAAAAATATTGAAGTCATCCCTGAGCCGGGCTTCGGTGTTCAGCCAATATTCATTGAGGCTATCCAAACGGTCGATTTTACCGTAGCGATGGGTATAATATCCGCAGGCCCGCAGCAGTGCATCGTAGTCGTGCATGTCGCCGACCTGGTAATATTCGGTCAGCGAACTGCGAACCTCCTGCGACAGGTTGTCAAATGGTTCGTCACCAATGCCAAGTACCTGGGCCCCGGCCGCTTTCAGATTCAGGCAAAAGCGGTAGTAATGGGGCGGGAAATGCGGGGATAGAAATACAACATTCATAACAGCAAACCTTCTATTCTTTGAGGAATATCACTATTCCGATGATCATAATTCACATTTTAGATTTTGGATTGGGGATTTCGGATTTAAGGTATTCTGTCTAATTTTATTCAAAGATAGAGCGAAGCGATTCCGCCAATTTAAAATCCGAATTCCAAAATCCAAAATTTTGAATGAATTATAGCTACCTAGCAGTGGCAGTCGGCCGCAATATAACTCGAACGAAATCATCGCTTGTCTAGTATAAACTCAGCCATCTCAAAAATATCATTTTCATCCGGCGAACGCAGGATGTACCTTTCAATTCCCATGGCCTGCCGGAATACCGGCGGATTCAAGTCATGCTCCACCAGACGCTGCCCGAAGGCGGCAAGGATCTCGGCGTGGCTGTGGGCATACTGTTTGTCTTTGCGTCCGAGGTAGCAGCAATAATATTTTTTTTGCGCTGCGACCGACACGGTTCTCCCGGCGATCATGCCGGCATAAGCAAGGTACAAGTCATCGTCGACACTGTAGTTCATCATGTCCAGTATTGATCCGCCCGGCGGCCGGCAGTTGATTTCAATGGGCATGTAGGATTCACCGATTCTGAAAAATTCAAAATGAAAAAATTTGCGGCGGATGTCAAACCGTGCCGCCAGCTTCCGACCGGCGGCGCGAAGTTCTGCAGGGATCTGACGACTGACATAGAAGAAGGTATCCTTGCCCAATATGTACTCGAGAACGCCGTCGCCGTATATCAGCGAATTTTCAAATACGACATTGCCGTCAAAATCGGTCAATCCGTCGTAGGTGACGATATCGCCCTCGATAAATTCCTCGATCACATAATCCTCGTCGATTTGGGACAGATGCGCTTCGAGCTGGCTTTTATTTTCCACCCGGTAAATGCCGCCGGCGCCAACCCCCTCGTCCGGTTTGAGAATCAGCGGATAGCCAATGGCATCGGCCAGATCCGTTGCCTGATCCGCATTTGCAACCAGCTGTCCCCGGGCAACCGGCAATCCAAGGTCTTGAAAAATCTGCTTCATCCCGGATTTTTTCTTCAAGCGGGACAGATCCTTTTTTTTAATGCCGTCAATGCCGTATTTTTCATTAATCACCCCTTCCAGGGTCAGCCATTGTTCATTGTGGGATTCAACCAGATCGAATGCATCCCCTTGTCCGGCGGCGCTTTTCTGTGTCAATAACTGCTCCACTGCGCCTTGCACGGCATCAACGTCATTCAAATTTGTCCGGACATACCAAACCAGCGCCGATCGCAGGCTTTCGGGCATAAAATAAAAATCCGCCTCGCCGATTCCCCAGACGCGCACACCCAGCGCATGCAGATGCTCGATGAAACGCGCATAATTGGGAGGAAACTCGGGCGATATATACAGCAAATCCATTTGTCACCTTACGGGTACTATAAAATTTAAAGGTTTCAGGTTTCAGTGTTCAGCGCGGCCTCTGGCCTGAAACGCGGCCAGTTTGATCAAAAATAGGAATGGATTCTTATTCTAATAAAAAATAATTGGACAGGATCAACAGGATCGTCACGATAATGCGGCCTTCGGCCGAAAGGCCCCTCGCGCAGGCGAAAAAAAATCCTGATAATCCTGTAAATCCTGTCTAAATAAAATAATAAATATCGATTCCATTCCTCAGAAGTTTCACACGAGTGCGGCCTCTGGCCAAAAAAATGGCCAGTCTGATCAAAGAAAAGAAACTTTGAAAAAGCGAATATCGAATATCGAACAAGGAATCATGAATTTCGAAGTAAGGTATTCTATCGATTTAATTCTAACTAAAATAGTCAGAGCGAAGCGAATCCATCATTCGTCATTCGACATTCGACATTCCAATGTAGTTTCATAAGAGGTGTCAGGATTTAGCAACTCGGTTTCCCGACACCCGACACCCGACACCTGAATTCATTGAACTCAGCAGTAGCTGCCCCGCCGGGGCTTATTTTTCCCAGAGCAATATTGGAAAAAGCGTAGTAACTAATTATTGTAATCGCATCATGTTTGCGAAGGATTTATCTCACAAAAAATTGTCGCCACCAAGACACGAAGCATAATTTTAATAGACATTTTTACTTTGTGTCTTGGTGCCTTTGTGGCAATTATGGCCGGATTATCCGGTTTGGAATCATATAAATCTAAGAACACAATTCGAAAAGTAAATAACTAATTGATTGGTTCCAGGTTCAGGGTCCAAGGTTTATCGGTGAGGACTGATGGGCGTCAAGGCATGAAAACAATCAAAGCGATAGTTGTTTCTTTAAAAACGCCGTAAACGCCTGGTGTTGATCGCCAAAGGCAACCTTAATGCCAACGACGATCAGCTCCAGCGGAAAGGGATTTCGGGGGGCTAGTCGAACTAGATCTTTTTCCGTGGTAATCAGACGCCGGGCGCCGGCATTTCCGGCTTGCGTCAGGATATTAGCCAGATCCCGGGCAGCATAACGATGATGATCGGGAAATTCCAGGAAACCTGCGGCATCAATACCGAGACGCTTAACCGTGTTCTGAAATTCCGCATTGCGGGCAATGCCGGAAAAGCCGAAGACCGGATCTTTTGTCATACGGCCCGCTGCCTGATCGGTGCATCGTTTGGCAGGCGCATGGGTTGTAAACTGCTCACCGGCGTCGATCGTGTAATAATAAGATTCGTGGGACGCGCCAAACAAACGGTTTGTCGACGTATATTTTTTGATCTGCTTGATTGTCGATGGTTCCGGTTCAGCGGGATGGGCCCGGTGGCGGGTCAGAATCCAAGCCGTGCCGCGCGCCAGAGAAGATATCGGCTCTCGCAAGATTCCCCGGGGCAGCAGGTGGCTATTGCCGAATGGGCGCGCATGATTCAAGAGGACCAGGTCAATGTCCCGTTTTAGCTTAAAATGCTGAAAGCCGTCATCGAGTACAATCACCTCCGGTTGGAACTTAGCGACCGCTCGCAAACCGGCCGCATATCGATTTTGGCCGACAATCACCGGAATCTCAGGCAAACTGCGGGCAATCAGGTAGGGCTCGTCACCGGCCTCGGCCGGCTCCATCAATAGTGACTGGCCGTCGCTGACAATACCGCCCCGGTTTTCCGCCCGGCCCCGGTAGCCCCGGCTGACAATCGCGGTCTTATATCCGAGCTGTTCAATCTCTTGCGCCACATGCATCGTCATCGGGGTCTTCCCGGCGCCGCCAACCGTGATATTGCCGACACAAATCACCTTGCACGGCAACCGGTGCGATGGCAACACCCGCTGTCGATAAGCGAATTCCCTGATCTTCAGCCCCGCACCGTACATCAGGGAAATCGTGTAAAGCGGCGTGGCCAGCGACAGGAGAGGCGCTTTGCCCTCAGCGGTCATTACGGATTCAACTTTATGTTTGCAAAACCGGGCTAGGTCCACAGATTTAGGCCCTCATCTGATTTTTCTGACGACATGTTGCCATTAACGGAAGGTTTCCCCGCTTACGCTTCGCTTCAGTCGGGATCGTAGACAGGTACCAGTGTTCAGGTGTCAGCCCAACCGCTAGCCGCGGAGTGACAAGTATGATCGAAAAAGAGGATTGGATTCTTGTTTTAAGAAACCTAATGGAAAGGATCAACAGGATCGTCAGGATAATGCGGCCTTCGGCCGAAAGGCCCCTCGCCACAAGCTAAAAAGTTCCTGATAATCCCGTAACTCCTGTTTAACAAAAATAATAAAAATCGAATCCATTCCAAATCCTTTCTACTACTTGTTTCATGAGAGCGGCGGCCTCCGGCTAAAGGACAGCCGGTGTGATTAGAAAAGAAACTTTTGGGAATCGGTTCCGAAATCGGCTGTTGTTGGGTTTCGCATTTCGTGATAGCACCGCAAAGATGTAGGTTGGGTTGAGTGTAACGAAACCCAACAATGCCTGGAGTTGGCTCAACCCAACCTACAATGGCAACCTAAACTAAGATGGAATCAACTCCAGCATTTGAATTGTAGTTTCACACGAGTGCTGCCTCTGGCCGCCAGTGGCCAGTCAGATCACAGAAAAGAAACCGTGCCAAATTTACGCAGTTTCCTATGAACTCACTGGCCGTTTCGTCCTCGTCCTCGTGCTCGTCCTCGAAGCTTTTGAGCCGCTTTCAAACCCGAGTACGAGGACGAGGACGATTTAAATACCCTGTCTTGGGGTTAATATAGGCGTAGTTTCATAAGAGCGCGGCCTCCGGCTAAAGGACAGCCGGTCTGATCAAAGAAAAGAAACTAATGAACGTCGAACATCGAACGTCCAACATCGAACGTCGAATAATGTATTCTATCTATTTTAAATCGACTGAGCGAAGCCTCCGGCTCGCAGAAATTATAGCGCCTACACCTCGGAGAGCGAATCCATCATTATTCATTATTCATTATTCAATAGTCATTTCATGGTAGCTTCAAACGAGGACCTGGCACCTCGGTTCCCTAACACCCGAAACCTGAAACCTAAGACCAAAGAACTGCGCTCTTGCTGCCCCCTTGGCGACATTTTTCCCGAGCACATATTAGAACAAAACTTGGTCACTATTCCGCATTTAATAGGCTGAAGACGGCAAAACAACCAAAAACAAAATTTGACATCCAGGCGGCAATAACAGGCGGCAACATCCCGCCATAGCCCAGGGACATGCAAAAGCTATGGATTATCCAGTAAAGGAAAATCACCAGAATGCCAAGGGTGATATTTATCGCAAAACCGAGGTGGGATATTTTACCGATTGCAATCCCGGCGCCGATCAGGCAAATAATCAGGCAGGCCACCGGCAAGGCAAATTTGCCGTGCAGATCCACCCGATAGGGTGTGGCGTCGTAGCCTTCGTTTTCTACATCCAGGATGTAGGCCAGCAGCTCTTTGTAACTCATCTCTTCCGCTTTTTTGGCAACCCGCCAAAGGTCTTCCGGCAAAAAGTCGATTTCTTCGACTTTCTCCTTGTGAAATTGAATATCGTAGGATCCGGTTTCATTATTCAGCACCTGCTCCATGATCTCCTTGAATACCCACCGATCCTCCTTGAACTCTCCCCGGGCGGCATCAATGCGACGCTCGAGTTTAAATTGGGAATCGAAGAAATTCAGTGTGATGCCGGATATGGATTTTTCCTGGGGATTAAAATATGAAATAAATGCGATGGAGCGGTGGCTTTTGAACCAGATATTCTTCTTGCCTTTGGTTTGGGTGTATTTTTTGACTTCAACCCGGTAAATGTGGCCGGCCTTGCTGATGGTCACCGGCACGACGATTTCTGAAAGCAAAAACAACAGAATCGTGATCAGAACTCCGACTGCGAAAATAGGCCTGATAAAATAATAAATGCTCAGCCCTCCGCTTTTCAGGGCGATGATCTCATTGTTTTTATGCATCAGACCAAAGGTTATAAGAACTGAAAGCAGGATGCCGACCGGCGTAATCTGGGCGATGATCAGGGGCAATTTATACTGCAGAAATTGGATCATGCGCATGACCGGCAGGCCCGCATCCAGAAATTTGTCGACATTTTCGAAAAAATCGACAACCAGATAGATCCCCGTGGCCGCGATGAGAACAATAGCGAAAAATTTTATGATTTCTCTAATAAGATATCGATCGAGGATGGACATTATATTGAAATCGGAATGCGGAATGCGGAAGTCGGAATTATTTGATTTTAGATTTTGGATTTTGGAATTTGGATTAAAAACGGTACCCAGCGACAGATGAAAGATTTGGGTTGCCTTGCACCCTGCATCTGATCTGATCCGTCCACCTTCGACCTTATTTAAGCCAACACCTTCAACACCGCATTTATCTGTTTAATTTTAACGCACGCCATGCGCCGTGCACCTTTCACCGTGATCCTTCGACCTGCCACCATCTACCCTATACCTTACACCATATACCATATACCTGACAATTTCCATCATCCAGCATCCAGTATCCAGCATCCAGTATCCCGTAACCCGTAACCAGCAACTCGCAACCCGCAGCCCCGCACCCCGGATGTCAGATGTCAGACGAAAGAGGACAGATGACGGAGTACAAAGGACAGAAGTTAAGAAACTGGGAAGTTGAGAAGTTGAGAAACTGCGGAACAGCGAACCAATCAACTCAATCAACCCAATCCACTCGATAAGCTCTGAATCCTTATTCTTAAGCCTGACGTCTTCTATCTATCACCTTCAACCCGATACCATCTACCTTCCATCTTTAATCTTTACCATCCGCATTCCCACTTCCGACTTCCCAAAACCCTACCCCCCATCCCCGCCTTCCATATTTCGTGAATTCGGCAGTTGATTGTCGCCATACTGCATCTGGTACAATTTGTAGTAAGCCCCCCGACGTTCGAGCAGTTCTTGATGCAATCCTTCTTCGACAATACGGCCGTCAGCGATGACCAGGATGCGGTGGGCGTACCCGATGGTCGACAATCGATGGGCAATGATAAAGGTCGTGCGGCCTTGCATTAGATTGCCGAGGGCCTTTTGAACGAGTGTTTCGGATTCAGAATCAAGTGAAGAGGTGGCTTCATCGAGGATCAGAATCGGCGAGTCCTTTAACAGCGCCCGGGCAATGCAGATGCGCTGTTTCTGTCCGCCGGACAGCCGACCGCCAAGTTCTCCAATGGTCGTATCGAATCCGGCCGGAAAACCCTCGATAAAATCGTAGGCATAGGCAGCCCTGGACGCTTCGATGATTTCCTCTTCGGAAGCATTCCGGCGGCCGTAAGCGATATTGTGCCGCACGGTATCATTGAATAATATCGGCTCTTGTGTTACGAGGGCGATCCGCTGGCGCAGGGACAGCAGCGAGGTGTCACGGATATCTATGTCGTCGATTAATACGGCGCCTTCGGAAACGTCATAAAAACGGGGAATGAGGTTTACCAATGACGTCTTGCCGCCGCCGCTCATTCCGACCAGGGCGACAATTTCACCGGATTTAACCGTCAGATCGATGTTTTGGAGTACCATGGTCGTGTCGTATTTAAACGACACATTGTTAAAAGAAATGCAATGCGATCCCGGCTGGATATCGACCGGTGATGCCGCTTCGATGATCCCGGATTTTTGCTCCAAAATCTCATAGATGCGTTCGACCGCGGCCAGGCCCCGTTGGATGGAATTGTTGGTTTTGCTTATTTTCCTCAGGGGTTGATACATTAAACCCACGGCCGTTAAGAAGGCCATGAACGCCCCAAAACTATAGGTGCCGGCGATAACGTGCTTGCCACCGTACCAGATGACAAACGCGATCCCGATTCCCCCCAGAAATTCCATAAAGGGCGAAGACATTGCCTGGACCTTGGTCTCCTTCATTTCTTTGCGGAAAATCTCACGGGATTTGGCTGCAAATCGTTTTTTTTCATATTCCTGCATGTTAAAGGCTTTTACGATTTTAATTGCCACCAGGGCTTCCTGCAGGAAGGCATTCAGATCGCCTATGGCCTTTTGAGCCCCCATCCGCGTGCGCCGGACTTTTTGCCCAAAGTGAAAAATGGGAAAGGCGGCCAGGGGCAGGATCACAAAGGTGTAGGCCGCCAGCTTCGGAATCATGTAAAATGTAACGATGAGCAATCCGATGACCGATAAAAATTCCTTGACGGCCCCGGTAATGGCCGATGTGAACATGCTCGAGATAACCCCCACATCGCTGGTGATCCGGGACATGAGATCGCCGGTTTTTCGCCGTTGAAAAAAGGCCAGCGGCAGGTCCTGCATGTGATTGTACAGGCGGTTTCGGTACTGCCGCAAAATGTCTTGCCCGATTAAATTCAACAGGAAATAGGCACCATACGCAGCAAGGCCCTTGACAAGAAAAACAACCACCACCACCAGGGGAATCACAACCAGCATCTGCAGGTCTTTTGACTGAAATATGTCTTCAACCACCGGTTTGACCAAAGCAGCCGAGGCAGCCGTCATGGCTGCCACGACGCCTGAACATACAATGGCCAGGATCAGCTTGTTTTTGTGGTCCAGTACATATGACAGCAGTTCTTTATGCCGGTCCGTCAGTTGGGGAAGCTTCAAGCGTTTCATGGGTTATAATCAATTTCTCACTACACTATTTAAAATTTCAGATGGTCAGCCATAAAAATAGGTTTCAGGTGTCGGGTTTCAGGTGTCAGGAAATATGGGTATTCGGTATTCGGTATTCGGCATTTGATACTGACACCTCCTATGAAACTACATTGGAATGTCGAATGTCGAATGTCGAATGACGAATGATGGATTCGCTTCGCTCTGACTATTTTAGTTAGAATTAAATCGATAGAATACCTTACTTCGAAATTCATGATTCCTTGT
>Ga0209150_1000321_pt1 | contig 16942 bp, 12 predicted proteins | sample WorMetTyACAVOLI3_FD_187424 | JGI IMG/M metagenome (GOLD analysis project Ga0209150, IMG submission 187424) | Marine gutless worms symbiont microbial communities from Max Planck institute for Marine Microbiology, Germany - Olavius algarvensis... ... | reverse complement strand
TGACATTTCACCACAGCGATTGTACGGTTCGAGATCACGATTCTTGAAAAAGCTGATGGTAAGCGTCAGAGTTTCTTGGAGAGAAACATTGACGTCTTTTTCATTGATCAACAAATAAACAAAAGTTGACCAGAACTGTTTCACTGATCTGTTAAAGACTTCCTTACTGTCTGAATGTCGTCGACTTTATCCGGGCAATGCCTTTGAATTCATGCAAGACAGTGTTTTCCCACAAAGGGACGCAACAGTTTCTACGACAGAACACTCCAGACTCCATAACTGCTGATGATGGGCATCATTCTCCAGATCTTAATCCTTTAGATTACTGCATTTGGGATATCCTGCAGGATTTGGTGTACGATGGCCGACAACTTCTCTTTGCAAATCTACAGGACCTCAAAGAGGCAATCAAAAACAAATGGAAGGAGGTCACCATTGAGACAGTCCACTGAACAATGGAAAAATGACTGAATGCGGTTAGAAAGCAGAATGGCGGCGCGATTCAGCCGCTAATGGCTGTGACTGGGTATACTATCGATTTCATGCACAAGACGGGTTGAACTTACTGGTTATTTTGTACGTTTCGGACATCTAATACTTTTGCGTATTTCACTGTCAAAACAAAAAAGTATAACGTCATAATTTCTCACACTGTTCATCTATGACTGCTTCTCTTTCTTTAAATTATATTGTTGAGCAGTAGACATACAAAGCATTGCAAAGTTGGGGACGTTTTTTTGAGCCACCCGGCATTCAGTGACACGAAGGTCGCGCGGTCTCTCTGCGACAGCTGAGCGTCTTGTAATCAGATGACTGCATACACATTGAGGGCTGTGGTCGCCTGCGTGCATGATACGGCACGCGGCCTGCCTGAAAGTAAACAATGGCTGGTATGTAGTGGTCATCTGCAGTTCGGCTTGCTTACCGAGACGCGCACCTGAATGAACAATAAGCCCGAGCTGACCGTTGAAACCCGATGTCGGGTGTAGGACATTTCCCCCGCTGGACATCTCCCCGCTCAGACAGTATACAGTTAACATTTTGTCTAGAAATGCATACTTATACTTACGTTTGGTGTATTGATATGTGTATATGGTGGCACATCAGTCATACTGTTTGTTTTTCTGTTCGCTTTGCTTTGCTGATTTTTCGTCATGTATGGTGAATCAATATTACTATACGCGGCCAGCTTTGATGTAGCTAATGGCGGCCTACCACGTATTGACAGGCTGCCAGAAGGAACAAAGGATAGCAGCGTGATCTGCACTTCCGCGTCAAAGCTGGCGGGGCGGGCGAGTCCATTATACACATGTTGCGGCAGATGCATCATATGACCGCGAGCGGTCTTTAGCTCTCTAGCTTTCTTTCTTCTTTACGTTCCTTTATTATTACTGCTTTCTTTATTTGCTATCGTATTTGACTGGGAATAAAAAAAATTATATTAAAGAATCGGCTGCTATACCGGGGAGGCCCTATAGTGATTATATTACATAAGCGTCGATGAAAGATTCACCAAAAAATTATGCGCCCAATCTAAACGGTTATAACACTAGATTGTTTCGGTGACCTTCAACATTAGCCTACAACCTTAACCTACAAGAAACTCAGCTATCACAGAGAGGCAGCGCGATGCTTCGTGTCACTGAATATTTCGCTAAGTCACTTAAGATCACTCAAGATTATTCGAAATGACACTTGAGCAGGCGGTAAGTCCCTATTTATTGTAACTTTTTCTCCTAATTTCTGAGATGTTCAGTGTCATATAATGGCATGACCTTGCAATCTTTACTTAGATTGCAGAGAAAATGACGCCGTACGACTTACTGTTGGTCCGCTGCTATTTAAAGTATAGCTCCATTTTTTGAGTTGACGTTGAATAATATTGTGAACTTGAGTCTGCATTAGCAGTCACTGAAGGTCATTTAAAATGGCACCAATCGAGAGCTTGCTTAGTTTCCTATTCACATTCCATAGTAACTATGGTTCTATCTTGTACTATTTCTAGGATAAAGCCAGATATTGGTTAAAAAATTGCGATTTTTTTCATACCTCGACTACACTGGATGCCCCCGATAGAGGTTAACCATCGGAATATTGCCGTACAGTTGGATATGGAACAAGAACTTAGCTATCGCAAACAGATCGCGCGTAAGCTGCGCACACAATTCGTCGAGGGCATCTCCGTGACCTTGAAAGGTACGTTAAGGGTCACTCAAGGTCACTGGAAACGGAATCATTGGACAGATCATACACGACTTACTGTTAGACGAGTTATTGGACGTTGAATACTATCGTGACCTTGAAATGTGGGTCAGAGGTCACTCAAGGTCATTAAAAGTGGTACCATTTGAAAGTTTGGGTACAGTTTCCTAACTTTTCCTACCCTAACCCTAACCCTAACCATAACCCTAACCCTAACCCTAGGGTTAGGGGTCAAGGTCATTGAAAATGGCGCCGTTCGATAGACCACATGCGACTTTCTGTTGGTCGGCCATCGTAAATATAGCTTGTACCATTTTCGAGTAATTTTACGTTAAATAATACCGTGACCTTGAAATCTGGGTAAGAGGTCATTCGAGGTTATTGAAATGGTGCCATTCAAAAGCTTGGGTGCGGTTTCCTATTCGCCTTCTATAGTAACTATGGCCGTATCTGTAGCCATTTTTGAGATATTTAGCGTCAAAGAGTGGTGTGACTTTGAAAACAGGGTTAGGGTTCGTTCAAGGTTATTGGAAATGGCACCATTTGATAGATCGCATACGAGTTCCTATTCGCCTTCCATAGTAACTATGGCGATATTTTGCATCGTTTGCGAGATATAGCGACTTATTGGTAGAAAATCTGGAAATTTTAATACCACACCTGTATTTAGTGCCCCGCAGGGGTGACCCCGTCGGAATATCGTGAAGATGTTTGATGCTGATGAAAACAGAATGATTGAGCTACCGTATGGACAGAAAACTATGACGATATGTTAAGCCGTTTTCATCTGATATCGGAACGTTACGGACAGACGGACGGACGGACAGACAGACAAACAGACAGACAGACGGACGGATTTGCTGTATCAATTTCGCGCGTCAGTATGCTGACGAGCGATAAAAAGCGATCAAGATGTGTATAACGGTTCAGACTCAATACCGGCGTGTGACAGACGGACGGACAGACAGACGGACCGACGTCTTGCCACGGCATAGTCCGCGCTATGCATATGCGTCGCGCGGTAAAAATCCCAATCGGCAAATCCCGCAAGACATATGCTCCCCGGTCAAAACCTCCCGAGGACATAATCCCCGTGAACAAAATCCCCACTGACGACGCTAGTACAGGTGACAAAATTCTCCCAGCCAAGACGATTATGTGACTGTTGAGTTGTGTCAGATTCTAATCTGATTCTAATCAGATTAGAATCCGAACATATTATTCATTTTTCGTAACAAAAAAACTAAAGCACAACAAATATTGTGTACTCTAAAAATCTAAAGCCTAACACCATGGGGACATGTTGGGATTTGAAGTCTGCGTCCCCACGGGAGTCCGGTGAGCGGGAAGGCCCCTGGTCAAAGCGCTATGCAGCGTCAGAAGCTGAATGTTATTTATTCTAATAATACTTCATTTTTGCTGCGCGACGCTATGCTAGCGCGGCCTAAACCATCGCAAGGATGTCTGTCTGTCCGTCTGTCACACTCGTGGACTGTATCAAAACGGCAAAGCCGATCGTCATGAAACCTATGCCAGAGTGCACCAGGGCCTCTAGTTTAGTTTTCCCATGCCAAATATGAGTCGAATCGCACCAGAGGGTCCCGCTCTTCGGCGGCGTCAAATGGAAGGGGGTAGGCAAAAGTTGCGATATCGGGCGATGCGCCTTTATCTCGTTAACCGTACAAGATAGAGACTAAATTACTGTGGACGATGAACAGGAAGTCCTATAGGCCCAACACGACGATCATGTTTTCAATGACTTTGAGCGGCCCCTAACCCCGATTTCAAGGTCACCTTCTGTTGAAAAGTCAAATAATGTCGAAAATTAAGCCCCAAGCCCTAGTAGTATTAACAACTAATAGAGTCATACCAGAGGAAGCTAAAGGCACCATTTTCAATGACCTGGAATGATCTCTAGCCTTCATTTCAATGACAGACGTTCAGTATGGCGATAATAGTCCCTGATTTCGGTTACTGTCACTGCAACAATGTGCTACAACCTATAGCATAAAGCTAATAGTACTATTTCTAATTACTTCAAGTGACCTTGAAATGACCTTTCAAGGTCATCCGAAGGTCATTTCAAGGTCTCTATAGAATTTGACTGAAATTCAGTATTAAACGGCCAAAAGTGGGCTACAGCGAATGTCAGCGATCAGAACATGGATATAAAGGTTGTCTACATGAAGGGAGCGTCGCGCGGCCTATCAGTAGTTCCGGCGTTCAGCAAATTGCGTCTTGAATTTTTACTGCCGACGCAACGCGTACGGCACTATAAGCGGTCATACCGTGTCTGTCTGTGTGTCTGTCACGTTTACATATTGTATCAAAATGGCTAAAGCTAACATTGTAGCCTGTACCAGATTGTAGCCTAGGGACTCTAGTTTTTCTGTGCCAAATTTGGATCAGATAGCTTAAGGGGATCCACCCCATCGGGGGCATCAAATGGAACAGCGGTGCGGAAAAGTCGCGATTTCGGGCCCAAACGGTTACATTTGGGCTTTATGTATTCGGCGGACGCGGACGGCGGACGCGGACGGGGACTTTGTGTATTCGGCGGACTCTGTGTAGACATGTGACGATTGGTACACCAATGGTCATTTTTGCTGTTTTAACTGTCTTTTGACTGTTTTTGACTGTTTTTTGACGACTAGTACACTGTTGGTACACTGTTGGTACAGTCTTGGTAGACCTGTGACGATCGGTACACCAATGGTTTTGACTGTTTTTGACGATTGGTACAGTGTACCAATCGTCAAAAACAGTCAAAAGACAGTCAAAACAGCAAAAATGACCATTGGTGTACCAAATCGTCACATGTCTACACAGAGTCGGCCGAATACACAAAGTCCGCGTCCGCGTCCGCCGTCTGCGTCCGCGTCCACAGAATGCACAAAGCCTACAATTGAGATTGAATATCTCGGAAACGGTTGAAGATAAAGGCATACATCTTGCGTACGAAAACATGTACAGAAAGTGCCCATTCTCAGAATGTATGGTATGCAGTGTTTGCGTAGGCGGTTTCTCAGCAACAGCTGAGCTTCTTGTCATCGGCAGGTGATCGTACTTGACCTTGACGCATAAATTTCTCCCGTTGTCATAATAAGGTCCTCAATAAACACTGTGTCGTGGCAGTAAACTTTTTGCGACAATTTTTGGATATGTTTGGTGTCCGGGTGCCCTGCCTACTGGCATGAAAAATTTAATCGCGATCCGTTCACCCATTTCCGGGAAAAGTGAGTTGGGGCAAAGAGAAAAAACAAAGAAACAGTAGACTTAATAATCATCCGCCCCCATTAACATGGGAAAGATACTAATAATACAGTGGATAATGTAGACTATTTGTCACATCTAAAATTGCTCTTATCCGCTTAGTGTTATCAATTTTTGATGCTCGCTTCTTAGCGTTGTGTAGATCTATGTTTATGCGTCTTAGGCCTATGGTTGCTATGGAACACTATTAGGAGACCCTATCCTGGGAATCCAACGGCACCATTCTCGACCCCTACGGTGACTCCTAATGGGGGTTCTGGACCCTCACTTTGGGACACCGTTTGTATCTCTGAAAGTAATTGAGCTAGAAAGCTAAAAATTGGCATGCGGGTTGGTATCCACAAGAACTCTATCCCCATGCAGAAACGCGCCCCCCACGGGTGTATAGGGGTCGCAGTGCCCCCAATCCAATTTTTTTAAACATTTGTATATATCTGAAAACAACCGAACTAGGAAGTTCCTATTCTGGATGCAGGTTGGAGTGACAAGAGTAACAGCTGCAGGAAACAACGTGCCCCGTAGAGGCGGTAAGGGGCACAGTGCCCCCACTCCAAATTTCGGCACCTCCCTGTTTAACTCGATCTATGAAGTTGAAATTTGGCATGCAAATTAATATGCACAGAAACTGGGATCTGTCGTTAAAATCTGAAGGCGTGTTCCGGGGGCACAGTGCACCCACCCCAAATTTTGGGACCCCTCTGTATGTCCCAAGCTAATGGAGCAATGAAGCTGAAAGTTGGTTTGCAGGCTGATATGGACAGAAGCTGGTGTCCCGTAGGTAGTGCCTAAAGGCACAGTGCCCCATCCGAAATTTTGGGACCCCTCTTTTTTAATCTCCGAAACTAACTCAGCTAGGAAGTTGCAATTTGGCACACGAGTCGACATTAGCTTAGAGCGCTTTTCGTGTAAAATATTATATTTCTGTCATTCCGAACGTGAGACTCGGCAGTAAGGGCGATTTTCTGGCAGATGACGGAGGCGAATTTTGCCGTATTACTACGGCCTCTTGTTCGTTTTTGCGATGGTCAAACTTCGGTTATATTAATTGGTGCTTGTTGCTCCAGTTATAGCCTATACAGTCGATAGAGCAATGCCATTATTATGCAGATGAAGCTCTGAACCTGACACATGCCACTGCTCGCGGAGTGCCACTGAGGACCTCGACCACTGATTCGTATAACAATAGGAGTAGGACTCGCCTGTTACAACGCGGCTTGGGCCTAATGCTGCAGCTTACGCAAGTTCCATTGACGAAAGTCGGTACATGTATATGCAAAATAAATCAAGCATTATCCAAACAATGTTTTCGCATAACAGAGAAAAACCTGTCAATAATCTCAGGAAGGGGATATAACCGCCTGATGGGATAGAATGTATCCCTAAGTGTTTTATCATGAATAAATCAAAACTGGTTAGATAGGCCTACGATATAAATAGCGATTGGATTATATTATGTTATAGAAAAATGACGAAGCCCTGCGTGTGGTGTAGGCTGCGGTGGCAAGATACAAATCAACCATCCGATTCATTCCTATATCCCATTCTTGCAAAACTAGGCCGATTATTACAGGATTAAATCGTGTAGGAGAAAATATTTCAGTAGAGCCTAACAATCTTTGTAGTAAATGTTGTGTCAGCCTGCAAAGTGTCGTATAATTTGCCGTCCATTCTTATTGGCGACTGGACGACGGGGCGATCAAAAAAGGGGATCATCACGGGCGTCTTTTTGTTAGAGACGGCATTTGGTCCGAAACTTAAACTATAGTCGTCCTTTTGAAAATCTGTGAACTGTTTTGTAAGACATCTTTTATTAAGCCGCCGCTCGCGACAGCGAGAGCGACTTAGTGCATCGGAGCTGTCCAACTGTTTGTCCGTTTTGTTTGTTTGTCTGTTTGTTTGTTTGTCTGTCTGTCTGTCTGTCGCCAAAATGCAAAAAAAAACGATTTTCTCAAACACTAAGCAATTTAGAGCTATGGTCGCTATTGACGACCTATAGGAAGTCGTACACGGGCTTTTCTAAGAACCCATTATTGGACCCTAAAAATTTGTCCGCTAGGGGGCGCCTGGGAAAATCAGCAGCCCAACTTTTTATTTTGGGACCCCCTCTATATCTCATAAACTAATGGAGCTAGGAAGTTGAAATTTGGTGTGCTTGTAGGCCTTTACGAGTACTAGGGCTGTATGTAAAAATTTGGCCCGTAGGGGTGTCTGGGGAGATCAGCAGCTCCCAATTTTTATTTTCGAACCCCCTCCATATCCCGAAACTAATGCAGCTAGAAAGTTGAAATTTGGTACACTTGTCGGCATTTGAAGGTGTTATGGCTACATGTAAAAATTTGTCCGCTTGGGGGTGTCTGTGGAGATCAGCATTTGCAGGTACTATGTCTGAGTGTAAATCCCGCTAGGCGGCATCTGATGAGATCAGCAGCCCCCACTTCTTCTTACAGCACCCCCTCCGTATCTCCGAAAGTAATCCAGTTTGGAAGTGAAAATCTGGCAAACTCGTAGGCATTTTTGAGTACTGGGGCTCTATATAAAAATATGTCCGTTAGGGGGCGTTTGAAGAGATCAGCAGCCCCCATTTTTTTATTTGGGAACCCCCGCCGTATCTTTGAAACTAATGCAGCTAGGAAGTTGAAATTTGGTACACTTGTAGGCATTTACGAGTGCGAGGGTTCCATATAAAAATTTTCCTCTGTGTCTGGGGAGATCAGGAGCCTTACATTTTATTTTAGTACCCCTCTATATCGCCGAAACTAATCAACCTAGGAAACAGAAATTTTGTGTGCTGTTTGGCATGTATATATGCAAGGGCTACCGCTACATGTATAAATTTTTCTGCTAGGGGCGTTTAGGGTATAAGCAATCCTAATTTTTTTTAATTTTTAAACAACCATATCTCTGAAAGTAATCGAGCTAGGAATTGAAATTTGGTACGCTGGTGGATGTGTAGGCCTATAGGTAGTAAAACTAAGGTAGCAACGACCGACCAGCTCACGATAACGAATTGCTACTTATGTAACAGTGACAAAATTGGCGGGAACACGTGGCCAACTTGCTCTAAAATGGTAATAAAACAGCAAAAATTAATATTAAAAACTTCCATGGAAGTTTAACTACAGTTGTAAGGGCTCAGAATGACACCTCTAAAACAGCAAATATCACTTTTTCGATACTCCACGTAGAACGTTATACTCGCCCTTACCAGCGAAGTTATGCTGCCAACTATGATGAAACTGTCTCAAGTGTGTGAGCATGTGCTGTGCGCGTCTCGTTTTAGTCGTTCGTAATAATCCATCTCAACACACAGAGTTTCGGTTAATTGTAGCAGTTTATAGGAACACTGTACAGTAAGCAACTGCAATCGCCACCCGACCACTTTCGCTAAAATGCTTGTTTATTCGCATTATACAATGTAAATGAAAGGAGAGCATTTGCGAGAAAACAATCCGTCTGTTTCATGCAGATGATTAGACAGTGGCTACAAATTTAAACATGGCTTTAGGATTTTTATCATCATCATCATCACTTTATTTATTCCATTCACATAATGCAGTGAAATAAGACAACATAACATAAAAACACTTGGAATGAAAAAGGACAACAAGGCAACAGGGTGCACTAACAGTTGACCCGTACACAACAAGGGATAATAGTGTTCATTGCACCAGTATGATATACAAACTGTAAAATACAAAATACAATATATAAAAATTTAAAAAACCAGCAACATCAAACCTAGCAAATGTAACCTAGCCTATCAGGCTATACCGAAGCAACTCGTCAAAGTTGACAAGCTGCAGACTACGTTTAAAGGCGCCGAGGGAACTAAAATTTACAGTGTCAGAAGGAAGGCTATTCAAGATATTTATAACTCGCTCAGAGAAAAATGACGATCTTACGCGGCTGTTGCTACGTTGTTTAAACAATTTGTAATGATGACCTCTTGTCTGCAAGTTAGGACTAAGAACAAACAAAAGTTCAAAGTAATTTGACAAAAAGCGGCTCACGGGGGCCCATTCCCCGGTTAGGGGTCACCCCAGGGGGTCGAAATTTGTACCATTGAATTCCTGGGGTAGGGGTTCCTGTTAGTGTTCCATAGTAACTATAGGCCTAGGATGCACCGTTTGGCCACAGTGCACGCGCTAAAAATGTAAGCATTCGTACGTCAAAATGTTCAATGCCTTACTTTACAGTTGAGTAGCTTTCACACAATAAGCCGGTTACTTTGAAATGTGAGCAGAATTAGCGTATAGCTGTAGGCCGACAGGTTTTGCTTGTTGTCTGCTTATTATCCATCTAACACTTTTCAACCAAACGGCAGTATCCTATCATTATACATATAATGGCCTTATGAAAATTAATGTGACATAAATGATACGACAGCCACTCACTGTATTAACCTTGCAATTGCAACTGTTTGTGATGTGATGGAGTCTATAAATCTATAAAATCTATAAAATAACTAAATAAATAAAACAAAAAATAACCGTTATAAAAATTGCGCGGAAACGCCTTGCGCTGAAACGCTTTGCGCGGAATTGTCTGTGCTGTTGCGCACTACGCGGAAACGCCTTGCGCGGAAACGATTTGCGCGTGAACGGGTGTTAACCTGACAACCAACCAACCAACGACCAACGACGTCACGACACAGCCTATCTCAATAAGCGCTTCTTTTACTAAAGTAAAGTGAGGCGCTTAAAAACTCGTCACTGTGCATATCTACACAGCCAAACAAGATCTTGTAGCACCAGGTTAGGTCGCTATGAAGGCGCCGTAACTCAAGTGTGGGCAAATTTAAACGACTGAGACGTTCAGCATACGAGCGACTATGCCACAAATATGTGTAGACGGTGACAAATCATGATCAATAATAACACCAAGGTCACGATTTGAGCTAAAAACAGGTATGTTTTTTTTCTTCATTTTTGCATGACTTTAATATTAATAAGTACTAATGCTAGAAGTTTATTTCTAGGCCTAATACATGATGATAAAGTCGCCGAGAATTTGACGGAGTGGACGAACGAAGTTTGTTAACGATGGAACAATGACTTCTACCCCCTCCCCGCTTTGGTTGAAAGCAGTTTCTGGCCTGGTCCGATCAAGCAATAGACTCATTCCGATGCCAGACGCCGCAAGAAGTAATTAGCGCTAGTAGCGTTACGCCTTACTGAGAAATTATTATCAGGGAAGTTGTTGCTTTGATTATCTGTAATCTACAGTAAACTGTAACATTATCTTTAAAGATTTAATTGGTTGCAGCAGTATATTAATATACGTCAATAGTGTTGTGCCTTGTGCGTTGTGTAGGCCTATTGCTGGGGTGAGGCACTTGACGATATAGTGATGTCGATGAAACATTTAACTATAAATATATGATAAATTATAAGAATATCGTTAAACATTGCAGCAGAATATTAACAGATATCGATATTGTTGTGCGCTGTATTGCTGGTGGGGGCGTTGACCGGGGGAGGGGGTAGTTGACCTAGGGAACAGGTGACCTGGGGGCAGATGACCGGGGTCATTTGACAAGGGGCAAGTGACCGGGGGAGCAAATGACTAGACACCCCGGTATGATCATATGGCAGACTCAGCCCGTAGCCACTTTACTGCATGCATTAAAGGGCCGAACACTGGTTCCTTTTAATTTAGGCTGAAGACTTCCTTTTGAAAATTTTTAGAACGAAATAGACACCTGAAAACCATGAATGAATCGAAATCCACATGACTCACATAGTCTGCCTACGTTGAGTTATCATAGCAAGTGCTGCAGTTTAGAATCTTTTTAAACACCTATGATAAATTTTATACGCCACGGCCGGGCCGGGCCGGTTTTTGGTTTGACCGCAATGTGCGTAACACAATGGTCCGCGGCGTGTTACGTAATTACCGCCACAGTTCAACTGCCTGGCTGTCCAGTGTCCACACCACGCGAGCCATACACTATGGCCCGTGCGGAGTGGGCACTGGGCAGGCAGGCAGTTAAACTACAGATACAATCTATACTCTAAAGCCTTCGCGCTGTGCATGCTCAGTGCCCACTATCTGCAGTCATGCAAGCGAAGTCCAATCCGTCCGTTACAACAAGAATTGCTCGAATAACTTCAATATCCATGAAGATGATAGCCTTCAAGCTGCAATCCATCAATACGTTAGCCCTAACTAATTAATAATTAATTAATCAATGGGTTTTCAACCATTGCCTTATATTAAAATATTATGTCACTGAAAGAAACAACTATTCTGTAGTTCTGTATGTGCGTAGGTTTTTACCGCGCGACGCGTATGCATAGCGCGGACTATGCTGTGGCAAGATGTCGGTCCGTCTGTCCGTCCGTCTGTCTGTCACACGCCGGTATTGTGTCTAAACTGTTATACATATCCTCAAAGTTTTTTCACGATCAGGTAGCGCCACCACTCTAATTTTTTTGTACCAAACGGGATGGCAATATTCCCACGGAGACCCCCTAACTGGGGCGACGAATGCAAGGGTGGTATGAACAAAATCACGATTTCCGACCAGTATCGGGCTTTATCTCGAAACTGCTGTAAGATAGAACCATAGTTACTATAGAAGGTGAATAGGAAACCGCACCCAAGCTTTCGGATGGTACCAGTTTGAATGATCTTGAATGACCTCTGACCCAGATTTCAAGGTCACTATATTTTCAGCGTCAAATAACTCGAAAATTGTACACGGTAGAGCTATGTTTACAATGGCGAACCAATAGATCTATGATCTATCTAACGGCGACATTTTCAATCACATTGAACGACCCTTGCCTCCGGTTTCAAGGTCACGCCATTTCTGACGCTAAATATCTCAGAAACGGTACGATATACAACATAGTTTCGATGGAATACACACGCCCTACTCAACAGTGTCGTTACGAATGAGCTTGAGTCACTTAGCAAAATATTCAATGACAAGAAGCGTCGCGCGGTCTCTCTGCGACAGCTGAGCTTCTTGAATGCTTAGGCCTACTTTTTACCCATGCACAATTGCACATATGATGCGCATTGGTTTTAGTAAAGTATCCAGCATCCTGTACGATACGATGTGATACGATACGATAGACTAGTGTGTATTTAACGTGTAGTAAAAAGCTGATGGGCAGATCAGCTTATAATGGTAGCCTGTCACTGTTTTTTTTATCGCGCGTCAGCATACTAACGCGCGATATTGATATAGCAAATCTGTCTGTCTGTCTCTCCGTCCGTCCGTCTGTCCGTTACGTTCCGGGATCAGATGAAAACGGCTAAACATATCGTCAGTTTTTTCACCATTATAGTTTTACCAGCATCAAACATTTTCACAAAATTCCGATGGGGTCCCCCCTGCGGGGCGCTAAATACAGGTGGGGTAGCAAAATTCGCGATTTTCTACCAATAAGTCGCTATATCTCGCAAACGATACAAAATATCGCCATAGTTACTATGGAAGGCGAATAGGAACTCATATGCGGTCTATCAAATGGTGCCATTTCCAATGACCTTGAACGAATCCTAACCCCGTTTTCAAGGTCACACCACTCTTTGACGCTAAATATCTCACAAACGGCTACAGATACGGCCATAGTTACTATAGAAGGCGAATAGAAAACCGCATCCAGGCTTTCGAATGGCACCAACTTCAATGAACTTGAGTGACTCTAACCCCGATTTCAAGGTCACGATGTTATTCAACGTCAAATAAGTCGAAAATGGTACAAGATAGAGCTATATTTACAATGGCGGACCAATAGATCTATGATCTATCTAACGGCGCCATTTTCAATCACATTGAACGACCCTTGCCTCCGGTTTCAAGGTCACGCCATTTCTGACGCAAAATATATCAGAAACGGTACGATATACAACATAGTTTCGGTGGAATACACACGCCCTACTCAACAGTGTCGTTACGAATGAGCTTGAGTCACTTAGCAAAATATTCAATGACAAGAAGCGTCGCGCGGTCTCTCTGCGACAGCTGAGCTTCTTGAATGCTTACGCCTACTTTTTACCCATGCACATATGATGCGCATTGGTTTTAGTAAAGTATCCAGTATCCTGTACGATACGATGCGATACGATACAATAGACTAGTGTGTATTTAACGTGTAGTAAAAAGCTGACGGGTAGATCAGCTTATAATGGTAGCCTGTCACTGTTTTTTATCGCGCGTCAGCATACTAACGCGCGATATTGATATAGCAAATCTGTCTGTCTGTCTATTAGATAATTTACTCAAAACACAACCAAAACAACCAAAATTATTACCTAAAAACTTGACGTTTCGACCTCTATCAGAGGCCTTCATCAGAAGAAGCTGGTACTCAGTTCTTCCGGTTCTTGACACAACCAGATGGATCAAAGAGGCCATACACATCCGGAAGGAAGGACAACAGGCCATGAACCGTGATGAGGGCAGCTACCAACTCAGCCACGCATACGACCGCTTTCTTGACACGGCGTCTTCCCGTTGTGTCAAGAACCGGAAGAACTGAGTACCAGCTTCTTCTGATGAAGGCCTGTGATAGAGGTCGAAACGTCAAGTTTTTAGGTAATAATTTTGGTTGTGTTTTGAGTAAATTATCTAATAGTTAACTTCCAACCAGATGAATCTATTCAGCGATGTCTGTCTGTCTGTCCGTCCGTCCGGCCGTCCGTCCGTCCGTCTGTCCGTTACGTTCCGGGATCAGATGAAAACGGCTTAACATATCGTCAGTTTTTTCACCATTATAGTTTTACCAGCATCAAACATTTTCACAAAATTCCGATGGGGTCCCCCCTGCGGGGCGCTAAATACAGGTGGGGTAGCAAAATTCGCGATTTTCTACCAATAAGTCGCTATATCTCGCAAACGATACAAAATATCGCCATAGTTACTATGGAAGGCGAATAGGAACTCATATGCGGTCTATCAAATGGTGCCATTTCCAATGACCTTGAACGAATCCTAACCCCGTTTTCAAGGTCACACCACTCTTTGACGCTAAATATCTCACAAACGGCTACAGATACGGCCATAGTTACTATAGAAGGCGAATAGAAAACCGCATCCAGGCTTTCGAATGGCACCAACTTCAATGAACTTGAGTGACTCTAACCCCGATTTCAAGGTCACGATGTTATTCAACGTCAAATAAGTCGAAAATGGTACAAGATAGAGCTATATTTACAATGGCGGACCAATAGATCTATGATCTATCTAACGGCGCCATTTTCAATCACATTGAACGACCCTTGCCTCCGGTTTCAAGGTCACGCCATTTCTGACGCAAAATATATCAGAAACGGTACGATATACAACATAGTTTCGGTGGAATACACACGCCCTACTCAACAGTGTCGTTACGAATGAGCTTGAGTCACTTAGCAAAATATTCAATGACAAGAAGCGTCGCGCGGTCTCTCTGCGACAGCTGAGCTTCTTGAATGCTTACGCCTACTTTTTACCCATGCACATATGATGCGCATTGGTTTTAGTAAAGTATCCAGTATCCTGTACGATACGATGCGATACGATACAATAGACTAGTGTGTATTTAGAAATAGCCCTACTGTCGCAGAGAGGCCGCGCGCTGCTTCGTGTCTGTCAGTAGCTTTAATAATTTGAAGCTACTGAGAGACACGAAGCAGCGCGCGGCCTCTCTGCGACAGCAGGGCTATTTGTTTTCATACCACTAGAACGCGAGAGACCCGGCATCTATAGGAGGCCTGGCGTCTATTAGAGAGCCGGTGACTATTGGTAAGCCTACAAGGACAGCAGCATCTATTGCAGTCCGGCGTTAATTAGAGACATGGCGAAGATTTACGGACTGCACTTTATCCACTTTGTATCCTACACAATGCACCGTGACAGACGGATGGACGGATGGATAGACCGATATTTTGCCATAGCATGGCTGCGCACCGTCGTATCTCTTAGACGCGTGCAAGTCGGCGCCTGAGGCCAGTCGCCGTCTCCGCTCGTCTGGCGCCATAACATGCGTCATACAGGGGTCCAGAACTGCCTGCTTCACTGCGGTCATCTGACAGTCTCTGCCAATTCAGAAAACAGTTGAAAACGTTTTTATTTGTCAAGGACTAGGTTGCGGCGCCTAGTGACTCTTGCTTTTAGGCGCCGGATATAAAAACTCTTACTTACTTACTTACTTAGGTTTAAATGCGTCGCGTAAAAACTTGAGATTTTTTAGTGATACTGCAGATCAAACAATTTTGTTTGAATAAATTTATACGCTGCAAGAAAATACTTAAACTAGTAACGCTATAAATGTTAATAGGCCTATGCGTCGATATGTAGCTATTTAGCGTCACGAATTAATTCGCGGTAATTACGAAGCACTGGAGAGCCGAGCTGTAACAATGCTGTGATCGTTGTCGCGTGGTGGCGCTAGCGGGCGGCCGGGCACTAGCGGACGGCCGTTGTAACGAACAATGGCGTGGTCATCGTCGCTTGGTGGCGCTAGCTGACGGCAGCTGGCCGTGACGGTTGAGTGGACACACGCACACTTATCTTACGCACACGAGAAATGACGTTATGGGGAAAGGAGTGCGAAGTCGCACACCGGTACATTGTGGGGAAAAAACAAGTAATGCTCAAATGACTTAAAATGACTTAATTCGTGGAGATATACTGTTATTCATTGTGGGGAAACGATATTTTCCCCACAATGCAAACATTCCCCACAACGAGTATTATGGACGGATGGGTTTCCACATAATGTACCGTTTGTCAACGCACACACACACACACACACACACACAATTTTAATACACTTAGCTAACTTACTTGTTGTTTCAATTTTTCCAGTTGTTGTTTATAAATAACAAGCTAAATAATTGTTGTTAACTACAGCATGGCATTATAACATATATAACATTATTACAATATAATTGATGAGCATGTCGTGAGTTTTGGTGTAGTACTCTTTTTGGGACACAGTGTAGTTAAAACAAAAAAAAGTATTAAAAAACTTTCAAATTTCATACTACTGCCAACTCATAGTGCGTATGGCGCGAAAATCAAGTAACACTATTGGTTGTTAGACTCTATATAAGTACAGATACGCGCCGTTTTTGACACTTTTGTTGTCATAAGCTTATAAGTTGGTATATTTGGTACATTTAACATGGCACAAGAAGAACTGGATTCATTGGAATTCGATATTATGTTGGAAGAACTCCTGAGAGATGAACTATTACAGGACCAATTTATATCATCGACTGGTATGACATTTTAACATAAACTGTTTACGAAATGAAACTCTGTGAATTTACAATTTAAAATATATCTAAACTAAATACTAATTTTTGTTTGTTTTGTGTGTTTGTTTTTAGAACACCAACCCAGTCCACCTCCGCCATCCGTAATAAACATTTCTTCAGATGAAGAACAAGGTTTATGCATTGTGTTTTTGTAAAGTATTAACCAAAATATTTTAGATAATAATAATAACCACGACAGTGTTTATGG
>Ga0209150_1000318_pt1 | contig 17003 bp, 20 predicted proteins | sample WorMetTyACAVOLI3_FD_187424 | JGI IMG/M metagenome (GOLD analysis project Ga0209150, IMG submission 187424) | Marine gutless worms symbiont microbial communities from Max Planck institute for Marine Microbiology, Germany - Olavius algarvensis... ... | reverse complement strand
GCAAATTTACGCGGCCATTATCAGTTATCTGTTGTTATGGCTCTATCGATCACGTCGGTGTGCGCCGAATACATCGTTACACCTGCTGTTGGTGGAAATACGAGAAACCCTGTTTACTCGTTTACCCACCGGGGTACAGCAGATGTATCGACGAAGACGACGAGAACGCGCGGAACTGATCGAGAAAACACAGTATGTTCTTTCCTATTAACTTTCCCCGGACAGCTGTGCGCTTGCGCGGGGATGACAATATGGAGCGAAAAATCAGCTAGCGGCCTTTCACCTTTACTTCGTAGCCCGGCGCCTCGGGTTCGTCGTCCACCATTTCCGGCGGGAATCCCGGTGCCAGAATATCGACTCCGGCCTGCTGCTCGAGCAGCTTGATGATATTCGGCGACAGCTCGCGCGGCCCCAACTGTTCCTGGCCCTGCTGAAAAACCCGTACCAGCAACGGCGCCAATTCGAGTTCGACGCCGGAGCGATTGGCGACTTCGTGGAACAGGTCGATATCCTTGCACACCAGATCCATAGTAAAGCTGATATCGCGGCTACCATTGAGAATGACCTGGCTTTCGGTTTCATGCACAAACGAATTGCCCGACGAAATACGAATCGCTTCATAGGTGGTGTTCAAATCCATTCCGGCAAGCTTTGAGGTTACCAGCGCTTCGCACAGGCTCAGCAGGTTTGCGCTGGCGAGGTAATTGGTCACGACTTTCAACACCGAGGCGGAACCCAGATCGCCGGTATGTAAAATGCGACGCCCCATGGTGGTCAGCAGCGGCAGCATGGTTTCGAAGATCCCGCGCTCGCAGCCGGCAAAAATCGCAATGTTGCCGGTCGCGGCACGGTGACAGCCGCCGGATACCGGACAATCCACCGCGGCGGCACCGCGCGCCTTGACCTTGTCACCCAGACGCATTACTTCGTCCTTGTCGGTGGTGCTCATTTCCGCCCAGATTTTCCCCGGCGCGAGCCCCGCGAGAATACCGTCCTCGGCTTCCATCACCGCCGCACTCGCCGCCGGGCTCGGCAGACAGGTAATCACGACATCGACGTCTTGCGCCATTTCCCGCGGGCTATCGGCCCATTTCGCGCCCGCGTCGAGAAATGGCAGGGCGACCGCCTTATCCAGATCTCTAACGGTTAAATCCACGGCATTTCGCAACAGACTTCCGGCAAGCTTGCCGCCGACATTGCCGAGGCCGATAAAACCAACTTTGCGCATGGTTCTCCTCCAACGCGGGTACTAACTGCGCCGCATTCTACGCCCCATTTACAATTTCGGTAAACAAGATTTTCCGCCGGCGGCAATCGCTAAAACCGATACTGGATTTAGGCGACGGGCGTCTTTATACTCGCGCTGCGTTGAACTCTATTTCCACCTTCGAGATCTGTCTGATGGCTAAACTCACAACCGTTTACTGGCGCGACATTCCGGCCCAGGTGATCGCCAAGGAACGTCGCGATACCGCTAAACTAGTGCTCAGCGAACGCTTCGCCGAAGCGATCGACAAGGCCGCGATGCGCGCCAAGATGGCGGGTACCGATGCCTACCTGGAACAATGGCGGCGCGAGGACGTTGCCTGCGGCCGCGATCTGCAGGCGGTGGTCGACGCTGCCGCGGCGGCCCTGGAACAGGCTTACGACGATACGCGCCTGGAAACGCTGATTGGCAGCGGCGGATTGGAAGCTTGAGGTTATTGCGCCAGTGGAGCGATCAGATCCGGGCCTTCATTGCGGGCGTTGCCGACACTGGTATTGACCGCGTAGTACTCGTACTCCGGTGCGCTGTCACGCAATAGGCGATCGGCCGCTTCGGTTTGATCGTTCGCGCAATCGAGCCAGGCTTCGTAATCCGGCGTTGCGATAGCTACCGGCATGCGCTGGTTCAGCTGACTCATCGACCCCTTTGCCGCGGTCGTGATGACCGCGCAGGACCGGATCGCGTTGCCTTCGGCATCCTGCCAATGTTCCCAGATCCCCGCCATGGAAAACAGCCGGTGGCCGAGATGACAGCAATAGGGTTGCTTGCGGCCGTTTTCGAGCCGCCATTCGTAGAACCTATTGGCCGGCACCAGGCAACGGCGGCGCTTGTAGGCATTGCGAAACGACGGTTTCCCGGCGACGGTTTCGGCGCGCGCATTGAACATGCGGCTACCCATGGTCACGTCCTTGGTCCAGGACGGGATCAGGCCCCAGTAGTAGAGATCGAATTTTGCACCGCCGAACGCTAGTACCGGTGTGGTCGGGGCGATATTGTAACGCGCGCTGAACAGATCGGGCGGCGGTGCATTATAGTGTTCGACCAGGTCGCCGGCTTTGGCATCGAGAAAAAACCTCCGCACATGCCACCTCCCGAATCAACTTTAAAATCTGCGCGAAAGCCGCATAATAGCGCAGTTTCATTCAGCCGATACAAATGCCGCTACTGCAGGCCAAAAATTTACATCACAGCTTCGGCGACCAGCCATTGCTCGACCAGGTCGACTTGACCCTGGAGCCGGGCGAGCGCGTGTGCCTGGTAGGGCGCAACGGCAGCGGCAAATCGACCCTGCTGAAAATACTCGCCGGCGACATCAAGGTCGACGATGGAGAAATTATTCACGCGCCGGAGTTAGGCATCGCTGAATTAAAGCAGGATGTGCCGCAAAACTTTCCAGGCAGCGTTTACGATTGCGTCGCGCGGGGTATCGGTGAGCTTGCTGAAATCATTACCGACTGGCACCACGCGGCGCTGGCGGCGGCCGGCGATGCCGACCAGCTGAACCGGATGCAGCGCCTGCAGGATCAGATCGAAGCACATAGCGCCTGGAATCTTGAAACTCGTATTTCAAGCACGATTTCGCGGCTTTCGCTGCCGGCCGACCAGCCATTTGAAGCATTGTCCGGCGGCTTCAAGCGCCGCGTCCTGCTGGGACAGGCACTGGTGGCGGAACCCGATCTGTTACTGTTAGACGAACCCACCAACCATCTCGATATCGATTCGATCCTGTGGCTCGAGAATCTATTGCTCGGCTTTAAAGGCACGCTGGTATTCATTACCCACGACCGTAATTTCCTGCAGCGGCTAGCGACCCGCATCATCGATCTCGATCGCGGGCAGCTGACCAGCTGGCCGGGCGACTATCGAAAATACCTGGCGGCCCGCGCCGCACAGCTCGAAACCGAAGCCCGGCACAACGCTTTGTTCGATAAAAAGCTGGCGCAGGAAGAAACCTGGATCAGGCAAGGCATCAAAGCCCGGCGCACGCGCAACGAAGGTCGCGTGCGTGCGCTGGAAAAAATGCGCGCCGAGCGCGCACAACGACGCGAGCGCAGCGGCAGCGCCAAAATAACCGCACAGCAGGCCGATGCCTCGGGCAAGATCGTAATCGAAGCCGAAGGCCTCGGGTTTGCCTGGGAGCAGCGCTCGATCATTCGGGATTTCAGCTGCAAAATCCTGCGCGGCGAAAAGATTGGCATCCTCGGACCCAACGGCTACGGCAAATCGACCCTGATCCAGCTGCTGCTGGGTCAACTGGCGCCGCAAAGCGGCTGGGTAAAAACTGGCACCCGCCTCGAAATCGCCTATTTCGATCAGCATCGCGAAACGCTGGATCCGCAAAAATCGGTACGCGACAACCTTGCCGCGGCCGGCGACCAGGTATCGATCAATGGCCGCTCGCGCCACGTCGTGGGTTACCTAAAGGACTTTCTGTTCAACGAAAAATCGATCCATATGCCGGTCAAGGCGCTGTCCGGCGGCGAGCGTAACCGGCTACTGCTGGCCCGCCTGTTTACGCGCTCCTTCAACCTGTTGGTAATGGACGAGCCGACCAATGATCTCGATATCGAAACCCTGGAGTTGCTCGAGGAACTATTGATCGACTACCAAGGCACGCTGTTGCTGGTCAGCCACGATCGCGAATTCATCGACAATACCGTAACCAGCACGCTGGTATTCGAAGGTTCGGGGCTGGTCCGGGAATACGTCGGCGGATACCGGGACTGGTTGCGGCAGCGTCCGCGCGGCGACCGACATACTACCGTGGCGGAAAAACCGGATAAATCAAAACCCGCGGCCGGCAAACCTTCCCCCGATCAGAAGGAATTGCACGCCCTGCCCGGCAAGATCGAAAAGCTGGAAGCGACAATAGCGGCCCTGCACCTGAAATTGGCCGCGCCCGATTACTATCAACAGGAGGCCGCGGTCATTCGCAACGAACAGCAGCAACTGCAGGCCTACGAATCGGATTTGCGGGCGTTGTATCGGCGCTGGGAACAGCTCGAAGGCGAATAGGCTCAGGACTGCGACAGCTCAAGCCAATCGCCGCCGGTAATCTGCTGCAACTGTTGCGGGCCCATGCGAAACACGGATTCCGGAGTTCCCGCCGCGGCCCAGATTTCGGCATGCTGCTGCAGTGATTTATCGAGCAGGCAGCGCAATCGATTTGCATGCGCCACCGGCGGCACGCCGCCAATCGCAAAACCCGTTTCACGCTTGACGAAATCGGCGTCGGCCTTGCCCAGTTCGAGCCCGGTTTCACGCCGGACTTTTGCCAGATCGACGCGGCGGTCGCCGGCGCACATGACCAGCACGGCCCGCGCGCTGGCCTGATCCATGAAAATCAGCGAATTCGCGATTTGGCCGACAGCGCAACCGAGAGCGTCCGCAGCCAGCCGGGCGGTGCGCACCGCAGCCGGTAGGAGCGTGATTTCGAACTCGATGCCCGAGGCTGCGAGAACCTTCTTAACTTTTTGGTTGGCGGCTTTCATATTTCTCCTCGATACCAATTGTCATCATCGAGGCTTGGGGACAGATCTGAAGATCTGTCCCCCTCGACGTTGCAATAAAATGCTCGCGCACAGGTACTAGATGATATCATTGCCGCAATATGCAGAATTACCTAACCGCGTGAAACATAGAGAGGCGAGCTCAGATCACTTAACCGTCATACCTCGAAACAAACACGGCATTTCCCGGAAATCGATATCCGATTCCGCGCTCAAGGTGTTGTATCGGCTTTCCAAGTCAGGCCATCGAGCCTGCCTGGTTGGCGGGGGTGTACGCGATCTGTTGCTGGACATTCAACCCAAGGACTTCGACGTTGCCACCGATGCAACGCCGGAACAGGTCCGTGAGCTATTTAAAAACAGCCGCATCATCGGGCGTCGCTTCCGCCTGGTTCACATCCGTTTCGGCCGCGATATTATCGAAGTCGCCACATTTCGGGGTTATGACGAAGACTCGTCGAAAACCGAAACCGATCTGCATGGGCGCATTCTACGCGACAACACTTTCGGGGAAATCGAGGAAGACGCGATCCGTCGTGATTTCACCGCCAACGCGCTGTATTACGATATCCATGATTACGCCGTGCTCGATTATGTCGGCGGCATGGCGGACATCCAAACCAGACAATTGCGGCTGATCGGCGATCCCGCCAAACGCTACCCGGAAGACCCCGTACGGATGCTGCGTGCGGTGCGTTTTGCCGCCAAACTCGATTTCGGCATCGAGGCAACCGCGTCCCAGGCGATATTCGAGTTCGGCCATTTGCTGGCGGTGATTCCACCGGCGCGTATGTTCGACGAAGTCATAAAACTGTTTCATTCGGGCCGCGCGGCGCGGGTGTTCGAATTGTTGCGCGAATACGGTTTACTGAAATATCTGGTGCCGGCGTTAGACGAATGGCTGCTGGACGATCCGTCGGAGTCGATGCTCGATTTTATCGATCAGGCGTTGGTGAACACCGACAACCGCGTCAATACCGGCCAACCGGTGTCACCCGGGTTTATTTTCGCGGTTTTGCTGTGGCCCGTGGTGCATCAGCAGGCTTCCCGCATACAATCGGATCGCCAGAAAATGATCCCGGCATTGATGCAGGTCGGCGAGACCGTGATGAAGCGCCAGGTACGCCATATTTCGATCCCGCGCCGCTTCAGCCAGATGGCACGCGATATCTGGAGTTCGCAACCTCGATTCCATCGCACCCAGGGCAAACAACCGCAGCGCTTACTCGGCTACAACGTGTTCCGCGCCGCCTACGACTTCATGTGCATCCAGACCATGGTCGGACTGATGCCGCATAAACTGTGCCGCTGGTGGACCGAGTACCAGGTCAAAAACGACGGCGGCACACAACCGGAACGCAACAAGAAACAGCGTCCGCGGCGACGGAGGCGAAATGCCGGCTGAAGAGGTGTTTATCGCTCTCGGTAGCAATATCGGGGACTCGGCTACCATCGTCGATGAAGCGATTTCCGCGCTCGGCAATATTACCCAGTGCCGGTTGCGCAAACGCTCATCGCTCTACCGTAGCGCCGCGATAAGCGATACCCCGCAGGACGATTACATCAATGCGGTGGTAAAAATCGAAACCAGCCTCGAACCGCTGGCGCTGCTGCTCGAGTTACAGGCGATCGAACACGCTTATTACCGTAACCGCGAGAACGAACGGCGCTGGGCGCCCCGCACCCTCGATCTCGATATCATCCTGTTCGGCAATCGTTGCATTGAAGATAGCCATCTGACGGTGCCGCATCCGCGATTCTCCGAGCGCCGCTTCGTGCTGGAGCCAATGTTCGAGATCGGCGGCGAGCGCTTCATTCCGGGTTATGGCAGCCTGCAATACCTGATCGATAACGCACCGGCGGTTGAAATGGAAATGCTCGACTAGATGGCCGCAGTATTTCGTTACATCGTGATAGAAGGCCCGATCGGTGTCGGCAAAACCAGCCTGGCAAACAAGCTGGCGCAGGAATTTGGCAGCGAGCTGCTGCTGGAAAAGGCCGAGGATAACCCGTTCCTGGCAAATTTTTATCAAAACCTGCGGCAATACGCATTATCGGCGCAACTGTATTTCCTGCTACAGCGCGCGCAACAGGTACAAGACTTTCGCCAGAGCGACCTGTTTCGCGGCTCCTATGTCGCCGATTTCATGGTCGACAAGGATCGCCTGTTTGCGCAAATGACCTTGAACCAGGATGAACTAGAACTCTACCAGCAAATTTACACCCACTTGACGCTGAACGCGCCCCGTCCCGACCTGGTGATCTACCTGCAAGCGCCGGTGGCGACCCTGCGCGAGCGCATTACTCGCCGCGGCATCGAATACGAACAACAAATTCGCGATGACTACCTATTGCGTTTATCCGAATCCTACACCCGTTTTTTTACGACTATGACGAGAGCGCCCTGTTGACGGTTAACACCCAGTCGGTTGACCTGATCAGTAATGACGAGGATTTCGAGGCGATCCTCGAAAAAATCGGTAACATCCGCTCTGGACGCCATTATTTCAATCAGTCATCATTCGCCCTCTAATCGGGCCCGCCTATGTATATACCCAAACCGCTAGACGACAAGATCACGATTCCGCATTTGAAAAAAATGAAGCAGGAGGGTGAAAAGTTCGCCTGCCTGACGGCTTACGACTATAGTTTTGCCGGCCTGGTCGAAGATAGCGGTGTCGAGGTGGTGCTGGTCGGAGATTCGCTCGGCATGGTGATCCAGGGACAGGACACCACGATTCCGGTGACGCTGGAAGATATCTGTTATCACGGCAAGGCGGTGGCGGCCGGATTGCAAAACGCCATGCTGATGCTCGATATGCCCTTCGGCTCACTCAATTCGCCGCAGCAGGCAATCGACAATGCCAGTGCTTTGCTGAAACAGACCCAGGCCCAGGTAGTCAAACTCGAAGGCGGTAAGACCCAGTTGAAAACGGTAGAAACCCTGGCAGAATTCGGCATCGCCAGCTGTTCGCATCTCGGATTGCAACCGCAAATGGTAAACAAAATGGGTGGTTACCGGGTGCAGGGCAAGGCCAAGAGCGCGGCCGAGGAAATGCTGATCACGGCGCGCGACCTCGAAGCCGCGGGTACCGATTTGCTGCTACTCGAATGCGTACCGGCGGTATTGGCCGCCGAAATTACCGCGGCACTGGAAATCCCGGTAATCGGCATCGGCGCCGGCGGCGAAGTCGACGGCCAGATACTGGTGTTGCAGGATGTACTCAACATAACCGCCGGCAAGAAGCCAAAGTTTTCCAAAAACTTCATGCAGGGTCAGCCTAGCATCCAGGCCGCCATCGGCCGCTATGTCAGCGAAGTCAAGCGCGGCAAGTTTCCCGATAAAACGCATACCTTTTCCTGAGCTTCGATCCGTGTACCAGGCCACCAGCGTAACCGAACTGCATCAATACGTGCAGCACTGGAAGGATCACGGCCAGTCGATCGCCTTCGTCCCGACGATGGGCAATCTGCATAACGGGCATATCTCGCTGCTGGAAAAAGGCCAGTCGCTGTGCGATCGAAGTATCTGCAGTATCTTCGTCAACCCGATGCAGTTCGGGCCGAATGAAGACTGGGATCACTATCCGCGCACGCTGGAGGCCGATCTCGAAAAACTCGAGGCGGTCGGTTGCGACCTGGTTTACCTGCCGAGCGCCTCCGAGCTCTACCCGGAGGGTCTCGACAAGATCAGCCACGTGTTGGTGACCGACCTGAGCGACAACTATGAAGGGGCACACCGTCCCGGCCACTTCACCGGGGTTGCAACCGTGGTGTTGAAGCTGTTCAACATCGTCAAACCCGATGTCTCGGTGTTCGGTAAAAAGGATTACCAGCAATACCGGGTGGTCAGCAAGATGGTGGAAGATTTCAATCTCGAGGTGCAGATTATCGGCCAGGAAACCACGCGCGAAGCCTCGGGGCTGGCCACCAGTTCCCGCAACCAGTATCTCGACGCCCGGCAGCTTGAAACCGCCCCGATAATTTATCAACAGCTGCAGCAGACCGCGCGCGCGATCGAGCAAGGCGAACGCGATTTCAAAACCCTGGAGGATGCGGCGGTCGCCCGGCTCAATGACGCCGGCTTCGATACCAATTACTTCGTCATATGTAACGCCGAAACGCTGTTACCGGCAACCGCCGACGATCGCGACCTCGTGGTGCTGGTGACCGCGGCAATGGGTCCGACCCGCCTGCTCGACAATATCGAAATTTCGCTGTGGTAACTCAACAGGCGTAAAGCGCAGCCATGGCGGCGACGCGCTGACTAACCCTGGCGCGCAGCGCCGCCGGTTCCAGCACTTCGACCTGGGCGCCGTATTTCAGAATATCCATCACCAGCTCCGGGTCCTGGCTATAGGGTACGCGCAGCAGGTAAAACCCGTCGACATCGTATTCACCGGTTTGATCCGGATGCCAGGTTTCACGCGAGACCCAGCGCGCCGTTTCCGGGCTGAAACGTAACAGCGCCTGATGGGTGGCGGCACCGGAAAAGATGCCGTATCCGCTCTCGAGCTCGCGATTCAACACCGCTTCATCGATTTCCCTGGCCGCCGCATCGGGGGTTATGCTGAGCGCCTTGATCGCGTCAATCGAAAAACTGCGCAAGCCTTGACGCAGGTGGCACCAGGCGTCGAGATACCAATTGTCCCGGTAATAAATCAATCGCTGCGGCGACACGCAGCGCTCGCTGCTGCTATCGGTCGGGCGGCTGTAGTAGGTCAGGTCGACGCGCTTGCGCGACAGCAAAGCCTGGCATAGGTCCTGGAAGTACTCGCTGCGGTAAGCTTTGGCGGAATGTGGAATAATGCGGATGCGGCGCGCTATCTCATCGGCGCTGTGATCGCCCTCGTCCAGCAGCATGCGGATACGCGAGCGCAGCGGCTCGATATGATTCGACAATACGCCTGGCTGCAGATTGGCGAGCAGTGCATCCATGCTCAACAGCGCCTGAATTTCACTGGTGTTAAACCACAGGCCGGGCAGCTGGAACTGTTCGGCTCCCGCGTCCTGTTGATAACGGTAACCCCGGCGCTCGCGATCCCAGACGATGGGCGCCATGAGCCGGTCGCGCAGATACTCGAGATCGCGTTTAAAGGTGGCCGGCGACACTTCGAGCGCGTCGAGAAACTGCGCCCGGCTAACCACACGCTGGTTGGTCAGCAACTGGTCGATGAGGTGAAAACGTTCGGTGCGGTCCAATGAATACCCTGCCTGAATCTATGGCTCATCTTATGAGCCACTAGGTTTCGCATAATAACACGATCGAGTGCCGGGAGAACACAATGTCACTACTAAACCGATTACTGTACAAACTTTCCGCCTATTGTCGCTGCCGCGTGATCAACGGACCCGACGATCACCCCTATCTCGAACGCTACCATCTGTTGCGATTGCCATTCGGTTACCAGGCGTATCTGCACCGCTTCGTCGCCAGCGATCCGGGCCGCAGCCTGCATAACCACCCCTGGAAATACGCGCTGTCGCTGGTACTGTGCGGCCGCTATCGAGAGACGCGCATGTTGAATGCGCGCAACGGCAACGCCCTGCAGAATCGATGGCTGCGTCCCGGACGCTTGAATTTCATCTCCGGTGAAGTGTTTCATCGGGTCAACCTGCCCGCCAATGCGGAATGCTGGAGCCTCTTTATCCACGCGCCCAAAGCCAAATCCTGGGGCTTTATCCGGCGCCAGGAATACCTCGATCATAATGAAATTGTGACCCAGGCCAGCAATCCCTTGTGGTGGCGGCAAGCCGAGCGTCCGATTAAGTGCCCGCAGATGCGGCTCCCCTGTACGGTATGAATTCAAACCGTTTTTAAAATAGCAAGATTCGGAGGGCCGGCGTATATAATATCGGTTACCTTATAACTCTGTTTAATGACACCGGCTACTCGACGTGAACGCAGCAATCAATCAATCGATGGGGCTTCGGGAATGGATCATGTTAATCACCCTGTCTATTCTTTGGGGTGGTTCATTTTTCTTTGTCGAAGTAGTGGTCACAGAATTACCACCGCTGACTATTGTGCTGCTGCGAGTTGGGCTGGCGGCAATCGCGTTATGGATTATCGCTAGTTTAATCGGGTTACGACCACCGACAAGCGCCCGCATCTGGATCGCGTTTTTAATCATGGGAATGATAAACAACGTGATCCCGTTTTCGTTACTCGTCTGGGGTCAAACCCATATAGCCTCGGGCCTGGCGGCGATTTTAAATGCGACGACCCCGCTTTTCACGGTAATTGTCGCCGGCGTGTTTTTGACCGACGAACACATAACTATTTCCAAGCTGGCCGGTGTTGCATTCGGTTTAATCGGCGTAATACTGATGATCGGACCCGAGGCACTAGATGGGTTCAATAGTAATGTACTGGCGCAACTGGCGGTCCTCGGAACCGCCCTTTCCTACGCCTTTGCCGGAGTTTACGGACGCCGCTTCAAATCCATGGGGCTTAATCCCATCGTGCTCGCCGCGGGCCAGGTGACCGCGTCGTCGTTGATACTGCTGCCCGTGGTTTTTTACTTTGATCAACCGCAAGATCTGACCTTGCCCGGTTTAAACTCCATCGCCGCGATACTCGCGCTCGGCATTTTCTCGACCGCGCTCGCTTATATTCTCTACTTCCGAATTCTCGCCGCGGCGGGTGCCACCAACCTGTTGCTGGTCACCTTCCTGGTCCCGGTGTCGGCGATATTGCTGGGCTCGCTGCTGCTCGGAGAAATACTGCTGCCGATTCATCTGGGCGGCATGGCCTTGATCGGCTGCGGCTTGATCGCAATCGACGGCAGGTTGCTGAAACGGTTTAAACCCGCCAGGGCGCGGGGCGTTTGACAAAATCGGTTTTGCGCACCAAATCTCGCTAAATTCGGCGCTCTGAATAGCTGTTGTCTTAATTCCGAAAACCCCGATAAACGGCAGCATGCAATATCATTGATTTGCGTCAAGTTTTTAGCATGTGATAATGCCACTCGGTTTTAATAATCAAAACGAGACATCATGACCGACAATCCGATATGGCGCTGGATCGACGATACCTTTCTCGATCTCGGGCGCCAGTGCCGCTGGTCATACCTGCCGCCGTTAATGGTTTACCTGGCCGCGGGCGTGCAGGGATTGACCGCAATCGTCGGTACTTTTTTCATCAAGGATTACCTCGATCTTTCGGCCGCCTTTCTCGCCGGCCTGGCCTTCTGGGCGGGAATTCCGTGGGTATTGAAAATGCCGCTCGGGCACCTGGTCGATTTGATTTGGCGCCGCAAGGCGCTGTTGGTTTATATCGGTGCCGGCCTCATTACGCTGAGTATTCTGATCATGTACGGCATCATCGCCCATACACAGGCGATGGCGGAAATCATGAAAGTCGAGGCCTGGTATGTTACCGCGGCTTTGCTGGCACCCACCGGTTACGTGGTGCAGGACGTAGTCGCCGATGCGATGACGGTGGAAGCCGTACCGACCATCGACGAACACGGCAAGGCTTATGCAGACGCCGAAATCAAGGTCATGCATACCACGATGCAAACCCTGGGGCGTTTCGCCATCATCGGCGGACTCGTTGCCGTAGCCGCACTCAACATCACCATGTTCGAAGGCGTCGAAGCCATGACCGAGGAGATGAAGGTAGCGATTTATGCCGACATCTATCTGATGGCGCTGGTGATTCCCTTGATTTCGATTACCGGCGTCATCCTCGGCGGCGTATTGCTGCGCCGGCGCGCGCGGGAATTGCGCGAACAGGGTCAGGATCACGCCAGCGTCGACCAACTGCTGTTCGGACCGGCGCAGGAAACCCGTCCGAACTGGTGGATACTGGGCGGCAGTCTGGTTTTCGCCATCTTTACGCTAACCATGGGCATTAGCGAGGTACCGCTGGCGCAGGAAATTATTTTTATCGGTTCGATGGGCATCGTCCTGTTCCTGATGTATCGGCTGATGCTCGAACTCGACCCGGACTCGCGTTACATGCTGATCGGCACCGCGCTGATCATTTTCGTGTTTCGCGCGACGCCGACCGCCGGCCCCGGCTATGGCTGGTTCGAAATCGATCAGCTCGGCTTCGATCAGCGCTTCCTGTCGGTGCTGTCGCTAATTGCCGGGCTGCTAACCCTGTTCGGTATGGTGGTGTTACGACCGATGATGGCACGGCGTTCGATTGCCTTCGTCATGGTCGTGTTAACCGTCGCCGGCAGTATTCTGTTACTGCCCAACATCGGGTTTTACTACGGCTTGCATCTGTGGACCGCAGCGCTTACCGACGGCGTGGTCGATGCACGGTTTATCGCGGTTATAGACACCGCGGTCGAATCGCCGTTAGGCCAGATCTCGATGATTCCGATGCTGGCCTGGATCGCGAAAAACGCGCCGGCCCACCTGAAGGCGACGTTTTTTGCGGTCATGGCTTCATTTACCAACCTGGCCCTGTCCGCCTCCAGCCTCGGCACCAAATACCTTAACCAAATATATCTGGTGACGCGTGAGGTACGCGACCGCGTAACCGACACGGTCACGACTGCGGCCGACTACAGCGAACTGGGTTGGCTGCTGATCACGGCGGGATTGGTCGGATTGCTGGCGCCGTTGTTAACGGTGTGGATCGTTCAGCGGTCCCGCTTACATACCCAGCAATAGCTGATATATACTGGCCCCAACTTCGGATCTGGAGAGAGAATTTCGATGCGCTCGATTGCGATATTGCTGCCGATCAGCCTGTTCGCCACAGCGGCACTGGCGCATCATCCGCTCGGCGGAATGCCAATGGAAACCTTTACGCAGGGTGTTTTATCTGGGATAGGTCATCCCCTGCTGGGCTTCGATCACCTGTTTTTTGTCGCCGCGGTAGGCATTGCGGCAGTTTGCATCCGCCGAGCTTTGAGCGCGCCCCTGGCCTATATCGCGACCATGCTCGCAGGCTGCCTGGTCACCTCGCTGTGGGACGCGGCGCTGGCCAGTGAAATTATGATCGCCTTGTCGTTACTGGTCATGGGATCGATGCTGGTCAGCGGACACCGTTTCGGCAACAAAACCCTAGCGGCCGTTTTTGCCGGATTCGGGCTGTTTCACGGCGCGGCGTTTGGCGCAGCCATGGCCGCCCAGGAAGCCGCTTTCGGGATCGAGATATTAATCGGCTATCTGCTGGGACTCGGGTTTACCCAGTACGCGATCGCAATCGGGATGGGTTCGATATTCGTTGCCCTGTGGAAGACCAACAACTCGGGCGCAATGCAAACCCGCCTGGCGGGCGCGATGGTTGCCGGTGCCGGGCTTTACCTGACGCTGGAACAGATCGAAGCGCCGCTGATCGTTTTTATTAGCGGCTAATCCGAAGCCAGCTCGACCGGCTGCCCGTGTGGCGTCGACAAATAAGCCTGCTCCCAAGCCTCGCGTTTTCCCGTCATCGCCCGCCGGTCGATTTCACTGTTTTGTGCGACTAGCGATTCGAGTGCGCTCAGGGCGCAACGGTAGTAGGTTTCCTGGTTGTCGTCGGCAGCGTCGTCGGCCGCCTGTTTAAGCGCCGCACCGAGCGCATCGGACCAGGCAGCAGCGCTGAACATGCCGCTTTGCACCAGCGTATCGGCAAGCGCCAGAACCTGCGCCTGCCAGGCTTCGTCGAAGGCCGGTTGGCCGTCGACAGCGACCAGCGGTTTTAACGCCCTGTCATCGGTCGCGCTCATCATCAGGCGCCGCTCAGGTAACTTTCCCAAAGATCGAGATACACCTGGTCCTTGCTGCCGGCGGCTTCGGGCCAGAGGTCGGCTGCGACAAACACGACATTATAACAATGCTGATGAATCTCGGTGCCCTGCGCGGACAGATCTGGGAATACGTGGGCGCCGTTGTAGGCATGGATGGTAGCGTTACGACCGCGCGCGTACTGCGGCAGACGGCTATGGCCGGCGTGGCCATGTTGCGCCGTGATCACCCGCTGACCCACGCTAAACGCCGCTGCCGTTTCGACTTCGCCGTCGAACCGAATCGCGTGCGCGCGGTCTTCCTGCAGCACCTGCTGCAGCGACATCGGCTGCGGCGGATCGGTGCTGTCCGGGGCCGCCGGCGCTTTACCGGCAGCGGCTTCCGCCAGCGTCATCCAACCGGCCTCGATATAGGTAGCAAAATCGGTTTGCGCCCAGGAATCGAAGTATGGCCGCTCGAGGTAGTCGAGCGGCATGATCAATTCGCGGCAATGGCGCCACCAGTCGATAGTTATACCCGGGGCGCGTGCGCATTGCGCGATCCCCCACTCGCGCCCTTCCCATTCGCTGTGGAAAGGCCGATCGTCGTCGCCGACTTCGATCGGTCCGTAACCCTGTTTGCCGCCGAGATCGTGAATGCCGTCCATGCCCGCTACTCCCTGCCGAGTTCGCGATCGGTGCCGATCATCGAATTGCGCGTCACCAGGCCGGCGAGTTCCGCTTCGCTCATGTCATCGGTGCCGGCCGGCCGCTGCGGTATGACCAGGTAGCGCAGCTCGGCCGTGCTGTCCCAGACGCGCACTTCCACATCGGCAGCGATATCGACGCCGAATTCGGCCAGCACGCCGCGCGCGCGCGATAAGCCGCGGCCTTGTACCAGGCCGGCGCGATGCCGAGTATCGAAAAGGGGTAACAGGAACAGAGGGTACATACCACGAGGTTGTGCACCGCATCGGTGTTTTCGACTACCTTCAAATGCGCCGTCGCCTTGCCGAGATAACCGAGCTCGTCGATCGCGGCGGGCGCATCGTCGAGCAGGCGCTGCCGGAAAGCGGGGTCGCTCCAGGCCTTCGCGACCACTCTGGCACCGCGCTTGGGGCCTATTTCTTCGCTGTAAGCCTCGACCCAGGCATCGATGGTCTGCGGGTTGACCAAGCCTTTGTCGACCAACAGCGTTTCCAGCGCCTTGACGCGCAAGGCCGACTCCGACGGCAAATGACTATGCAGGTGTTGATGTATCTCGGCAACTTTTTTGGCGTCAAAATCGGGCATTAAATCATCTTTTAAGAGTCCGAAACGGCGAGTTTACTCAATCTGATCTCGAATATCAGCCCCGACGGAAATCTTTCCACCGACATTGGTCGTCATTGCGAAGTGCAACGATTAAACTGCGCGCATGTTAGCCGCAATCAGACGCCCTACCCTGGTTGACGTCGCGAAATTGATTTTCGTCGGCGCGATCTGGGGCGGCGCCTTCCTGTTTATCTCGATCGCGCTGCGCGATTTCGAACCGATCAGCCTCGCCACCTGGCGGGTAACGCTGGGCGCCGCGGTATTAATTGCCGTGGCCTTGCTAATCGGTCAAAAACTGCCCACCGGCAGGCGCAACTGGCGCCTGATATTTATCGTCGGATTCCTCAACAGCGCCGTACCTTTTTTCCTGATTAGCTGGGGTCAGCAATTCATCAGTAGTGCCGAATCCGCGCTGCTGGTAGCGATGGGCACATTTGTCTCGTTACTGTTATCGCACTTCACCAGCGAAGACGAGCGCATTAACCGGCCGCGGGTGATCGGCGTCAGCATCGGCTTCATCGGGGTGATGATCCTGGTTTTCTGGGAGCTGCTCGAATCCGGCACCGGTAACCTGCCCGGCCAGCTTGCGGTGATGGCGGCCGGCTGCAGTTACGCAATCTCTTCGGTAGTCTCGCGCCGCCTGACGCATTTGCCGATGATTTCGACTTCGGCGGTGACCATGGCCAGTGCCTGTTTATATATGATCCCGCTGGCGTTTATGCTCGAAAATCCGCTACCGGCCGATGTCGAAACCGCGTCCGTCATTGCCTTGATTTATCTGGGGGTAGTTGCCACTGCATTCGGGTTTACGCTACGATTTTTTATCATTCGCGCCAACGGCGCGGTATTCATGTCGCAGGTGGGTTATCTGGTGCCGCTGTTCGGCGTGATCTGGAGCGGTCTTTACTTCGCCGATGCGATCAACCTGCAAACCCTGATATCGCTGGGCATGATCCTGCTCGGCATCGCGGTCACCCGCAAGGGTAGCTAGTATTCGTACCCGCATCCCTGCGCCGAATTGGCATCCCCGCATAAGCCTGCGCGGCTTTAGGCCCTCGGGTCCCGGCGAGGACCTTGCAATGACGGCGTGCTCACCAATTGTCATCCCCGCGCAAGCGCACTGCTGTCCGGAATAAATCATAATGCCAACTGTGCTTGATGTATTTGGAAATCGGATTTCCATTTTCGTCGTCGTTTAAGTACTTCGAATTCGAGTCTGGGTCGCTGGAATAGAGTCGATTT
>Ga0209150_1000315_pt1 | contig 17112 bp, 21 predicted proteins | sample WorMetTyACAVOLI3_FD_187424 | JGI IMG/M metagenome (GOLD analysis project Ga0209150, IMG submission 187424) | Marine gutless worms symbiont microbial communities from Max Planck institute for Marine Microbiology, Germany - Olavius algarvensis... ... | reverse complement strand
AGCTGGTATAACCCATATCGATTACATTCGACGCTGAATTATGTCAGCCCGAATGATTATGAAAAACGACTACTCGAAACGAAGCATGCCGCTTAACTGGGGTGTATCAAAAAGTTTGACCACGTCAATTTGCCACTGTCCGGGAAAGGCGTAGGCTTTTTCGCAACGTCACCCCCGATCAACTGGAGCAAAAGGAGAATCCGATATGCAGTGCTACAAGGCCTATGCCGCCACTATTATCATTGCCAACTACCTGGAAATCATGCCCGAATTCGGCCGCAAGCTGCCGCACGCGGCGATCGCCGACTGGATGGCGCAAAACGACATCGAACCGGAAGACGTGCTCAACGCCCCCCCGGCGATCAAAAGATGGCTGGTGGAGTTGATCGATCATCGTTGTCTACGCCTGCCAAGCGCGGCCTGACAGCGGCCGGCCGGAAAACCACACCAATCTTTATAACTTATATAGAGGAACGCCTCGATGCTTAGCCACAAAGAAGATAACCGTCGCCTGCTCATGGAAACAGACACGGCTGGTAATTCCCACTTCGGTAACCCTTACGAGCTGGGTTACGAACAGTATGGCCTGGAACACCTGGATCGAAATCAGCAAGGGTTGGACGATATCGAGTTCGTGGTAATCCTCGGTTACAACTAACCGGGTTATATTGTTCACCGAATACGTAGGCATAATCAGCTGGACAAAGGCCCGGATTTGACAGAATCTAGCCCGACTATTGCACGAGGGCATCGCAAATGCGGGATAAAACCACCATATCCTCAACGCACGAAGTCGACAGCCGCCAAGGCTATGCGATAAGGAAATTGGGACTCGCATTAATACTGTTTATGAGTCTGACGACCCTGTTTACAGCCACTGCAGCTAACCCAACTAACGCTGCCACCGGGGACTTGATTCATGTACGTCTCAAAGATCGCCTGGATCGTCCTGTCGATGGCTACTGCTTCGACATTTTAGGCACAGGACGCCAATTACGTCTGGATCTACCCCTGTTCGCACATAACTGTAAAGACGGCGCAACGCCGGATAGTGCCGTCATTTACACCAGCCTGGGACAGTTGGTTTTCCCGGCCGTAAAAGTTTGCGTCACTGCCTTTGGCGTCAACGATACCGTCTTACCGGGAACGTCGGTTCTACTACGTCCGTGCGAGCAACGGACGCCATTTTTCGAGACGTCCAACCTGCAAAAGTTCGATCACTTGGAAAACGGTCAGGTTAAATTGCGCGGCTCCGAGCTCTGTCTGGCCGTCGGTAATGAATCGTCCAGCACATACTCGCCATCGGATCGCTGGCGTGTTTTATCCTTGCAGTACTGTACCAGCACGGCTCTGAGCCACTCGGCCTGGGAGAGGGTGCCGCTCAGGTAATTCCAAACGCCCCAACCCCAAACCAGCCCCAACCAATTAGGTATACTGCCCTGGAGTTCGAAATATACACTGATTGCAAATGAGAATTAGGGCTGCCGGCAAATCAATAGATCTTAAGTCCCCCGGAACCCTCGGCTATTTACGATTGCATTTTTTTTCAGAATGCTGGGTTCGGCTGGAGTCGAACCTGCGACCAATGGTAAAAATCCATATTCGACTGAGAAAAGGGTGCCGAAGAAATAACGCGGCACCCTTTTTGGTGGCTACTAAACCGAACTGCAGGACGCGGCAGGGAACTCTATTTTAGGAGGGTGAGTCGTCCATAAAGCGACGAAACTCTTCCTCGTCGGCACGGCGTTTCGCGTCTGAGCGAAACTCGGTAAAGCGGCGTGCACGTTCCTTGATTTCATCCTTGATTTCGCGAATTCGATCGAATTGCGTCTGTTGATATTCGTTGAAAATCTGATTGTCCGTTCCACTTGCCTCGGAGGAATCATTGCCTTTGAAGCGACTCCATTTTTCAGCAAGGTGACCCCGCAAGTCCATTACGTTGCGGCCCTTGAGAATCCAGTACAAAACGAACAGGCCGAGTGGCCAGAACAGCACAAATCCGATAACCATGGCAACGATGTTGGCGATGGACCAGTTGGCGCTAGCGCCGAATCCGCAGCATCTGGAGCCATTTCCGTGAGTTCCATTGTTATTCAATGTGGCGGTTGAAGATGTCATTTCGATCTCCTGAATCGACTGTTTCGGCAGTTTTCTTGTCCTGCCTGGTTAAAATATGTTGACTAATGTGAACAACGTTCGCATATAATATCGGCATATTAATATAGATTTCAAGTGTAAACTGCAAAAAAAGTGAACGCTGTCCACATAACACGGCGCAATCTCGAGAGATGAAGCACAATCGCAGACAAAAACGCGGCTACCATCATGGCAACCTGGCCGAGTCCTTACTGGATGCGGTGGACGAATTGGCAAGCCAGTTCGGTCTCGAAGCCGTTACCCTGCGTGGCTGCGCCAAGCTTGCCGGTGTCGCGCCGTCATCGGCATTTCGTCACTATGCCGATAAGCGCGCGTTAATTACCGCATTTGCAGCGCGCGCATTGAACGATCTTTCGGACCACATGCTCGCAGCGGCCGAGCGCGCGCGACTCGAGGACGCCGATTGTTTTCGAGCAGTCGGCCTCGCTTATATTGAATTTGCGCTCGACAAACCGGCTTTCTTCCGCGCCATGTGGTACGAAGAAGGTATCTATTCCAACGATCCCGTGTATCTCGAAGCGACCAGAAAGCTAAGCGAGCATCTGCGCGGGGGATTCGCCGATACCTTGCCGGATGATGATGATGCCGCCTTTAGCCCGCAGGAATTATTGGCCTGGTCAGCAGTACATGGCCTTGCGAGCTTATTCATCGATGGTCCGATCGCCCGTCAGCAGGAAAAGGCGGAAAAAATGCAAATGGCCGCCAACATGCTGAAAGCCGTGCAACCGTCCCTGGCGGGCTAAAAGCGATGAAGGTCTGGATTTCCGCTTGAATCGACCTGGCGCTACCGTGGAACGACATCCTGCTGTGCCTGTTCTGGGGCGGCTGCCTGTCGGGTTTCGTCAACTGGACCTTCATCATCGCATCGCGTCATCTCGCCACCGCCGAGGTCACGCTGCTGATGCTAATCGAATTCGCGCTGGGCCCGGTCTGGGTCTGGCTGTTCGTCGATGAAGTGCCGCACCGCTGGACGCTGATCGGCGGCAGCGTCATCATCGCCTCGGTGGCGATGCACGCCATCCTCGAAATGATCAGCCAGTCGCGGCCCGAACAAACGCCGGGGCAGCCGGTCTAAGCGCCCGGCTTGGATAAAATAAATCTGTCCCGGTAATACTGTTAGGTATACTGTTGCCGAATTTCGAAAACTAGCGCAGTGAGAACGAAAGATCAGGTTAACTGGTTCGAGGGCATCGAAACCATCGTTTCGGCACCCCTAAACTTCAAGGCGAAGCTCGCAATCGGCGAGGATGCCTATACCGCCTTGAGGGTAAAGAACGCGGTGGTGCAGGTCTGGGATGCCGCCGGGGTGGCCACAACCGCCGCAGTAGTCGCAAAGTCATCGGCAGTGGCGTCGACATTTTTCGCCCCGACCGGCTTTCTGGCAGCACTGGGAATCGGCACCGCGGTGACGCCTGTCGGCTGGGTGATCGCCGCCGGCGTGGTGACCGGCGGCGCCTGGTACGGTATCACCCGGCATTTGAAATCCGCGGCCGCGAGACGCGTCACCGTGGCGCCCAACTTTATCAATACGCCACTGGATGTGCTCGCGCTCGGTCTGTTCGACCTGCTGGTGCCGCTGGCAATGAAGGTGGCCGAGGCCGACGGACGCATCGACGAATCCAGGCGTCAACTCATTCGCGATTACTTCGTCAAGGAATGGGGCTACGACCCGAAGTTCGTGGTTGCGGGCACGAACTATATCGAATCAACCCTGGATGAACTTTCCATCGAGCAACTGGCGCAAACCCTGGCAAAATTCGCCGGTGAAAATCGCGACTGCAATTTCAAACTGATGGCTCGCGAAATACTCGGGTTTTTACGCAACATCGTCGAAGTCGACGGCCGGCAGAACCGGCAGGACGAACAGGCCATCGAAAATATCGCGGCCATTTTCGACTCGGCCAACCGATTCTCCGTCAGGAGAAAACTGCGCGCAAGCCTGAGTTCCATCCGGCACAAAGCCGGCGGGATTTTACCGCGCCGCAAGCCTGCTCGAGACAATCACGAGTCCTGAGCGGAGTCGCTGTCTAGAGCAGACGTTATTAGCGATAGGCGACCGTTTTATCGAAGGAGCTAATCGATCGGCCCGAGACCTGCTGTTTGCACCAACAGCTCGCGCGCGATATCGATCAACTCGTCAAGCAGGCGATCATCGATTTCGCCGACGCCCTCGTACTCGATTCGATTTCTGAATTGATGGCACCGATCGAGCACGCGCCAGCGGGCGCTTTCCATGCCGGCGGTGTGTTGCAGACACTGGAAGACCAGGTATCGATTGTCAGATCGGTATCCGTGCCTGCGCAGCGCGGCAAGCGCCAGCAGATGCGCGGCCGTATAGGCGGCGGAAAAACGGCCAGCTTTCGAGAGGCCCAGCACTTCGAGATCCTCGAGCCGCTCGCGCGCCCTGGCGGTCAATCCCTCGATCTGCGCCTGGTCGGGCGGTTCCCGGCTCAGTTTTCCGATGCGAACCAGGTTATCCAACTGTTCCAATGTCATCGTCCGCTCCCTTTATCCATATCTTCGGCCGCTCGATGACCCGACTGAGAAATGCGTCTTTCCGCTGCAGCCGGGATTCCACCTCGGACACATTATAAATGGTCGGGTTGATTTTGCGACCGAGCGCGTGCTCGGCCTCCGCCAGGGTTTCCATCAACTCGGCGTAAGCCAGGCCCGGGGCGACGATCATCAGGTCGATATCGCTGTCGGCCCGATCTTCGGCCGAGGCGATCGAACCATAGACGAAAGCGAGTTCGATCTGCTCGTCATGCACCCCGAGCGCAGCCTTGATCACGTCGGCGACGCCGAAGGTCTTGCGTACGATACCCAGGAGTTCCGGGTAGATCGGGCATTCGGAGTTGGCCTGGTAGTGATGTTGATTGCCGATCTTGCGCATCGTCAGGATACCGACCCCGGTCATACGATCGAGCTCCCGCTTGATCGTATGCACGCCCATCCCGGTTAGTCGCAGTATCTGATTGACGAAGAAAGTTTCGTCCGGATGGCCATAAAGCAGTCCCAGCACTTTCTGCTGGGTGGTCGAGAACAGGGCATCGCCCAGGTGGCTAATCGATTCGCGCCTATCATTCATAATTTATGCATTATCGTACATAAATTATGAGGTTTCAAACCAGAAGCGCCAGCGACTAATCAACATCCCGAGCCTGCGTCATTGCGAGGAGCGCCAGCGACGAAGCAATCTCCCGCGCCCCACCCAATCCCGCAATTAGCACCGCTCCGAGCCAGGGCACTGCAAAAGAGTTTCGCCGCCCTAACTTTAGAGCTATATGCCGTCAATTCGGGATCAAATAAACTGTCGGCGTTACCGGGCCAGATAAACGTAATGTCAACCAATCTCAGACGCTCCATTGCCGCTCAACGCGCCGTATTGCACGACCTGCTCGCGGCCGAGCTCGCGCGTCACGCCAGCGAGCTTCCGCCGTTCCTGGGGGATCAGGAAGAGCTCGACGCCCGGCTGCAGGAGATTTTTCGCCAGATCGATGACTGTAAATATGTCTACGTGCTCGATAGCGACGCGGTGCAAATCAGTTCGACAGTTAACCGTTACGGCGCCGACGCGGAAGCGTTCAACCGGGATCGCTCGCAACGACCCTACATGATTGCGGTGATGCGCGATCCGTCGCTCATGTTCGATTTATCCGAAGCCTACATCAGCCGCAACAAGAAACGCCCGTCCCTGACCGCAATCCAGGCGATCGTCGACGCTGAAGGCAAGCGCATCGGTTTTCTCGGGGTAGATTTCGATTTACGCGAATTGCCACACACCGAAGTGCTCTACGAAGAGCCCGGCCAGTGGCGCCAGATCAAGGGTGACCCGGCCATTCGCTCCGGGCTGTTTCAGCAGCAGCGCACCACCAGCCTGATGGATGAAAACATCGATCACGTACTTTCCGTGCACGAAGCCCTGATGATCGACCATGGCGTGTTTCACCTGCACATTCATTTTTCCAGCAGCCGCTCCACCGTCTGGCATATCGACGACCCTTACGTTTACCGCCTGCTGTCGATGGACGAACTGGCCGATACCAGTATCTGCCTCGCTTATCCGCAGCGCCCGTACTTCGAGCGCAATCTCGTGCCGGCGTCCGCCATTGCCCCGATCTTCCAGCAGTTAAAAGCGCTTCGTTTCTCCGATGAAACCACCTACCTGCGCAATGCCTCGCTGAACCTCGTCAAGGGAGCGGTGTCGCTGAATTTTTCCTGCGACGGAACGCACTACCTGAACTACCGGGAATTTCTCGAGCGCGGGCTGGATTTCTGGATTGGCTCGGAAACCTTCCCCAACGCCGTGTGCAGCGCCAGCCCCAGCGATTTAGACCAGCAAAAACTGGAAGCACAGGTCGAGGAACTGGCGGGCGAAGGCTGTATCGCGGTAAACAAGCTGCTCTACGCGCTGGGAAAGAAACGAAGTGCCGCAAAAGCTGGCCGGGCTCAGCCACCCTGAACGAGAGTTCATCTACAACGAACTCAAATCGGTCATGGATATCTACGAAGGCAACGCTAGCGGCACCTGACACGGGCAGGCGCCAGCCTGATCCGGCGGCGGTGATGATTCGGCAGAAGCTTAGCGAGATTGCAGAAACAAGTTAATCGAAAACCAAATTCCGTATGCCCGGGGAAATCACCGGGAACAGGCTTGCACTGAACTGGCTGGTTCGCACAATATCCGTGCACCCTGCACCATGGGCACGCAAAAACTGCACCAATTGCAATCAATCCTTCATCACCGGCGGCTATATTTGCCACCGTCCTGGAAAGGCGTAGGCTTTTTCGCAACGCCACCTCGATCAACCGGAGCAAAAGGAGAACCCGATATGCAGTGCATCAAGACCTATGCCGCCACTACTATCGTTGCCAACTACCTGGAAATCATGCCCGAAATCGGCCGCAAGCTGCCGCACGCGGCAATCGCCGAGTGGATGGCGCTAAACGACATTGAACCGGAAGACGTTCTCAACACCACGCCGCAGGCGATCAGGACAAGGCTGGCGGGGTTGATCGGTCATAGTCGTTCACGTCCGCCGAGCGCGGCCTGACAGCGACCGGCCGCAAGACTGCACCAATCTTTTACCTTTACAGGGGAACGCCTCAATGCTTATCCACAAAGACGAAATCCGTCACTTGATCATGAAATCAAAACTGACCGATAATTCCTACTTCGGTAACCCTTACGAACTGGACTACGAACAGTATGGCCTGGAACACCTGGATCGAAATCAACAAGGATCCGACGATATCGAATCCGTGGTAATCCTCGGTTACAACTAACGCCACGCACTTTTTCTACCGTGGACCCCGTCCCGCACGGGAGGTAGAGAGGGATATTTATCCAGCCAGTCGGATCTGGAATTATGGTGACAGTTTACTTGTCTCCGAATTAAGTCAACCGTCACTCTAAATGCTGCCCTGAAGAAAAAAACGACGGGGGGCAGACTTAAATTGATATAACTTTTTTAGCGCTTGTAAAATGAAAGGCGGGACACCGTAATTGGCCGTGATTTACCGATTTCGAAATAGCGGAGATCGCCACCGAAATTCACCGTAAATATCTGATTTTTCAATAAAATTTTGATAAAACATGTCAACTAAAGCCGACAAGGAAGTTGAGCATGTGCACCCCCGTCCCCAACGTTTCTCCAACCACCCAATACCCCCAATCGCTGGCCCGCGCCGTCGCCCTCGAGCGCGAAATCACCAACCTGTGCGCGCAAATCAACGCCGTCAGTTATCGCCTGCTGCAACTGATTGCCGAACTGGAATTAAAGTGACAGTTACTTTAATTCCTAAGATAAGTTAACTGTCACCATAACTCGCAATAGCTCGAGCAATTACGCGAGATGGCCGTCGATTTCTTCCGCAATCTGAGCCGGGAATAACAGCCGGTGTCGACATACTGCAACAAAAGGGGCGCGAGGCACGCCTGGTCGTTTATCCCGGTGTGGGTCGGGGTTTCGACTTCCGCCCCGAAAACGTGCGCACCCTGGCCTACGACATGGCGTCGAAGGACTCGGTGCAGCGGGCAGCGCGGTTCATGCGGCATCACCTGTCGGCATCGGGCGAGCAGTAAACTCCGCGCCGCCTTGTGCGCGGACGCCGCGCAGTGAACAGCCGGATTTTAAGTGTCCCGAGGGCTATTTGCCGGATTTATCGACCGGAAGCCCCTCGGCAATCCAGTCCGTGATGCCGTTGCGATGATTGAGCACGTTCTTGTAGCCGCCCTTTGTCGCCAGCCAGTTGGACAGCGCCGCGGTGCGGTTACCGGTGCGGCAGATGACGACAAACTCCTCACCGGGTTGCACAGTTTGCTCGAGCTTTTCGACAAAGGACTCGAGGAACCTGCCTTCGGCGTTGAACGCGGTGGCCTTGATACTGCCCTCGACGACGCCGGTCTGCTGCCATTCCTCCGGCCGGCGAATGTCGATCAGCTTGATACCGCGCTCCAGTTTCGCCTGCAGTGTCGCGTTGACGATGCTCGCAAAGGGCGGTGGTTCGACCGTGAGCAGCGCCACCTCGAAGCTCAGGCGGGCATTCGGCGGAATGACACCACCGGCACCGCGCGCGCCGTAGGCCAACTCAGCCGGGATATCCAGTATCCTCTTGCCGCCGGCTTTCATCCCCAGGATTCCCATTTCCCAGCCCGGAATCACCTGGCCCGCGCCGAGGGTAAAACGAATAGGCTCCCCCCGCTCGACGCTGGAATCGAACACATCGCCGTTCTCGAGCCTGCCGGTGTAATGCACGTCGACGACCGAAAAGCGCAGCGCCTCGAGGCCCTGACCGACTTCGATCTCATCGATTTTGACGTCAGGCCCGCCATGAGCAGCCTGCAGTGAAGACGTAAACAGGGCCAGGCCCAGGTAAAGCAGAATATTGCTGATCGATATACGCATCTGTGCTCCCGGTTAAACTCGTAACCCTTTCAAGCGATCAAAAAATGGAGGCCACCTTACCGCGAACCGGCTAAGTCGCGCAAACAATAAAAAGGAGTGGGAGAATTCATTTCTTAATCCCCTCGTCCCCTTTTATACCGAAAGCTCGAAAATCACGGTGACAACTAATTTATTTCGATTTAGGTAGACTGTCACCATATCGCTCCCGGTGCAGGGATCGCTCATTGCATTAGCGCCCGATAACCCCATCTATGAAACCGTATGACCGCGATGTGGTCAAACAGGCTAACCTTTCCCTAACCCCGCAAAGGAATAGATTTTCATGCTTAACAGCCAGACCGCAGAATCGGTTATTGATCACGCCCTGTCACTGGGTGCTGACTTCGCCGAACTTTTCGTTGAAAAGAATGCAACCAATGTCGTCAGCACACTCGGTGATGAAGTGCAGTCGGTGGAATCGGGTATTAACTTTGGCATCGGCCTCAGGCTGGTTTACGGCAGCAAGGTTCTATATGGCTATACCAACAAGACGGATCAGGACGAGTTATTACGCATCGCATCAGTGCTGGCCGCTAAAGACTTAAGAGACCCTGTCAGCACCAAAAATGCCTTTAACTGCAGCCAGATCCCCGACATCCACCCCGCCCGCAAAATTCTCTCGCTCGACGCCGAAATCGAAAGCAAGATTGCCTACCTGATGGCGGCTGACCAGGCCGCCAGGGCAGCGGGCAACCAGATATCGCAAACACGTGGCAACTGCCTGCAGCGAGAGCAGCGCGTCGAGATCTTCAATAGCGATGGCTTACACACGACGGACAGCCGCAATTACATTCGATCCAGTTTAACCGCCATCGCCTCTGAAGGCGGGGAACAGGCCACCGGCAGCTGGAACGACGGTGGTTTGCTGGGCTGGGAAATCGAAGCGGGACTCGACCCGCAGAAAACCGGTGAAGAAGCCGCCAGGCAGGCGCTGGTTAATCTCACAGCAAAGCCCTGCCCCTCCGGTCGAATGCCGGTCATTATTGGCAACGGATTTGGCGGCGTCATCTTCCACGAAGCCTGCGGGCACCTGCTGGAAACCACGTCGGTCGCAAAAAAGGCCTCGGTATTCCACGACCAGATGGGTGAAATGATCGCCAGCCCGATCGTGAACGCCGTGGACGATGGCACCATGGCCAATGAATGGGGCTCGATCAACATCGATGACGAAGGCATGCCCACACAGCGAACCCAGCTCATCAAGGATGGCCAGTTGACCAATTTCCTCACCGACCGCATCGGTGCGCAGCAAACGGGTTATGCGCGCTCTGGCTCAGGCCGCCGTGAGTCTTACAAGTTCGCGCCTGCATCGCGCATGCGCAATACCTTCATCGAACCGGGTGAAGACAGCATTGACGACATGATCGCTTCGATCGACAAGGGCATTTACGCCTCTCACATGGGGGGCGGTTCGGTTCAACCGGGTACCGGCGAGTTCAATTTTGCCGTTACCGAAGGTTACTACATCGAAAACGGAAAAATTCAACATCCGGTTAAAGCGGCAACCCTGATTAGCACCGGACCCAAAGTCCTCAAGGTGATTTCCATGATCGGCCAGGACTTTTCGCTGGCCTGCGGAATGTGTGGATCGATCTCGGGTGCTGTGCCGACCACAGTTGGACAGGCGACCTTAAAAGTCGATGACATACTGATTGGAGGGGACGCCTGATGAGCGCGTCCCCTAAAACAGCAGAGATGGACACAGCACAAATGGCCGAGCAGGTACTAGACCAGGTGACGCGAGCCGGCGCGACCGGTGACCTCATCATCGACGAAGGCGAGACTCTCTCGCTCAAAGCACGCGACGGCGAACTTGAAGAACACAAAGTGAGCTCCAGCCGAATCTTCGGATTGCGCGTGATTAAAGATGGCCATATCGGCACTGCCTACAGTGAAGCAGCCGACACGGATGCCCTCGGCTCAATGGTTGGTCAGGCCTTGACTAACGCCAGTTTTGCCAAAATCGAGGTGCACGAAAACATTTTGCCCAATTCTGACCACCTGAAAACGGATGATGACTTATTATGCCCGCAGGAGCAGGTTTCGATTGAGCAGAAGATTGAAATGGCGCTCGAAATCGAGAGCGAACTGACCGCGAAAGATAAGGTAAAAAATGTGCCCTACAATGGCGTTCAGGATATCACCAGCCAAAGACATATATTCTCGAGCGCCGGATTAAACGCGTTAACGCGTAGCCGCATGTGTGCCTCCTATGCCTATGCCCTGGTCGAAGACGGCGAAAACAATGCGATGCAGGGCTCGAGCCAGGTATCGCGATTATTCTCCGGTTTAAGCGCATCCTCCGTCATCGATAAAACCTATGAAAAATGCATCGGCCTGCTCGATGGCAAGCCCGTTCCGAGCAAGCATTACGACGTGATTTTCGATACGGAATGCCAGGTCTCGGCGTTTGGCGTGTTTGCCATGATGTTTTCCGGAAAGGCCGCGAAGGATGGCATCAACCCGATGCGGGATAAATTAGGCCAAGCCATAGCCGATTCACGGCTGATGATTTACGACCACCCACTCAATGTGGACGGGTTCGGTTATCACTTATTCGACGCGGAAGGAACCGCCACCAAAAAATCGGAACTGGTCGTCAACGGTTGCCTGCAAACCCTGATACACAACAGTGCGACCGCTTCCTATTTCGATACCGAAACCACCGGGCACGCGAGCCGCGGACCCAGGTCGACCCTGGGTGTCAGTCTACACCAGGTTGGAATCCCCGCAGGCTCCGAAGACCTGCCGACTCTGCACAGTGGTGAATACCTGGAGCTCACCGATTTGACCGGTTTACATTCCGGTGCCAACGCGATTTCCGGCAATTTCAGTTTCGGCGCTTCCGGTTACCTATGCAAAGATGGAGAGCGCATCCAGGCCGTCAGGGGCATTACCGTCGCCGGTAATTTTTATGAAATGCTGAATAAAATCTCAATGATTGGCGATCAACAGAACTGGAATGAAAGCCGTTCCGCGTTAATGCCGAGCATCCGCTTTTCCGATGTTGCCATCTCTGGATGAAGGCATATCACAGAGATTAGAACGCCTAATTAAATCTGTCCCGGTTTTTTCTTGGGTTTTCTTCTTGAGCTTACGAAACCCCGGGATCCCGGGGTTTCTTTGCGACGAAAATCGTGTGGCGGCTGCCCTTGCCCGGGCGGGCTCTCACCGTGCGCAGTTGAACCTTGAAACCGGTCTTTCTTAGTCGGCTCGCGAATCGTTGATCCGCCCTCGCCGACCAGAACGCGGCAACCCCCGCGGGCCGAAGTGCTGTGTAGGTCTGCCTTAAGCCTGGGGACGAGTAAAGCCACTCGTTGTCAGCCGCCGTCATCGCCTCCGGGCCATTGTCGACGTCGAGCAGGATCGCATCAAAATCCCCCGCCGGCTGTTTAATCAGCTCGGCCACGTCGCCCGGGTGAACGCGTGTGCGGCCGTCGTCGAGGGGGCGTCCCGCGCATTGCCCGAGCAAACCCCGGTTCCACTCGACGACACCCGGCACCAGTTCCGCCACGATCACCTCGGCCGAGTGCGGCACGCAGCGCAGCACCGCCCCCAGCGTGAATCCCATGCCGAGACCACCGACCAGTACGCGCGCATCGTCGTCCGCGCCGAGTCGGGCGCAGGCGAGTTCGGCCAGCGCTTCCTCGGAATGATACCTGCGGCTATTCATCAGGTCGCCCGGCACCCCGGCCAGACGAATCGCAAAATCATCGTCGCGCCGCCACAGGGTCAGTTCCGTATCGTTACCCGGAACTGTGGTACGCTCGATGACGATCCAGGGGTCCATCGGGATCTCGCAAAAATGGGTCAGTTGTCCGGACGCGCACGATATCACGGATCGGTACAGGCGGGGGAAGCCCGTTCGCTGGAAACCGCGAAAGAGGCTGGACGTATTGGAATTAATGTATTTCACCAGGGCTGAAGCTTCACCGATGACCGAGCCGAACGATGCCGACGCGATAATATTAGCCGTACGCCGCTGGGTGGAGACCGTAGTGGTCGGCCTGAATCTTTGTCCGTTTGCGGGGCGGGAGCTGCGCGAGGAACGTGTCCGTTTCGTGGTGACCCCGGCGACTAACGAGGCGCAGCTGCTGGCGAGTCTGAAAACCGAACTGGAACGGCTCGATACGCATCCCGCCGTTGAAACCACGCTGCTGATCCACCCCCGGGTGCTGCAGAATTTTGCCGACTATAACCAGTTCCTGGAAACGTCCGACGAGCTGCTGGGCGCGATGGACCTGGGCGGCATCTATCAGATCGCGAGCTTTCACCCGCACTACCAGTTCGCCGACGCGGCACTCGACAACGTCGAGAATTACACCAATCGCTCCCCTTATCCCATGCTGCATCTGCTGCGCGAGCAGAGCCTCGAACGCAGCATCGCCGGTTATCCCGATACGAAGCAGATACCGCTACGCAACATCGCCATGATGAGGCGCCTGGGGATTGCTCGGTTGAGGCAGCTTTCGCGGGATTGTTTTACTTAAACACCTGAGCATACTTTGCTTCGAAACCGGATACCTCTTTCGATAAGCCGCTATCGACGCGGACCAGGCCTTGAAGTTTCCAGGTATCAAATGGCCGAGCCTTCTCTCTGGATGGCAATCCAGGCTTCAATCTTTTTCCCAACTTTGATCGGCAGCACTCTCCAGAACATGATGAAGGGAGTGCCATCTTTCTTATAATTGATGGCCTTGCCTTCGAATTTCTTGCCCGAATTCAACGCCTCGGCAAGGCGCCTGGTAACTTTTTTATCGGTACCCACACCTTGAAGAATCCGGGGTGTTTTGCCGATGACATCAGCCGTTTCATGACCGGTGAGTTTCTTGAAGGCTTTATTTGCGTAAATTATTTTCCCCGCTTTCGTCGCGTCGGTAATCAGGATCGAGTCGAAGCTGTTCTCCGAGAGCACCTTAAACAGTGCCAGGTTAGTTTCAGTTTTCTCGAGCGTGGTGCCTATTGTGTGAGCCATTATTTCTTTCCAGTATTTTTTAATCGTGGCTTGTATACGTGGCAGGGGGGGTGTTTAGGTCACCGCTAAGCCGAACAGGATTAGGGTTGTGATATCAGTGCCCGGAATTATGCTGACAGTTAAGCTAATTCCGAAATAAGTTCACTGTCGGCATGATTACTGAGAGAAAGATTCGCTATCGCGATAAACCTGGACGGAGTCCACCGCGATTGCGAACGGCCCGTCTTTGCCGTCGGCAATCATCAAACCCAATCCCCTGATGTGCGCCGGGTTCGGCGGAGCGAGGTCCAGTTCGTTACCACGGAACTTCGGCACAAAATCCGCAAAGGGAAGATCGATCCCGAGCCACTGGCCCGCGGTGGTTTCGAATTCGCTCCAGAAGCCAAGCTCTCGTCCACGGTACATGGCGTTGGTTCGAAGCTGCCACGAGTATTGCCGACCGTCGCCTCTGACCCGAAGCCTGATGCCACTAAATCCCGATAGATCCATCCGCGGACCTCGACTCCGAATCGAACTGAAGCCGCCTCCAAGCGTATTTGTCGACCCGGTAAAAACCAGATTGCCATCGTTCAGCTCGAATCCTCCGCTGCTCTTTCCACCCATGACGTCATCATTAACGACAAACCACTCGAGGCTTTCAGGCTCCTGGGAAAAGTCAGTGATTAGTTTTAGCGGGCCAGCGGAGGCGGTGCTGAAAAGGGCTGTCATCAGGGTCAATCCGGTAAGCGATAAAACAATTCCTGGGGCGCTCGGCATAACGCTGTCCTTCAATCACGGTTCGAGAGAGTAGCGCTGGGCAGGTCCCGTTGCCTGCGTTTAATGATATTAACTAATCCGGATAAAGTATATTTCATTACCTGAGAGAAAATGAGACAGCCCTATTTATGAACGGAGAGCGGGAATCAGACTGGAATACAAGCGCCCGGGTCGACCGCCCGCGAGCAAAGTTGACGATTAGTTAAACCTGTCTCGATTTTTTCGTTCTACGAAGGCAACGCTCGCGGCACCTGACACAGGCAAGAGCCAGCCTGATGCCGCGTTGGGAAATACGGGGACACCATGCAACCCCCCGTCGCCTCCGTCATTGCGATACCCGCAGGGCATAAAGGAGCGCCAGCGACGAAGCAATCTCCCGAGCCCCGATCAACCCCAAATAATGAATTAACTGACTGATTTTCTTGAATAATTCTGATAAAATCAAATCTTTAAAATCAACAAGGAAGTTGACCATGTGCAAGCCCGCAATCGACACTTCACCAACCACCCAAAACCCCGAATCGCTGGCCCGCGCCGACGCGCTGGAACGCGAAATCACCGACCTGTGTGCGCAAATCAACGCCGCCAGTTATCGCCTGCTGCAACTGATTGCCGAACTGGACGACCAGCAGCCCTGGGGCGCCTGGGGCCTGGCCTCCTGCGCCCACTGGCCTGTAACCTGCATAGGTCGCCAGTTTCCTGCTGCGGACGCCGCAAAGCGCGCTGTGGCGAGCCGTACTCCCGGCGGACCGCTTAACGTAGTTATTACCACGCCTGCGCGGCCCTCTGGTCCGTGCGGCTCGCCACAGCGTCTTTTCGGCGCCCTCGCGACGTAAACCGGCGACCTATGCAGGTTAGCTGGCGCTGCGGCATCGGCTTGAACGCGGCGCGCGAGAAAGTCCGTGTCGCACATGCGCTCAAGCGTTTGCCGGCGATCTCCGCGGCGTTCGAAAGCGGTCGGCTCAGCTTCTCCAAGGTGCGCGCACTGACGCGCATCGCCGATAGCGCGAACGAGGCCGAACTGCTCGACCTCGCGTTTCACGCCACCGCAGCCCAGGTCGAAAGACTGGTGCGCGCCTACCGCCGTGCCGACCGCCTCGCCGAGCGTGAACAGGCCATGGCAAGCCATGCCGCACGCGAGCTGAACTATTACCACGACGACGATGGCTGTCTCGTCATCCGCGCGCGGTTGCCGGCCGACGAAGGCGCCGTCGTACTGCAGGCGCTCGAGGCGGCGATGGACGCGCGCGACAGCGGGGAAAACGACGACGCAACGGATGACGACGTTACCGCGGTAACGTCGGAAGACGAGAACCGCTTCGCGCAACGCCGCGCCGACGCGCTGACGACCATGGCGGAAACCACGCTGCGCCATGGCCCCGCGCCGCTGTCGTCGGCCGAGCGCTACCAGATGGTGGTGCACGTTACCGCGGAAACGCTGGCCAAAGGCGACAATGGCCGCGCCGAACTCGAATGCGGGCAGCGAATCGCGCCGGATACCGTACGCCGCATCGCCTGCGGCGCCAGCCTGTTGCGCATAACCGAGGATGGCACTGGCAATCCGCTCGACATCGGCCGCAAAACTCGCGCGGTTCCGCTGGCCATGCAGCGCGCGCTGCGCTCCCGCGACGGCGGCTGCCGCTTTCCGGGCTGCACCTGCCGCCGCTTCGTCGACGCCCATCATATCCGGCACTGGGCGAACGGCGGCGAAACCTCGCTCGAAAACCTCGTGCTGCTGTGCCGCCGCCACCACCGCCTGGTGCACGAGGGCGGGTTCGGTGTCGAGCGAACCGCCGGTGAAACCCTGTGCTTCACCTGGCCCGACGGCCGCGTCATCGACGAACATCCGCAGTTGCCCGCGGGTGGCAGCATCCACGGTTTTCGCTACTCGATTCCCGGCAAAGTAAACCCGCCGATCGAGGCATCGGACTGGATTATTCCGGAAGGTGTAATGGACCTCGATCTGGCGGTCAGTGGTCTGGTTCATCGTGGGGAAACGCAGCCGATTCGAGTCGAGAAGCCATCGTAGAAGCTACAGGCTCATTTTTTTGAAACACCTAAGATCACAGCTACCACGCGTTTATCAGCCGGCACCGCGCTCGGCAAACTGGAGAAGCGATTAACAATCTCTTTGAATGGAAGCTTTTGGTTGACATGGTCCAATAGATTGATACCACCCAGTTAAGAGATAATGAAACTTAACTGAGGTAACGATAGATGACAACGAGAAAGAAATATACGAAAGAATTCAAACTGGATGCAGTGAGCCTGGTAACT
>Ga0209150_1000298_pt1 | contig 17696 bp, 14 predicted proteins | sample WorMetTyACAVOLI3_FD_187424 | JGI IMG/M metagenome (GOLD analysis project Ga0209150, IMG submission 187424) | Marine gutless worms symbiont microbial communities from Max Planck institute for Marine Microbiology, Germany - Olavius algarvensis... ... | reverse complement strand
TATTCCAGCGACCCAGACTCGAATTCGAAGTACTTAAACGACGACGAAAATGGAAATCCGATTTCCAAATACATCAAGCACAGTTGGCATTATGATTTATTCCGGACAGCAGTGCGCTTGCGCGGGAATGACTGATGTCGCGGGGACCTGGTAATGGCGGCCCCTGTATAAGATTCCCGCTTGGGCGGGAATGACTGATATCGCGGGGATCTGGTAACGGCGGCGCCCCTATAAGATTCCCGCTTGCGCGGGGATGACGGGAGAGTACGGGGATGACCGAGGGTGGGGGATGACGGAGGTACGGAGATGTCAAGTCAGTCGCGTTGCCAGTTACCCGATTTGCCGCCGGATTTTTCGAGCAGGCGCACATCGCTGATGACCATTCCGCGGTCCACCGCCTTGCACATATCGTAAATCGTCAACAGCGTTACCTGCACCCCGTTGAGCGCTTCCATTTCGACCCCGGTCTGACCGGTGGTTTCCGCGGTGACCCGGCATTCGATCGCACTGTTGTCGGCATCGATATCGAATTCGACCGCGACATGGGTCAACGACAGCGGGTGACACATCGGCACCAGCTCCGCGGTGCGCTTGGTCGCCATGATGCCGGCAACCCGCGCCACGCCGAGTACATCGCCCTTTTTATGCCCGCCCTGTCGGATCAATCGCAAGGTTTCGGGCAGCATCACGATGCGGCCGCCGGCCAGCGCGCGGCGCGCGCTCGGTGCCTTGGCGGCTATGTCGACCATGTGGGCTTCGCCCGCCTGGTTGAAATGGGTCAGTTTAGTCATGCTGGTGCTCGATGGTCTTGATAAATACGATTCAGCAATTATAGAGGCCTATGTGCACTGTATCCTATCACTTTAACAGGATGTAAAGCTCGCGCTCACCGCGCTGAATATTCATTATCATGCCGTTGCCGTTAGTGTTGACCAGCGCAAAAACTTCGTCGAAGTTGCGCGTCAGCTGCTTGTTGATCGAAAAGATAATATCGCCGACCCTGAATCCGGCCTGTTCCGCGTTGGATCCGGGATCGACCTGCATTACTTCGAGGTAGTCGACGCGACCGCGCTGCAGGCGTTGTTCGTGCATTTCGCCGATGGTGGCGCCGGCCAGTTTGGGGTGGATCACGCCGCCGGCCATTTTTTCGATTTCGATCGGTTGAATCAACACCGGCAACTCCATTTCCGCGCCGTGGCGAAACAGCAACAGTTTTATCGTTTGACCGAGGCGCTGCAGGCCGACGAGATTATGCATATCGCGGGTCGAGCGGATCGGTTTGCCGTTGGCGCCGACGATAACGTCGCCGACTTCGAGACCCGCCTTATATGCCGGCGAATCGGTTTCTATCTGCGTCACGATGAACCCGCTGCTGCGCGCGATACCGAAAGCCTGCGCCAACTGCGCGGTCAAATCCTGACCTTGAGCGCCGAGCCGACCGCGCTTGACTTCGCCATAGTCGATCAGCTGGTGCATGATATCGCGCGCCATGTTGATTGGAATCGCAAAGCCGATGCCGATACTGCCCTGGTTGCCGGCGCCGTAGATCGCGGTATTGATTCCCACCAGTTCGCCGCGCAAATTGACCAGCGCACCGCCCGAATTGCCGAGATTGATCGAAGCGTCGGTCTGGATGAAATCCTCGATCGATTCGATGCCGAGCCCGGAACGGCCGAGCGCGGAAACGATGCCCGAAGTGACTGTTTGCCCGAGTCCGAAGGGATTGCCAATCGCAACCACGAAATCGCCGACCCGCAGGGCACTGGAATCGGCCATCGGCACTTCGACCAGGCGATTGCCCGAGACCTGGATAACGGCTACGTCGGTATCCGGATCGCGACCGATGATTTCAGCCTGCAACTCGCGCCCGTCGGTCAGCGTGACCTTGATTTCATAGGCATTTTTGATGACGTGAAAATTGGTCAGGATCAAGCCGTTCGCGGCATCGACGATAACGCCCGAGCCGAGACTTGCGGTTTCCTGCACGCGTTCGATCCTGGGCACGTCGAAGAATCGCTTGAACAAGGGGTCGCGCGGCAGCGGCAATTCGACGATGCGGCGCTCCTTGCCGCGGGTGGCGATGTTGACCACCGCCGGGGTGGCGCGCTCGAGCATCGGCGCCAGGCTCGGCAGCGGTTGGCCGTCGACCGCGCTCGGCAGCGCTGCCGGCAACGTGCTCGTAACCAGCAACAATAGTATTGCAGGTAGGCTTTTCACAAAGTTAACAGGCCCTAAAACGGGCGCGGATTAAAATCAAACTTGGCCTTCATATCCCGGTAAAACTGTTTCGCCGCCGAGTCATCGGCGGGCGGCGTCTGAATCATGATTTCGACAAACTGGTCGCCGGTTTTGGCACCCGGCATACCCTTACCCTTGAGGCGCATCTTTTGACCGGACTGAATGCCGGGTTTGATTTTGAGTTCGACCGAACCCGACAGGGTCGGCACCTTCAGGCTGGCGCCTTCCGCGGCCTCCCAGGGAGTAATCGGCAAGCGCAGAATCACGTCCCGATCCTCGAGTCGAAACAGGCGATGCGGCAAAACATTCATTTCCAGGTATAAATCTCCGGCCTCGCCGCCATTGGGCGAAGCCTGGCCCTGTTTCGCGAGACGAATTTTCTGCCCGTTGCTAACGCCCTTGGGAATGTTGATCTTGAGTTTTTTCATTTCCGGAGAGCCCGAAGCCCGGGAAAACTGAATCGTTTTGGCGCCGCCGTTAAACGCTTCTTCGAGGGTGATATCGAGCTTCAGTTGCTGATCGCCGCCGCGCTGCCGGCGCGGCCCGTGCCGACCCTGTTGAAACGGTGAAGCCCCACCCTGCTGAAAGTCGGCGCCGAAAATCGATTCGAAGAAATCGCTGAAATCGCCACCGCTGAATCCGCCGCTGCTGAAGTTGCCACCGTGGAATCCTTCAAAACCGGCGTCATCGAATTGCTGGCCATGCTTCCAATCGGCGCCGAAACGATCATAGGCCTGACGCTTGTCGGAATCCTTCAGTACTTCGTAGGCTTCGTTGACTTGCTTGAATTTTTCTTCCGCGCTCGTGTCGGCGTTGATATCAGGATGATACTTACGCGCCAGCTTGCGGTAAGCTTTCTTGATATCGTTCTTGTCGGCGTCACGGGATACGCCCAAAATCTGGTAATAGTCTTGGTATTTCACACGTTTAAGGCTTGAATTCGGTCCCTAATAAATAGGTGTTTCGTGGGGTTTTTCAAGTAACGGCGGCTTCGTCGTCGACTGCCTCGGCTTCAATTTCCGGCGCCAGCGGTTCGGCAAGAAGCACCAGGCTTTCGCTTTGTAAATCGCTCTGCAGCGGTTCGATTTCCGGGATCGTCTGCGTCACCTTGCTCGACATATCCTTGAAGCGTTCAATCTTGCCACCCAGACCCTGTCTGCCGGTAAGTGCGGTAGCCGTATCGTTGAAATGGTTATTGGCGGCCTGCAAGCTGCCCCGTAATTTAGCTAAACGTTCGGCGACCTTACGCACCTGATTATAGATATCACCCGCCTTGTCACCGAGTTCGCGCGCCTCGCGCGTGCTGCGATCCATTGCCCACAGGTTGGCGACGGTGCGCAGAATCGGAATCAGCGTAGTGTGCGACACCAGCACGATATTGCGTTCGTAACCGTAGGAGAACAGGTCTCTTTCATGTTTTAACGCCTCGATATACGCGGGTTCGATCGGCATGAACATCAACACGAAACTCGGGCTGCGAATGCCGGCGATATTGGTGTAATCCTTGCCCGAGAGATCGTCGATGTGGCGCTTGACCGCCTTGACGTGCTCGCTCAGCGCGCGCTCGAGCCGCTCGTCGTTGTCGGCAGCAACCGCACGATCGTAGGCGGCCAGCGACACCTTGCTGTCGATGACGATATGTTTATCGTCGGGCAGCTTGATCAGGAAATCGGTTTGCTTGCGCCGGCCCTCGGCATCCTGCATCGAGCTTTGTTTTTCGTAGTGATCGTGCTCGATCAAACCGCTGATCTGCAGGGTTTTCTCGAGCTGGGTTTCGCCCCAGCTGCCGCGTTTCTGCGAATCCCCCTTGAGGGCCTCGGTCAGGTTTTGCGCATCGCTGCCGATTTTTAGGCCGACCTCGAGCACCTTTTTGATTTCGCCTTCGAGCGCGGCATTGCCCTTGATCGACTCGCTGTGCACGTCGTTGATACGTTTCTGAAAACCCTCGACCTGATCGCGAAAGGGTTTCAACAGCGCTTCGATTGAGCTTTTGTTGGTTTGATCGAAGCTGCGGGTTTTGTCTTCGAGAATCTTGTTGGCGAGATTCTCGAACTCGAGCTTGAGCTGCTTGCGGTTGGCCTCGAACTGTTCGATCTTCTGCTCGACCAGCTCGCGTTCCTTGGTCAGATCCGATTGCAGCGACTGCGCGCGCTTCTCGGACTCATGCAGGGCGTCGCGTAACTCGATTTCACTCTGACGGCCAACCTCGAGATTCAGTTTCAGCTCGCGGTTGGCAATCTGGTACTGGCGCAGGTTGTAAAGCAGCAGCGCTAGCACCAGGCCTGCCAGGCCCGCGACAATCAGGATTAAGTCACTATTTTCGATCGCATTCATAGCGTTTCATTTGGCGATTGAGCCACCGCAGTCTAACCGAGTTAGTAGCTCATCGCGAGAGCTTGTTTAGCTCGGCAAGCGTAAAAATCGGCGCGCGAACCTAAGCCCGTTATCCCACCGGATTGAGCGGCATCAAGCGCGTTTCCCGCGGCTGATCTTGCGCGTAATCCTGTTCTAGCTGCTGGCACAAACGCAATAGCTCCGCGCCCTGCCAGGAATCGCGCGTTTTCGCGTAAAGACTGGTATTGAGGATTTCGACCTGCCGTGCAAATTCCGGGCCGGCATAATTACACAGCTGGTGCAGGTTGTGCACCGGACGCGGTGCGAGTAGCGCCTGGCCCCAGCGCAACAACGCCGAGCGAGCCGCGCCGGCATCGGCGGTCTCGCAGGCGCGCCGCAATTGGGAACGCGCCTCGCCTAAGGCGGGCGGCTCGAGTGCCGCCAGCGGTGCCGCGGCAGCCGCAGGGCGTGCTCCGAACCACCAGTAGAGCGCGCTCAAACCCCAGCCGCAAGCCAGCAACAGGCTCAGCCACAACCAGAAGCGACTGGATTCCGCGACCGGCGCGCTCACCGCCGGGACCGCCTCGATAACCGGCTCTGGCGCGCTTATCGCCGCCGCTGCAGCGGCGCTGACGAGCAATTCGCGCTCGGGAATGGTGGCAATCTCGAGCTGCCCGGTTTGCAGGTTCCACCAGGACAGGTTTATTTCGGGTACCCGGTAACGGCCCGTGGCTCCAGGAATCAACACTACCTTCTGTTCGCGTTTGCCGCGAATTCCGTTATTGGAACGGCTGTTTTCGAGGCCCGGCTGATCCGGATACTGCTTGATGCCATCGATCGGCGTTAGCTCCAGCTGCGGTAGCTGCGCGGCGGTCAGGCCGTCGGCGACAAGGGTCAGATTTCGCGTTATCGGTTCGCCGGCCACCAGCGCGTTGAGGTCGCCCTGCCAGTTTTCGCGCAACTCCAGCCGTCGCGCAGGCAGCCAATGGGGCGCCTTGAATTCCGGGGGTATTGGTTCGACATCGATATACACCGGCTGCGAGTTCAGGCGGCGGACTTCTCCACCCCGGCGAAACGGATCGAAGTTCGAGCGCGACGGCAGGCGCACTTCGACCGACAGCGGGGCGACTTCGAGCCGACCGGCCTGTTGCGGGAACAGGGCAAACCTTTGCTCCAGCACCAGGTATGACTTATCGGCGATACGGGTCTGGTACTCGCGCGCATCGCCCAGCGGTTCGACCACGGTATCGATGTTTTCGATCAGGATATCGCCGAACTGATAGGCCGAGATACCGGTGGCGCTCAGCAGGCGCAGGCTCAGAATAACCTGGCTTTGCACATAGGCTTCGGTTTTATCCGCCAGCACTTCGAGCACCAGCGGGTCCTGCGGTTGCGCCGCGAGGCTCGAGGGCTTAACCGTAATCTGAAAGGCTTTGCTGCGTTCTTGATCGAAGCGAATTGCCGGTATCATGAATTCGCCGACCTGCTTGGGCATCAGCTGCAGGTTGTACTTGACGCTGCGTCGATACTCGCCATTGATGATGCTAATGGTGCTGCTGCGATTGGTGCCTAAAATTAAGAAGTGTTGCCGCAGGCTGGAAAAATCCGGTTCGCGATCCGGGCTCTGTTCCAACGAAAAAACCAACTGGAAGGATTCGTTCACCTGTACCGGGTTACGATCGATGCTGACCTCGATCTCGGCCGTCGCCGACGGCGCCCACAGGCCAGCCAAGATTAAGCTAATCGCCATTATAAAAATGAGCTTCGGGTTCACCATGACTGGGCCTCGGGATCGACACCGCCGCGCTTGCGGTACTGGTAGAGAAATTTGCGGCGCAGCAAACCGCCTGGATCATCCGGAATCTTGCGCAGCCACTGCTCGGCGGCCTGCTCCGACATTTGCTCTTCGAGCCGCGCGACCGCCTGCGCTTCGCTGTCCGGCGATTGCGACGGATCGGACTCGCCCGGCTCGGCTAGCTGCCCCGGCTCGGCTGCGGACGGATCTCCTTCACCCGCCCCTGTTTGCGATTCGGACTCGGCTTCGGCGGCCGCGCCGGCTGCCTGCGTTCCATCCTGCCCGGATGGTTGCGATTGGCTCTCGGATTGCCGATTTTGCGGTTGTTGCTGGCCATCGTTTTGCTGCGACCCGTCGGCCTGACTATCTTGCCGCTCGCCGTGCTGCCGTCCGTTCTGCGGATCGCCCACCCCGTCCTGCTGCTGTTGCTGCTGTTGTTCGAGCAGCGCTTCGATGGCCTGTTTGTTGAAGCGTGCATCTTCGTGTTCGGGGTTATCGCGCAACAGACGGCCGTAAGCCGATAGCGCTTCCTCAAAACGCCCCAGCTGCGCCAACGCATTAGCGCGATTGTAAAGCGCGGTTTCGCCTTCGAGCCGTTGCCAGGTTTCCAGCGCTGCCGCGTAATCGCCGGATTTGTATCTGGCCGAAGCCTGCCACTCCGGCTGTTCGAACAGTTCGGCCGCCGCCGCGTGCTCGCCCTGTTCGAACAACCGGCCGGCGCGTTGATCTGTGTTTTGCCACCACGATTGCCAGTCGAGCGCGTGCGCATCCGGCGGCGCGACCAGGATGAACACCGGCAACAGCCAGATCAACCCGCGACGAAAAACGAGCGCTGCAATCGGTAGGACTCCAAGCAACAGCCAGGGACCGAGTTCGCGCCACAAATCGGCCGAGCGATCGGCGAGGCGCGCCGCACGCTCATCGATACTCGACTCCATCAAATAGGCCAGGGTATTGATATCGATATCGTCGGTGCTGATAGTGGCGTAAACGCCGCTGCCGATTTGCGCGACGCGGCGCAAATTGCGTTGCTGCATCGCGGCGATCACGATCGCGCCGTCGCGGTCCTTGAGAAAGCCGCCGTCATGCAAGGGTATTGGCCCGCCGTCGCGGGTGCCGATCGCGAGCACCGAAAGCCGATGCCCGGGTTTTTCCGCGAGCTGGTTTTCAACCCGCCCCAGCTCGAGATCGCTGATCCCGTCGGTGATCAACAATACGTCACCGCGCCTGACCCCGCCATTGCTCAACAATTCGAAGGCAAGCTCGACCGCGCGGTCGGCGCGGCTGCCCTGCGCCGGCATCATTTCACTGTCGATCGCCGGCAGCAGCGCCTTGATCGTTTCGATATCGCTGGTCAGCGGAGTCACCGCAAAGGCATCCGCGGCATAAACCAGCAGCGCCGTCTGCCCCTCTATTCTGAGGTCTAATACGTCCGCGATCTTGTGACGGGCGCGCGCCAGCCGGCTCGGTTTGATATCGTTGGTATTCATCGAACGCGACAGATCGAGGGCGATCACCAAAGCCGTTTGCTTGTGATAAACCGGTTGCGGCAGTTTCTCCCAGGTCGGGCCGGCCAGCGCCACTATAGTCAACAGCGCCGCGGCGGCAAAAATCCAGCGCATCGGTTCGCGCCGGCGCGCGCGGCCATCGCTCAGCACGAAAGGCAACAGGCGCGCATCGATTACCGCGCGCCAGTTGCCGCTGTCGTAGCGCGACTTGAACAATAGCCATAGCCCGGCAAGCAACGGAATCAGCAGTAGCAGCCAGCCGGGTCGCAGAAAATGGAATTGCTCGATCATAGTCGCTGCCAAACCTGCGGCGCCGGCAGCGTAGCGGCCAGCAACAATGCCAGCGCCAGCGGCCAAACGAATAGCTCTTCGACCGCGCGCAGATTTTGACGGTCGCGCGGCATCGGTTCGAGCTCGTCGAGCAAGCGGTATATTTTTTCAAGCTCCTCGCTGTCGCGCGCGCGAAAGTAGGCGCCGCCGCTGACGCGCGCGATCTCACGCAACGTCTTTTCATCGAGTTGCGTCGATGGATTGACGCGGCGCAGGCCGAACCAGGTGGTTTCGATTTGCTCATCGGCGCCGATGCCGATGGTATAAATCTTGAGGTCGCGTTCGGCGGCAAGCTGCGCCGCCTTGATCGGGGTGACTTCGCCTGCGGTATTGGCGCCATCGGTCATCAGGATCAAGACACGCGAATTGTCCGATTCCAGATCCAGGCGTTTGAGCGCCAACCCGATCGCGTCGCCGATAGCGGTACGTTCGCCGGCGAGCCCGATCGCCGCTTCGCGTAATAGACGATTGACGGTTTTGCTGTCGAAGGTTAGCGGCGCCTGCAGGTAAGCCTGGGAGCCAAACAGAATCAGTCCGAGGCGGTCCCCGCGGCGGCGTTCGATGAACTTGCTCGCGACCCGCTTGGTAGCCTGCAGGCGGTTGACCTGATCGCCCTCGATCTTGAAGTCCGCGGTGCGCATACTGTCCGACAAATCCACTGCCATCATCAAATCGCGCCCGCTGAGCGGCGTCGCGACCGTCTCGCCCAGCCATTGCGGCCGACTCGACGCCAATACCAGTAGCACCCAGGCTAACAGGCTCAACAACTGGCGCCAGCGCCGCGGCCGGATTTCGGCCGGCGCCGTCGTGCCCAGGCGAAAATCGTCCAGCGCCGGCACGCGTAACGCCGCCTGGCGGTACTGGGAGCGCATCGGCAGGAGGTAATAAATCAGCACCGGTAACGGCAGCGCTAATAAGACCAGCGGCCATTCAAACTGAAACATTGCCCTGTCCCCGGGGTAGATGCCGAATCCAGTTTTCGCAGGCCTGCAATAAGCTGTCAACGTCGCATTCGAAGGTCGCCTGGTAGCGGTCATGCGCCAGCAGTTGCAAATGCGCGGCGCTGAAGCCGTGCCGCGGCGCGAGTTGCTCGAGTTCGGTCAGCCAGCTTTCACCGGTGGCGGCGGCGTGCCGCGCGCGGCCGCGGTAACTGATCAGGGTACGGCGCAACAGCCGGGCGACGGCGCTTACGGTGGCGCGCTCGTCCAGACCGCCGCGGTAAGCACGGCGGATGTGCTCGAGTTCGCCCATCGATAGCCTCGCCAGGGGCGAACGGCGGCGGCGCCGGTCCAGCCATAACAAACCCGCGGCAAGCAGCAGTATCAATGTGATCAGCGCCCACCAACCCGGCGCCGGCGGCCACCACAGACCGGCTTCGGGCAAATGAATATCCCTGAGTTCCAGCCCCTTCATCGATGTTGCAACCCGAGCCCGTTTTTCAGTGCGGTCAGCATATCGTCAGCGGTTGCGATATCGATCAAATACAGACCCAGCTCCCGGCACAGCCGCTGCAGTTGTCGCAGCTGTCGGTCATAGCGCTCGCGGTACTGCAGCCGTAACTGCCGGCTCGAGCTATCGATTTCGAGATGCTCGGCGCCATCGGTAAGGCGGTAGCAACCCGCTGCCGGCAAGTCACGTTCGAAGGGGTCATGGGTATGCAGCATGACTACATCGTTATGGCGCGCGAGTTCGACCAATTGCGTACGGCAGTCGGCATCGACAAAACGAAAATCGCTGAACAGGATGACCAGACTGCCGGGACGCGTTACCTGGCGCAGGCGCATCAAGGCCTTGAGGCCCGATTTCGGGTCGGCCGCGACGCGCTCGTCGCGCACCCAGGCGGGGTGAGCGACCATCTGCTGGATAAAATTCAGCACCGGGCGTTTACCGCGCGCCGGGCGGAACTCGACGTGCTGTTTCTCGGAAAACACGAGGTAACCGACGCGGTCGCCATGTTGCACGCTGCTCCAGGCCAGCAGCGCGGCGAGTTTCGACGCCAGCACCGCTTTGAAGCAGACTTGCGTGCCGAAAAACATCGAATCCGACAAATCGAGCCACAGCAGCACCGGGCGTTCGCGTTCCTCGCGATGGACCTTGGTATGGGTGCGCCCGCTACGCGCGGTGACGCGCCAATCGATAGCGCGGATATCGTCGCCCGGCTGGTAGGGGCGCGATTCGTGGTACTCCATACCGCGCCCGCGAAATGCGGATAAATGCCCACCCGCCATCTGCGCCTTAACCGAATTCGACAGCAGCGGCAAGCCGCGCGCCTCGCGATTCAAGCCGATTAGCGTGGACTGTTTGACCCGTACAATATCGTCGCCAGCTTCCAACTGCACACCTCTATGGAACAGCGACCCTGGCGAGGATTTCATCGATACAACTATCGGCGGTCCTGCCCTCGGCCTCGGCTTCGAAACTCAAAATGATCCGGTGGCGCAGCACATCCGGTGCGATCAGCTGGATATCTTCCGGCACCACGAAATCCCGGTTATTGAGCCACGCATAGGCACGCGCGCAGCGATCCAGCGCCATGGTTGCGCGCGGGCTGGCGCCATATTGAATCCAGCCGGCGAGTTCGTCTCCGTAGCGGCTCGCGCTGCGCGTGGCGAGCACGATTTCAATGATGTAATCCTCGAGGCTATCGTCGAGATGGGTATCGAGCACGGCATCGCGCGCGTCCAGCAAGCTTTGCTGACTGATTGCCGCGGCAGGCGGCGCCGCTGCATCGAATTCGGAACGCGCCTCTCGCCGAGTTAGCGCGAGGATCGATTTTTCATCGGCGCCCGATGGGTAGTCGACCCGCACGTGCATCAGGAAACGGTCCAGTTGCGCCTCCGGCAACGGGTAAGTCCCTTCCTGCTCGAGCGGATTCTGCGTCGCCATGACCAGAAATATTTGCTGCAGGAGATAGGTTTCGCTACCTACGGTTATCTGGCGCTCGGCCATGGCTTCGAGCAGCGCCGATTGTACCTTGGCGGGGGCGCGATTGATTTCATCCGCCAGAATCAGGTTATGGAACAGCGGGCCGCGCTGAAACTTGAAGCTGCCGTCCTGCGGGCGATAAATCTCGGTGCCGGTCAAATCGGCCGGCAGCAGGTCCGGGGTAAACTGCACGCGGTGAAAATCACCCTCGATACCCTCGCCCAGCACCTTGATCGCGCGTGTCTTGGCCAAGCCCGGCGCGCCTTCCACCAATAAATGCCCATCCGCCAGAATCGCGATCAGCAGGCGCTCGATAAGTCCCTGCTGGCCGATAATTTTATCGCTGACGGCCTTTTTTAAATTCAATATTTCTTGCTGTGACAAGAATTAACCTCTCAACCGAGTCAAATTTTAGGAGTATGCTCTGCGCGCGGGTTAGAGTCCGCTGCGGAGCGAAAGTTTACCTGATTCAGCGGTTATTAAGGAAGCAAATGACCGCTCTTGATCCAGATCACGGTTTCCTGTTCGACGTAACGGCAATGCTCGCTATTGTGGGGGTTGCGGATCCAGGTGCCGGCAGGATAGCCGCCATATTCGTCGAATAATTCGCCGGAGATCACAAAGATCTCTTCGCCGCCAAAGTGCGGATGCGGCTGATAGCGCGTGCCGGCCGGCCATTTGTACAGGGCCACCATCTCGGTTTCGAAATAGTACAATGGCATTACCTTGATACCCCGCTCTCCGGGAAGCCAGGCGCCGGATTGGGTGTCGATGCGCAGGCTGATATCATCCGCCGGGTCGAACTGATCCAATTTCACCAATAGTTCACAGCCCGCGTCGCTGAACGGCGAATGCTTCGAACCGGGCGGATTACGGATGTAGGTACCCGCCGGATAATCGCCGTTTTCGTCCGAAAACACGCCATCGAGCACCAGGATCTCTTCACCCCGGGGGTGCCGGTGGGACGAAAAACGGGACTTGGCATCGTAGCGCACGACACTGGTGGTATGCCCGTGTTCCTCGGCTTCGCGCGCCAGCGGCTTGCGCCACACGCCCGCCATCGGGCTTGCCTCCCATTCCATTTCAGCCGTGTGGACCACCACCGGTTTGTCAAAAGACATGTTCAGCATATAGTCAAACCCGCTAAATCCGCGCACCCGATATTATCGAAGAATCTACGCATCCAAAAAAGTATAGACCGCCAAAAAGCTTTATCGAGAAATTTTACTCTGAGTAAACTCTCTCTAAGAGTATTTACTCTGAGTAAAGTTTACTCTGAGTAAAAATTATTTCGGTTATTATTAACCCGGCGCAACGCTCAAAAAAAAGCAGCCGTTAAAGGCTGCTTCAAGCTCGGGTCCACTAACTGCTGGGACCCTGGTGCGCCGACTCATGCCGATGAAACCTGCAAGCAATGAGCCGAACAATCATACCTCTTTAAGGGTACGTGCACCGGTAAATCGTGAATGTTATGGTTGTTAAATCAGCGGCTTAACCTCTGTATCAGATACAAAACGTTAAGATACGCGGGCCGGGAGCAAGCATTGATTCCGCAAATGTCGCAAATGATCCAGTAGTTGTTAAATGCAAAGTATTTGTCCCCCAAGGTTTATTTCAGAATTGCTATGCCCGGTTTATTGGCTCAGCTCATTCGGAGAATCACCCGACTGGATCTAATTATCTACAAATCAGGGACTTAGGGGAGTTAAATCGCGCGGTTTTGTGACTTGGCCCACAGTTTTGCATGGTCACGGACAACGCGGGGCGGCTGGGCGGGTATAACTGCTATCAAATTCGGGGCGATTCAGTGCAATTCGGCCGTTAATCTCGGGGCGATCGGAATAGCCGAGGATTGCGCTAAACGGACCCGGCGGTCGCGTCATCGGCAGCAGGCATTCGCGCGCGGCCAATAATGCCTGGAAGAATTACCGATGAGACGTCGCTTAAATCGCCTGCGCCAGCGCGTCGAGGCTCTGCTTGGCGTCGCCGAACAACATGCGGGTGTTGTCCTTGACGAACAGTGGATTATCGACCCCGGCATAACCGGCCGCCATGCCGCGCTTCAGCACCACCGTGGTTTGACCCTTCCAGACCTCGAGCACCGGCATGCCGGCAATCGGGCTGTCGGTGTCTTCCTGCGCCAGCGGGTTGACCGTATCGTTAGCGCCAACCACGATCGAGACATCGATGTCGGGAAAATCGTCGTTGATTTCATCCATTTCGAAAACAATGTCGTAAGGCACCTTGGCTTCCGCCAGCAACACGTTCATATGCCCGGGCATGCGGCCCGCCACCGGGTGGATTCCGAAACGCACGTTGACGCCTTTCTTGATCAGCGTCTTGCTGATATCCGCGATCGCGTGTTGCGCCTGCGCGGTCGCCATGCCGTAACCCGGCACCACCATGACTTGCTTGGCGTGGTTGAGCAGTTCCGCCATCGCCCCGATATCGATGGTTTGTACCTCGCCTTCGACGCTGATACCGGCGGATGACCCGCCTGAGGTGCCGAAGCCGCCGGCGATAACGCTGACGAAATGTCGATTCATCGCACGACACATGATGTAACTCAATATAGCGCCGCTACTGCCGACCAGTGCGCCGGTAACAATCAGCAAGTCGTTTGACAACATGAAACCGGTGGCGGCGGCGGCCCAGCCGGAATAACTGTTAAGCATAGAAATCACTACCGGCATATCGGCGCCGCCGATCGCGGCTACCATATGGATACCGAACAGCAGCGCGATAACGGTCATCGCCAACAGCAGCAGTGTCGCCCGGCTATGGTCCGGTTCACCGACGAACCCGACCGCGATAACGATCACGGCGATAAACAATGCCAGATTAAGCCAGTGGCGCGCCGGCAGGAGCATCGGCTGGCCTCCGATCAGGCCGCTGAGCTTGCCGTAAGCGACCACCGAGCCGGTAAAGGTCAAGGCGCCGATGGCAACCCCGAGATAGATTTCGATTTCATGGATGGTTTTCTCGACGCCGCTGTACTCTATTGCCGGATCCATAAAATTGGCGAAACCGATCAATACCGCGGCCAGGCCGACCAGGCTGTGCAGAATCGCCACCAGTTCCGGCATTTGCGTCATCTGCACCCGCCTCGACAGGATAAAACCAATGACGCCGCCGGCGACCATGATGGCAATCAATACTTCATGATGCCGGGTGACGAAAGCCGCGATGGTCACCAGTACCGCGATGATCATGCCGACCATGCCGAACAGGTTGCCGCGACGCGCGGTATCGTTGGTGCTCAAGCCGCCTAGCGCGAGGATAAACAGCGCCGCGGCGCCGAGATAGGAAACGGTAATCAGACTGGGAGACACGACTTGTTACCCCTTGAACATCTGCAGCATACGCTGCGTCACTGAAAATCCGCCGACGATATTGATACAGGTAATGAACACCGCGATCCCGGCAAGTACGTAAATCAGTCCGTTGGAGCTAGAGATCTGCGTCAAGGCACCGAGCACGATGATACTGCTGATCGCGTTGGTGACGCTCATCAATGGCGTATGCAGCGTCGGGCTCACATTCCAGATCACCATGTATCCAATGAAACAGGATAATACGAATACCGTGAAATGCCCCATGAATGACGGCGGCGCCACTTGCCCCAGCCCGAACAGCGCCAGCCCCGCGAGGATCACCGGAAACCAGGCGCTCTTGAAAAATCGGGCAATCTCGGATACCTCTATCGCAACCTCGGGAGTCTTGGTCGGGGGCGTCGTTTCTGTTTGCATTTTCTGCCCGCCGAAACTCGGCTTGCGCTCGGCGCTCACCGCAATCGGCGGCGGCGGCCAGGTAATTTCGCCAGCTTTGACGACGGTCGCACCTCGGATGACATCGTCTTCCATGTCAATCACGATATTGCCGTCCTTTGCGGGGCACATTTCCATGATCAGGTTATAGATATTGGTGGCGTAGAGCTGACTCGACTGAGCCGCGAGCCGACTCGGTAAATCGGTGTAGCCGACCACGTGCACGCCATGGCGGTCGATGACCTTACCGGCAACCGTGACAGCGCAGTTACCGCCCTGCTCGGCCGCCAGATCGACGATGACACTGCCGTCGCGCATGGAGCGGACCATAGGCTTGGTTATCAGTTTGGGCGCCGGTTTGCCGGGAATCAGCGCGGTCGTGATAATCACGTCGACTTCCTTGGCCTGCTGCGCGAACAAGGCCATTTCGGCCTCGATGAATTCCTTGCTCATGACCTTGGCATAACCGCCCTCACCGGTGCCGTCTTCCTCGAATTCAAGTTCGAGAAACTCGGCGTCCATACTCAAAATCTGGTCCTTGACCTCGGGTCGGGTATCGAAGGCGCGCACGATCGCCCCCAGCGATTTGGCGGTGCCGATAGCGGCCAGCCCGGCCACGCCGGCGCCGATGACCAGTACCTTGGCCGGATCGACCTTGCCGGCGGCAGTTATCTGCCCCGAGAAGAATCGGCCAAATCGATTCGAGGCTTCGATCACGGCGCGATAGCCGGCGATATTCGCCATCGAGCTCAGCGCATCGAGTTTCTGCGCGCGCGAAATGCGCGGAATACTGTCCATTGCCAGGACGTTGACCTTGCGCTCGGCACATTGCTGCAGCAAGTCTTCGTTTTGCGCAGGCCAGATAAAGCTGATCAGGCATGAGCCCGGCGTCATCATCTCAATTTCGTGCCGCTCTAATTCTTGGTTGAATTCGGGCGGTCGCACTTTAATGACCACATCGGCGCTCCATGCGCCCCCGGTATCTTTCGAAATCGCGGCGCCCGCTTCGCGCAAGGCGTGGTTCTTGAAACTCGCACCGGCGCCTGCGCCCGACTCGACAATCACCTCGAATCCGGCCGCAACCAGTTTCTCGATCACCTCGGGAGACGCGGCAACGCGCTTTTCCCCGGGATGAATTTCTGCGGGTATACCTACGATCATATTAAGTTGGCCCCTTTAGACACTAGCCGCCGCAAAATCATGCGCGGCAAGTAGCGGCTTAATATACTTAATTTTTGGCATGTTGAATACCAAACCCAGTTTTACCTTGTCCGCGCTGCGTCCTGACAGCGTTTTCCGGTGTCCGTAGACAGCTGCGCGCGATATGCATTATTCTGCCCCAATTAACGACCCCTGTTTACCCGATTTTCCGATTTCGACTATGCAATTTTTAAATTCAATCCTGCAAAAAGCCCGCGACCGGCGGCGCAGCATCGTCCTCGCCGAAGGCGAAGACGCCCGGGTTCTCGCGGCCGCGATACGCGCCCGCGATGACGGCATCGCCAATTGCATACTTGTCGGCAACAGTGCTGCCATCCTGCAGCAAGCGGAAGCCTCGGGATACGATTTGACCGACATTAGAATCGAAGACCCGAACGCTTCACAATACCACCAAAGATATAGTGAGACGCTGTGGCAGTTGCGCCGGCATAAGGGCATGACACAGGAACAGGCGCAGCTGCAGGCACGCGACCCGCTGTGCTTCGCCGACCTGATGCTGCAAGCCAATGACGCCGACGGCGCCATTGCCGGCGCGGTTTACACCACCGGGGACCGAGTGCGCTCGGCGCTGCAAATCGTCGGAGTAAAGCCGGGGTTCAAGTCGGTATCCAGTTTCATGCTGATGCTGTTTGAAGCCGAGCATCATAACCCGCAACGCGCAATGTTATTTGCGGACTGCGGATTGATCGTCGACCCCGACGCCGAGCAATTGGCTGAAATTGCAGTCGCGACGACAAATTCGGCGCAACGGCTAATCGATGACGAACCGCGTGTTGCCATGCTTTCCTTTTCTACCGACGGCAGCGCAAGTCATGCGCTGGTGGAAAAAGTGCGCCTGGCGACCGAGCTCGCTCGCCGTCAAATGCCGGCCACGGCAGTCGAAGGCGAGGTACAGCTGGACGCCGCGATCGTACCGTCAATTGCGGCGCAAAAAATCTCCGATTCAAAAATCGACGGCCGCGCCAACGTGCTGATTTTCCCCGATTTGAACGCCGGCAACATCGGCTACAAGCTGGCTCAGCGCTTCGGCGGGGCAACCGCTATCGGTCCGATTCTGCAGGGGCTCAAACGTCCAGCCAACGACCTGTCGCGCGGTTGCAGTACCGACGACGTCTATAACCTGATTGCGTTGACCGCGGTATTGGCGGGGGAGTAAGACGTTCTAAGTCGCTTCGAAGGGTCAAAGTAAATTGGCCCTTACTTAACAAATAATCGTCATTCCCGCGCAAGCGGGAATCTCATAACGTGCCAACTTTGCATTTATTAGTCATCCCCGCGCAAGCGGGGATCTTATAACGTACCACCTTTGTAAGGTCCCGCGGTTTATTAGTCATCCCCGCGAAAGCGGGGATCTTATAACGTGCCATCCTTGCAAGGTCCCCGCTTTCGCGGGGATGACTTTATGGGGCGGGGATCTTATGACGTGCCGACTTTGCAAGATCCCCGCTTACGCGCACTGCTGTCCGGAATAAATCATAATGCCAACTGTGCTTGATGTATTTGGAAATCGGATTTCCATTTTCGTCGTCGTTTAAGTACTTCGAATTCGAGTCTGGGTCGCTGGAATAGAGTCGATTT
>Ga0209150_1000295_pt1 | contig 17811 bp, 12 predicted proteins | sample WorMetTyACAVOLI3_FD_187424 | JGI IMG/M metagenome (GOLD analysis project Ga0209150, IMG submission 187424) | Marine gutless worms symbiont microbial communities from Max Planck institute for Marine Microbiology, Germany - Olavius algarvensis... ... | reverse complement strand
AACGCAGCGTTTGAAAGTATTTTTAGGAAGGACTTTCAAAAGTTCGCCAAATCGGGTATTTGTATACATGTTGCAGTGTCCTGAAATTAAGTTGTCGCTTATGGTTTTATTCGTAAAACCCGGGCACGTCAACACTTTCAAATACACCAACTTAATTTATTCCGGACAGCAGTGCGCGAAAGCGGGGATCTTGAGACTTCAGCGCAAGCGCAAGATCCCGCAGGTCGAAGCACCACCGCCGCGGGCAAGACCCAAAGTATCGAATCAGAGGAGTAGATCATGGAATCACATGCAAGAGTAGTCGTTATCGGCGGCGGCGTTGTCGGCTGTTCGATCTTGTTTCACCTGGCCCGCTTCGGCTGGCAGGATTGCGTATTGCTGGAGCGCAACGAGTTGACCTCGGGGTCTTCCTGGCATGCGGCCGGGCAAATCCACACGATTTCCTCCGATCCCAATATTTCGCGGTTGCAGGGTTACACCATCAACTTATACAAGGAGCTGGAAGAATTGTCCGGGCACTCGGTCGGTTTGCACGCCACCGGCGGCTTTTATCTCGCCTCTAACAAGGATTGGTACGATTACCTGAAGCGCGAGCGCTCCAAGGCGCGTTACATGGGGCTCGACCAGGAGTTTATTTCGCTCGAGGAAATTGCGGAATTGCATCCGCTGATCGATCCGAAGCGTTACCTCGCCGCGCTGTGGGATCCGCTCGACGGCGATATCGATCCTTCGGGCGTGACCTACGCCTACGCCAAGGCGGCCAAAAAACTGGGCGCCAGCTATTACACCCACGCGGCCGTGATCGAGACCAACCAGCGGGCCGACGGCAGCTGGGATGTGGTGACCGCAAACGGCAGTATCCACGCCGAACATATCGTCAACGCCGGCGGCCTGTGGGCGCGCGAAGTGGGGCATTTGTCGGGGCTGAACTTGCCGGTGCAGCCGATGGAGCACCATTACCTGATCACCGAGGCGATTCCGCAAATCGAGCAACGCGCGCAGCGGCTGCCGGCCGGGATCGATTACGAGGGCAATATTTATTTTCGCCAGGAAGGCCAGGGCATGCTGCTCGGCACTTATGAGCCGGTGGCAACGCCCTGGTCGGTCGCCGGCACGCCGCAGGATTTTGGGCACGAGTTGCTCGAGCCGCAGCTAGATCATATCGCCCAACGGCTCGAACTCGGCTTCGAACGGATCCCGGCGCTGGCCGAAGCCGGGATCAAGGATATGATCAACGGGCCCTTTACTTTCGGTCCCGACGGTAACCCGATGATCGGACCGGTGCCCGGTATGCGTAATTACTGGACCGCGGTCGGTGTCATGGCCGGTTTTTGCCAGGCCGGCGGCGTCGGTAAATGTCTGGCCGAATGGATGATCGAGGGCGAGCCCGAGATCGACGTCTGGGCGATGGATATCGCGCGCTTCGGCGACTACGCCTCACCCGACTGGGGTACGATTAAATCGTCGGAAAACTACGAGCGCCGGTTTTTACTGACTTTTCCCAACGAAACTCTGCCCAAGGGCCGCTGCCAGCGGACCACCGCGCTCTATGACCGGTTAACCGCACAAGGTGCGGTCTGGGGTGACGGCTTCGGTCTCGAGGTCGCGCTGTGGTTCGCCGACGGACCCGAGGACGCCCACGAAGAACCGACCTTCCGCCGCTCGCGCGCGCACGACTATGTCGCGCGCGAGGTGAAAGCCGTGCGCACGGCGGTGGGCATCACCGAGATCGCCAACTTTGCCAAGCATTCGTTTAAGGGCGCGGACGCGCGCAAGTATCTCGATTATATTATGGCCGGCCGGGTGCCACAGTCCGGCCGGATTTCGTTGTGCCCGATGTTGACTCCCAGGGGTAAGCTCTATGGTGACTTGACCGTCGCCTGCCTGGGTCCGGACGACTTCATGATCTTCGGCTCCGGCGCAGCGCAGCAGATGCATCGGCGCTGGTTCGAATCGAAGCTCGACGGTTACGACCTGACCTATGCCAACGAGTCGCAACGCTACCATGGACTCGCTCTGTCCGGCCCGAATGCACGCGAGCTGCTGGCGCGTATCACCCGCGACGACGTGTCGAACGAGAGGCTCAAGTTCCGCCACATCCGGCGCAGCTTTGTCGGCACCGTGCCCGCGATACTGACGCGCTTATCCTTCTCGGGCGAGCTCGGTTACGAGATTTACGTCGAACCGGAATACCTGTTGAAGCTCTACCAGTCCATCGTCGCGGCGGGCGCCGACCTGGGCCTGATGCATTACGGCCTGCGGGCGTTGATGAGCCTGCGTCTGGAGAAAAACTGGGGCGCCTGGACGCTCGATTTTCGCCCGGACTTCAGCGCTGCGCAGTCTGGGCTCGATACCTTCATCGATTGGAACAGGGACTTCATCGGCAAGGCGGCCGCCGCGGCCGAAAGCGTTGCCGAGCCGACGATAAAACTGGTGACCATGACTATAGATAGCGACGATATCGACGTCTCCAACGACGAAGCGATCCTGAAGGATGACGAATGCGTCGGTTACGTAACATCGGGCGGTTTTGCACACCATGTCGGCAAGTCGATGGCGCTCGGCTACGTTCCGGCAGCGCTCGCCGCCGCCGGCACCGAACTCGAAGTCGAGATCAACGGCGAAATGTATTCGGCCAGGGTCGTCGCCGAGCCGCTGTATGATCCAGGCGGGGAGAAAATGCGCGCCTGACCGATTTTGCGTCAAGCTCGTGGAAACCGTGATCTTGCCCGAATGGAACGCCGTCATTGCATTAACCCGCCTACGCGGAAGCGATGCATAATAGTTGACGATGAATCGGCGTCGGGTTAAGGGCATCGCAGAGCAATCCTTGCTGCCTGTTGCTGCAGGGTGGAATAGCCATGACAGGGTGTTTATACTTGGCCGAGCCCTAAATCGGCAATATTTCACATGACCCTATCGCCCGCGCCGGCCAGGTTGCTGATCACATTGTGCCTGGCGTTTAGTCTTTGTTCGTGCACCTACCTGAAGTATGCCCAAGTGCAGGCGGAATACGCGCGTATTCAAAATGCCGAGCCCGCGCAGCTCAATGTCAAGCATATGATTGACAGGGAAACCTATTCCGTACATGGGCGCAGCGTCGATGACGCCGGCAACTATGCCGGAATACCGAAGGCCGTCGTGGCATTTTCCAGCAAGTATCGAATCAATGAACGCGTGGATACCATGTTTTTTCAAGTGGCGGGTTCGCATTTCGGACTGAATCTTCCCGATGGCCGCCACGAATTGCTCATCTTTGCCGATATCGATGGTGATGGTGTATTCGAATCGGCGGAAGTCGTGGCTAAAAAGACGATCGAATTGGATCGCATCAGGTTGCCGGAAAGAGTGCTTGGTCAGGTAGACCTGCAATTAACAGAACCCATCACGGTCGATTGGCAGGTTTCGATCGACGTACCCGATTTCAGCAACCGCCAGGAATCGTTATTTTTTCCTTCCGGCACCATACGGAAACTGGACGATCCCATATTCGATAGCAGTTTCTCAACCCTCGGCATGTACGATCCCGCAGCTTTCCTCGAACAGGGGCCGACAATGTTTTATGCCCTCGAGGAAGACAGCGTCCACAAGATACCAGTGGTTTTCGTCCACGGCATTGCCGGCAGCGCGCGCGAGTTCGTAAGCCTCGTCGGTAAGCTGGATCGAAAACGATATAAGCCGTGGTTTTTTCATTATCCATCCGGTGGTGATCTCGACCAGCTGGCCGAACTCTTCTATCAGATTTTTCTCTCGGGTAAGGTTGCACGCTTGAATGGTATGCCGATGATTATCGTTGCTCACAGTATGGGCGGGCTTGTCGTAAGAGAGGCAATCAATAGGTATCAGGGGAAGTCGGATGAAAACCAGGTCGGCTTACTGGTCACGATTGCGAGTCCTTTCGGCGGACATGCGGCGGCGGCGACCGGGGAAAAACACGGTCTCATCGTCCTGCCTTCATGGCGGGATTTGAACCCTGAAAGTTCATTTGTCGAGAACTTGTTCCGCCACCCGTTGCCGGATTTTCTTCACCATGAATTGATTTATGCCTTTCGAAATCCCGATGCTTTCAAGCTTGGAGAGAACAGTGATGGCGTCGTAGCGCTCACCAGCCAATTGCATCCGTCTGCCCAGCGTCAGGCGGATGGGCAATTTGGCTTTGATAACACGCATACCAATATACTCGAAAGCGATGCGGCGGCCACGCATATCCTGTCGCAAATGGCCCTGGTAAAGAACAGATATCCACCGTCCCACCTGCGGTTATTGCAGCAGGGTGGTTATGTGGTGGAGCTGGGGGACGCTTATTCTCCTAAGCTGCAGTTTCTTATCCATACCATGGGAAAATACTTGGTGGAGCTGAGCAATGGAACGCTTACTCCCATCGATGCGGAGCAGGAGCGATTCATCGCCGTGGTCGATGGCAAGCAAGCCCCGCGTGGTGAACTGGAAAATGGCTGGCTAAGATTCATCGAGGAGTATCCCGAATTCAAGGGTAATTAATTATCCTCAGCGGCGTGTCATTCGATCCTGGTAAATCCGGAGATTAGGTCCCGTCATGACCTGATTGTCGGCAGCTATTGTTTAAATGATGTTTTCCTGATATCCGCCCGGATTGCGTCCTTTTGCAAAGTCCAGCGTCTATTGGAGTATTGCAAACACAAAAGGAGCAGAAACATGAGATTACAACTGGCATTGAATGTACCCGATCTCGAGGCCGCGGTTAGCTATTACGGCAAGCTGTTTGACACCCCGCCGCACAAGCTGCGCAAGGGTTATGCCAACTTCGCCATCGACGAGCCGGCGCTTAAGCTGGTGCTGTTTGAAAATCCCGCGGCCGATGAGCATCTGAATCACCTCGGGGTCGAGGTATTCGAGGCGGGCGAGGTCGACAAGGCAGAACGGCGGCTCGAACAGGCGGGCATCCTGGACCAGGTTGAATCCGAGACGAAATGCTGTCATGCCTCGCAGGATAAGGTCTGGTCGCGCGAACACGACGGCTTGCGCTGGGAGTGGTACCGGATTATTGATGACACAACGGATACGCCGAGCGAAACCTTCGGCAAGACCTGTTGTACCGGCGACCAAATGATGGATAACATGGGTGCTTCGTAAACGACCTGGTTTGGGGAGTCGAAGCTATCTGCGATGACTGAAGTCGATTGGGCATCCTTCGAGGCACGGCTGCGACGCTACGTCGGCAGCCGTGTCGAATCCCTGTGGGTCGACGACGTGGTTGGAGATATCCTGCTGCGGCTGGTCCGGCACCGGGACAGCCTGACGGCGGCCGGCAATCCGCTGGCCTTCGTTATGCGCGTGGCGACCAACGCGATCACGGATCATTATCGGCGCAAGTCAGTGGAACGCCGCGGCTTGGCTGATTTCGAGATCGAAAACGCTGAGGATGCCGTAATCGATCATCAGGCGAGTGATCAGGCTCGCCGGGACATGGCGGACTGCGTGTTGCCGTTTATTCAGGCCCTGCCGGAGATTTACCGCGATGCGTTATTGTTAACCGATTTCGAAGGCCTGACCCAGCGCGCGGCCGCGAGGCGCCTGGGCGTTTCGATTTCCGGAATGAAATCACGCGTGCAACGCGGCCGGACCAGATTGAAGCATGCGCTGCTGCGCTGCTGTGTCGTCGAAGTAGACCGGCTGGGCGGTGTCGTAGACTATGAACGGCGTGCGGCTGGCTGTTGCCAGGATTGATAAACACGAGTCGGCCGCTTTTCATCCGGATAGCCGTCGACGCGGGTCATTTTTCAAGTTCCGCATCGGCGCAATTTAACGCCACTACCTAGAGGATATTCATATATGGCCAATCACGAGTACACCACGCTGGTCAGATGGACGGGCAACACCGGCGAAGGAACGCGCAGCTATCGCAGTTACCAGCGCCGCTGGGATATCGCAGCGCATGGTAAGCCGGTTATTCATTGCTCGAACGACCCGTTGCTCGGCGGTGATCCTAAGCTGATGAATCCGGAAGATTTGTTGCTGTCGGCGCTATCGGCCTGCCATATGCTGTGGTATCTGCATCTGGCCAGCGACAGCGGTATCGTTGTGCATCGATATGAGGACGAACCGAGCGCGCAGGGGGAGAATCTCGCGGATGGCACCGGACGTTTTTTAAGTGCCGAATTGCGCCCGCGAATCACCCTCGACCCCGGTAGCGATTTGCAGCGAGCCGAGGAAATACATCATGAAATACATCGCCACTGTTTTATCGCGCGCTCGGTCAATTTTCCGGTGAGCTATGCGCCTGAGTTCGACTTTCTACCCTGAGTCAGAAATTGTCGATGCGGAGTGTTTGCCGCGAACTGCGCCGGCCAATCGTCAATCCCCAGCCGGTGTAGGCGAGTTTTGAGTTTTTTTAACTCCCTGCGCCTGCGCCCCCGGGTTTTTGCCGACTCGAAACTCCGGTCTGCTGGGTGAAGTCGAAGCGGCATTTATTCGCCGCCGGGTGTCGCTGAGATTGATTTCGCGTGCTAGCGCGCGAGGCGCTGGCCGCGGAAACTACGGTTGAAGTTTGCGCGTGATTTGCTCGAGCCGCTGCATGGACTTTTGGTTACGCGCATCTTCACGGGAAAACCGGTCTAAGGTCGCCTTGACAAATTCTATGTGGCGATGGGCGCTTTCTTTTGCCAGATCGGGGTCACCTGCCATTATCGCCTCCAGGATGCGCCCGTGCTGTTCTCGCACATGGTCGCGCCCGTTTTCGTCGAGATAAAGCTTGCCGAAGGACAGTTGGACACTCTTGTGCAGCAGTTTGAACAAACTGCGCATAACGTGTAGCAGTACTACGTTATGCGAAGCCTCGGCGATTGCCAGATGAAATTCGACATCCGCCGCGGCTTCTTCCTGCACGCTTGCCGTTTTTTGTTTATTGCAAACCTGATCGAAACGCAGCTGGATTATCTTGCGGTCCGCGTCGGTTGCGCGAGTCGCAGCGTAATAGGCCGATATCCCTTCCAGAGCATGACGAAATTCGAGCAAATCTTGTCCAACCTCCAGGTTGCTGGAGAGCAAATCGACGAGCGGTTCGGTAATCGTGTCACCTAGCGATTCCCCGGCGTAGGTGCCGCCTCCGGGCCGCGCCGACAGTAGGCGGCGCGATTTCAATAATTGAATTGCCTCTCTGACCGAGGGTCGCGAAACTTGAAATTCTTCCGCCAGGGCCCGTTCCGAAGGTAGGCGCTCGCCCGGACGGATCGATCCTTCGAGTAGCTGACGTTCAATTTCCTCGGCTATGGATTCGGAAATTTTCTGTTGGCTGATTTTTTTGAAATTCATAAAAAGGCGGCGACACCCCGTAATTGGTCAAACCAATATACACGCAATAGCATTCGTTTCAAGATATTAAATTGGTCTGACCAATGTGTCCATTATATTCATGGATGCTAGAATTCGATAGCAATTTTAAAAATAATATTAATATTCAGGGAATTTGTGTTTGACATGATTGTTTTTATTCATAAGATATTGGCCTTACCAATTTACCAATAAGTTATTCAAGAAGAATTAGATTATCAATCTTCACGCTTGAACGGATAAATGGGTACAAGTTTTCTAATCGCGGGACCAACTCGCTGTCACATATCTGGAGGGATATGCAAATGAAACTGAAATTGAAAGCCCTGACTCTGGGCGCGGTTGTAGCCGTTACCGTGGCTGCTGCCCCGGTACAGGCAGAGAAGAAAGTACTGCTAAAGTTGCCGGTCTGGTTCGGCACGCATTTGACCGGACTCGGCTCGACTCCCAAATGGCTGGCGGAAAACGTCAATGCCGCTTCCGGCGGTAACCTCAAGATCAAGATTTACGAACCTGGCAAGTTGATCCCGCCCAAGGAAATGCTCGACTCGATTTCCAAGGGGCAGATTAACGCGGGCTACACCACGCCCGGCTACAATACCGGCAAGCTCGGCAATAAAGGCGGAATATTTTCCGCCATTCCATTCGGCCCCGATGCGCCTGAATTTCTCGCCTGGATTTATTACGGCGACGGTCGGGCCATGTGGCAGGAAATGTACGATAAAGCCGGTTATAACGTGCACTCGATTCCCTGCGGAATCATCGCGCCTGAGACTTCCGGCTGGTTTTCCAAAGCGATCGACAAGCCCGAAGACTTGCAGGGCCTGCGCATGAGGTTCTTTGGTCTGGGGGCATTGGTCATGGAAAAAATGGGTGTTTCGACATCGCTGCTGTCTTCCAAGGAAATTTTCCCGGCGCTCGAAAAAGGCGCGATCGATGCGACCGAGTTTTCCATGCCGGCGATCGACAAATTGCTCGGTTTCTACAAAATTCTCAAATTCAACTACTACCCGGGTTGGCATCAGCCGGCCACCGCATTTGAGGTCCTGATCAACAAGGATTACTGGGCCCAGATGTCAGTTGCGCAGCAGGGATTGATGGAGCTTGGCTGCAAGGCGGCAATGCTTGACGGTCTCGCGCTGGGGGAAGCGATCCAGTTCCCTGAAATGAAAGCCAACCAGGATAAAGGCGTGGAAAATCGCTACTGGTCGGATGAAATGCTCGACCAGTTCAGAGCTAAGTGGGATGAAGTGGTGATCGAGGAAAGCGCCAAGGATCCCGATTTCAAGCGGATCTACGACAATCTGGACGCATTTCGCGAAGATTACAAGGTCTGGAACACCTGGGCTTTTCTGCCGCGGCCCGGGACCGTACGCCAGTAATAATTCGAAAATAAAAATCCTCGTTTATAGGGATATACGCAAGCACAGGGAAGTGCGCGCTTTTTACCGAACCGGAGGATAAGAAAGTGTCGCCCAAACAAAAGCCCGAGCGGATTCCCGTCGTCGATTTTTTAAACGCCTGCGTTAAAAAAATCGCTGAAGCCACCGCCTGGCTCAACGTCCTGCTGATCGCGGTGATCATCGTTTCGATCGTATGGCGTTACGGATTTCACAACGCGCTGGTTTATCTCGAAGAATTTATCTGGCACATCTATGCGGTCGCATTCATGTTCGGCATTGCCTACGACATCGTCATCGACTCGCATGTCAGGGTCGATCTGATTCATATGAGTCTGTCGCGGCGCAAACAGCATGTAATCGAAATTCTCGGCATCCTGATTTTACTCCTGCCCTGCCTCTGGATCGTGTTCGACCACAGCCTGTCCTGGGTGGCGGATTCCTATCGCGTCGACGAACACTCATCGGCGCCGACCGGGTTGCCGCATCGATGGATTATCAAATCGGTGCTGCCGATTAGTTTTGCGTTGATGATGATCGCCGCGGTTGCGCGTTTGATCCAGGAAACCTTGCTGCTGCTCCATCATGGCAAGGAGCTGAGGCCAGCGGACCCGATACGGGTAAGCCTGCTTAAACACCTGTTCAACGTGCACCTGAACGAACTTTATCCACGACCTGCCGATAGCGCGCGCGCCGACGCGGGTGCCGATGAAGACAAAGGAGAAGATGCCTGATGCTCGAACCTGAAAACTGGCTGGTTATCGGCATGTTCTTTACCTTTATCTCGTTGTTGATGACGGGATTCCCGGTGGCCTGGGTGTTGGCGGGTACCGGTATCCTGTTTGCCGGTGTTGCCTACCTGACCGACAACCACTGGGAAACCGTAACCGGAATCGACTACAACACGCTTGGGCTGTTGGTCGGACGTATCTTCGACATTATGAACAACTGGGTGTTGGTGGCGCTACCGATGTTCATCTTTATGGGTTTGATGTTAGACAAATCAGGCGTCGCCGAACGCATGATGCACTCGATGCAAAAGATTTTCGGCAATATCAAGGGTGGCCTGGCGATCACCGTAACGCTTATCGGCGTCATCCTCGCGGCTTCGACCGGGATCATCGGTGCGTCGGTAGTATTGCTCGGTGTAATGAGTTTGCCGGTTATGATCAACCAGCGTTATCACAAGCCGCTGGCACTGGGTACTGTGGCCGCCGCCGGTTGTCTCGGTATTTTAATTCCGCCATCGATCATGCTGGTGATCATGGGCGACCAACTTGGCGTGTCGGTTGGCGATCTGTTCATGGGAGCGGTCTTTCCAGGCGTTGTGCTCGGAATTCTCTACGTAGCCTATATTTTGATATACGGCTATTTCAAACCGGAAAACGCGCCGCTAGCGGTGGGTCATGAAAACATTACGCTGAAGGACGTAAGCCAGGTTTTCCTCGATATCGTACCGCCGGCGTTGCTGATCCTGGCCGTACTGGGTTCGATTTTTATGGGTATCGCCACCGTAACCGAAGCCTCCGGGGTGGGCGCCCCGGGGGCTATTTTTCTCGCGCTGGCTTACCGCAAACTCAATTTCGACGTGCTCAGGGAAGTCGTGATCAATACCATGAATACCTCTGCCTATATATTCGCGATATTTGTCGGCGCAACGATTTTTGCCCTGGTGCTGCGTGAATGTGGCGGCGATGAATTGATTGAGTCTGCGCTGAGGGGACTCGGGTTCGGGCCCTATGGCTTGATCCTATTCGTACTTGCACTGGTGTTTTTGCTCGGGTTTTTTCTCGACTGGATCGAAATCAGCTTGATCATCCTGCCGTTGCTCGGCCCGGTCATCAGCGGTCTCGATCTCAATATCGATGGATATGGTGAAATCGATAACCCGTCGCTGGTCTGGTTCGCACTCTTGATTGCAGTCACCTTGCAAACCTCGTTTCTGACACCGCCGGTCGGGTTTGCGTTGTTTTACTTGAAGGGAGTATGTCCACCGGAGGTTCAATTGACTGAAATCTACCGTGGCGTGGCGCCTTTTATCATCCTGCAATTAATTGGTCTGGGGCTGGTATTCGCTTTTCCGTCGCTGGTCACCTGGTTGCCTGCGATGGCCTACGGGCGCTGATTTGGCCGGCGCAATAATGCCAGGCAAACCCGCTGAGGATCAGTCCGCTTTATAACCAAGGTCTAAACGGGGTCAAGCTTAATTCGCAATCTGTCACCACTTATTCTTAATTCACATTCCGCCGTTTTACGGCCTTAGACTGAATTTGGGCGGCCATCAGGCCCAATTAGTTGACCGAAGCGCGCGGCAGATCACAATAAATGCCGTTATTATCCGCGAAAATTACCCTCCGGCCCGACAAATAGACGGAAATCGAGAAATCGACGCTGTCTTAATGCAGGGAAACATTTAGAATATCGAAGGATGCTGGGTCAGGTAAATGTGCCGTTGCAAGAGCGCGGACGTTACCGACTAACCAACACTAATATAAACGGAATCCCGGGATGTATGACGCGACGCAAAAAAATAGGTTGTTCGAGTGTTTTGACGCGATCGATTTTACCGTGTATGGCGATTTCAATTGCCCTTTTAGTTATGCTCTAAACGAGCGCCTGTTCGCGCTGAACCTGGAATATCGGGTCGACTTTCGCTTGGTCCAGCATGCCGCCGAAGTTCATAGTGAACAGGTCAATCTCGAAGTGCTCAGCGCGCTCACCACCGAGGTCGCCGAAGTACGCCGCCGCGCGCCGTCAACCGAAATCAATGTGCCGATGTTCCGCCCTTGTTCGGCCGCGGCGTCGGCGCTGGTGTATACCATTAGCCGGCTTGACCCGATCGAGGCGGTACAGTTGCGGCGCCGTATTTTCCGCGCATTTTGGGTCGACGGGCAGGATATTTCCAAACCCGGCACGCTGGCCTCGCTGCTGCTGGATACGGGTCTCGAATTGGCATCGCCCTATCCTCTGTCAAACGAGGAATTGAGCACCTGGCAGTCCGAGTGGGCCAATAACACGGAATTCGACGGTAACCTGCCGGTTGTAATCAGCGAAAACGGCGAGACCGTGGTCGGATTTCTGCTCGAACCCGAACTGGACGCGTTTCTCGCATCCGGTTCGCTGATATCGGAGCCGCAAAAACGTCAGCGCATACTGGTGCTGGATTAATGATGCGCCAAGCCTGCGAATGATTATCGAGCAAATGCACGATACTCAGGTCGAGGTCGTGGAGGATTTCATCGGTCTCATCGCCAACGCTCGAAATCTCGGCATGCCGGATTTGCTGATAGTGAACACCGCGTTAATCGGGGATGTCAGCGGTACCGACTGGTGGCGAAACCTGACCAATTCCAACCCGGATCCGGCGATACCCATTATTCACATTCTGGATAATTCGACTCCTGCGGCGGAGACTGCTGCAGTCGAATCGGGCGCGGCCGATTTCGTGACCCGGCCGTTTCATCCCAAGCTGCTGCGCTCGCGTCTGAATTCGCATCTACGCGCGCGGTTATCACGGCAGCAGTACAACAAAATTGCGCGGGTCGATGCCCTGACGTCGATCTGCAATCGCCGCGAGTTCGATGCCCGGTTGATAACCGATTGGGGTCGCGGCGCACGCAGTGGCGACTCCCTGGCATTATTGATGATCGACTTCGATCAGCTCAATGATTACAACCAAAATTGCGGGCATTCGCGCGGCGATCAATGCCTGGTGTCGGTGGCGCAGATGCTGGGCGGGTGTATGCAACGCTCCGGCGATTTGATTGCGCGTTATGGCGGCGGACTGTTTGTCGCACTATTGCCTGGCGTCGAGCTCGAAAGCGCACTCCAGGTGGCGCGGGATTGTCTGGAAACGGTGGCCAATGCCAAGATTCCACATCCAGCCTCAACCGCTGCGACCCACGTGACGGTCAGTATTGGTGTCACGGCAATGGTGCCGATTTTCGACAAAAGCTGCACGCTGTTAGTCGAACAGGCGAGTATCTCGCTCTACCAGGCCAAGCAGGAAGGGCGCAACCGGGTTTGTGCATTCGACAACAGCGCCTGATCATAAGGCAAAGGCTTGCTTCGCAGCGGGTGCTCTCTAATCCCCTCGGAGCGAGCAACGCCATGTCCAAAATTTTCAGATCCCCGCTGGCGCGGGCCCGAACGGTTCTACTGTAGAAAATCATGGTCTAGCCGCCGTTTCCCGCGTTAGAATTCAGTCGCGCCTTTGCGCGGCAGCTAAGCTAGGGAGCCGATGGACTTCATGAAGATTAACCTGAAACATGGCTTTGCCCTGATTATCGCATTGCTGCTGTCCATCGTCGTTGCCGTGATACTGGTCAAGCTGCGGTCTCCGCTAGAGCATGTCGCGCTCGAAATGCCGAGTCGTGCGGTAGAGGTAATTACTGCCAAGGAGATTCCGTTTCGTTCTCGCGTCACCGCCTACGGCAATGTCGAGCCTGCCATCACGTTTAACAGCATGGCTGAGTTAAGCGGTAAAATCAGCTATCTGCATCCCAATCTAAAAGCCGGTGAGACCATCCCGGCAGGCACCCCGGTAGTGCGCATAGATGCCGAGGATTACGCGCTTTCGCTAAAGCAAACTCAGGAAGATCTGAAGGCGAGTCAGTCGACACTCGACGAACTCGACGAGGAAGAAATGTCGACCCGGCGATCGCTCGAGCTGGCGCAGAAAAACCTCGAAGTCGGCGAGGCCGAGCTGGCACGTATCCGGGACGTTTACCAAAAACAATTGATCGCCAAATCCGCGCTCGACGCCGAAGAGCAGAAAGCCATCCAGCTACGCCAGCAGGTGGAAGACCTGCAGGGTCGGGTCAACGCTTACGCCAGCCGCCGTCAATCGATCGAAGCGCAGATCGCGCGTGCCGAACAGGAAGTACAGAATCGCACCACGATTCTTGGACGCACTGAAATTCTGCTGCCCTTCGATGCGCGCATCGGCACTGTCAGCGTCGACCAGGACGAATTTGTCACCGTGGGTTCGCAGCTGTTCGAAGCTATTGATCTGAAAGGCGTGGAAATCAGCGCCCAGCTGCCGCTCGCTTCGATGCGTAAACTGGTCAGCCATCTAGAGACCCGCAGCGAAATGGGGCAACAGTTCATTCAAACTGGCGGCCGCATCAACGAAAGCCTTGGTTTGAGTGCTCGCGTCAGGCTGGTGAACGACATGCCGGATGCTATCTGGGACGCGCGCGTGCTGCGCATCAGCGAAGCCATCGATCCCACGCGCCAGACACTCGGCATCGTGGTCGGGGTCGAAAATCCCTATGAAAAGATAATTCCCGGCCGGCGGCCGCCACTGCTCAAGGGAATGTATACCGCGGTCGATTTATTCGCCCCCGAACGACCGGCGCTGGTGATACCGCGCCGGGCGGTGCACGAGGGGCGGGTATACGTCGCCAACGCCGATGACAGACTGCAAATCCGGCCGGTCGAAGTGCAACTGTCGCAGGGTGATCTGGTCGTCGTTCGCGCTGGAGTCAAGTTCGGCGATCGTATTATAGTTACCGACCTGATACCCGTAATCGAGGGCATGCCGCTGCAGGTGAATCCAGCGCCTGGAGAAGAAGCTTATCTGCGCCTGCGTGCTCTAGGAACAGACCAATGATGCGCTATTTTGCGGCCCATCCGACGGCCGCAAATATCCTGATGTTTATTATTGTTCTGCTGGGGTTAACCTCCTTGCCCGGCCTTAACAAGGAAACCTTTCCCGAGATTAAGCTGTACAAGGTACAGGTCACGGTCAACTACCCCGGGGCCAGTGCCGCCGAGGTCGAGGAGGGCATTTGTAATCGCCTCGAGGACGCCACCGACGGCATCAGCTTTCTCGAGGAACGCAGTTGTGAGGCGCGCGATAACGTCGGTATTATGGTGCTCGACATGCAGGAAATCGGCAATCTGCAGCAGTTCATTGACGATATCAATTCCGCGGTTGACGGTATAACCGACTTTCCGGACGATGCGGAAGAACCACTGATTGACGAACTGGGGCGCACCTCGGCAGTCGTCAGTGTCGCACTCAATGCGGATTTGTCGCAGCCGGAGCTGAAAGCGCTGGCCGAGCATTACCGAGATCGCCTGTTGGCCTTGCCTGAAATTCCCATGGTCGATATTAGTGGGTTTTCTACGCATGAATTCAGTGTGCGCGTCAAGGCCGAAACCCTGCGGCGCTATCGCCTCAGCATTCAGGATATCGCCAACCTGATTCAGCAACAGGCGGTAGATTTGCCGGCCGGAATCCTCGAAGCCGATCTGCGTTCCTACCAGATACGGGTCGAGAATGAGCGCCGCAGCGTCGCCGAACTCGCCGACCTGGTGGTGCTGAACGATGCCAAAGGCGGACGCCTGCGGCTCGGCGATATCGCCACCATTGCCGATGAATTTGCCGATGAAGAGGTGCGGGTCGAACTCAACGGCCGGCCGGCGGCGTTGCTTCAGATCAGGAAAAATACCGGGGACGATACCCTCACCGTGTATAACGCGGTGCAGGATTTTGTCGATGCGGAAAACAGCCTGCTGCCGGAATCTACCCGGCTGGTGATTACCCAGGATTCGGCATCCATCGTCAAGGATCGACTGCAGCTGTTGATCCGCAACGGCTGGCAGGGATTGCTGCTGGCGACGCTTGCGCTATTTCTGTTCTTCAGCTGGCGTTACACCTTCTGGGTCGCGCTCGGTTTGCCGATATCGTTTATCGGCGGGCTGATGATGATGAGCCTGCTCGGTATTAGCATCAACATGATTTCGATGGTGGCGCTGCTAATGGCGATCGGTATTTTAATGGACGACGCCATCGTCATCTCCGAGAGTATCGAAAACGAGTACCGCTCCGGCAAGTCACCCCTGCAAGCGGCAGTGGCCGGCATCGAAAGAGTCGGTCGCGGCGTTTTGTCTTCCTTTGCGACCTCGGCGCTGCTGTTCGGCAGTCTGCTGTTTCTTAAAGGCGATATGGGGCAGGTCATGGGGGTCTTGCCGGTGGTTTTGCTGTCGGTGCTTACGATTAGCCTGGTTGAGGCTTTTTTGATTCTGCCGCATCACCTAATGCACTCGTTGCAGCACCATGCGAACCGGGAAAGACCGCGCTGGCGAGTGCGTTTCGGGCAAAAGTTTGAAGCTTTGCGCGCCGCGGTCGGCAGCTTTGCCGATCTGGCGATCAGCTACCGCTACCTTACCGTCGGCATCGCGCTGGGTCTGTTTGTCGTTACCGTCAGCCTGTTCCCGGCCGGGCTGATCAAGTTCAAGGCGTTTCCCGACCTCGAGGGGAACCTGCTCGAGGCACGCATCATTATGCCGCAAGGTATGCCTTTCGACCGCACCGAGGGAGTGGTGTCCAGGTTGCTCGCGAGCCTGCGCGAGGTCGAGCAACAATTACCCCCGGAAGACGCAGGCAAGTTGATCAGGCAGGTCCAGGTTTTTTACAGCAATAATGCCGATGCCGGGGAGGTAGGCGCGCATCTCGCCACGATCAGTCTGGATTTGCTCGATTCGGAAAGGCGTAACACGTCCTTGAACGAGCTACGCCGCCTGTGGTTGGAGACCACCGGACCGATCTCCGATGCGGTATCGGTGCAATTCAAGGAGCCGGTGCTGGGTCCGGCCGGACAGGCGATTTCCATTCGTCTGCAGCATAACGATCTGCAACTGTTATCGAGCGCTTCCTGGGAACTGCAAACCTGGCTAAATGGCTACCCTGGCGTGTCCAATGTGATGGACGATCTGCGTTTGGGTAAGCCCCAATTTACCGTCAGCCTGTTGCCCGGTTCACTGGTTTCGGGGCTGAATGCGCAGCAGTTGGCACAGCAGCAGCGCGCCGCCTACCAGGGCGTCAAAGTCGACGATGTTTATCGCGGCCGCGAGTCTTATGAAATCAACGTCCGGCTCGATACCGATCGTGATAATGCGCTGAGTGATTTCGAGCAGCTTAGTCTGTTCAATAACCAGGGTGTCGACATCCCGCTCAGCGCCATCGCCAGTATTGACGAAAAGCGTGAGTTTTCGCGCATTATTCGCATCAATCACCAACGCACCGTCACGATTTCCGGCGATATCGATGCCGACATCGCTAACACCAACGAAATAATCGGCGATACCCGCAATCGTTTTCTAAGCGGTTTACAGCAGCGCTATCCCGGTATGTTCATTAGCCTCGAGGGTGAGGTCAAAAACAGTCAGGAAACCAATCAATCGATTCTGACCGGCTTCATGCTCGGCATTTTCGGGGTATATTTCCTGCTCGCTTTCCAGTTCCGTAACTACCGCGAACCGTTCGTGGTGTTAGTGAATATTCCACTCGCGCTGATCGGTGTGGTCTGGGGCCATAAGCTGATGGGCCTCGATATCACCATGCCGAGCATGATCGGCTTCGTTTCTCTGGCGGGTATTGCTGTCAACGATTCGATCCTGCTGGTCGAATTCGTCAAGCGCCGCAGCCTCGAGGGCCTGGCGTTGCACGATGCAGCCGGGCAGGCGGTGCGCGATCGCTTTCGAGCAATATTCCTGACCTCGGTGACCACCGTCGCCGGCATGCTGCCATTGTTGTCCGAAACCAGCCTGCAGGCGCAGGTATTGGTGCCGCTGGTCGCCAGCGTTGTCTTCGGGATGATATCGTCGACCTTCCTGTTGCTGCTGGTTTTACCGGCGGCTTACGCAATCATGGAAGATCTCGGTATTCGCGAAGTCGGCAGCGATGAAATGACCTTTATCGAACAGACCGGGGCATGACCGAACAAAGAACCACGCCATCGTACCGAGGTCATCCCCGCACCCTCAGCCATCCGCGTGCTCAGTCATCCCCGCGCGCTCAGTCATCCCCGCGCAAGCGGGGATCTAACAACTAGCCACCATTCCAAGATCCCGGCTCGTTGGCCGGGATGACGCCTAATTACCATCAATTCCCGCGCGCCTAGTCATCCCCGCGCAAGCGCACTGCTGTCCGGAATAAATTAAGTTGGTGTATTTGAAAGTGTTGACGTGCCCGGGTTTTACGAATAAAACCATAAGCGACAACTTAATTTCAGGACACTGCAACATGTATACAAATACCCGATTTGGCGAACTTTTGAAAGTCCTTCCTAAAAATACTTTCAAACGCTGCGTT
>Ga0209150_1000289_pt1 | contig 17991 bp, 16 predicted proteins | sample WorMetTyACAVOLI3_FD_187424 | JGI IMG/M metagenome (GOLD analysis project Ga0209150, IMG submission 187424) | Marine gutless worms symbiont microbial communities from Max Planck institute for Marine Microbiology, Germany - Olavius algarvensis... ... | reverse complement strand
TCCGCCCGGCTGTAGCCCTGATCAGTTACCAGGCTCACTGCATCCAGTTTGAATTCTTTCGTATATTTCTTTCTCGTTGTCATCTATCGTTACCTCAGTTAAGTTTCATTATCTCTTAACTGGGTGATATCAATCTATTGGACCATGTCACGTTCAATCAATCGCTGCAACAGGAATTCCTGGATTGTCTCAAATCTTATTCTCACATCCCCCGTAGACTGGAGATTTTGGCGAAGGATCGTAGCGGGGTCGCCCCATACCTCCACTCCGTTTGCCATCGAGTCAGTGAAACGACTCGCTTTGTCGTGCATAAAGGCACTCAGCCCGAGCGGTGTAAATTGGACTCCGCAAATCTCACGTTTCTGTTCGGTATCGATAATGACGGGTTGAGTTAGTATTCCCTGTAGGCTTACTGGTCCGCTTGTCCTTAGAACGACCCCTGGTTGCGACCAATGTGTTAATTGTGGCTGACGCAAATTGATCAACAATTGACCCTTGCTCGTTGGCAGAACTTTCTCGAAACTGTGCTCACTATCGCTCGAGTAGCACCATATGACTTGCACGTAGCGCTCTAGTTTTTTCGATGATGGCGGTATCGCCTGCTTCATTTGGTTTTTTCGGCTGCTGACCTGATTGCGACCGGTTAAGGCTGGATGGCGGCGATGGCCTCAATCTCAACGAGGAAACTGGCGTCAGCTAGTCCTGAGACGATTTGCACGGTGATGGCTGGTGGCGGAATCGCTTGGTCCCAGAACTCGGCGAACGCTGCGAATCCCGAATTGAGGTGCTCGCGATCGGTCACGAGGATCGTCCACTTGGCGATGTCGGCAGCTGAGCCACCTGCGGCCTCGACAGCGGTCTTTACATTCTCGAGCGCCTTCGTCGCTTGTTCATAAGGACTATCACCCACGACTGCGCCTGACCCGTCGATTCCGTTCTGGCCCCCGATGAATACCAAGGACGCGTCGGCAGGAACCTCGACTGCTTGGGTGAATGCCGGATTTTGGTGGAGGCCGAGCGGATTATGGTGCTTTTGTTTTAACATCGCACCATTTATACTAGTGCTATGGAATTACGTCAAGACTTGCCGGCCGACCTTCGGCGACGTTTCCAGTCGGGTCGGATTTGTCTGGATTTCACCCATACGGGCGGTGAAGGTGAGTACACCCGCTGGGAGCTTCTGCATCGTCCACAGGATGCGTCCCGTTTCCTAAGCTTGATCATCGGAACTGAGTCATTTCGTGTGCGCCGCAACGATATGTCTCGAATCATATATCTGAGAGCGGCCATCACGAGCGAAGCCAGGGCCAGGGCTGCAGGAGAAATAGCACCAGCGGAAATGTTGGAAGTGATAAACGAGGCTGCCGCCAACCCTCCGCTGGTTACCCAGCTAGGCAACGACAGCAATGCTCTTTTTTTGTCTGGAACGACGTCACAAGCTTTGTCTACCCTCGCGCGTGACGCAATTGATCTTTTTGCCTCGCCCCATGGCAAACGAATTCGGATCTGCGAAGCGCGCGATTGCGAGTTACTCTTGGTAGATGCGTCGCGTCCAGGGCGCCGCCGCTGGTGCTCGATGGAATGGTGTGGTGATCGTCAGAAGAAGCGGACCGCCAGTCGTCGGGCGCAACGAGGAGATGCGAGATGAATGAGCGGCCCGTTGGCAGAACCAAAGACGTCGGTTGGCAGATTGGGGTTTCGCGGACGATCCTCGTCGACCTTGACACCGCATGGCGTTACCTCACTTCACCGGCGGGGCTTAGCACCTGGCTCGGCGACGGAATCGGGACCCCGCTCGCCAAAGGCCAGAGATACAAGACAGACGACGGCACAACCGGTCAGGTGCGCAGTGTTCGCTTACGAGACCGAATACGCCTGACCTGGCAACCCGCACACCGACCCGACGACGCCACCGTTCAAATCGCCCTCACGCCGACTGCCACCGGATGCACTTTCCGCTTTCATACCGAACGCCTTTACGACGCCGACGAGCGTGAGCGCATGCGCGGGCACTGGCTAAAGGTCGCCAACACGATCGAGTCCGAGCTGACGCAGCTAAGTGTGAGTTGACGTTACCGGAGATTCTCATGAGGATCAAACTGCATAGCATATTTGTCGATGATCAACAGAAGGCCGTGAATTTCTACACTGACATTCTGGGCTTTAAGAAAAACCAGGACATCCCAGCTGGGGAGTTTCGCTGGATTACACTCGCATCTCCAGAGGAGGAGATGCAGAGCTTTCGTTAGAACCCAACGTAAACCCCGCCGCTAGAGCGTACCAAGAGGCACTATTCGAACAAGGCATACCCATCACTGGGTTCGAAGTCGATGATGTGGAGTCCGAGTTCCGGAAACTTTCCGGTCTCCATGTCGCATTTACAACGGAGCCAACGAATGCCGGCGACGTGACATTCGCGGTCTTTGTAGATACCTGTGGGAACTTAATCCAGATATATCAGCCCGCGCGCGCCGAAGGCGCTTCTCGAACATGAAGCCGTTATCGACCTAGTCACAGACCACGCCTGAGCATGTGACCTTTGGTGGCTCAGATTTGACCTGACAGACGCTGCCCGATTTGATCGAAAATTGACGCTCACCAATCATCGGTTGCACCGCGCTTCAAATCCGTGCCGTCTTGGCAGCCATGCCAATCTGGGCGCCAGTTCCCGTTGCCTGGTATAGTGGTCGAATAGGTAAGTTCTCTGTGTCTACAGTGCGTTGAAGCCAACGCTGCGCTCGTGATTGCTTGAGCGATTGCGACAAAGCCCGATCGGTAATCGAATCCAACTCGGTCTTGATATCCGTGAAATGCCGAGGTTTTTGACTCACGACTAAAACAGGGGTAGTCCAGACCCGCCTGAGCAAATTGCAACCACTCGAATCGGAAACTACCCTTTTGATCCTGTACGCGATTTTGGCAGCTTCTGCGCCTTCTGGTGTCAAACGATACTCGGGTCTCAGCGGATGACCGTGGCCCGGATTTCTTTCTAACAACCGAATATCAACCAGATGGCTCAGGCTCTGAGCAAGCGCTGTTCGTCCCGCGCCTGATGCTGAAAGCAACGAAGCCTGCCGCCCCGGTGTTCCCGCATGCATCAGTGCGAGGATATCCAGAGACCAGGCCCGCGACGTTATCTTGACAAGCGTAGGTATGTCCATAAAATATAGTTTATATATTTTATGGTAGGAGGAAAAGGCCCATGCCAATCGTTTCGCTGGACAACACGATCACCATCGCCATTTCTGCACGTGATCGTCATGCAAGCGCCCGTTGGTACCTCGACAAGCTTGGTTTCGAACTTCTTTGCCACGCTGATGACGCAGGCTGGAGTGAACTCCAGACCAAAACTGCGGGTGTCACGTTGGGCCTCGGTGAACAGACCGAACCAACCCCCCGGAAACGCCGTTCCGGTGCTTGGTGTCCCCGATGTTGTCACCGCAAGGAAAAACCTTGAATTGGCGGGGGTAGGTTTTGATGGGGAAACCCAGGTGATCGAGGGTATGGTTAGCACGGCGACATTCTACGACCCCGATAGGAATGCGTTGATGTTGGCACAAGATCTGACAGGATGTCTTCCTTAGGCGTTATACATCGAGGTTACTGACATTGAGCGCGTTGGATTCGATAAAATCGCGGCGCGGCTCGACCTGATCACCCATCAAGGTGGTAAAGACTTCATCCGCGGCGAACGCGTCTTCGATTCGTACTTTGAGCAGACGCCGGTTTTCCGGATCCATGGTAGTTTCCCAAAGCTGGTCCGGGTTCATTTCTCCAAGACCCTTATAGCGTTGAATATTCAGCCCTTTACGCGCTTCACGCATCAGCCAATCATAAACTTCGCTGAATTTGCCAACAGCCTGACTGCGCTCGCCCCGGCTGATTTGCGATTCTACGGTAAATAAATCGCCAACCTGCTCGACAAACTGAGCGATCGGATGGTAATCCGCGCTGTTGAAAAAATCGCTGCTAAGCTTGTTTTGCGAACTGATCCCGTGCAAGCGCTTAACCACAACTAACCCATATTGATTGCTGTCTTCGTCACCTTTAACCGATGCTTTGTAGGACACCGACGCCCCGCTCTTCTCGTTGAGGCGTTCCACGAGTAATTCACCCCATTCCACCATCGCTTTTTCATCAAGCAGCTTGGCTTCGCCCAGCGGCGGCAGATCGACCAGTTCTTCGAGTATTTCAATAGGAATCGATCGCGACAACCGCTCAAATATGGCGCGGATGGTTATGTACTGTCGCGCCAGATTTTCGAGCGCCGGGTCGGAAATCGCAGGGGCGTCCAGGGTTAATGTCAACTGAGCGCCTTCGATCGCAAGCTGCAACAGGTATGCGTTGAGTTCCTTGTCATCTTTGACATATCGCTCCTGTTTGCCTTTTTTAACTTTGTACAGAGGTGGTTGTGCGATATATACATGGCCGCGTTCGACTAGTTCGCGCATTTGTCGGTAGAAAAAGGTCAACAGCAGGGTGCGAATATGGGAGCCGTCGACATCGGCATCGGTCATAATGATGATATGGTGATAACGTAATTTTTCGATATCGAATTCTTCGCGCCCTATGCCACAACCTAGCGCGGTAATCAATGCACCTACTTCCGCCGACTGCAACATCTTGTCAAAACGCGCCTTTTCGACATTTAAGATCTTTCCTTTGAGCGGTAAGATAGCCTGGGTTTTACGATTGCGCCCCTGTTTTGCCGAGCCCCCGGCTGAATCGCCCTCCACCAGATAAATTTCCGATAAGGAAGGATCTTTTTCCTGACAATCAGCCAGCTTGCCGGGTAATCCGGCGATATCGAGCGCACCCTTGCGGCGGGTCATTTCACGCGCCTTGCGCGCCGCTTCCCGCGCCCGCGCCGCCTCCATGATCTTGCCGGTGATCGATCTGGCATCGGCGGGGTTTTCCTCGAGAAAATCTTTCAGATGCTCACCCACCACCGATTCGACGATCCCTTTGATCTCCGACGAGACCAGTTTATCCTTGGTCTGTGACGAAAATTTCGGATCCGGCACCTTGACCGACAATACCGCGGTCAAGCCTTCACGCGCATCGTCTCCGCCCGTGTTCACCTTGTCTTTTTTGACCTGGCTATTGTCCATGTAATTATTCAGGGTACGGGTCAGCGCTGTGCGAAAACCCGACAAGTGCGTGCCGCCATCGCGTTGCGGAATATTGTTGGTAAAACAGAATATATTTTCCTGGTAAGAATCGTTCCACTGCATCGACACTTCGACACCGACGTTATCCTGCTCCATCTTGAGGTCGATGACTTTAGCGTGAATCGGTGTCTTATTTTTGTTCAAATGCTCGACAAAGGCGCGAATTCCACCTTCGTATTCGAATAAATCTTCTTTGCTACTGCGCTCATCCAGCAGGTGAATACGCACCCCGGAGTTTAAAAAGGATAATTCGCGTAGACGCTTGGCGAGAATGTCGTAGTGGAACTCGATGTCGCTGAAAATTTCCCTGCTGGGTAAAAATCGCAGTTCGGTGCCGGTCTGGTCGGTTTCCTTGATTGCTTCGAGGTCACCCTGCGGCTCCCCGAGCTTATACTCTTGTGAATAAATTTGGCCCTGCCGCTTAATTCTGAGCGTTAGCGTTTCGGACAACGCATTGACCACCGAAATCCCGACGCCATGCAGGCCGCCGGAAACCTTATACGAATTATCGTCAAACTTGCCGCCGGCATGCAGCACGGTCAATATGACTTCCGCCGCCGATCGACCCTCTTCTTCATGAATATCGACCGGAATGCCGCGCCCATCGTCTTTAACGGATATCGAGCCATCCGCATGAATAACGGCTTTTATCTCCGAACAGTGGCCCGCCAAGGCTTCATCGATCGAATTGTCGACGGCTTCGAACACCATGTGATGCAAGCCGGTTCCGTCATCGGTATCGCCAATGTACATACCCGGGCGCTTGCGTACAGCATCGAGCCCTTTTAGCACTTGAATGCTAGAAGAATCGTAGTTTGACATGTATGGGTCTAGCTGAAATTTCGAGGCTTGATTATACCATGTTCCACGTGGAACATTTTAAATTCTTTTGCTTCCAGCGCGCTCGGCACCGCCAGTTCGATGTTGCTGATAAACAGCTGTAAATCCATTTGTATCAGTTGCCGATAGACCAATTCTTGAGCGCCTCGATCGAGCTCCGAATGCAAATCGTCGATTAATAGAATTACCGGGTCAGAGTTCGTGTTGTTAACCAGTTGCAACACCGCCATCAGCAAAACTAAGCACACCCGCTTACTCTGCCCGCGCGATAAAACTTCACCCACTTTCCTCCCCTGGGTTGTCAACTCCAGGTCATCACGATGAATACCTACTCCGGTGAATCCGGCGCGAATATCCCTGTCTCGCCGATCCTCGAGACTCTGTGCCAACGTCTTATCCCGGGGCCAACCCTGTAGATACTCGATTGCCAACGGCACGCCGTTTAGAATTTCAGTAAACTGGTCACGAACAGTAGCCTGCAAACGGTCACTATAACGCTGCCGCATGCGGTTCAATTCGAGCGAGGGTTCGAGCAAGCGCCGATCCCAGTAATCCAGAAGATCGAGATCTCGTTTGGATTTGAGAATATGATTGCGTTGCTTGAGCGCGTGTTGAAATTGATGCCAGAATTCCGCATAGTCAGGTTCCACGTGAAACATGCACCAATCGAGAAACGACCTTCTGTTAGCGGGCGCCCCATCCACCAAAACGAAGCTTTCGGCATTAACCATCTTGATCGGCGCTTTTTTTACCAGCTCCGAACGGCGTTTAATTGCCTTTCCGTCGATCCGGATCTCGAGCTTATCTCGGTAACGCGCCAAGCCCGCCTTGTAGCCTTGAAATCGTCCAAACAGCAAAAACTCGGATTTATCGTGGTTAATGCATTGCTTGAGTTGGTGGGCTCTAAATGACTGCGCCTGGCAAAGTACGAATATCGCTTCAAGCAGACTCGTTTTACCTGACCCATTATCGCCGCTGATGAAATTGTAACGGCGGTCGAAATCAAGCGTCGTACTCTTGAGATTTCTGAAATCTGTCAGGCTTAGCTGCCTGATTGCCATACCCGTCCCTGGTTTTCCTATAACCGCATCGGCATTACGACATAGAGGCTGGAGGCGTCATTGCTATCGCTCATGATGGCACTGCTGTTGGCATCCTTTAACCTGACCTGCACTTTTTCGGAAGTAAGCACATTCAATACATCGATCAGGTAAGTCACGTTGAAGCCGATTTCCATCTCTGCTTCATCGTATTCGACCTGCAGTTCTTCCTCGGCCTCTTCTTGATCCGGGTTGTTCGCCTGGATCGACAAATTACCGTTAGACAGCGTCAAACGAATTCCACGGTATTTTTCGTTCGACAGGATCGCAATACGACTCATCGATTGCTTTAAGGTATCGCGTTCGACTTCCATTATCTTGTTACCGTCTACCGGGATAACCCGTTGATAATCGGGAAATTTCCCGTCGATCAGTTTTGTCGTGAACACCAGGGCGCCGGTTTCTACCCGCAAATGGTTGCGGCTTAAAACACATTTAGCCGGGCTATCGCTGGCATCGAGCAAACGGGACAATTCGAGCACGGCCTTGCGGGGGATAATCAACTGCAGGTCGGTGTCGACGCCGGTTTCAAGCTCGACTTCACTTAACGCCAGACGATGCCCATCGGTGGCAACCAGTTTGATTTTCCCGGAAGTAAGCTCCATCAAAATGCCGTTTAGATAATAACGAACATCTTGCTGTGCCATCGCAAACGCGGTTTTATCGAACAACGCCTTAAACTGGTTTTGCGGTATCGAGAAAGACTGTTGCTCCTCGATCTCGCCCAAACCCGGGAAATCGCGCGCCGGCAATGGCGCCAGCGTAAAACGACTACGCGTAGAAGTGAGAGATACCCGATTCTCATCGATGTTGAAATTAATCGATGAACCATCGGGTAGAGCTTTGCATATATCGAGCAACTTGCGTGCCGGGATTGTCGTCTGAAAATCCGAATTACTATCGGCGACAACGCGGGCAACCATTTCGATTTCGAGATCGGTAGCGGTAAGCGACAAGTCACCGCCCGATGACTTAAGAAGGACATTGACCAGTATAGGCAAGGTCTGCCGACGTTCCACCGCACCGATTACTTGCTGCAGCGGACCGAGAAGATCTTCTCTTTTAATAATCGTTTTCATTTATATATCTAATTTACTGTGTTTATTAGTATCTAGCTTAAACTGGGGTAACTGGGATTTTCCTTTACATATCAAAACCATAAGTGGGGTATTATGAATTTAAACCTGTCTGTAGCGTCTTATTAAACTGTGAATAAGTCCGGGATAAAAACCGTGAACTTTTTTATCATACTGTTATCCACAAGATGTTACCCTCTTTTTCATCGCCCGATTAATTGCTTAACATCCGGGCTAGAATTTCATAATCCTCATCGATACGTCGATCCTCGCCGCGTAAGGACTCTACTTTACGACAGGCGTGCAATACCGTTGTGTGATCGCGTCCCCCGAAGGCATTTCCAATTTCGGGCAAGCTGTGTCGAGTCAATGCTTTTGCCAGCGACATCGCTATTTGTCGGGGTCGGGTAATCGATCGGTTACGCCGGCTCGAAAGCAGATCCGCAACCCGTATTTTGTAATACTCGGCCACCAGCTTTTGTATATTATCCATCGTTATCGGTTTGTCCTGTACCGCCAATAGCTCTTTCAGCGCCTGGCGCGCGAAATCCTGGGTAATGGGTTCGCCGGTAAATCGCGCATGCGCACCGACGCGCTTCAGCGCACCTTCGAGTTCGCGAATATTCGATTTGAAACGTTCGGCTATGAAAAATGCGACATCGTCGGGAACCTCGGTATTCGATTGCTCCGCCTTGCTCTTGAGAATCGCTACCCGGGTTTCCAGATCGGGGGGTTTGATATCAACCGCCAGACCCCATCCCAGCCGGGACCGAATTCGATCTTCGAGACCCTCGATTTCCTTGGGGTAACGGTCACAGGTTATGACCATTTGCGCATGCGCCTCATACAGCGAATTGAAGGTGTGAAAAAATTCTTCCTGCGAGCGGCTCTTGTCGGCTAAAAACTGGATATCGTCGATTAGCAAGGCATCGAGGCTGCGATACGAATTTTTGAAATCGTTCATGCGGCTATGCTGCAATGCCTTGACCATATCGGAAACGAAACGCTCGCAATTGACGTATAGGATATTGGCATCCGGTTTTTTTTCGCGGATTTGATTACCGATAGCGTGCATCAGGTGGGTTTTGCCTAGTCCGACACCGCCGTAGATGTACAGCGGATTGTATTCCGAGCCCGGATGGCCGCTGATCTGTATCGAGGCAGCACGCGCCAGCTGATTGGATTTACCTTCAACGAAGTTTTTGAATTTTTGTTTGTCGTTTAGACCGGAGGAACGATAGGCACGCGGCGGCGGCGTTTTTACCTCGGCTTCCGGTTCGAATTCGCGCGCCTGCGAACCGATAGCCAGGCTGATCGAGATGGATTTACTATCATCGATACTGGTGACCAGCTCACGAATACGTTCAAGGAAATGCTTGCGCACCCAATCCATGACAAACCGATTCGGCGCCAGCAGTTTGAGTGTATTCAGCTCCTGCTCGACCTGCAGCGGTAATATCCAGGTATTGAGCTGTTGCTCGCTAATTTCGCCTTCAAGGCAGGAAATACACTGTTGCCAGATTAAGTTCAAAGTTGTTCCGCTTTATATTGCCAACTGCGGTCACGCGCGGATTATATCGCTTTCCCGGGAGCGACGTACCGCGGCGCACGGGAAAAACCGTTTAGAATTAGAGCTATTGCGGCCACAAACTCGCTCTTTGAGCGATTCCCGAGCCTCGGCCGACAGGTGTTAATACTATACTTATCCACAGCCCGAGCAAAGAGGCCGGACTCAAAAAAATGAATCTTTTATACCCACGTTCACCCGGTAACGGAGCGCAGCCCTTTAAAAGCGTAAAATATATCTTCCCAGCTCAATTAGATATTGACGTGGGGGCGCTCTACCAGTACATTGTCGCGCCTTGTTGAAATCGACAACCCGTAAGCCGAGGCGCTTGACATGAAACGTACATATCAGCCCAGTAACCTTAAGCGAGCCAGAACCCACGGCTTTCGCGCGCGCATGCAAACCCGTGGTGGTCGCAGTGTAATCCGCGCACGTCGGGCCAAGGGCAGAGCACGCCTGACACCGTAAGGTGAATGATGGGACCAGTGAGTCTTTTCCGAGACGGCTGAGATTAACCCGCGCATTCGACTTTCAACAGGTATTTAAGAATAATATCCGCCGTAGCGACGCCTGTATTACAATCCTGGTTGCGAAACAAAGGGGAGCGAGTCCACGCCGGGCCAATCCCCGCCTCGGATTTGCGATTGCCAGGAAGCAGGTACCAACAGCGGTAAAACGTAATGCGCTGAAGCGATTGTTTCGCGAAAGCTTTCGCAGGAATCAGCATCGCTTACCGGCACGAGACATGGTAATTATGGTAAGACGCGAAATTCTGGAAGTCGAACCGGCGAAGATTCGAAATGCCCTGGACCAACATTGGAACAGCATCATCAAGCAATGCGAAAAATCCTGATAACAATAATACAAGGCTATAGCTACCTGTTGAGCCCGTTCCTGGGTAATAACTGCCGTTACACGCCTAGTTGTTCGCAGTATGCGCGCGAAGCCATCGAAAAACATGGCGTCGGGCGCGGTCTGTGGCTGTCTTGCAAACGTTTAAGCAGTTGCCACCCCTGGCATGCGGGCGGCTACGATCCGGTGCCGGGCGCCGGCAGGGAGCATAACCATGGATAACTCGCGCCTGTTCCTGTTTGCCGCGCTGGTTTTTGTCGGCATGCTGATGTGGCAGCAATGGCAGGCCGATTACGGCCCCCAGCCGGTGGTCAGCAGCGAAGCGGGGTCAGTCGAGGTTAGTCCGGGTCAGCAATCCGACATAATAACCGACGATTTACCCGACCAGGCCGAGGGCATCAGCGGCAGCGCCGTAGCTACCGGCACGGGCGATGACGGGACCACCGCCACTGCAGCAGCCCAGCAATTGGTGCGGGTCGATACCGATGTCGTACAGGCGCTTATCGATACCCGGGGCGGCGTTTTACGCTCGCTCAAGCTAAAAAAATACCCGACTTCGCTGGAACAGCCCGACGATTGGTTGGAACTGGTGCATAGCGATTCCGATTCGGCACATATTTTACAAAGCGGTTTGCGCGACAAGGAATCGCGGGCGCCGACCCATCACAGTTTTTATCGAGCCGAACGGCTTCAATATCAAATGGCCGACGGACAGGACGAATTGGTCGTGCCGTTACGCTGGAGCCAGGACGGTATCGAAGTCACCAAGAGTTACTACTTCAGGCGTGGCGATTATCTAATCGACGTCGACCATCGGATTGTCAACCAGTCGGAGCAGGATTGGTTGGGCAGCGAGTATCGCCAAATTCAACGCACCCGTCCGCTCGAAACTTCACGCCTGCTCTATACCTACACGGGATCGGTCTACTACAACGAAGTGACCAAGTACGAAAAAGTCGATTTCGACGATATGGAAGACGAGCAGGTCAAGCTCGATTCGAATGGCGGCTGGATTGCGATGATACAGCACTATTTTCTGTCGGCCTGGATTCCAGGACAGGAAGACCAGAACCTGATTTATACCATCGCCAATACCAAGCGTAATCCATCGACCTACACCATCGGCCTGCGCTCGCAAAACCTGTTAGTGCCGAGCGGCGCCGAAGGCGAATTCTCGAGCCAAATGTTTGTCGGACCCAAGATCGTCAAACGCCTCGAGGAAATATCGCCGGGTCTCGACTTGACCGTCGATTACGGCGTGCTGACATTTCTTTCCAAACCGCTGTACTGGTTGCTTGACTGGTACCACGGCTTTGTCGGCAACTGGGGCGTGGCAATCATCTTGCTGACGCTGACGGTTAAAGCGGTATTTTACAAGCTATCGGAAACCAGTTATCGCTCGATGGCGAAAATGCGTAAGGTCAGCCCCCGCTTGAAGACCTTGAAAGAACGTTATGGCGACGATCGGCAAAAGATGAACCAGGCGATGATGGAACTCTACAAAACCGAGAAGATAAACCCGATGGGCGGCTGTTTACCCATCATGGTACAAATTCCGGTGTTCATCGCGCTCTACTGGGCGCTGCTAGAGAGCGTCGATCTGCGCCAGGCGCCGTTTATTTTTTGGATCAAGGATCTGTCGGTAATGGACCCCTTTTTCGTGCTGCCGATCGTGATGGGCGTCAGCATGGTAATCCAACAAAAGCTGAATCCGCCGCCACCGGACCCAATCCAGGCCAAAATCATGATGGCGTTGCCGTTTGTATTCACTTTTTTCTTTGCGTTTTTCCCCGCCGGGCTGGTGTTATACTGGGTCATCAACAACGTGTTGTCGATAGCACAACAGTGGGTTATCACCAAGCGTATCGAGGCGGCGGCCAAGTAACTCCGGTCCGACTTCGACTTCGTCTGCACCATGCCCGCGTATGGCACCATCGCCGCGATTGCTACGCCACCCGGCACCGGTGGTATCGGCATCCTGCGGCTTTCCGGCCCGCGCGCGCGCGCCATCGGCGAAGCCATAAGCGCAGCCAAGATAACACCCGGTAAAATTCAGTTCCGCCGATTCTTCGATGCCGATGGCGCGGTAATCGATCACGGACTTTGCCTGTATTTCCGGCAGCCGCACAGTTTCAGCGGCGAGGACAGTGTCGAATTGCAGGCGCATGGCGGCCCGATAGTGCTGGATATGCTGCTACAAAGGTTGTGCGAACTGGGTGCGCGCTTGGCGCGCGCCGGAGAATTTTCAGAACGCGCCTTTCTCAATGGCAAAATCGATCTGGCCCAGGCCGAAGCAATCGCCGATTTAATCGAAGCCGGCAGCCGTGCCGCCACGCGCGCGGCGATGCGCTCGCTGGAGGGGCGTTTTTCGGAGCAGGTAAAAAATCTCGTCGATGAAGTCATCGATCTCAGGGCTTATATCGAAGCGTCGCTCGATTTTGCCGAGGAAGAGATCGATTTTCTCGAAAATTCGGAAATCGCCCGGCGCTTGAGCGCCTGTATCCAGCATTTGCAGACTTTGCTCGATCAGGCCGAGCATGGCCGCACCCTGCAGGAAGGGCTCACGGTTTCATTGGCTGGCTTACCCAATGCGGGTAAGTCCAGCCTGCTCAATTATCTCGCCGGCTACGAAGCGGCGATAGTGACCGAAATCGAAGGCACGACGCGGGATGTTTTGCGCGAGCACATTTCGCTCAAGGGCATCCCACTCAAGGTTAACGATACCGCCGGTCTGCGCGAGTCGGAAAATCCGGTCGAGCAGGAAGGTATTCGCCGCGCCTGGGACGCGATCGCCAAGGCCGACGTGGTTTTATACCTGGTCGACGCCCAAAAGGGTATGACCGCCGGCGATCGGCGAGTCGTCGAACGCTTGACCGACAGCAATTTGCACGTGGTATACAGCAAAAATGACTTGCTCGCCTCGGAACAGCCCGGGAATACCGACGCGCTCTATATTTCCACCGTCACCGGTGACGGCATGGAAGCGCTGATCGAGCGCATCACCGGCCAGGCTGCCGATTTCAATCGGGATAATGAAACCTTTATGGCCAGACGGCGGCATGTCGACGCTCTGCTGCGCGCACGTGACTGTATCCAGCTGGCCGCGGATAATTTCAGTACCACCCGCTCGGGTGAGCTGATGGCGGAAGATTTGCGGGGCGCGCAGCGTAATTTGAACGAAATAACCGGTGAATTCAGCAGTGACGACCTATTGGGCCGAATTTTCTCCAGCTTTTGCATCGGTAAATAAAACCGCCGGGGTTTACACTGCCTTTGGCGGTCCGACGAACCGGATGTGCGTTAGGACATCGAGGTGGCTCGCCATATAGTGCGCTTTGCGGCGCCAGCAGCAGTAAATCGTCGAGATTAGTGGGCTAGCGCCGCTTTCGATTTATTAGCCGCGAAAATGGGATTGAAACCATTGCCGCAGCGAGTTTTCATCGGCGGTGCGCATTACCAGCAATTCGCGAAACCAGTCCGGGTTTTTAGCAAAAGTCAGTTCACCGCTTTGCGGAAAAACCTTGTCATAAAGGCGCGACAACCAAAATCTCAGGGCGCAGAAGCGCAGCATCAACGGCAGCGCCCGTATTTCCTGGTGATCTAGATGACGCCGTTGCTGGTAGGCGTTCAATACCGCCGCGGCCCGTTCCGGCTCGAAACCGCCTTTTACGTCCAGACACCAGTCGTTCAACACCACCGCAATATCGAGCACCAGGCTGTCGTGGCAGGCGTAGTCGAAATCAATGATGCCGCCGAGCTCATCGTCGAGGAACAGGGCGTTGTCGTGGAACAAATCGGCGTGAATAGCGCCATGCGCTAACGGTCGGTGATTGAATTCCCGGTAATTGGCGATCGTCGACATCAACAATTGCCGATCCGGCAGGCTTAATTCCGCTTCGAGCATATCGCCCGCCGCCAGCAGCCATTCCACGCCGCAGGGATTGGGCCTGAGCTTGATATAGTCCTGGCCGGCAAGATGAAACCCGGCCAGTTCGGCACCAATCTGAGCGCAGTGGCCTTCGTCGGGAGCGGTTTCGACCTTGCCGGGCAGCCGATGGATGATGGCGGCCGGGCGCTGATTCAGGCTCGAGTAAAAATCGCCGCGACGATCCTTGAGCGGCGCCGGGCAGCGCAGCGCTTTGTCGGCCAGGTGTTGCTGTAAGCCGAGCATGTAATCGAGCTCGTCGTCGCTATGGTGTTCGTAAAGCGTCAGCACATAGCTGCCGCGGTCGGTATCGAGATAATAATTGGTATTGGTGATGCCGGCCGAGATCGGGCTGAAATTGCAGGCCTTGCCGAGCTCGTAACGTTTCAGGAAATTTTCTAGTTGTGCAGGCTCGACGGTGGTGAATACAGACATTGGTCAGCCAGTTAGAGTGCAAACTGGCGAAGTCGCCGATGCAGCTGTAATATGATCCGGTCTCGGAGCCAGGCATTTTAGCGCATCTATATGAATCAAGAGAAACAAAAAAAACTGGTGTTGGTCGACGGCAGTTCTTATCTATTCCGCGCCTACCATGGCTTGCCGCAATTGACCAGTCCCAGCGGTCACCCTACCGGGGCGATCTACGGTGTGTTGAATATGTTGCGCAAGCTGCTCAAAGATGAGCAACCCGACCGCGTAGCCGTCGTTTTCGATGCCAAAGGCAAGACTTTCCGTAACGATATATACCCCGAGTACAAGGCCAATCGCCCGCCCATGCCGGATGATCTGCGGGTCCAGATCGAACCCTTACATCAGATTATCGAGGCCCAGGGGTTACCGTTGATTGTTGTCCCGGGTGTGGAGGCCGATGATGTGATCGGCACTATGAGCCAGCAGGCCTCGGAGCAGGGTTATCAGGCTTTGATCTCTACCGGAGACAAGGATATGGCCCAGTTGGTGAACGCCAACGTATCCCTGATCAACACCATGAACAATCACTTCATGGACGAAGCGTCGGTCGTCGAAAAATTTCAGGTGAAGGCCGACCAGATAATCGATTATCTTGCCCTCATGGGAGATAGTTCGGACAATATCCCCGGTGTTCCTAAAGTAGGGCCAAAGACGGCTGCGAAATGGATTGGCGAGTTTGGCAGCTTGCAGGGGGTGATGGAAAACGCAGCTGATTTCAAAGGCAAGATCGGCGAATACCTGCGCGAGTCGCTGGAATTTTTACCGATGTCTTATGAGCTCGCGACTATCAAACTCGATTGCGATACCGGTGTCAGCATCGACCAACTGGAGCAGCGGCAAGGCGATCCCGCGGCGCTTGCCGCATTCTACCGCGAGTTTGGGTTCACCCGCTGGTACGATGAAACGGATAGTGTCGACGCCGCCGGTGAACAGCCGCTTGCGCCGCAGGTCGATGCCGACTACGAATGCGTCCTGGATCAGACAAGTTTTGATCGGTGGCTAAAACGCTTGCGGCAAGCCGACAGTTTCGCTGTCGATACCGAAACTACCAGCATCGATTACATGCAGGCGGAACTGGTCGGTATTTCGTTATGCCTGGAAGCGGGCAAGGCCTGTTACATCCCGCTTACCCATAGCTACGAGGGCGCCCCGGAGCAACTCGATAAATCTGGCGTCCTGGCCGCGCTGAAACCAGTACTAGAAGACCCGGAGATCGGGAAAATCGGTCAGAACATCAAGTACAATGCGCATATTTTTATCGCCGAAGGCATTCGACTGCGCGGTATCGCGCACGACACCATGCTCGAATCCTATGTGCTCAATTCGACCGCCAGCCGGCACAATATGGACGCGCTGGCGAAATACTACCTCGATCGCGACACCATTCATTACCAAGATATTGCCGGCAAGGGCGTCAAACAAAAAACTTTCGATCAGATCGAGCTCGAGCAGGCGAGCGATTACGCCGCCGAGGACGCCGACATTACGCTGCAGCTACATCAGGTACTGGGCGCCGGATTGCGGCAGGACGAAAAACTGCATCGGGTATACCGCGATATCGAAATGCCGCTGGTCGACGTATTGCTCGACGTCGAACAAAACGGCGTGTTGATCGACCCGGATATGCTGGAAAAACAGGGTAGAGAGGTCGACCGGCAACTACAGCAGATCGAGCAGGCGATTTACCAGCTGGCGGGTGAAGTATTCAATCTTAGTTCTCCGAAGCAAATCCAGGAAATACTATTCGAAAAGCTGGAATTACCCGTGTTACGCAAGACACCCAAAGGGCAACCGTCCACCGCCGAAGACGTGCTCGAAGAACTGGCCGCGGATTACGAAATCCCGGCGCTAATTCTCGAGCATCGCAGCCTCAATAAACTCATGTCGACCTACATCGACAAACTGCCGCAGGAAATCAATGCGCGTACCGGGCGGGTACACACTTCTTATCAACAGGCGGTTGCCTCGACCGGCCGATTGTCGTCGACCAGCCCGAACCTGCAGAATATTCCGGTGCGCACGGCCGAAGGCCGGCGCATTCGCGAAGCCTTTGTCGCACCGGCGGGTTGCAAGATCCTGGCGCTCGACTATTCCCAGATCGAACTGCGGATCATGGCGCATCTATCCGCCGATGAAAGTCTGCTCAACGCCTTTGCCCAGGGACTGGATGTGCACCGCGCGACCGCTGCCGAAGTATTCGGCGCCAATCTGGATCAGGTAAACGCCGATCAGCGCCGCGCCGCCAAGGCGATCAATTTCGGCCTGATTTACGGGATGTCCGCCTTCGGTCTCGGCAAGCAGTTGAATATCGGGCGAAACGAAGCCCAGCAGTATGTCGATACCTATTTCGAACGCTATCCCGGAGTCAAGCGCTACATGGAAGAGACCAAGCAGCGCGCACGCGATCAGGGATACGTCGAAACCGTGTTCGGTCGCCGGCTGTACCTGCCCGACATCAAGGCGCGCAATGCCAGCGTGCGCCAATACGCCGAGCGCACCGCGATCAATGCGCCGATGCAGGGAACCGCGGCCGATATCATCAAACGCGCGATGATTACGGTACAAGGCTGGATTGCCGAGAACAGCGATGCTTGTAAGATGATCATGCAAGTGCACGACGAGCTGGTGTTCGAAGTCGCCGAGAGCGAAATCGAACGCAGCCGCGACCGGATTGCCGAACTGATGACTGGCGCCGCCGAATTGTCGGTCGAGTTGGAAGTTGATGCGGGGGTCGGCCAAAACTGGAACCAAGCCCACTAAAATCGGCGCCTGGCTGCTGCGCTTGCGATAGTCGCGTTGAAAACACAATAACGGCCATCCCCGCAAATATAGTCATCCCCCAATATAGTCATCCCCGCGCAAGCGCACTGCTGTCCGGAATAAATCATAATGCCAACTGTGCTTGATGTATTTGGAAATCGGATTTCCATTTTCGTCGTCGTTTAAGTACTTCGAATTCGAGTCTGGGTCGCTGGAATAGAGTCGATTT
>Ga0209150_1000288_pt1 | contig 17993 bp, 11 predicted proteins | sample WorMetTyACAVOLI3_FD_187424 | JGI IMG/M metagenome (GOLD analysis project Ga0209150, IMG submission 187424) | Marine gutless worms symbiont microbial communities from Max Planck institute for Marine Microbiology, Germany - Olavius algarvensis... ... | reverse complement strand
AGTTTTAGGGAACTAGGCCTATAAAAGGAGTGATTTTAGTAGTACTTATATCAAAAAAAGTCAAGTAGTATTTTATCTTATCATGCTGATATAATGAGAATTTTTACGTTTATGCGTCCACTCTATAGTAAATCAAATAACTCGTTCATCTTTCCAAAAACTTCCCATACAATGAAAATTCCAAACACCAAATAGCAAATTCCAAATAAATTCCAATGTCCCAAATTCGAAGCTCCAAACAAGTAGGCTATGAATCGGTTGCTTCTGATGCTTTCTCTACCGGCAAATCTGGGTAATCAAATGGATGCGATACAGCTTTTGCGCTTGTTTTGGCCATTGAGATTTGGAATTTGAGATTTGTTTGTTGTTTGATGCTTGTGATTTGGAATTGTTAATTTTTCAATTAAATGTCAGATGCTGCCGACTTAGTATTCGATCATGAATTTGATTAATTATAATGTTCTCCTCATTGGCTTCTTCGCTGAATAAATGCTATATTCGGAACCATGAAAATTGCTTATCTGCACTACCATCTCAAAACCGGCGGGGTTACCACCGTTTTAAAACAGCAACTGGCGACTGTTGCCCGTCAGACCGAGCAGCTTGTCATCACCGGAGATCCCGGGGAGACGCACTTGGATGCGGACACCGTTCGTATCCCCGAACTTGCCTACAGCAGCGACTATCGTGGGATCGTCAAGCCGCGTGACGCCGCCCGGGCAATCCTTGAGGCCATTAGCTCTAAATTCGGCGGACCGTGTGACGTCCTTCATGTTCACAACCCGACCTTGGCAAAAAACCGCTATTTTTTAACCATTTTAAAGCAATTGCAGCAAGAAGGCCTCAATCTGCTGTTGCAAATTCACGATTTCGCCGAGGACGGACGGCCGCTGGCGTATTTTGCCGAATCATATCCGGCCGATTGCCACTACGGTGTTATCAATCAACGCGACTACCAAATATTGCGCCAGGCCGGCCTAAAGCATGAGGGACTGCACCTGATGGAAAATACCGTCACTGTCCCCCCGATTACCCGGCGCGGCGAGGTTGACTGCCGCGGGATTTTATATCCGATCCGGGCCATCCGGCGCAAAAACATCGGTGAGGCCATCTTGCTGTCATGCTTTATGAAAGCAGATCAGCCGGTTGAAATCACCCTGCCCCCCAACAGCGCCACTGATATTATAAGCTACCGCGGCTGGAAAGACTTTGTGCGGGATCATGGTCTGAATGTGAAATTTGACCGGGGTCTGAACCAGGATTTCGGATCCCTGGTTGCGGCGGCCGACTTCCTGATATCGACCAGCATTACGGAAGGGTTCGGCTTTTCATTTTTGGAGCCCTGGCTGTTCGGCAAAGTGCTGTGGGGAAGAAAACTTGTTGATATCTGTCTCGATTTCGAAAACAACGGAATTCGCCTCGACCATCTTTACGCGGGCCTGCATGTTCCGCTTGATTGGATTGACCCGGCGCAATTTCGAGACAAGTGGCACCGCTGCGTATTGGAAAACTGCAAGCTGTTCCATTATTCCATCAGCCCTGAACGCCTGTGGGAGGCTTTCGACAGCCTGACCTCAGATGGCAAAATCGATTTCGGGCTATTGGATGAATCTTCTCAAAAAAGGGTTGTTTTGCGCGTGATTTCCTCCGGCCGGGATTCAGCCGCCTTGATCCGCATCAACCCCTTTCTGGCAGCTCCCGGTATCGGCGGCGGCCAAACCGAATTGATCGGACACAACCGGCAGGCCATTCTGGATTGCTACAGCCAAAAATCCTACCGCGATAACCTGTTGAACATCTACTGCAAGGTCGGCACCACGCCGGTTAAGCAAGAAATAGACAAAACCATTCTGGTGGCCTCATTTTTAAACCCGGATAAATTCAGCCTGCTCAAGTGGGGGGCGTACGAGGATGAAAAATGAGCTAAAATGAACTAAAGTTGTAAAATGCCTAAACTTGTGGCGTCGCGTTGCTCCATCTTATTTTATCTTGATTTGAGATGTTAGAGAGGGATAGAGGTGTCAGGTGTCGGGTTTCGGGTGTCAGGGAGATGAGGTGCGAAATCCTGTGACTCCTTATAAAGCTATAAGCGTCGCTGGGCTTGATCAACAATGTAGCGGCGGGGTTTATCCCCGCCTAAACGGCGGGTAACGCCGTTGTCCACAAACGGCTCGACTACATGACTTTACCGGTGATAACAGCTAAGATCATGGCGGGGATAAACCCCGCCGCTACTTTTATTCCATTGTCCAAAACCTGGTCCTCAGGTCCCGGATTTTTACTTAACTCAAAAACAGGGAATTAAAATCGTGCTCGTCTTCATACTCGTACCGGATACAGAAAGCGGTTTAATAGCTTCGACCACTGGCACAAGTACGAGTACGAAACAAGGGATGTGCTTATTAGAAATTACGCCGGTTTGGCTCAGCTACTTTTTTCGATTAGACCGGACCCTCGCGGAGTAGTTAGATGCTACATAAAAAATCCATCCAAAAATACTTGCGTCCGTTAAAGCCGATTCCGACTGTTTCACTGCCGTCTGGTGAGCCAATCCCTGATATTCAATGCGTGCTCTTTGACATTTACGGTACGCTGTTTATCAGCGGATCGGGCGATATCAGCCTGGCAAAGCAGAACTCACCGCAGCACGCAACGCTCAGGGCACTGCTGGCAAAGTATGAAATTCACAAGGCTCCCCGATTGGTGTTGGATGAGTTGCATGACGCGATTCAAGCCCGGCACGAACAACTGCGCCGTCGGGGGATTGAACACCCGGAAGTCAAGATCGACCGAATCTGGCAGCAGGTGCTGCAGGCCGATGATCAATGCCGCATCAGGCAATTTGCGGTGGAATTCGAACTCATCGCCAATCCCGTATATCCCATGCCCAACCTGGCCGATATGCTGACGACCTGCCGCCGGCAAGGGTTAATCCTGGGTATAATTTCCAATGCCCAGTTTTATACACCTTATCTTTTCAATTGGTTTTTAGACTCCGATTTGCCGGGACTGGGATTTGATGCCGATCTGACTTTTTATTCGTATCGGTTCGAAACGGCCAAACCGTCGATCGCCCTTTTTGAAATGGCTGCTGAAAAATTAATGGATAAAGAGATTCAGCCCGCCTTCGTACTGTATATCGGCAATGATATGCTCAATGATATTTACCCGGCCCAAAAGGTCGGGTTTAAAACCGCTCTGTTTGCCGGCGATCAACGATCCCTGCGTCTACGGGCCGATGATTCCCGCTGCCGGGACCTGAATCCCGATTTGGTGGTGACAGACTTAGGACAATTGATTGGGCTTATTGCGTTTAAGGGGCTATGAGAACGGGCTGCGGGTTGCGGGATCGAAAATGGCATTCGGCGTTCGGCATTCGGCGTTCGGCAAAGACAAAAGCCTGAAGGGTTGAGTCGTGGGTTGCGGGTTACGGGGTGCGGGGTATTCGATTGGGGACTTTTGGATTTGAAATGCAGGTGTAGAAAACCTGGTAATCCGAGTTTGGGTTAAAGGCAGACCTACGGTCCGACTTCATTAATCCAAAGGGTCAACAATTTCCGCTATCCAGTATCGAGCATCCAGCATCCAGTATCCAGCAACTGCTCCTCCAGCCTTCTTACCTTCTTATCTTCTCACCTTCTTTTTTCTGGACCTTCCCATCTTCTCACCTTCTCTTCTCTGCTTCCAGTCCACCGGGATTCGCATCAACTGATCTTGTTTGTCCTTGAACAGCAGGTGCCCGTTATCGCGGCCGAAACGGTAAAGGTCGCGTGTGACCTTAACATCCTGCCGGCAATACTCGATAATTTCCAAAATACGCCCTTCCTGCCACCAGCGCAGGGCCTGCAGGCCGTCTGCCGTCTTGCTTTCCCCCAGGGTGGTCTCGGCCAGGTGCGCCAGCGACAGCCGGAAGCCCAAATGATTCTTAACCTCCTCCAGGATGTCCAGGTTTTTCAAATCCTGGAAATTATAATCAGAATATCCCTTGAGCACCTGGTAATCGAAGCGCTTGATGTTGAAACCGACGACCAGATCATACGTCCGCAGGCGTTCAATAAACCGGTCGACCTGGTTTTCCATAAAGTCGATGAAACGGTCCTGCTTTGAATCATAGAGCACGGCACAACTAATTCTCATTAGGTCAGCGCGATGCCAGCCACCGACCTCCGCTGCCGACCGCTGGGTCTCTAAATCAAATACACCATAGTGCAATCTTTTTGCCGCCTGGACGTACGGCCGCCGGGCGGTTGCAGTTGGCGATTGCAATGGGATCGCAGCGGACACCGGATCGGCCGGGAGACTGTGTTTGAGGTGATTCAAAATGAACAGGGCCGCCTGTTTATCGATCGGCCGGTTGCCGGACCCGCATTTCGGGGAGTGCACACAGGAGGGACACCCGCTTTCGCAGCTGCACCTTGCGATGACACCCCGGGTGCTTTCCAGAAGGTCTTCGGCACGCTCGAATGCGGCCCGATTCAATCCGGCCCCGCCGGGAATGCCGTCATAGATAAAAACGGCCGCGCTGTTGAGCTGCGGATGGTGATTGGTTGACAATCCGCCGAGATCATTCCGATCCGCCATCACCAGTAGCGGGAAGATGCTGATGGCCGCATGTTCCAAGGCATGGATACCTCCCATAAAATCCAGGTCGTCGGATTCGACAGCCTGGTGAATCGCGTGCGGTACCGTAAACCAGAGACTTTCGGTTTCAAAAATTTGGGGCGGCAGATCCAGGTCCACCTGGTTAATCACCTTTTTGGTGGCGATTTGCCGGATGTCATAACCGGTTACCTGGTCGGTAACTCTAATTTTTCCCGTGCAGGCCGTGGTCCCCCAGGTCGGCTGCCGGTTATCCACCGCCAGGATTTCAATTTCCTTGTATCCCCTGACCTGGGTATAATAATCGACATCGGCCTCAACGACCTTGACGATTCTGGTGCTCAAATCCAGGCTTTTGACATTGTAGCTGACGCCCCGATGAAGATAGATTGCACCCGGATGGGTTTCGTGAAAGGCCCGGCCTTCATCGATTTCTCCCCGGCCAACCCCGGTTTTTTGGTCCACGATTTGAAACCGGCCGCCGGTCCCCCGGATATTCACATCGCGATGGGGTGATCTGCGTCGGGCGTACAGTTCATCACCCGCGGCGCTGCGCAGTAAGACGCCGGTCTTCTCAAGCTGAGCGATGCTCATGCGGACATCTTTGGGGCCGAGCAACGCTTCAGCCGTTTTCAAGGGAAGTTCGGCGGCCGCACACTCCAGGTGCTGGGCCAATATACGCGGGTTAAATGGGTTGACGACGGCTGATTCCGGCTCCCGATTTAAAAAACTGTCCGGATTCCGCATGAAAAACTGGTCCAGGGCATCATCGCCGGCGATCAGTATAATCGCTGAATCCTGCCCGCCGCGACCGACCCGGCCGCCCCGCTGCCAGGTGGACACCACCGAGCCGGGGTAGCCGACCAGGAGGCAGAGATCCAAATCACCGATATCAATGCCCAGTTCGAGGGCGCTGGTCGAGATCACCGCCAACAGCTCGCCCCGGGAGAGCCGGGCTTCTATTTTCCGTCGTTCTTCGGGCAGAAATCCGGCTCGATAGGCACTGATGCGGTCAGCCGTTTGGCCGGCCTGCTCGCCGGCCCAGATGGCAATCAATTCGGTCAGTTTGCGTGATTGGGTGTATACGATGGTCCGGAGGCTGCGGTGGAGTGCTGCCTTTAAAAGCAATATGGCCGTCTGGGCCGGACCGGTATGGGGATTTATAAACAGAATGTGGCGCCGGCCGCGCGGTGCGCCGGATGCAGTGATTGCATTGACTTTCAGACCGGTCAGCTGCCCGGCCAGGCGGGCCGGATCGGCGACGGTGGCCGAACTGAATATAAAGGTCGGCTGTGCGCCATAGCGCCGGCATATGCGCTGGAACCGGCGTAAAATCATGGCGGCATGGGACCCCATCACCCCGCGGTAGGTGTGAACTTCATCAACGACAACCGTTTTAAGGCCTTCGAGGAATCCGCGCCACCGGCGGTGGTATGCCAGAAATGAAAGATGCAGCATTTCCGGGTTGGTTAAAATGACGTTGGCGGGTGCCTGCCGGATGCGCTTGCGCCGGTAGGCCGAAGTGTCACCATCATAAATCACGGCAGTCGGCTTCGTTTCACCGAATTGAGCGGCCAGGTGCTCGAATGCCCGCAGCTGATCCTGTGCCAGTGCTTTTAAGGGAAATATGTACAGACTTTTGGAATTGGGGTCCTGTTGGAATCTTTCCAGGGTCGGCAGGTTATAAATCAAGGATTTGCCGCTGGCGGTTGGGGTGGCAACGATGACATGCTGCCCGCCCTGCACCAGCTCGATGGCCCGGACCTGATGCCGGTATAACCTGCGAATTCCCAGGGCTGCGAGGGCGCGACGAATCTCAGGCGACCAATTCGGTTCCGCCTGCGACCAGCCGGCCGGGAATTCCGGTAAAACCCTGTGAAAAACCACCTGGGATCCGAGGCGTTCGGATTTGATGAGGGAATGCACGTATTCATTTACGTTTGAGTGTTGGTTCTGGGCAATCGGCATGATTATTAACGGTATGCTGTTTCAGCGTGTTGGAGTCGTGGAGTATTGGAGTGCTGGAGTATTGGAGTAATGGAGTGTTGGCGTAATGGAGTATTGCGACAAACTTAATCCAGCTCATACTGATAAGCAATAAGCAGTGGTTTTTGCCCTCTGACATCGGTCCTAATGCCCGGCCCCATGCGCCCTGCCCTCGGCCCCTCAACCGATCAGCGCACCCCAATAACCATTAACAAATAACCATTTGTTTCTGCCCGCTGACATCGGCCCCAAAGCCCTGCCCCATGCGCCATGCCCTCTGCCCCTCAACCGATCAGCTCATCCCAATAACCAATACCCATTAACGAATAACTATCTGTCTCTGCCCTCTGACATCGGTCCCAGCGCCCTACCCCACGCGCCCTGCCCCATGCGCCCAGCCCTTTGCCTTCCGGCCCATCAACCCGAATGCCGAATGCCCAAAGCCGAATGCCGATCCTTTTCCCACATCCGCATTCCGACTTCCAACTTCATTCTTTCACCCTTTCCACATACGCACCGGTGCGGGTATCGATTTTCAGCAGCTCCCCTTCCTCGATAAACGGCGGGACCTGGATGACGTAACCCGTCTCCAGGGTTGCCGGTTTCGAATCACCGGACGCTGTATCGCCTTTCACCCAGGGATCGGTTTTCTCGACCTTTAAGTTGATAAAAATGGGCAGGGATATTCCGATCGGCCTGCCATCGAACAGCAAAATGCTGCATACCGTGTTTTCTTTGAGAAATTGTTTGGCCTCAGAGACTTGATCTTCGGTGAGAAATTCCTGTTCGTAGTTCGAAGTGTTCATGAAACAATACTGCTCGCCATCCGAGTACAGATATTCCATTTCCTGTTCGCTCAGGTCCGGCTCCTTGAATTTTTCACCGGATCGAAAGGTTTTGTCAAATTGAACTCCGGTAACCATGTTTTTCAATCTGCACTTATATAGCGCCTGGCCCTTGCCCGGTTTGGTAAATTCAAATTGAATAATGGCAAACGGTTCGCCATCGATTTCAATTTTGCGTCCTTTCTTCAGATCTCCACTTTCTAACATATTGGTTAATTCCTCTCTTGCTTTATAAGGTTCAAGGTTCAGAGGTTCAAAGGTTCAGGGTTCGAAGGTTCAGGGTTCAGGGTTCAGGGTTCAGGGTTAATGAAAAGCAAACCGGAGAAATTCGAAAATCAATTGTCGAGGTCGATTTTTTCATTTTCAGGGTTGTTAATTTAATTTGAACGGCCGATATTTCAACCGGCGGCTGGACTTAACCCAGATCCTTAAACCCTTACCCGGACAAGCCGGAATTGAAAATTGACGATTGAAGATTGAAGATTTGTGGTATCGCTTCGCTCTGTCTATTATATCACTATCGATCGCTTGACCAAAAAGTTGACGCCAACATTTATCTTCGTTAACGCCTGTATACCATGGGTTTACAGAGAAGCCGGAAAAGGTTTTTCGCATTTTGTGCAAAACTGATTTGGTAACTGTCTAACAACGAAGGCCGAAAACCGATCTCCTATACACTCTGCCCCAAGCCCTCTGCCCTCTGCCCCAAGCCCTCTGCCCTCTGCCCTCTGCGCCGAACACCGAATGCCGCTCTCATCTCTCTTTTCCAACCTGCCGACCTTCTGACCTTCTCAACTTCTCACCTTCTTTGACTGCCCCCTGCGCCATGCCCTCTGCCCTCTGCCCCAAGCCCTCTGCGCCGAACACCCGATGCCGCTCTCATCTCTCTTTTCCAACCTGCCGACCTTCTGACCTTCTCAACTTCTCACCTTCTTTGACGGCCCTCTGCCCCGAACACCAAAAACCGAATGCCGAATACCGCCCCCTCCACCCTAAACCATACACCCTAGACCCTATACCCTAGACCCTACACCTTATACCCTGCCCCTTACATCTTGGCGATGGAACCGTTCGCTTCGAGTTCCCTGACAGCATCGACTAATTGTTTGACCTTCTGCGGGTTTTTCTTGAATCGAATCGGCCGGCCATTTTCATCCTGGGCGTTGGTCAGGGTGCAGCTGTCCACGCCGGCCGGCCGGACCTGCCGAATGCCGTCGGCTGCGTTGGCCGGCGATATGCCGCCGGCCAGGATGACCGGAATCCGGCTGGAATCCACCAGATCGGCGGCTGTGACCCAATTGCAGATTTGACCGGTGATGCCGACAAAACCCTGCACTGGCTGGCTGTCTTCGATGCTGCCCGCAGGATCTGCCAGCATCGTGTCCGTCAGAAAATAATCGCTGTAGGGTTCGAATATCCGGCTCAGTTCAATCGTGGGGACCGAATTATTTGTGCCGGATTCGGCAATGGGAATGGAGCGCATAATCTTGATCTGCGGGAATCGCTTTTTAACTTCCTGCTGCAGGGCCGTCAGTTGACGGCAGTAGGCCTGCCATTCCGGGTGATCCGTCAACGCCTCACAGAAATGGACAATATCCGGCTGATAGTAGTCCAGCAGGCGCAGCACCGTATCCGGCGTGTTGAAAAGGGGGATCAGGCTGCTTTTGGCACCGGCAGACCGCACGGTAATCAGCGTTTCCTTAATTTCGGAAATTTTCCATTCCGCTTCATCGACGATCACGCTGCCGATATGATCCACTCCCAGCTCTGCCATGGCGGATGCTTCAGAGGGAGTTTGGATTTCATAAATCTGAATGATCATGATATTATACAAAGGTTGCGACGGTTGAGGTTCAATGTCGAATAATGCTAAAAATCGACCCATCAAATTAGCGCGCCGACCACTTTAGAGTTGACTTTTTGGGCCGTGTCTAACATATTCAGCCTGTTTTCGCAATCCGTTTCACGCCTGCCCTTCGGGCAAATGAATATTGAAGAATGAAGAATGAATAATTGAGGAATCCTGTCGATTCAATTTGTCGCAGGAATCCTGGTCCTCTGGGCAGGTCAGAAACAGGCGGCTGTGCCGTAAATCCTGCTGCAAGCGGGAGCGGAATGATGGAATACTGGAATGTTGGCCTCCGGCTCGTAGAGAATGTTAAGCCTACGCCTCGGAGAGAAGGCTGGGTTTAGTGGAATGGGATTTATTTTGGTAAGGGTGGCACGGATCAGTTTATAAAATCAGACCGTCATCCGCTTTCGATTCCCAATATTCCATTATTCCACCATTCCATTATTCCACTCGGAGTCTAAGGTAAACTCCACCCTAGGGTGAAATCAAAGCCGGGCCCTCTGGGCTCGGATCCTTTACAAATTTGCATCGCTTGGCTTGTCTTGAAGGCGGAAATTAAATAGATAAAAACCTTAATTCTTCAATCTTCAATCTTCAATCTTCAATATTTACCGAAGGTAAAGTATGATACTTATCATCGATTTTGGATCTCAATACAACCAATTAATCGCGCGCCGGGTGCGCGAGCATCATGTCTATTGTCAAATCGAGCCGCCGAGCATTACCCCGGAAGCCGTCAAAGCGCTAGATCCTGACGGCATCATTTTATCCGGCGGGCCGGCCAGTATTTATGAAAAAAATAGCCCCAAGGCCGACAGCGCCATATTTGACCTGGGGATTCCGGTGCTGGGTATTTGCTACGGCATGCATTTTATGGTGGACGCCCTGGGCGGTGCGGTCCGCAGCACCGGCAAGCGCGAGTACGGCTTTGCCGAGCTAAAAGTCAAAAAGCAGGAAGGCATTTTCAAAGGACTCAACAAATTGAGTACCTGCTGGATGAGCCACGGCGACTCCATCGACAAACTGCCGTCCGGGTTTAAAACAGCAGCGTCCACGACCAACACCGAAATGGCCGCGGCCGTTCATGCCAGAAAGAAGCTGTATGCCGTCCAATTCCATCCCGAGGTTGCCCATACTCAAATCGGCAAAAAGATGCTGCGCAATTTTTTGTATGACATGTGCGGCTGCAAGCGTTCATGGACGATGAAATCTTTTGCCAGACAATCCATCGCGGAGATCCGTCAAACTGCCGGTGACAAAAAGGTCATTCTGGGTTTGAGCGGCGGGGTGGATTCTTCGGTGACAGCCATGCTCATTCACAACAGCATCGGAAAACGGCTGACCTGCATTTTTGTCGATAACGGACTGCTGCGCAAAGATGAAGCGCTGAAACTAAAAGCCACCTTGAAACGCCACCTGGATATCAATATCCGGTTTGTCAGTGCCCGTTCCCGGTTTTTAAAGGCCCTGACCAAGGTTACCGATCCCGAAAAAAAACGTAAAATTATCGGTCGCGTATTTATGGAGGTTTTTGAAGCTGAAGCCCGCAAAATAAAAGGTGCGGAGTTTCTGGCCCAAGGGACCCTGTACCCGGATGTGATCGAGTCCGTATCGGCCTTTGGCGGACCGACCTCGGTAATCAAATCCCACCATAATGTCGGCGGGCTGCCCAAAAAAATGAAATTGAAACTCATCGAGCCGCTCAAATACCTGTTCAAGGACGAAGTCCGGCTGTTGGGCAAAGAACTGGGCCTGCCGGAGGAATTAATCTGGCGCCAGCCGTTTCCGGGGCCGGGTCTGGCCATCAGGGTTATCGGGGAAATTACGACCCGGCGGCTCACCATATTGCGCGAGGTTGATGATATTTTGCTTCAAGAAATTAAAAAAGCAGGTTATTATAAGAAGTTGTGGCAATCATTTGCCGTGCTGCTGCCGATTAAAAGCGTCGGTGTTATGGGAGATCTGCGCACCTACGAAAATATTGTGGCCTTGCGGGCCGTCACAAGCAAAGATGCCATGACGGCGGACTGGGCCAAATTGCCCCATAAGCTGCTAGGTATGATTTCCAATCGAATTATCAATGAAGTCAAAGGCGTTAACCGGGTCGTGTACGACATAAGTTCCAAACCACCCAGTACAATTGAATGGGAATGAGACAACATGGCAGGAAATAATCCCTCCGAATTTAGATTTGGCGGCAACGATCAAGAAGCGGAATCAATTTATCAGGAAGAATTCAAGGATCTGCGGCTGGAGAGACTGAGCCAGCGGTTGACTTTTCTGATGATTCTCCTACCCTGCCTGACGGCGGTGGCCCTATATTTCGGCTACCAGGATTTGTCCGGCAAATTCAGCCGGAACAACGATTCCGGATCCCAGGAGATTCAACGGCTGACGGAAGAGCTCGAAGATCTTTCGCAGGATTTCAATCAGAAGTTAATCACCTTCTCAACCACACTTTCCAGCCAGGACGAGGATTTTGGAACCTCCGTTAAAGGTCGACTTTTTACTATCAACAAAGATATCGGAATGCTACAACAGGATTTCAAATCTTTGAATGAGGAAATAAGGCGCAATTTGAAGCAGAATACGGCGACGATAGAAAAGCTGCAATCCTCAAAAGCCGACAAAAAGAGCCAGGCCGTTGCCGTCGAAAAAATCAATGCCAACATCAAGCCCCTCATGGCCGAAATTCAAAAATTAAAGACCGTCAGGCGGGATTTAAAAGCAATTTCCGGTGATATGGCCAAACTTGAGAAAAAACTGACCGCAAACCTGGCGGCGCTGGCTGACGAAGCCCGGCAAACCGGTGCCAACAATGCTCAGATGCAGGCGACACTGGCTGAATTATCGAGTAAAACCATCGATAAAGATGCCCTGGCCCTGGAAATATTCAAGCTGAAAAAGAAATTTCAAAGCCAGATTTCCCGGGAGGTCGCTAATATCAACCAGCGCCTGGACACCATTCGGCTGGAAGTTGACCGCACCGAAACAATCGTCGGTCCGGAAAAAAAGTCTCTCAAGAAAATTTCCAAAGAGACGGTACCCCGGCAAGCCAGCAGCGGCCGCAAGTCGACAACCGCCAAACCAGGAACCATAACCGAAAAAGATCTGATCGAATAATGGATAAAAATCTTCTCTTAAAACTGCTGGCGTCCGTCGCCGAGGGCCGCATTTCGGCCGAGGCATGTGCCGACAAGCTGCAGCACATGGCATATGAAGACATCACCTATGCCCACGTCGATCATCATCGTTCCCTGCGCAAAGGCTTTCCCGAAGTGATATTCGGAGAAGGCAAAACGGCCGATCAAATCGCAGGCATAATGGAAAAAATGGTCCCCCAGGAAAACATCGTTCTGGTTACCCGCACTGACCGACAAAAGGCGGATGCCGTATTGGAACAATTCCCCCAGGCGGTTTACCATGCCGATGCCCGCATGATCGTCCTGGAGCTCAACCCCGTGCCCGTGCAGGGACGAGGCCTCATTTTGGTCATATCGGCCGGAACGTCCGACATCCCGGTGGCCCGCGAAGCCTATCTAACCGCCAGGGCCATGGGCAACAACGTCGACACCATCTTCGATGTGGGCGTCTCCGGAATTCACCGCCTGTTTAATCACAAGGCTATAATCGATGAGGCTGCGGTGTTGATCGTAGCCGCCGGTATGGAAGGTGCCCTGCCCAGCGTGGTAGCCGGTATGGTGGATCGGCCGGTGATCGCCGTTCCCACCAGCATCGGCTACGGAGTGAACCTGGGAGGCCTGACCGCCCTGTTTGCCATGCTTAACAGCTGCAGTTCCAATGTCGCGGTTGTCAACATTGACAATGGGTTCGGGGCCGGCTACATGGCGGCGATGATTAATCGACCGTAGACAGAGGTCAGATACTGCAGGATATTAGTTACTGGTTATTTGTTATTGGTTATTTGTGTGAGCTGACCGGTTTTGGTGCAGAGGGCATGACGCATAGCATCAAGCATACAGAAATCAGAGAACAGAAAACAAGAGAACCCGCCTTCGCTCTTTGGGCGGCTTATCGGCCTTCTGACACCTGAAACCTGACACCTGAAACCTTTTTCTATTAATTGGCACTATCGTTGATCAGAATTTATAGCTTTATTGACGACAATTTTACTTCCATCGAGGAAAGATGCAAATCGACCAAGCCATCAAAGCCTTTTCCCAGAGCGAAAAACTAAAAACAGGTCTGATCTGGGCCAACCAGATTGTTGAAGCCTATGTCGCCCTGCCGGATTCCGAAAAGCCGGGAGCTGAAAGAATACTCAAGATCCTGGTCGGCATGATCGCCAGTGAAATTCATATCGCTAAGAATGCCGCCCCCCATGATATTTGGCTGGAGGCTGAAAAAGACCTGAATACCGCCCAGGTCATGCTGAATTCCGGTGCGGGGCACGACACCGGCCATCACCTGACCCAGGCCCTGAGCAAGATCACCACCATCGGCCAACAGTCCATGACCATATTGGTGGAGCAGGGATTGCTTTAACTGAAGCGGTGTTCGGCCTTCGGTGTTCGGCTTTCGGGATTGGGGATACGGTATACGGTATAGGGTATAGGGTGCACGGTGGAAGGAATATGCCGGCGTTCGGCAGATGGTTTTCGGCATTCGGTGTTCGGCGTTCGGCAAACAATAAAGGTGTAAGGTATACGGTGTAGGGGAACTTCGTTCGGCATTCGGCCGAAATTGAAGATTAGAAGAGTGCAATCCGGGTCAAAGATTCGCCGATTTGCGGTATGTTATCTTGTTAAAAGGCGGGGATAAACCCCGCAGCTACGCAAATAAGGGTTTAGGGTGTAAGGTTTAAGCTATAGGGAAATACGGATACCATCCATTCTGCCACGAATACCTAAAGCCGAAAAACCGTTATTTAACCATATACCCTGTACCTTAAGCCATGCACCGAATACTTTACACCCTACACCTTATACCCTACACCTTACACCTTTCTCTTTTCCCGAATGCCGAAAGCCCAATGCCGAATGCCGATCCTTTCCCCACTTTGCCTCGCCTGAGCTTGTCGAAGGCCGCATTCCGACTTCCCTATTTTCTGACCTCTGTCATCTGTCCTCTGTCCTCGGACCTCTGTCCTCAGACCTCTGTCTTCTGTCCTCTGTCCTCTGACCTCTGTCCTCTGACCTCCGCAATTAGATCTAATAACGAATAACCAATAACAAATAACCTTATCTGTCCTCAGACCTCCGCAAATAGATCTAATAACGAATAACCAATAACAAATAACTTTATCTGTCCTCTGTCCTCTGACCTCTGTCCTCTGTCTTCTGTAAATGGTAAACCTATTTCTTGCCGATCTTCTCTGCAACAATTTCCTGCCAGATTAGCTTGGTTTCCTTCAGTGGCACATCACCGACATCGAACAGCGGTCTACTGGTTTGAGGGATGTATTCGTCGAGAATATCGTTGATTTGGGCAATGAGCTTATCGATTTCCAAATCATTCAGGGTTTTGATCATCAGCAGGTCGTCTTGAGCCTGCTGATAGTAATAGTTCAGCGTTTCGCTGCCGGTATTGAAATAAGCGATCTTGTCGTTCAGCCTGTTTATATAGCCGGACAGTAATTGGATCAATTTAAGGTTGTAATCGATCCTCGAATTCAATAGGGCTTTCTGGTATGTTTTAATATCAAACTGCTCTTTTTGATCTCTGATTTCAGCTTCCAGCTCCCGGGTTTTTTGCACCATTTGATCTCTTTTTTTCTGGGCCAGGGCAATCTTACCGGACAGGTCATGCTGCAACGTGTTTATTTCAGTCATCTTCACTTCGAGTTCCGTTGACTTATCCCCGGTGGCGTGCAGGGCCCCTTCCCCTATAAAGCTGAGTACCATTAAGGCACAACTTACGATTAGATACTTTTTCATGTCGGTTTTTAAAGTTCCTTTCGATGTGTGATCCCACTTCGACGATTATTTATTTCGTCGCAGAAAACATGCTCCTCTGGGCCAGTCGTTGATCCCGTGTTCTTTACGGGGGTCAGGGCCCCTTGGCTATGCCGTGAATCTGCTGCAAGCGGGAGCGGAATGATGGAATACTGGAATGCTGGAATGCTGGGTTTAGTGGACTGGGATCTATTTTTAGAAGGATGGCACGGATCAGCTTGTAAAATCAGACCGTCATCCGCTTTGTATTCCCAATATTCCATTATTCCACCATTCCATTATTCCATTGGGAGTCTAAGGTAAACTCCACCCCTCTGGGGTGAAATCAAAGCCGGGTCCTCTGGGCCCGGATCTTTACCATAGCGATTCACTCAGCCGGCTACATCAGTTTTTTCATGGCCTGGCGCATTTGATCGGTGACGAACAATTTTCCACCGGTCGTTTCCCACAAGGCCAGATACTTAAGGGTTTTTTGGCCGGCCGCACTTTTTTTGGGTTCGAGACCCATCAGTTCGATTTGCCGGCCTTCCCACTTTAACAATTGCTTTGCCAGTTCAGGTGGAAAATCAGCCAGGCTGTTGAGAGATATCCAGTTGCCTTTCCATTTGAACAAAGATCGGGCCGCAGCCGGTGATAGTTTTTTGATTCCGTTCAGGCAAAGCCAATTGCCCTGCCACTGAAAAAGCTGCTGCGCCGCATCCGCCGACACGGCCGCAAGACTGCTTAAAATCAGTTCGGTGCCCTTCATCTGGGACAGGCACCTCGCCCCTCGACTGGTAATGTTGGTGAGTTCGGTAATGCGTTCAAAATTGCCGGAGCAGGCCTGGTTTATGATCAGCTTATCTGTAGGGTTCAAGGCCAATAGGCCGATTTGTTTATTTTTAGCGGCGGTATTTTTCTTGCGGCGGACCTGCTGCCAGATCTGTTCAAGCGGCTGCAATTCCGATTTTTCGGGATCCACTGCAAGCTTTTCCGTACTGGGCAGGTATCTTTGAATGGCAGCATTGATATGTCGGGTATGCTTGTTTAAATCGATACCGTCGGCGATCTCCGTCATCTGCAAATCCAATTGTGCCCGGCGCGCCAGATAAAACAGCTCTTCACTGCCTTTGTTGAGCCAATAGGCAGGTTTAATAAGCCCATGAATATAGGCCTTGCGACGTTGGATGGTGCGCAATTTCAATTCAATACGCTTGTTTTTCATGGCCTTATCGAAGGTTGTCGAGCCCAGTTGTTTTAGTTCGTGCCGTATCTCCGCTTCCAGCTCGGCGATTCCATTGCGGTAGTGGACATCCAGTTCATAGATCTCTTGATTCTTCTCCAGCAAATCATTTCTGAGTCGCAATGCTTCTTCAACTTTGGCGATACACGTGTCCCCTTTGCTTGGCACTTTGGGCGTCACCACCGGCTGTTGGATCGGTGGAGCGACTTCTACGGTCTGAACCGCTGCGGGCGTTTCGGGCGGCCGTGCTTTGGTAAAGCCGATCAATGAGGGATTATGGTACAGATAAAAGGCGGCGGCAATGACTGCCACCAGCGCAATACTGGCCAATTTATTGGCTAACGACCAGCCGGCGGCCCGTTTGTCTGATTCAGATCCTTTGGCTGTGGCCTGAGCGGTTTGCTTGTGAAGACTATTTTCCTTTGAACCGGCGCTTTCATCATTGTCAGCAAGGGCCACTTTTTCAGAATTGTCCGCGACAGCCTTGCCTTCTGAATTATCCGCTTTACCGGCAACGGGTGTCGCTTTCGCTGATCCCAGTGCCGGATCCTCCAAATCCGTATCGTCCAATCCAACAAATTCATCGGCCTGGCTGTCCCCGGTCTCATTCATCAAGCGTGGACTGTCGCCGCCGGGCAGGACTTCGGGCTCATCGTTATCTGCAGGGGCATCCGGGTCATCATCGGCCGCAGTTTCAACCGGCAAATCTGCCGCCGCCAGTTCGGCTGAGAGATCATTATCATCATGCTGCTGGGGGGGATCTAATTCATTTCCGGCTTGGAGTAGCTCTGCTTGATTTTCATTTTCAGTAGTCGACATCTCGATTTCCTTTTCAACCCCCAATCCCCCACCAATTTCAATCTGAGAACGGATAGATCTTGGTTGGACTGCTCGAATGAAGCATTTATTGGATAGTGTATCGGCAGGTTTTGGAATTTCTTAAATCTAATTGGCGCATTTCAGCATACACGATAACGATCTGTTTTCATTTCATTAGTAAGAAGCGTGGAGAGCTGTGACGGACCGTGAAAAACTGCAGCGGGTGATAATTTGAGCGAATTGAGAGGATCTGTGTATCAGGGAAGGTGGTGGTGCCCGGGGCCGGAATCGAACCGGCACAGCCCTTAGGACCGAGGGATTTTAAGTCCCTTGCGTCTACCTATTCCGCCACCCGGGCAGGTCGATGCTGGCAAATCTACCATCAAAATTCGTGTTATTGGATACTCGAAATCAGACGGTAATTCAAGTAAAAAAAATCGGCGTTTTAAGGTTCAGAGGTTCAAAGGTTCAAGGTTCCGGGTTCAAAGGTTCAAGGTTCAGAGGTTCAAAGGTTCAGAGGTTCAAGGTTCAAAGGTTCAAGGTTTGAAGGTTCAAGGTTCAGAGGTTATGAGATCAAGCCCTGCAGGTCTGGGATTCGCGCCCTTGAACCTCCTATGAACTACATTGGAATGTCGAATGTCGAATGTCGAATGTCGAATGATGGATTCGCTTCGCTCTGACTATTTTAGTTAGAATTAAATCGATAGAATACCTTACTTCGAAATTCATGATTCCTTGTTCGATATTCGATATTC
>Ga0209150_1000287_pt1 | contig 18051 bp, 17 predicted proteins | sample WorMetTyACAVOLI3_FD_187424 | JGI IMG/M metagenome (GOLD analysis project Ga0209150, IMG submission 187424) | Marine gutless worms symbiont microbial communities from Max Planck institute for Marine Microbiology, Germany - Olavius algarvensis... ... | reverse complement strand
TCCAACCACAGGGGAGAGCCCTATGAGAGGGTGGAGTACCTGCCCTTCGGGGAGATATGGATAGAAGAGACCGATCCTGCCACAGGCTACATACCCTTCAGGTTCACCTCAAAGGAGCTCGATGAGAAGACCGGCCTCTACTACTATGGAGCACGCTACTATGAGCCTGCAACCTCCCGCTGGATAAGCCCGGACCCTGCCGGGTTCGAGCTTATAAATCCTCAAAAGAATGAAGTATTCATTATCTCTGGAACCAACTGGTACAGTTATACGGAAAACAATCCCGTCAAGTATAACGATCCTAATGGGGGAGTACCTGTTCTTGCAGTTACTGCAGTTTTTGGTGGCCTCGCCGGCGGCGCTATGGGTGCTGCTACAGGTATGGCTAGTGCTGTTCTGCAGGGCAATACTTCTCCCAGTGAGATAATAGGCGGAGCTGTTGGCGGTGCAATAAGCGGTGCCGTTACGGGGGCTCTTATTGGTAGCGGGGTTGGCATTCCTTTGGTTGCTGGAGGTAGTTTCCTTGGCGGAGCGGCTGGAAGTATGACAGAGAATATGATTGCTCAGGGCCCAGAGAATTTGGATGCCGGAACTGTGGCTAAGGATGCAGCTATTGATGGAGGCATTTCTGCTATAGCGAGTCTACTGCCTTTCGCTATGAAGGGAAAAACTTTGTCGCCTTTAATCAAAAAAGAGCTTATCACTGATAAAGTAGTTATTGAAGGGTTGGGTGGTTTACTAGCCGACTTTCTACAAGACAAAGTGAATCCACCGTCGTCTTCTGACTTAGGTGGAGAAGGAATAGATGGGAGTAGAACTGGATATGATTCTGCACAAGATAATGTGAACCCGCAGCAATCTGACCGAAAACTCCCTATAGTTGATTACCCTCCTTCGCATTGGCCCAAGGATGAGTCTAATGATGACTGAGGAAACTAAGAAGAAGGTAGCACTGCTCGTCGGAATAATCGCGCCGTTCGTGATATCGTCACTGTATCCTCTAGTTTTGCTTAGTAGAGGTAACGATTTTCTATACGATTTCATGTATAGGCTTTGGGGGCTCTTGCTGTTCTTCGCTTTTCTGTTCTTTGGGAAGATATTTGCATGGAGTACCAGGAGAGGGAACAGAATCCTAAGCAATGTGTACGTTAAGATAATTGTAGCCTTTATTTACTTCTTGTTTTATTTTGTTTTTGCGAGGCAGTATTATTCATTTCGCGAAAGAAATATCATCACTCCATTTTGGTGGTATTGGCAAGGAGCTATAGTAGGTGTTATAGGCTTATTTCTTGGAGGATATTGGGTGGATTTTGAAAGAGAAAATCGCAAATGGCTCAACAAAGTTGAACCGTACATCTCTTTTAATCCTTCTCTAGCAGCAGCTTTGCTTATTCCTATTTGGCACGAGGGTATTGTGTTTTTCTGGCAACTTCTCGGTGTGGAATGAACTATATGCTTGCTTCTGAGAAAGCATAACTATTTGGTAATACACCAGGCTCTCGTCAGAAATTCCATGGAAGAAAAACGGTTCTCAGCCCGGGCAATCGCCAGTTGCTTGCCTTTCCTCAGACACAATAACACCACTATTCTAGCAAACTTTGTAGCTCATTCCCGCTGGTCCCTTGGCAGCCCCGCCCTTAGGCCATCCATGGCCACGGTCTAAACAGAACACCCCTTATTTTCAGTAGGCCTCCTGCCTACGAGAAATAAGGGAGTATTCTGTTCACCTGCCTCGGGCCGGAGGGCTTTGGACCTGGGCAAAGTGGAGGAATGCGCAAGGGCTACTCTGTCATAGAGGCTGTTAACTGGTATGCCTATGTGAGCAACAACCCAGTAAGGTATGTGGACCCGACGGGGAAAAGTGGCATTGCAATAGGTGGAGCGGCTGTGGCTGCAGCCCTTACAGAACCAACTCCGATTGGAGAAATTATTATTGGTGCTATTATACTGGGATGGATACTTTCTAAGGCTAAGACTCCTGAAGATGGTGTTGTTGTAGAGCCTGAAAAGCCTGAAGATTATACTGTTCCGTCTGAAGCGCCTGATGAGGCGGCGACGCCTGATACGCCTAAGCCTACTATTGAAGATCCTCAAGAAAAGGATCGCGATATTGATGACCATGACAATCCAAAAGAGTGGCCTGAAAATCCTGATGATTGGACTCCTCCAGAAGGTGTTGAGGAAACACCTTCTAAAGAGGAGACAGATGGTAGACATCGTCAATGGAGCGACAAAGATGGAAATATTGTAAGGTGGTGGGACAGGGAAGATGCTCCAGGGGGTAAACCACGAGGGCCACATTGGCATGACTCAGAAAAGCGCCATACGGCGCCAGGAGGTGAAATAATTGACTGATATGAGCTTATCGGAAATCTGTGATGGTAAATATTCTCTTCATGATTCATCTTTAGATGAATTCAATATCGATTATCTTGCGCGAAAGATAGTCATGGCTGTAAGGCTTGTTGCAGAAAACAATAAAGCAATTAAGATTCTATTTGCTGGTGTTGATCGACTATCAGGGAAAATAGCACTTGATGCAAAAAATGATGAAATAATCCTTGATTTTGAACTACACGAACCGAGCAAATTGAAACTATATTCATCATCCCGTACTTCGCTTAGTTTTTTCTTTCAGAAAATGGAAGTTAGTTGGGCGTAATCAAACGAGTTTCCCATCATCGCCTTATCGCAAAACCTCTGCCTATTCTGTGCTGTTCCAAAAATCAAAGGTCGTACAAAAGCATTGGATGTGTAGCCCCCTGTGGACAATGCCGCCTTTTTTTCTGCTGAAGAAAAAAGCAAAACCTCAGCAGGAAAATTCCTTAACTACTATAGGAAATCGTCGAAGGGCTAGCTGGTGTAGAGCACAAGCCGGGGCAGAAAGGCCCGAAGGGCGATTCTGCCCCGATGCAAGGACTTAGGAGTTTAAGGAAGTAGGAGCGCTAAAGGCTAAAGGGAAGTTTGCATGAGGGAGGAAATCGCTACCTTGCGGCTTTGCGGCGCTTTCCTTTGAGACTCAAGCCGTCAGGGGGTTAGCCTCCGGTGACGTTCCATCCCCAAGCGGTGGGCAGAATGCACACGCATTCTGTCTATCCTTTGGGCGTCAGTTAGAAAGAAAGCCCCCATGCGCCAGGGAGGGCGCATGGGGAGGTCAAAGCCAGAAGGGCTCATACACTTCCTAAGCCCCATTTCGCCAGGGACGAAGGTGAGGGCCTTTAGGAGCTTTTGCTAATCGATAATGCGGCATTATCGACTAGCAAGAGCGGTATCGGCTTGCAGGCTCTTAGATTCAACCCACAAAGCTGGTTTGTGAGGTTGGGTAGATTTGGTTTTAAGGGACTACTCTCTGCAAGCTGATGCCTAAAGGCCCTGGATGAGTCGCTTGAGCGTATTGGCATAGATGAGGAGCGTCGAGTAGTTCACAGCCTGAGCACTCTTTTCACCGATATGATCAATTCAACCTTGACGCTGCCTCAAGGGCCTGAGCCTGTTGAGTTTGATTTGAACTCCATCAAGAATCTGGAGGCAGCCAGTCCAGGTGAGGGCATCCCCGAGCCCCCAAGCCTTGAGGGAGGCTGGAGGTCTAGATTTTCATGATCGACAAGCAGTATTAGGAATTGAGAACGAAAATCTAAGATATACTGAGACTTCGGTTGCTAAGGAACTTGGTGAGCCTCAGCGTAGAGATTGTCTCGATAGTCATGGGCCAGTTGGGACTCAGGGATCGACTTCAAATAAGAGGACTACAAAATGAAAATGAGATGAGAATGAGAGGAGGAACAACAAAATGATTAGAAGACGTGTGCTGTTTTGCTGCTTATGCTTATGATAATTTATTCCGCTTGGAGTGAAGATATGGATGATGCGACTTTGAAAGCTATTCTAAACAAAAGAGATACAACCTTGATCGTATACTTCATGTCATTTAACACATTGACTGAAGTTCCTGTAACAAAAGAAGATATGAGGAAAGGTTTTCATGATTGCAAACTCCTTATAGTCGATAATTCCGCCGTTAACAAGATGTCGGAATTGATTTTGGCGGCTCAGAAGATTGACCGAAAGAGAAAAGTTGACGATGTAAGGATGCTGATCGATGTTATTTCCGATGATGCCATAGTTTGTTCAGTAGGTATACTCGGTAACAGGATGTTGAGTGAGAAAATTCTGGATGCATTTCATGAACTTCTAGGATTGAGTCCAGATATCTTTGACCAAAGATGGTATTAACGAAAAGTCTACATCCAGAGAACCTTATGGCTAGAGAACTGCTAGCTCAACTGTTTCGCTACTCAAGTTGAAATGCAAAGCTCTTCATCCTCAGGCAGGCCCCCCCTCACTTGGGCTTAAGGCACGGCCAGTGCTGCGGCCCCTCTTTTTGAGCTGGGAATCTTCTAACTCCACCTGCAGCTTTGCTGCGCATTCCTTATAAGACTCAAAGGAGCCGTCAGGGGGCCCTGGCGGCGGCGTCCTTAGCCCAGGCGATGGGCAGAATGCACACGCATTCTGTCTATCCTTTGGGCGTCAGTTAGAAAGGAAGCCCCCAACTCGCCCCCTTGGGCGTCATAGTCAACGCCTGCAGCAGCATCATCTTCATAAACCGGAAGCTTGCGGGTGAGCTTCGGAAAGTCTTCGTCGAGCTCTGTTTCCAAGAAGAGCCGGATGACGCCAGTAGCACGGCACAGTTCTACAGGTCCTCATGAAGTGACCGTTGACATATCCGGCAATGTCTATGTGAGAGATACATTCAACAACCGCATATACGGGAGTTAGAGTACAGGACGCCCTGAAAAGAACCAAACAGGCAGTTTCTTCGTTAGGGGCTATCTTGAGCCAAACGAGCAGGATTAGGGTGAAAGAATGTAGATCATCCCGCACCACATCGCTCCTCAGTATTATAATTTCTCAAATTTGAGACAGCTTGCTTAATTCCTTTCCTTTACAACCGTCGGGGACTTGACGGGTATTGGAACCAGTATAGTATAATCACCCGAAAAACGATTTCAGCGAGGAAGCATATGGCGGTACCAAAATTCCGAACTTCAAAGGCCAGGAGCCGCCGGAGGCGTTCGATAAACATGAGAATTTCTGTACCCAGTCTTATTACGTGCTTCAACTGTGGAAACAAAGTTGTGCGTCACCGTATTTGTCCAAAATGCGGATTTTATAAGGGCAATCAGATCATCGAACCTAAGGTTGTAAGCTGATTAAGGAGTAGTATATGAGCACCGAATTGTTTGAAAAACTTAAGGATCTTATCGCCGATAGACTCGAGGTTGATAAGGATAAGATTGCCATGGACTCTCGGTTTCGTGAGGATCTTGGCGCCGATAGTCTGGATACCTATGAGTTGCTTTATGCCATAGATTCGGAATTAGGCGTTTCCGTACCCGACGAGAAAGCGACTGAGTTTGAAAAGGTTCAAGATGCTTTGGCATATATCGAGGAGGAGCTAAAAACCAAAGAATAGTGCAGATTCCTTTACGAACTCCTGATATTTCACGCGCACGGCGCAAAGAATTGCTTCTATTTCAGAAGAGGGCGGGACTGAGGTTCAAAAGACTTGAAAATTTGGACCTTGCCTTTTGCCATCGGTCTTTTGTTCACGAGACTTCCGCAGATATCAGCAATAATGAAACCCTTGAGTTTTTAGGGGATTCTGTTATCGGCATGACTGTGGCTGATTATCTCATACGCTTGCTTCCGGATCGTTCCGAGGGAGATTTAGCCAGAATAAAGGCACATGTAGTTAGCGAAGATACACTTGCTGACATTGCCTTGAAACTGGCTGTTGATTCGGTTGTGCATCTTGGCAGAGGTGAAGAAGCTTCCGGTGGCAGAAAGAAAAGAACTCTGCTTTGTGATTGCTTTGAGGCCCTGGTTGGTGCTCTGTATTTGGATTCGGGCTATGGCAAGGCTGCGAAATTTATTCTGAAGAACATAAACAGCCCGGTTGATTTGGTGCTTGCGGATAGACATCGTAAGGACTACAAAACCCTGCTGCAGGAACTGGTTCAAAAACGTTTTCATAGCTATCCCAAATATGTGCTGGACCATAAGTCTGGACCCGATCATCAAAAAACTTTTTGGATGACAGTGCAAATCAACGGTGAGAACTATGGACCCGGGAAGGGTGCAAACAAGAAATCTGCGGAGCAGGAGGCTGCAAGATCAGCCTATGAGGAGATGACTACTTAGAAGCGCATCAAGTTATTCTGAGCCTCTCCACACGAATTGGAACTAGGGATGCTCGTTCAACCAACCTCGACTGCGCGATAGCAGCTGATCGTGGTTGTTTTCCTTTGGGTTTTCCAAGACGCATTTTAAAAGAAATTTCAATAATTCCCCCAGCTTTGGTCCAGTCTCAATCCGGCAATTGTCCATTATTTGATTGCCGTTTATTGCTAGTGCACCAATAGTTAATGGAGTGTTCGATTCGATTACCAGGTTCACGCGCTTGATCAGGTTTTGAAGTTGTCCTATTTCTCCAGATGAAGTTGTCCGGTTTTTTGGAACACCACTAGGGGACTTGGAGGAGATAGTGGCGCCACTAGGCAGGTTGGCATGGGTTATCACGCATTTCAATTTGATAAGATTGTGCACTTGCCCAACACCTACACGGGAAACAAAGCGTCGTACATCGGCATCCCTCCAATCATCGTTGTATTGGAAATCCAGTTTGCTGAGCATGTTGATTGTACTGTCGCTTTCGGTGTTGGATGCCTTGTAACGCCTTAGGATAGATCGGGCTATATTGGCACTTCGAAGAAATGCTGAGGCCTCGTTTTTTGCTGGCTGAGCAAAGTAGCCAAGTCTGTGAAAGAGTGCGGCCAGGCGCAGAAAGAGGTTTGCTGGATTTGCCAAATCGCATGCCCTTAGACTGATGGAAAAAGAATCAATTCCTTTTCCCAACGGAGGATTCAGGTGGATATCAAACTCGGGAAAGAGTACTTTGATTAGGCCGGTCTGCTTGAATAGCAGGAACGACACGGATGGTTTTTCGGTTTGAAGAATCTTCTTGAGTTCCTCCCAAATTCGCTCGACAGAAAGAGTGCTGATGTTGGAACATGTTTCACTTATGGCATTCAGTGTCGCTGGATGGATGCGAAATCCTAGTTGGGATGCGAGTCTGCATGCTCGTATGGATCTAAGTCCATCTTCCTGAAGACGCGCCCGTGGATTACCGATTGCCCTTATCAACCGCTTATCCAGATCCTCTCTGCCCCTGTGAGGATCGAGTAATTTGTTGTTGACTAAATCCCAGGCTATAGCGTTTACGGTGAAATCTCGTCTGGCAAGATCGCTGTCAATGCTTTCGGAGAATAACACCTTATCGGGGCGTCTACCATCCGAATAGGGCCCATCTTGACGAAAACTAGTGGTTTCGAATCGATACTTTCCGAGGATGATAGATACGGTGCCGTGTTTTATACCGGTGGGTATTGTTCTACGGAAGAGCTTGATTACATCTTCTGGTTCTGCATCGGTTGCCAAATCGTAGTCGTATGATTTACGACCTAGTAACCCATCCCGAATGGCACCGCCGACGAGCCAGCACTGAAAGGATGCGTCCGCAAAGATTTTTGCGGCTCTTCTTAGAATTTTGGGTATATGTATCGGCGGTGACTCCATGCCTTTGAAAACTAGTGAAGGATGCTGCAGAGGGTCAAGGGGAGGCGGAAATTTGGGACTAGCCAGCTTCTCTCTGTTTTAGATGATCGCAGCAGGAAAAACCCGACCCTGAAGCCGGGTTTGATTATCATGAATTGGATAAGTATAGCTCTCGGGATTTTACTGCAATAATTGGAGGACCAATTGACCCTGTTGATTGGCCTGAGCCAACATGGCGTTGGAAGCCTGATGCAATATCTGATGTTTCGTTAGCTCCACAGTTTCCTTTGCCATATTCAAATCCCTAATTCGGGATTCTGAAGCTTGCATATTGACGGCTCCCACATCCAATCCCTTGATGGCATGCTCAAGACGATTATGGTAAGCACCCAAATCGGCCCGTTGTTTATTGACTAACAGTAGTGCTGCGTCAACAACGCCGATGTTTCTATTGGCTTGTTCGGGGGTGGATAAGGAAATCATCTGCCCTGTGCCAATCTGTCTTATGCCGAGGGCTTCCGCGGTCATCGTTCCAACGAAAACTTGTTCCCTCTGATCCATGTTAGCACCGATGTGCAACCACATGGAGGCGGTAACAACGTTGAGACCGTCAAATCGGGCAAAGCGACCTGTAAGCATGTTCATTCCGTTGAACTGAGCATGCGATGCAATGCGGTCTACTTCATCGACTAACTGAGAAACTTCAACTTGGATTTGCATCCTATCTTCCGCGGTGTAAATTCCGTTCGATGCCTGAATGGAAAGTTCACGAATTCTCTGGAGCACCTCAGAGCTCTCCTGGAGATATCCCTCGGTTGTCTGGATGAACGAAATACCGTCTGCCGCATTTCTACTTCCCTGCCGCAGTCCGCGTATTTGAGCTCTCATCTTTTCAGAAACGGCGAGTCCGGATGCATCATCCCTTGCTCGGGTGATGCGTAGTCCGGAGGAAAGCTTCTCCATGCTCTTTTGAGTGTTCGAATCGTTGATTTTACTCCGATTTGTTGCAAAAATTGCGCTCATGTTGTGATTAATGATCATTACATCCTCCTTGATGTTGACCAGTTGTGATTCTGGTGGACATCCTTATCCACATACTATTCTTATCGGTGGAACCTGAGGCGATTTGAATTTCTTGGTGGGAATTGATTGTTCTGGGATGATTTTCAGCCGATTTTGGGCTGCTCTGGGTATTCGAGGGAAGGAGAGATTGATGCAACGTGGAGTTCTCTTAATTGGAGGAGCCGGGCCTTCTTCTGCACAGATTAGATGCATAGTGAAATCAGACGACTTGATTTGTGCGGCGGATTCGGGCCTGGATATGGCATTGTCGGCAGGCATTGAACCTCAGGGAATAGTTGGGGATATGGATTCAATATCGGATTCGAAACTTCTTGAAAACTATTCTACTGTTGAGATTGCAGAGAGAGATAAGAATGAATCTGATACTGAGCTTGGGATTTCATGGCTGATAGAGCGCGGGTGCGAATCTGTTGTGCTAATTGGAGGTGGGGAGGGTAGGTTGGATCATACTTTGGCGCTGCTGAAGTTGTTTTCCAGAGAGAACCTGCTAGGTGTCTGGTTTACTGCCAGGGATATGACTGAAAGCATTGAGGAAAATACGGAATTGGTGGGTGATGTTGGTTCTACGATATCATTTTTCCCAATTGGGAACGGGCCCTGGATGGTTAAATCGATGGGTTTGACTTGGGAGTTGGATGTTGTGGATTGGAACTCGGGTGCGTTCAGTTTGAGCAATCGTTTCGAAGCTGCTTCGGTTAAGCTTATGGTGGAAAGCGGGCGGTTTATTCTGATACGACCTATTGAGCAGCTACTCTATCACCGTTGGTAATATAGATTCGATAGGAAATCCCTCTAATTCAAAAAAATCTATCAGGATGGGGTATTCATCAAGAAGTTGCCCATAGCTTTTCAGCAGCTTCAGTCGAATCTCTTGAGTGCTTTCCAATCTGGCGGCGAGGTTCTCGATTTCGCTTATTACTGCCTGACGATCCCTCATGGTTTCGAGCGTGAGACGGCGGGCTTCGGAGTAGAGAGCCAAGTCGGGATACTCCCAATTGAAGATGTTTACTCCAATGATGTCTACCCTCTCATCGATTGCGCTGTTCTTAATGGCTTCGGAAAGCCAATTTTGTTCTCCCACTGTCTCCGGATCGGCTGTCATGATTTGATTGATTATATCCAGGACAGCCGAATTGAGTTTAGCTTCAAAATCATTGTAGAAGGAATCCAAATCATCGAAACCACTTTCCACAAGTGATACCAGGCTATCCAGGTTAACATGGTAGTTAATGCTTGCTTCGATTTCCCAGTTGAAATCGATGTCATCACCAATAATCGTGTTGTAAATCTTGCCTGAGGGCAAGATGCCACTTAGCCTTATATCTGTGGTTTGTGGTTTTAGATTAAATTTGTGAAGAGTGAGGTAGGTTGGAAACAGGGCCTCCCATCTCCATTTGAATTCTTCGTTTTCAATCAGTTCCGCTTCGTAGCCATAGGACTTTTTGTATACCACTGCGTATTCACCTTCATTAAGACGAAGCTGCATCCAGCCAATGCAGAACACGGCGCCTCCGGCTATTATGAGTATTAAGAGAGTCGCAAAAAAACCACCCGCAGAATTTCTCGGTTTCTTCCTCTTTAATTGTTCCTTCTTTTCAATCATTCTTTGCTCCTTTATTTTGTTTTAGTATTTTGAGCTCTGAGAGTCTGGTGACTACCATGTCGGGTTCGATGTTTGCTTCTGGGCTACTTTCACGAAGCCTTAGAGAGCGTTTATCTCCTGCGAATAGTGCAGTTTTGCAGCCAGCTCTGGATGCACTTGCTATGTCGTTTAACATGTCGTTTCCTACGTATAATACCTCACTTACTCCTATTTGATCTTCAGCAAGCTGGGTTAACGGCGTTTTAAACATGTTGATGGAAGGTTTGGCTTCAGAAAGTTTGTACGACCAGGAACATAAATTCTCTTCGAATCCGATTTGTGAGATTTGTTTGTTGCATATCGCCTGGAGAATCAGGGGAGTGTAGAATTGGGCGTTGGAAACTATTCCAATTCTTAACCCACTATCGCGAAGCTCACGGATAATATTCGGGAAGCCAGGCATGGGCCATACTGGATTAACGGCAAGCTCGTATTGTAGCGCCAGCGGCTCAATGAAAAAGGGAGAGGGAGGCTCGAGGAGCAACTTGCCTTTCCAAAAAGTGTTCAGGCTTTCTTCCCAGATATCGCGGATGTCGACTTCGGGATGCTCCATGCCTTTGACACGCAGTTGCTTATGGCGTTCGGTGATTTTCTGTCTCAGTGTGCCGCTTATTAAATGGACACTTAGCTGCCTTGAAGGTTTGTAGCCGCATTTTCTGAAAAGTTGCCCGATTTTGATGGCCCTGGTGTGGCTGCTCTCGCTTCTGTCGGAGAATAAACTGGCGTGGCTTATGTCACCACTGCTTGATATCAGCAGAGTCCCGTATATATCGAATAGTACCGCGCGTATTGGACTTGGGAACTTCAGTTTTGATTTGAGGTGGGTAGGTATGGGGTTGAGTCTGGTGAGTTTTGGTTTTATTTCGAATTTTTGTATTCCCTGCATTGTCGGGCATGATAATATGAGTAGGTGTGTTTAGCAACTTCTATTAGGAGCTTTGAGTTTGTGAGAGTGCTGTTTTGAGAAACAGGACCACCTGGCGCCTTCGGCGGATTTGGTTTCCAAGCATCTTTGGAAGACTTACAGCCTTGTTATTTGTTTTTTCCTTACTGGTTCTGTATTTCTATATTGTTGGGAATCGCCAGAGATTTTCCGATAACACTCTATTCTTTCTTTTCGAGATTGAGTCCTGGACGCTGGCCATTTGTGCGATTTCAGGGTTGATTGCAACTGTCAGTTATGCGGTGACACTTCCATTTCGAACCAACTTGAAGATAAATCGAATTATTTTTTCAGGGTTGGTAACGGTTTTCAGCGGTTTTCTATATTTTGGCGTGGCGCTGCTTCGGGCATTTTTGGGGCCATATGGGTAGTTTTTTCGGAGCGTTTCTACTGCTGCTGCCCGGGAATGCCAGTTGTAGCTTTACTTCGAAAGCACCATCTACATCCAGTTTCCATCATTGCAAATAACCGAGGCTTACATAAGCTTCGGCATTCAGTATGGCTGCCCCTGCAGCGCCGCGGACCGTATTGTGACCCAATACAACCATCTTGATATCACCGACAGGGCATTCTCGTATCCTGCCTGCACAGGCGGCCATGCCGTTTTCCAGCCAGATATCGCGGGCCGGTTGAGGTCTGTTTTCTTCTTCAAATACTATGATAGGCCTGCCAGGGGCCGTTGGCAGTTTTTTCTCCTGCGGAAGCGACTTCCATGTGTCTAGGATATCTTTTACTTGTTGTGGATTCGGTTTCTTTTCGAACTTTATGCTCAAGTTGATGGTATGACCCTCTATCAAAGGAACTCTGTTGCACTGGGCGCTGACTACGAAATCCGCCGGCTTTATGCTATCCTCTTCCAAGCGGCCGAGTATTTTTTGCGATTCGATTTCCACCTTGGGTTCTTCTCCCTCGATAAAGGGCAATATGTTGCCCAGGATATCGTAAGATGAAACCCCGGGATAACCGGCTCCACTTATGGCTTGCATGGAAAAAAGCTGCACCCACTTAACTTTGAATGCCTGATGAAGTGGGGCAAGAATCATGGCTACAGGCATAATTACGCAGTTGGAATTGGTGATTATTGCCCCCGCAAATCTTTGTTTCTTTGTAATTGCAAAATGGTCCGAATTGATTTCAGGAATTATGATTGGGACATCGGAGTCCATTCGATGATTCTTCGAATTGGATATCACGATGTGCCCCCTTGAGGCGTAATCTTCCTCAATGGGTCCGGCGACTGACGAATCCATTCCGGAGAAGAGAATCCGACTCGACAACCTTGCGCCAGCCTGGAGCAGCAGTTTATCGCGCAGATAGCTCGGAATTGGTCTATCTTGTTTCCAAGCGCAGGCATCCTTGTAAGTTCTGTTGGCAGAGCGGGGCGAGGCCACAAGTTCATCTATTTCGAACCAGGGATGGTTTTGGAGTATCAGAATGAATTTCTGACCAACTGTTCCGGTGGCGCCGAGGATGGCAACTGGAATTTTCGATTTCATACTGGTTGACTCCTTATGGGGGGGTGTCCGATATTGAGGCTCGAGCAAGAAAATATCCGTTACAAGCTGGCAGGTCAAGAAGGACTTGTAGTTCCTCAAGTTAAGAATTTGGAACATCCCTCAGGTAAGAGCCGCAAGTAACTCGGAATCCATCCTTGAATTCTGAGCTTCGGTAGGAATTTGAGTAGGATGCAGGTTCGTATTTCTGGCCCTGCGGTTGCGATCCGCGGTAAGCAGCGCCTCTTTTCAGGTGGGAACGCTGGCTTGAGCATCTAACTCGAATAGCGTAAGTTTGTTAGGGGAAGACCATGGCATTTTTGAGCCCAAAGGAGTATTATCGGTAGCCATGGATCTATCGACTAGTTTCATGGGGCTTCGAATGCCCAATCCCTTAGTTGTATCATCATCAGGTTTGAGCGCGAGTGTGGAGGGGGTGAAGAAGGCGGTGGAGGCGGGTGCCGGAGCCGTTGTGCTTAAGTCTTTGTTTGAAGAAGACATTGCTGCAGCAGTCGGGAGGACGAAACCCGAAATAAGCGAATCCCATCCTGAGGCTGAATCCTATTTGCAACAAATGGGCATGCTTCTCGAACCAGACGAATACCTTAGTTTCGTTGAGAGCAGCGTTCAACTGGTGGATGTGCCGATAATTGCCAGCCTGAACTGTTACTCTGCGAACTGGTGGGTAGACTATGCCAGGCGCATAGAAAAGGTAGGTGCGAACGCAATTGAGTTGAATATTGCACCGTTGGCCACAAACCCTGAGATGGAAAGCGCTCAACTGGAGGACGATCTGGTGGCTCTAGTAGAACTTGCGCGCAAAGTGGTGAAGATACCCATAGCCGTGAAAATCGGCCAGCATTTTTCTGCGCTGCCGCAACTTGCCGTAAGGCTGCATCAGGCTGGCGCCGACGGTTTAACCCTCTTCAACCGCTACTATAGATTGGACATAGACATCGAAAAGGTTGAATTCATATCCGGCAACTCCCTCTCTGTTCAGGAAGAGTTCGCCCCCGTACTCAGGTGGATTGGCATAGTCTCCAATCTAACCAGCCTCGATATTGCTGCCTCAACTGGCATACATGGGGCCCCCAATGTGATAAAGGCCTTACTTGCCGGCAGTGATTCGGTGCAACTCTGTAGTGTTTTATATCGCGAAGGTCTTGGCGCAATGGCTGCAATTAAGAAAAACTTGGAAACGTGGATGGAAATGCACAACTATTCCACCATTTCAGATTTTCATGGCTTGCTCAGTTTCAAAAAACGTGGTGATTACTACCACCGCCTCCAGTACGTGAAGGCTTTGAAATAGACTCAAGTGATATGGTGCAGCCTGGTAGTAATTGCCAGTGATGAAAACTGCTTCTCGTCAGACTCTTGTTACTTCAACTGAGAAAAGGACCGTCCGACAGGAGGGTCCTTTTCTACCGCAACAGGCGACTCTAGTTTACTACGGCCAAAATGTCCGAAGACTTGACAATGAGATGATCAACACTGTCAATGCTGATTGTTGTGCCAGCATATTTATCGTACATCACCTTGTCTCCAGCTTTGACAGTAATCGACTCTTCATCGTCGCCGACGGCAATAACCGTACCTGTCTGTGTTTTCTCTTGGGCGGTATCCGGGATGTAAATGCCTGAAGCGGTTTTTGTCTCCGCCTCCATCACCTTAATCAAGACCCGATCCTGCAGAGGTTTGACTGTCATCTTGAACCCTCACGAAATCAAATTATTTAGTGATTCTCAATTAACTCTCAATTAGCTTGAGTTATGAAATCACTCGTTGAAGAATATACGGAATGCAAGGAACGGGGGTCAAGTGAAAATGTTGGCGAGATCGGCCCTGGTTTGAGTTCCTGTAGGCGGACTTGACTTCGGCGAATGATGCCCACTTGATCCGATTGAACCGACATGAGGGGATTTAATACGTGAAGTGGGTCAATTTGCCACTCAATATCCTCCGAGATTACAATATGGGTCATTTTTACTCGGAAGCACCAGGTTTTGCTCTTCCCATGAGTTGGAGAAGCAGGCCCAGCAGGGCTGCATTATCATTGCTGAAAAGAGTTAAATCTATATAGCATAAGACATATCGTACTCTTACTCAGTTTATGGCATGATTATTGCTCATGTTATGACATGACTATTACTCGTGAAGCTTCTGTTAGGGGATCTTATGACACATGATGAAGAATCCATACTTTCGACGTACCTGAAGGAGATTAACAAGATTCCGCTTTTAACCCGGGAGCAGGAAGATGCAATATCCAGAAAAGCGCTTACCGGTGATAAGGTTGCCAAGGCTCGGCTCGTGGAAGCGAATTTGAGATTTGTTATCAATGTGGCGAAGAAATATCAAAACCAGGGACTGCCCTTAGAAGACATTGTAAGCGAGGGGAATATAGGGTTGATGAATGCGATTGGGCATTACGATCCTGATAAGGGGTACCATTTCATTTCCTACGCGGTTTGGTGGATTAGGCAGGCCATATTGAAGGCAATATACGAGAAATCCAGAATGATTCGACTCCCCCTAAATCGAGTGAATGAACTGGTTCAAATTGAAAAAACTCGGAAGACAATCCTAACCGAGGATGGAGACGATCCGAGCAATCAGGAGATTGCGAATATCACTGGCATCAAAGTCAGGGATGTAAGCGACCTTCTGGCAATAAGTAAGGATCCGATTTCTCTGGAGTCGCCGGTTTATGAGGAAAGTGACTCTTTCGCTTTGGGTGATTTCATTGAAGATGAATTCCGCGACAGTCCCGATGAACTGGTTCTGATGAGTTCGCTTTCGGATGATATTGAGTCAATTCTTGATACGCTCAGTATTAAGGAGGCTGAGATTATCAGACTTCGTTTCGGACTTGGTGGCCGAAGAGCCCTCTCACTCAAAGATATTGGGGATGTCTATGGTCTCACGAAAGAGCGGATTAGACAAATTGAGAAGAAGGCTTTACACAGGTTGCGACATCCGTCCAGGAGCCAGTATTTGCAAGACTATATCGCGGCTTAGGAGCAAGGTGCAGGCGATGCGCTGATGCCCTTCATCTTAGCAAGGCGAACCTTTTTGGCACTATTTCATTGACATGGGCCTGTTTATCAACTAGCTTTAGACATCTAACTTTTGTATAGGTGGGAAGCTATGAGCGAACAGTATGTTTACTATTTCGGTACCGACAAGGCCGAGGGTAGAGCCGAAATGAAGGAGCTTCTGGGAGGTAAGGGTGCAAATTTAGCGGAGATGACCAATCTGGGTATTCCAGTCCCCCCGGGCTTCACTATTTCAACAGGGGTTTGCTCTCTTTATTATAGAAGCGATCGAACTTATCCTGACGAGGTGAGAAAACAGGTTGCGGAAAATCTCGATCGCCTGGAAAAAGAAATGGGGAAAAAGCTTGGCAACCGGGAAGATCCACTTCTGGTATCAGTTCGCTCGGGTGCCGCGATTTCCATGCCGGGTATGATGGATACGGTATTGAACCTCGGACTAAACTCTTCGGCGGTAGAGGGAATTGCAAAAAATACAGGCAATACGCGTTTTGCATGGGATGCATACCGGCGATTTATCCAGATGTATGGCGATGTGGTTATGGGTGTACCGCACGAAGCCTTTGAGAATGCGCTCAATGCGATTAAGAGAGAAAAGGGTGTTGGGGCCGATACCGAACTGAATGCAGACGATTTGAAGAAGGTTGTCGATAGCTATATGTCTGTTTATGAAAGGACGGTTGACAAGGAATTTCCGCAGGATCCTATCGAACAACTATGGGGAGCCATCGATGCGGTTTTCGGCTCGTGGAACAATGACAGAGCACTTAAATATCGCAGCATAAACAAGATTGGAGATCTTCTGGGAACAGCGGTAAATGTCCAGTCAATGGTTTACGGAAACTGGTCTGATACTTCGGGTACCGGGGTGTGTTTCAGTCGGGACCCCTCGACTGGTGAGAATTATTTTTATGGAGAATACCTGATGAATGCCCAGGGTGAAGATGTTGTTGCGGGCATTCGTACGCCTGAGCCACTAAGCTCGCTTGAAAGCGCCAACCCTGAGGTTTATAAGCAACTGGTTGATATCAAGGAACGGCTCGAAGGGCATTACAGAGATATGCAGGATATGGAGTTTACCATCCAGGAGGGACGGTTGTTTTTGCTCCAGACCCGGAATGGGAAGAGAACTGGCAGAGCTGCGGTGAAGGTGGCGGTGGATTTAGTCAATGAAGGAATGATTGGCAGGAACGATGCGATAAGTCGTATTACCGCGGAACAGTTAGACCAACTGCTGCATCCCATGATTTCACCGAAAGCGAAGAAAAATTTAGAGCCTATTGCCAGAGGCCTGGAAGCCTCCCCCGGCGCTGCTGTCGGAAAGGTTGTGTTTAACGCCGAAGAGGCGGAGCTATGGGCCAGTCGAGGTGAAAAAGTAGTGCTGGTACGGCGCGAAACCAGCCCCGAAGATATTGGCGGGATGAATGTTGCGGAAGGCATTCTCACTTCAACCGGCGGTATGACCAGTCATGCAGCGGTAGTTGCCAGGGGCATGGGAAAACCCTGTGTTGCGGGTTGTAAGGACGTTGTGATTGATGAGAGCACAAAAACCTTCAGCATTGGTGGCAAAATTTATAGGGAGGGCGATTTTATTACCCTGGACGGCTCAGATGGAGAGGTATATGCGGGAACGATTGAGCTTGAGAAGCCCTCGCTGAGCGGTGAACTAAATGAGTTGCTATCCTGGGCGGATGAAATCAGGCATAAGGCAAAGAGGGTCGGCATCGAAGATGGGTTTATGGTTAGAACCAACGCGGATTTACCTCAGGATGCAAGGTTGGCGGTGGATTTTGGAGCGGAAGGGATAGGACTCACGCGAACCGAGCATATGTTTTTTGAGGAGGCTAAGCTCACTTCTTTTCGCAGCATGATTATTGCGGATAGTTTGCAAGAGCGGGTGGATGCTCTTAAGCCGATTCTGAAGCTGCAGATTGAAGACTTCAGGGGTATATTCAGGGTGATGGATGGAAAACCGGTTACCATCCGCTTGCTAGACCCGCCATTGCACGAGTTTGTACCTCATTCTGAGACAGAAGTGCGTGAATTGGCCAAAGAGCTGGGAGCAAATGTCGAAAAACTGCTTAAGCGAGTTATGGAGCTGAAAGAGCTTAATCCAATGCTGGGCCATAGAGGCTGTCGATTGGGTATAACCTACCCTGAGATTTACGATATGCAGGTTGAGGCAATCATGACTGCCGCTGTTGCGGAGGCGAGGATGGG
>Ga0209150_1000277_pt1 | contig 18526 bp, 14 predicted proteins | sample WorMetTyACAVOLI3_FD_187424 | JGI IMG/M metagenome (GOLD analysis project Ga0209150, IMG submission 187424) | Marine gutless worms symbiont microbial communities from Max Planck institute for Marine Microbiology, Germany - Olavius algarvensis... ... | reverse complement strand
AGTTTTAGGGAACTAGGCCTATAAAAGGAGTGATTTTAGTAGTACTTATATCAAAAAAAGTCAAGTAGTATTTTATCTTATCATGCTGATATAATGAGAATTTTTACGTTTATGCGTCCACTCTATATACTATGCCCCACAACAGACAAACAGCCGGAGTTATTCTGGCTGCCGGAATGTCCCGAAGATTCGGACATCCCAAGCAGCTGATAAAACTGCAAGATAAACATCTGCTCGAGTGGGTCCTGGAGGCGGCCCTGGCATCCTGCCTGGCAAAAATCGTACTGGTATTGGGACATGCCCATGAACAAATCCGGCTGGCCCTGGACACCGCAATAGAGCGGCCCCGCTTGCAGATTGTAATCAACCGGCGGTATTCCGAGGGCCAGAGCCGGTCGCTGCAGGCTGGATTGAAAACGGTTCACAAATCGTTTGATTCGGTGATGTTTTTGCTCGGGGATCAGCCCCGGCTGAAGCCGGGTACCATTGATTTATTGCTGGCTCACTTCTGGAATTCAAACAAGAATATATGTGTCCCGGTTCAGGCAGGTGTGCGCGGCAATCCCACCCTTTTCAGCCGGAGGATGTATGGGGAACTGATGGCAATCCGGGGGGATATCGGCGCCCGGCGTGTTATCGCTGAAAATCCTGATCAGGTGCTGGCGGTCGAAACCGGCGATCCGACCGAATTTATTGATATTGATTCTCCTGCAGATCTTTTGAAATTTGATTGAATTGTGCAGGCGATAATCTGAGCCCGGAGAACCCGGCTTTGGTCTACCCCGGTGGGATGATGAAGGTGGGAACTACTACCACAAATAACATGGACAGAGGGCATAGCCGGATGTCTCTGACCTGGCCCAAAGGACCAAGTTTTCTGCGATATAATAATTAGCGTAGCCGACTAACAGCCGCTTATCGCCAGCCCAAAAAAAACCCCAAACACGGCACCGCCTGTCCCGCCGATACTATATCCAAAATAGGTGCATGTCGTCACGACGATAAAGGCACATATGGATATTACGATAAGGGGTATTTTTTCTATCTTTTGGGGATTTCGCTTTTTAATCATATGCCCTCCTTTTATAAAAAGCATCAGGGTGGTTATCGGCAGTTATGGCATTCGACTTTAGGGATCCGACAACATGGCTTTTAAATCAACGACCGGCTTGACCGGAACGGGATAAGGAAAATGAGCATGCAAACTTCAATCAGTATACTGGGTCTTGGAACGATGGGAAGGCCGATGGCGCGCAAGTTAATTGATGCCGGCTATGAAGTCCGGGGATGGAATCGTTCACCCCTGCCGCAATCCCTGACCAAAGGAATTCAGCTGTGTCGGAATTTAGCCGAGACGGCCCGGGCCAATGTCTGTCTGCTGATGCTGCTGGATTCAATGGCCGTGGACGCGGTCCTCGAACGATTGACCCCCCACTTGTCAGCCGGTCGAATTATCCTGGACATGGGCAGTTCAGACCCGGCTCAAACCAAAAAAAATGCCCGCAGACTGGCCGCCGAAGGCATCGGCTGGGTGGATGCCCCGGTATCCGGCGGTCCGGAAGGCGCCGAGCAAGGTACCCTGGCGGTTATGGCCGGCGGCAATACGGACGATTTTTTACGCGTCAAACCGATATTAGATGTATTGGGCGGCAATGTGGTGCATGTCGGCGGCCCGGGTCTGGGGCATACCGTTAAAGTCATCAATCAGCTGATCGTGGGATTGACGATCGAAACGGTGGCAGAAGCCCTGACGCTGGCCGAAAAATCAGGGGTCAACCCGCGCCTGGTGCAGCAAGCCCTTCAAGGGGGATTTGCCGACTCCAAGATCTTGCAGTTGCATGGCCGCCGCATGGCCGACCGCAGCTATGTGCCCGGAGCCAAGGCCACCATCCAAATCAAAGACTTAAAACTGGCCAAAGCGCTGGCTGCGGAGGCAGCCGTCGAATTGCCGCATCTAACCAGCACGCTGGGCCTGTATGAAAAGCTCATCGCGCAAGGGCACGGTGAATTGGACCATTCCGCGCTTCACAAATTGCTGTGGTAATTGTGGGAATCGAGCGGGTAAAAAAAATTCCGATGAAATCAAGGTTTCGGGCCGGTGGAGAACTATGTTTTGATTTTAGAATTTGGGTCGCGGATTTTGGATTTGAGGTATTCTAGACTTTTTTCGATACCGCGATCGGAAAAAGTGGCCCCAGCGGGGCAGCAATAGCGCAGTTCATTGGTTTTAGGTTTCAGGTGTCAGGTGTCGGGTGTCAGGAAAAAGAGGGGCTAAATGCTGACACCTGAAACCTGACACCTGAAACCATTGAAAAATCATTTCGCGCGGCAACATAGACAATAAATTGTCTATTTGATGTCGCTAAGCGCCTATCTGTTTTAAACATTGACAGAGCGCAACGATTCCACAAATCCCAAATCCAAAATCTAAATTCAGTCAAGGCCCCTGCATACAACCGGGATTGGCTAAAGACATTTCTTGATGCGTTCGATCACAGTAGATGCCTCTGCGGGTTCCCCCACCCAGGGACCTTGCAGCATGTCAAAATCAAGGCTTTTGACTTGATTGAACTGAGCTTCCGATGAAACCCCTTCGGCGACAACGATCAGCCCCAACTTTTTTGCAAGCCCGACGATCGATTTCACGATTTCGTAATTTTCAGGATCATCCACCAGCCGCGAAATGAATGATTGGCCGATTTTTAACGCATCCAATGAAAATTGCTGCAGGTATGAGAAGGAAGAGAAGCCGGTGCCGAAACCATCTATAGCCAGCTTGAATCCCATATCTTTCATAGCCAATAAGGTTTCGGTTAAGGCCGCGGAATTCTCCTGCAGAAAACTGTCGTTAAAATCAAACTGCACGGTTTGCGGATCGACTGACTGCTGCCGGACAATCGCCGCCAGGACATCGGCCTGGCCCGGCTGCAAAACCCGCTGGCCGGGGATGTTGATATGCAGATCTATCTTCTCGCATCCCGGCCAGGTGGACCGCCACGCCTGCATCTGACGGCAGCCTTCGCCGATCAACCAGTTGCCGATCTGATGGATCAGATCTAACTCTTCGGCTTTGGCAATAATTTCGTCCGGATATATCAAGCCCCGCTCCGGATGATTCCAATGAATCATTGCTTCCAACCCGACCAGCTGCAAATCAGCCACCCTGACTATCGGCTGGTAATGCAATAAAAACTCCTGATTTTGGACTCCCAGGCGCATATCAACTTCCAATTGCAGCGACTCCATCGCCTGCTCCAGCATGTGCTGATCAAACACCTTAAATCCACCGCCCTGCTCTTTGCAGCGCGCCAGGGCCGACTCGGCATCCCGTAGAACCTCATCCGGGGATTGGTAATAATGAGTCTTCGCCACAATTCCGATATTAACGGTGATGTTTACTCTTGTGCCATTGATTGAAAATGCCTTTGCAGCCGCTCTTTGACAGCGTTCAGCGATGGCAATCAGGTTTTCATGGCTATCGATCGCTTCGACCAGGACTGCGAATTCATCACCGTTCATGCGAGCAATGGTATCGATGTCGCGCACACAGGCTTGCAAGCGACAGGACAATTCGGCCAGAACCAAATCGCCGGTGTGAAGGCCAAACAGGTCATTGACTTTTTTGAATTGCTCGACATTGATTAAAAAAACAGCGACCGAACCATCGCCGGGCCCTTCGCTACCGGTGATAGCCCCCTTCAAACGCTCCATGAACAGCGACCTGTCGGGCAGTCCGGTCAGTGAATCCACGCACCGATTTTGATAGGCCCTGTGTTCAATAGCCCGGCGCATTCTTTCGCGCTTTTTAAGTCCCCGTGCGATGGCGTCTTTGACGGATTTCAGGCTCAGGGGCTTCTCCAGGTAATCGTTGACCTCAAGCCTTAAAGCCTCGAGCGAGCTTTGCAGACTTCCGTTGCCGGTGATGATGATGGGAATGATGTCGGGGCTTGAAAACTTTATTTTTTCTATTACTTCGAGGCCATCCATATCCGGCAGAGATAAATCGGCAATCAGAATATCGTAGATTTGATTTTGCCCCAGCTGGATGCCGCTGCGGCCGTCACTGGCCAGATCGATCTCGAAATCATCGCAAGCCAGCCCGATACTCAGGGCTTTACGAATGGAAGCTTCATCGTCAATAACTAAAATACGTTCCATGATTGTTACTTGTTTTAAAATTTTCGCATTCCGGATCGACCCCGGTTAATGCAGCTGCCGGCCCAACCCGTATTTTTTTATGCGGTAGCGCAGTTTGTGCGACGGCATATTCATCAGGCGGGCGGCTTCGGACACATTGCCGCCGGCCGTTTTCATGGCTTCTCGGATGAGGTTCTTGGTGGCTTCGTTGTAATCCAATCCATTTTCAGATAATTGCGGGATGTGGGCGGCGTTTTTTTTCTGGTCCGCGGTGTTCAGAATGCGAAGATGCTCACGTTTGATGGTAGTCCCGGTTTCGATCAGAATAATCCGTTCGATCGTGTTGCGCAATTCACGCACATTGCCGGGCCAATGATAGGCGGACAGAAACGCCAGTGCGCCAGGCGTTAGGTCAGTGAAGTTTTTGCCGAATTTCTGATTGTACTGCTTGATGAAATGCCGGGTCAGCAGGACGATATCTTCTTCCCTTTCACGTAATGGCGGCAAATCGAGTCGCACGACATTGAGACGAAAAAACAAATCTGTTCTGAAATCACCCTGCTCGACCGCCTGATCGAGATCGCTGTTGGTAGCGGCTATTATTCTGGCCGATACGTTTATCTGCTTGCCGCCGCCGATTCTATAAAACGTGCGGTCTTCCAGGACAGCGAGCAATTTGACCTGGGCCGCAAGGGGCATCGCACCGATTTCGTCTAAAAATAACGTCCCGCCGGCCGCCTCTTCGAACCGCCCCACCCGACCTTCCGTGCTGGCCCCGGTATAGGCGCCGCGCTCGTAGCCGAACAGTTCACTTTCCACCAGTTCCTTGGCTATTGCGCCGCAGTTTATCGTAACGAATGGTCCCGCTGCTTCGCGGCTGTTATAGTGGGTGGCTTTGGCCAAAACACCTTTTCCGACACCGCTTTCACCGGTTATCAAGATGGGGGTATCGGGACTGCGCGAGGCTTTTTTTGCAATGTCCACGATATTTTGCATTTCGGCATAATTGCCGATAAGGTCGAAACTATACCGGTCAACACAGGTCTTGTGAATCGTCCTGATCTGTTTTTTGAGCCTTCTGTTTTCGAGGGCCCGGGTGATGGTAAGCAACAGTTCCTGGGAATCAATCGGTTTGACTAGGTAATCATAGGCGCCATGCTTAATCGCTTTTACAACGGTTTTTACGTCGCCAACCGCCGTGGCCATAATTACAGTCGGCTCCGGACTGATTGCAGTCAGCCTTTTGAGCACCCCAACGCCATCCAACCCGGGCAACCCGACGTCAAGCAAAACCACATCGGGTTCCTCACGCTTAAATAGGTCCAGGGCCTCGAGACCATTTTTGGCTGCCGCCACATGGTGCCGGCCGGCGAGTGCCAGGGAAAGCGCTTTTCGGATGCTCCGGTCATCGTCTACAATCAGAATTTTTGAATCCATCGGCCTAGGCTCCCGGTGCCGGGCTTTCAACAGGCATTGAATCCTGCTTTGGGGGGTTGCAACAGATTGCCGGCAGTTCCACGATAAATGTGGTTCCCGCACCCGGGTCACTCTCCAGCGCAAAAGTTCCCCCCTGGCGTTTGATAATCTGGTGCGAGATGCTCAATCCTAAGCCCGTGCCGGTCGGTTTAGTGGTAAAGAAAGGGTTAAAAATATCTTCCTGCTGGTCTTTGGGGATCCCGGGACCGGTATCACTTACCTGCAAATAAACGGTGTCCTGGTTATCGCCGGTGGCAGACTCGGCCAGGGAAGTCCTGACACGGATATCGCCGCCGCACTCGCCCATCGCCTCGATGGCATTTAACACCATGTTGTTGATCACCTGCTGCAAGCCGATGACATCACCTTGAACGGCGGGAATATCATCATTTAGGTCCAACTCAAGGCCAATATCGGCTTTTCTGAGTTTGGATGACCAGAATTTGACACTTTCCCGGGTTAATTCATTTAAATCGATGTCATCCGAGGTCGCTACCGGAGGTTTGGCAAAATCAAGCACCCGTTTGATGATCTTTTCGATCCGGTGGATGTTGTCTTTAATTTCAACAAACAGTTCGTTTTCCTGGGCGGAGCGCTGATATTTATCCTGATCCGATAGTATATCGGCAAACAGGTTAATGCTGGCCAAAGGATTTCGAATTTCATGCGCGATGCCGCCCGAAAGCTGGCCCAATGAGGCCAGTCGATCGGCCCTCATCAATTGCTCCTCGATTTTCCTCTCTTCGGTGATATCGCTGATACGGATAATCGCACTGCCCTCATTTTCGATCTTGGAGTAAATCGGGTATATGACGACCTCCTCGATTCGCGCCGGGTCCTTTAATCCTTTTCGTTCAAAAGTAGCCGGATTTCTGGTTAAAAATGCCATCGGCAATCTGCAGTTATTGCAAACATTCGATTTGTCTGCTAGAACTGCATAGCATGGCTTATCGATGATATCCTGGTAACACGGCAATCCGGTGTATGCTTTGGCCGCCTCATTCAACACCTTGACGGTCAGATTACGATCCACCATAATCAGAGGTTCTGAAATACCGTCAAAAACGGATTGCAGATTGGTCTTGCTCTGCAAAAGCTGATTCTCCACGCGTTTGCGGATCTCGACTTCATTTTTCAATTCTTCAATCAGGGTTTTATTTTCCACACGCAGTTTGCGCTTTTCAATGGCGCGCTTAGCTGAAAATAATAGATCTTCTATATTTTCAAGAGGCTTTGTAAGGTAATTAAATGCACCGTCTTCCTTTAGAGCCTGGACGGCATTCTCGAAGGTGGCATTACCGGTCAATACGATGACTTCCATATTCGCATCTATTCGTTTGACCGCCTTCAACACCTCCATACCGCCCATACCGGGCATGCTCATATCCGTGATCACCAGATCAATCGGGTTGGATTGAAATACAGCCATGGCATCCTCGCCTTTTTGGGCCCGCAGGACGGTATAATCCTCGCGTGCCAGAATCAATTCGAGCATGTCCAGAATTTCAATATCGTCATCAATTATAAGAATTTGTTCGTTCTTCATAAATCAAGCTATTCGTTAAATTAAAAGATCCAAGCGCAAATCAGGTGGTCCACGATTACTATCGACCATTCTGGGTTAACCTTTAATCTGGAGGAGAGTCCGGCATCGGCAGGTTTAGTCGTCATGATGGGGCAAACTGCAATCAGCTTGCAGTGGGAGGCCGCATGAAGGACAAACTTTGGCAGGGTTTCAACACGAATCGCTTAGCGCGTCGCATGGACAATTTGTCGTCGATGTTAATTGAGTCATTGTACTTCAAAGGTACAAATGGGCTAAAATTTAAAATGACTAAAATGAACTAAAATTGTGGAATCCTATCATTTTAAATAGACCGTTCGACATAAAAGCTCACGACAGGCAGAATGCCTCAATTTTCAGATATCGTAACTTACTTATAAAATGAGTCAACTTTTTGGACACGATTTAGGTCAATTTGCGAAAAATTGAGGGATTCAGGAATTGAGGGATTGGGGGATTAAAAGCTAAAATCAGTATATTAAAATAGATAGAATTCCTTCAATTCCTAAATTCCTAAATCCCTGAATCCTTAAATTGAACCCGTGTCCAATTCTCATGCAATTCCTTTACGTACAAAGGTTCATAGTCATTTATTCAAACGAATTTCCGAGGTCTGAATTTTAGTCATTTTAGAACATTTTAGGCACTTTAGGCAGTTACCAATTCAGTTTTGCACAAATGCGCAAAACATTTTTCGGCTTCTCTGTAAACCCATGGTATACAGGCGTTTACGAAGATAAGTTTTGGCATCAACTTTTAAGTTAAACGATCGATAGTGATATAATAGACAGAGCGAAGCCTCCGGCTCGTAGAGGTGTGCGCCTACGCCTCGGAGAGCGATACCACAAATCTTCAATCGTCAATATTCAATTCCGGCTTGTCCGGGTTAGGCACTTGTCCGTTCCGGCTTGCCCGGATCAGGCTATTGGAACCGGATGATCCGGCGCGTTTTCGAAAGAGCACTCGAAGCAGTCTCTGCCCCGGTCCTTGGCCCGATAAAGCGCCTGGTCGGCGGCTTTGATCAATTCCATCTTGGAATCGGCATCCTGCGGGAAAAATGCACCGCCCATGCTTACGGTAACCTTTGCCGTTTGACCCTCGTAATCAAAGGTATGATTCCGGATAGTTGCCAACTGTCGACAGATTGCCTTCGACACTTCCTCTTGTGATATTTCATTCATTATCACCAGAAATTCCTCACCGCCATAGCGGAATAGCCGGTCCGTAGACCGCAATTCATCTGAAATAAGTCCGCCCAATTTTTTCAGAACATAATCACCAAACAGGTGACCGTGGTAATCGTTGATGTCTTTGAAGTGGTCGGCATCAATCATAAGAATAAAAAACGAGTGGCCGTAACGCTGGGCTCGTTCCAGTTCTTCGTCCAGACATTTCTGCAGGTAGCGATAATTGTACAGGCCGGTCAAGGGATCTTTGATGGACAGTTCTTCCAGCTGTTTGACCAGTGAACGGTTTCTCAGCTCTAAATCGCGTTTCTCAAGAACCCGGGCCACAGCCGTTATCAAGACATCGATATCTTCCAATGGTTTGCAAAAATAATCATAGGCCCCAAGTCTCAGGCAATCTATAGCCGTTGCCTCATCGCTGTGCCCGGTCAAAACAATTACTTCGGTGTCGGATTCCTTGGTCTTGACTTTCCTCAGGACCTCAACGCCGTCCATCGTCGGCATTCTGATATCGGTGAGAATCAGTGCCGGGCTGTGCGCTTCAAACTGCTTCAGCCCTTCACGTCCGTTGCTGGCTGTTAGAATGTTATACCCCTCACTGCCCAATAGCCTCGACAGCAATGTAAGAATATCTTCTTCGTCTTCTATGATCAATATGGTTTCTTTTATACTGAACCCCAATTTCTTTTCAACCCGAGACGTCCTGCGCGGCAGTCTCTAAAAATGTTTCTTCCGAAATCGTTTCAGGATTTATAATCGGCTGTTCAATCGGCAGTTTGACCAGAAACGTAGTCCCCTGGGGCCCGGTTTCCGCAATGTCAATCTGCCCATTGTGGTCGTGGACAATTCCGTAACTGATTGAGAGCCCCAGACCGGTTCCTTTGCCGACTGCTTTCGTCGTGAAGAAGGGATCGAAAATGCTGTTCCGGGCCGAGTCCTCGATCCCTTTACCGGAGTCCTTAAATAAGATTTCGATCAGGTTATTATCGTTTTGGGATTGACGGGTTATTATTTCAATCGAGTCACGGTTTCCGTCTTCATATTGCGGACCGCCCTCTTTTTCACAAATGGCATCGCGCGCGTTGGTGATCAAATTAAGAAAAACCTGCTCCAGTTGGTTCATATCACCCTTTATCCTGGGCAGCGCCGGTTCCAGTGATTTTTTTTTATTTTGATATTTCTTAACCGCAACTGCTCTTCGATCATTAAAAACGATTCCTCAATGACTTCATTGACGTTCAGGGCGTTATATTCGGATTTTGCCTGCCGTGAAAAAGTCCTCAAATGATTAATAATATTCATCATTCTTTTGGTATTTCTTTCAATGGGCTCCATCTGCTTCAACAGGTCGTCCATCGTATAATCGCCTTTTGATATAAATCGCCTGACGAGTTGGGCATTGCCGCGGATAACCATCAGCGGCTGATTCAATTCATGGGCGACCCCGGCCGCCAATTCACCGATCGACGCCAGCTTGCCGGACTGTACCAGCTGGGATTGGGTGTGCTTAAGTTCCTGGTAGGCTTTTTTCAGCGACTGTTCGGCCAGGTTGCGGTCCGTAACATCCCTGATCATACCCCGAAAACCGATGGGCTCCCCATCCGGGCTTTTGGCGATGGAAACCGAGGCATCCAGGTATCGGGTTTGGCCGTCTCTTCTGATAATCTGCCATTCGAATTCCCGGGACGGTTTCTGGGACACATAAACATTATTGAAAGCCCGAAATACCCGGTTGGCATCCTTGGGTTCCGTGAATTTTCGATAGTTGGTTCCCATCAGATCTTCACGGGTGTAGCCCACAATCCTGTGGAAAGCATCATTAAAAAACTTCAAATGCCCTGAAATATCAAACTCATAGTAGCCTTCTTCCATACTTTCCAGGATGCTGCGATATTTTTCCTCGCTCTCCCGCAGGTGCTCTTCGGCTCGATTGCGTTCGTTGATTTCTTGCTTGAGAACATTGTTGGCCCGCAGCAATTGGCCGGTCCGTTGCTCGACTTTATTTTCAAGTTCAAAATTTGCGCTATGAACTTTCTTTTTTTCGGTTTCCAGCAATTGCGCCTGTAAAAATTCCTTTCTCGAGTTATACTGGATGGAGTAGCAGGCAAACATTCCAAGCAAATTGCCGGTTAAAAAGTAAAAATTGTTATTGATCAGAATATGGATCGGCGTTTCTGTGGCCCAGATGGCAGTGAATTCATAGGCGACAACAATCATAATTCCGACCACGGACGCATAAATGAAGTCCAATTTAAAAAAGGTATAGCCAAAGATGAACACCAATATGAGACCGGCATAATAGGAACTGCTGCCCGACTGCGGCGCCAGTACGAGCATGGCAATGATGCCTAATCCGGCCAGCCCCACGACCAGGGCGATGCAAACCTGCATGCATTTTTTAAACCATCTGCTGTATGAAAATACCAGGATTCCCAATGCAAAGGGACAGTAGAGAGCATACCGGATAAACCAGAGCTGGTATTTTGCCTCAGGTACGATCCAGGCATCCAGGATGCCGAAAATGCCGAAATATATTATGGACAACAACAGTGCGAGCCTGACGTGCCGCAAGGATTTTTTGAAGTGCTCTTCTTTAAAGAACATTTCATATTTTTCCGGGAATGAGAGTGTTAGAAGGTTGAGTTCCACATCATCCCAGTCTAATCCTGATTTAATCATTTAACCCCACCTCTTCTGCGTTTTAGTTTGTCCGGTCTGCCTTACTGCATCATGCATGCCAATGGTGAAAACCCAACTCAAAAATTAATTTTTACATGTATTTATAATTAGTTATGGGATTTTATGGCGAAACGAAACCTGAATCGACGGTGGGTTGGCAACAGACGGGGTTGAGATTATTATCAAATCCCCGACCGCAGTTGTTTTATTGGATATGATTTCAGTTACTTAGATTTTTTCACATTAAAATAACAGTTGATAATATTGTCAGCCGGAATTTGTTTTGACCTTACCGGACAAATCTGGTTAATATACGGTTATCTTTGTTTCACCCGATAAATATGAAAGCGCGAGGTGGTCATGAATCATTACATCATTCCGGATGAAGAGGCTTTGGGCCAATGTGCCGCCTGCAAGGGCACTATCAATGAAACGACCGAGGTATTCGGTCTGGGTGCGAAGCTAAAGCCCGGTATTGATCTATCGGAATTCGAAAGCCATTGCATTGAGATAGATCTGCTTTCTGAAGACCAACCGGTATATATGATGGTAACGGTGCCGGGTTCGGAGGCCAAAAATGACGGAAAAGACGGCATGTTTCTGGTCTGCTCCGAAAGCTGCGCTGCAGAATTGAAAAAGATTCTGGCAAAAGAGATTACTTTAGGAAAAATGTTTGATTCCGTTCAGGATGATATTTAGGCAGTTGTATCCCGCTGAGCCGGGCCGGCCAGGGTCGCCATGTACCGGTGATAGGAAATCGTGCTGAGGGGCAGCAGGGCCAGGCCGCTGGCGGCCAATATGATGCTGTGAGGAATGTATTCCATTAAAATGCCGCATATCAGCATTGCCAGGGGGATCGATATATTGCCGACCGAAGAGACAAATCCGAAGACGCGTCCCATCATGCGGTCATCCACCTCTTTTTGAATCATGCTCCGAAAGCTGGTGCCGGCAAAAATGATCAGCCCCCCGACAGCCAAAAAAACAAAAAGATAGGGCATCACGCTACGCAGGCCCGACCAATGCATCCCACTGATTATTACAAGCGCCAGGCCAATTAAAAACACGCTGCCGAAAAGCGTCAATGCCTCCCCGGTCTTGATATTGTGCAGACTGATATACAGGGCTGCCAGAACCGTGCCGGCTCCGAAACAGGTTTGAAGCAAGCCGAGATTTTCAGCACCGGCACCGTTCAAACTCGTTGCCAGCATGGGAACGACGGCTTCAATCGAACCCACAAAAAAATGAATCGCCCCCACCATCACCAGAATGATCACGAGACAGGTTCGCCGGTACACATACCGGCAGCCATCCAAGATGTCATCTATTAATTTAGTTCGGCCGGTTGCCGGTCTTGCAAGGGCCGGCAAGCGGATTAAAGATTCAAAGCCGGCGGAAATCAGGTACGATCCGGCATTGATGATGAAGACGGGTAAGTACCCCGCCCAGGCCACGGTCAATCCCCCCAGCGCAGGCCCGATGATCTTCGAAATACCGGATACGAATTGGGTTTGAGAGTTGGCCCGGGTCAGATGTTCACGCCCGACAATTTGAGGAATAATCGTTGGTATGGCCGGGTCGAAAAAGGCGGTACAGGCCGATATCAAGACCTGGGCAAGGAGCAGCACCGGAAATGAGAGCGCCTCACGGTAGTACAGAGTGCAAACCACCGCCACGATCAATCCCCGAACCGCATCGGCGCCGACGATGATGGCTTTACGGCTGTAGCGGTCCAAAAAGGCGCCGCTGACGAAGCCTAACAGCATGCCCGGAAAAACGGAACAAAACAGCACCATCCCCATTTTGGCCGGAGATCCGGTAGTCTTAAGCACCATGAACGCCACGGCCAGCATGTGAAATTTGTCACCAATTTGAGATACCAACTGACCGCTTAGAAGCAAGATTAGGTTGCGATTCAATTTATTTCCTTTTGGGCCGTATTTATTCAAATCCCATCACGTTTGCGAAGGATTTTACAAACAAAACATTTTTGCCACCAAGACCCAAAGGCACGAAGATTAATCAGTAAAGATCCGGGCCCAGCGGACCCGGTTTTGATTTCACCCCAGAGGGGTGGAGTTTACCTTAGAATCCCAATGGAATAATGGAATGGTGGAATAATGGAATATTGGGAATACAAAGCGGATGATGGTCTGATTTTACAAACTGATCCGTGCCATCCCTATAAAAATAGATCCCAGTCCACTAGACCCAGCATTCCATCATTCCAGTATTCCATCATTCCGCTCCCGCTTGCAGCAGATTCACGGCATAGCCGAGGGGCTCTGACCTGGCCCAGAAGACCAGGTTTTCTGCGACGAAATAAATATCAAATCTCAATATTGACGGTCGCGTTAAAAAGCGGATCTTATCGTTTTAAGGAATTTCCGCCTTCGCGGGAATGACAGTAAGCCTATTAATATCAGATAGATAAAGATCACATCATACCCGCGAGGACGGGTATCCAGCCGCTATAGCGACTTTTTACGATTTCATCAGTATTCAATGACCAAATGGTCTATTGGGATTTGGTTGCTTGGATTTAATCAAGTCAAATTCATAAGAGTGGCGACCTCGATTCGGCTGAGCTCACCGCAGGCCGGCTAAAGGACAGCCGGTCTGATCAATAAAAGAAACTTTTAAAAAGCGAATATCGAATATCGAACAAGGAATATCGAATGTCGAAGGAATGTATGCTATCTATTTTATTAAAACGACTGAGCGAAGCGATTCCATCATTCGTCAATCGACATTCGTCATTCGTCATTCATTGTGGTTTCACACGAGCGGCAGCCTCTGGCCCGAAAACGGCCAGTCTGATCGGAAAAGAAACTGCGCCAAATTTACGCAGTTTTCGATGAACTCATTGGCCCTTTCGTCCTCGTCCTTGTCCTCGAAAATCTTGAGCCGCTTTCAAGCTCGAGGACGAGGACGAGTACGACGACGAGCACGATTTAAACACCCTGTTTTTGGGGTTAAGATATATGTAGTTTCACACGAGCGCGGCCTCCAGCTAGAGGACAGCCGGTCTGATCGTGAAAGAAACTTTTAAAAAGCGAATATCGAATATCGAACAAGGAATAACGAAGGTCGAAGGAATGTATTCTATCTATTTTAAATCGACTGAGCGAAGCGAATCCATCATTCGTCATTCGACATTCGACATTCGTCATTCCAAATGTAGTTTCACACGAGCGCGGCCTCCGGCTAGAGGACAGCCGGTCTGATCAATGAAAAGAAACTAATGAACGTCGAACATCGAACGCCCAACATCGAACATCGAATAATGTATTCTGTCTATTTAAATCGACTGAGCGACGTGTCGGGTCGTAGTCCCGCGGTACCGCGGGACGAAGCCTGAAGCGATTCCATCATTCGTCATTCGTCATTAGTCATTATTCATTAGTCATTCCCTGAAGTTTCACGAGAGGGCAAGCAGCCGGATCGAACTTGAATAATCGAGGGTTAGTCCTGCTTTTTAGTGAGCTGTTGCATTTCAAATAAAAAATTCAATGCTTCCAGGGGTGTCATGACGGAGAGATCCAGCTGATTTAATTTTTCGAGGACCGGGTTGGCGGGCTTTTGAAAAAGATCCAACTGCACGGGACCGCGGCCGGCTTCTTCTTTTACGATACCCAGGCAGGCGGATTCGCCGCTGGCATAGCCGCCCTGCTCGATGTCAAAGAGAATTTTCTTGGAGCGTTTAATGACCCGGTCCGGAATCCCGGCCAGCCGTGCCACCTGGATGCCGTAGCTGCGGTTGGTGCCGCCTTGCACCAATTTTCTCAAAAAAATAATTTCGTCGTTCCATTCTTTGACGGCGATGTTGAAGTTTTTGACCCGGGGCTTGGTCTGGGCCAGCTCGGTCAATTCATGGTAATGGGTTGCAAAAAGGGTTTTCACGCCCTTGCCTTTCAAATCGTGCAGATATTCCGCCACGGCCCAGGCAATGCTCAGGCCGTCGAAAGTGCTGGTGCCCCGGCCGATTTCATCCATGATCACCAGGCTCTTATCAGTGGCGTTGTTCAGGATGTTGGCGGTTTCCTCCATTTCAACCATGAAGGTACTTTGGCCGTGGGAAAGATTGTCCAGGGCGCCGACCCGGGTAAAAATCCGGTCCGTAATGCTGATGGCGGCCTTGGCCGCCGGAATGAACGAGCCGATCTGGGCCATCAGCACCACCAGCGCCACCTGCCGCAGAACGGTGGACTTGCCGGCCATGTTCGGTCCCGTGATTATCAGGATCTGCTGCTTCCGGGTGTCCAACTCAATGGTATTGGGGACAAACCGCTCAGCGGTAATCATCTTTTCGACCACCGGGTGACGGCCGTCTTCAATTAAAATGACGCCGTCGGTCGTCATCTCCGGCCGGCAATAATTATTTTGATCCGCAATCTCCGCCAGATTCGCCAGGCAATCCACCCGGGCTAAAAAGCGGGCGGTCTTTTGAATGGATTGATTGTTGGCGGCAATCTCATTGCGAATTTCATTAAACAGTTCATATTCAAGCGCCGCCCGCCGATCCTCGGCGCCAAACACTTTCATTTCGAATGACTTGAGCTCGTCGGTGATATAACGTTCGGCGTTGACCAGGGTTTGTTTGCGTACATAATGCACCGGAACGGAATCCGACCGGCTTTTCGGCACCTCGATATAGTACCCGAAAACTTTGTTGTAGCGCACTTTGAGCGTGTTGATGCCGGTGGCTTCGCGTTCGCGAATTTCCAGCCGGGCCAGCCAGCCTTTGCCGTCCCGGCTGATTTGAACCAGTTCATCCAATTCACTATTGTAGCCGGTTTGAATGATGCCCCCCTCGTTAATGGCGGGCGGTGCGTCTTCGCGAACCGCGCGTTCGATGAGAGCCGCCAGTTCGTTGAGCCGGTCAAGCGTGTCGGGCGGTGCAAAGAGCGCGGCGTTGAGTTCGGACAGTTGGTGCCAGGTGTCCGGCAGCATCTGCAGGGATCGTTTCAAGGCCACCAGGTCCCGGGCATTGGCATGGCCCATCACGATTTTGCTGCCGATGCGCTCAAGATCGGAAACTGATTTCAGACTTTCGCGAATGCTGCGGCGGGTTAAAATATTGTCTTTTAACTCTGCCACGGCATCGTGCCGCAGCCGGATCTGGTCGAGATCGATCAGCGGGTAGCGCATCCAGTTGTCCAGCAGCCGGGCGCCCATGGCCGTAGCGGTGCGGTCCAGGATACCGAGCAGTGTGGCCCGCCGTGATCCGGTGCGGATATTTTTGGTCAGCTCCAGGTTCTGACGGCTCAATTCATCAATCAGCAGGTACTTGTCCAGCCCATAAGTCTCGATGCGGGACAGGTGCGCCAATTTTTGTTTCTGGGTTTGTCGGACATAGTATATCACAGCACCGGCGGCGCAAATACCGGCCGGCAACTTTTCACAGCCGAATCCTTCCAGCGTGAGGGTTTTGAACTGATCGGTCAGCCGGTCATAACCTGCCCGGTATTCAAATGCACGGCTGTCCAGGTAAGAAGTGGCCACTTCCGCCAGGGCCTCCGTCAGGGGCAGATAGAGCGTCTCATCTTTGGCCGATTCCGCCAGCAGCATTTCGCTGGGTGCAATACGCTGAATTTCCTGGGTGATGGCGGCCGAATCTTCCGATTGGGTCACCCGGAAATCGCCGGTTGAAATGTCCAGGTAGGCCACCCCGTAAGCGTCGCCCTTGCAGTAGACCGCCAGGACATAGTTATTGGCCCGGGCATCCAGCAGCTCGTTTTCGATGACCATGCCGGGCGTAATCACGCGCACCACGTCTCGTTTCACCAAGCCTTTGGCCTTGGCGGCATCCTCGATCTGATCGCACACGGCCACCTTATAACCGTTGTCGATCAGGCGGGCAATATAGCCCTGGGCCGCCCGGTGCGGGACTCCGCACATGGGAACCGGTGATTCGTCGTTTTTGTTCCGTGAGGTCAGGGCTATTTCAAGCACGCGCGATGCCAGCTGGGCGTCTTCGAAAAACATCTCGTAAAAATCCCCCATCCGGTAAAACAGAATCGCATCGGGATACTGTTCCTTGATGGACAGGTACTGTTTGATCATCGGGGTCGATTTGGGAGGGCTCATAGGTATTCGGGGGAAAGGGATTCAGGAATTTGGGGATTGAGGGATTCAGGGATTGAGGAATTCAAGAATTGAAGGAACTCTAATTCATATAATTTATGAATTTTATCCTTTAATCCCTGAATTCCCAAATCCCTGAATTCCTGAATCGATTCGTCAGTTATTCTTTCTCTTTGATCAGCGACTCTCCGGTATCGTCAGCACCCGGGTTGGCGGCCGTATTGTCTGCATCGAATTTAACCGTATCTGGGGCGGGATTTTTGTCGGCATCGTTAGCGGCATCTTTCTTGCCGTCTCTGATGTCTAATACAGTCGTCTTCGCCAGTTCATCTACCGGGGCCTCGACGCCTTTCAGCGTGTTGATTTCACTCTTTAGCTCGGCGACCTGGTTGAGGTGCGAGGCAATTGTCAGGTTTAGCTTTTTGAGCGACCGTTTGGCTTTAAAACGCGCCGATAGACTGAATATATAGGCAATGATCACCCCACAGAAAAAGAAAATCAGAAACAAAACCGCGTTGGGCAGTTCCGGCGATTGATATGGCTGAGTGATACCCAGATTGAGGAAAATGGAGCTTTTGCTTTCTATAAAAAATGCTTTATTCTGAAAAATGACCAAAGCAATGAATCCCATAATTATCAACCAGATGATCAGCGTGCCTTTCTTCATAGATGTCTCCGTTAGTTTTCAATATTTAGGTTCAGAGTAGTAAAGTGCGGCTTTAAATTGTTGTAGGTGGCCTTGATGTGCTCGGGGATTACCCTGACCTCGGCAAAGACCGTCAGGGCATTGGTATCTCCGAACCAACGAGGTACGATATGAAAGTGCAGATGCTCTTCCACCCCTGCCCCGGCGACCTTGCCCAGGTTAAGCCCGACATTGAATCCATCGGGATTCATGACCTGTTTCAAAATGTCAACCGACTGTTCAACCGTGGCCAACAGTTCGCCCATCTCGTACCGGCTGAGTTGATCCAGGGCCGGCAGGTGATTTATCGGTGCAACCAGCAGATGACCGTTGATGTAGGGATATTTATTCATCATGACCATGGTGTCTTTGCCCTTGTAGAGCGTCAGGTCATCGTTTTTTTCAAGGGCGTCGCAGAATACACATCCCGCCTGTTTCTCGTCCAGGATGTATTCCATACGCCAGGGAGCCCACATTGTTTCCATATTACGGCAACCTTTCCATTATTTGAAGCCATGGATCGGTAAGGCAGTCTGGTTGATTCGATTCCTTTTGCTAAGGAGCGGCGGCCGCTGGCCAAAAACCGGCCAGTCTGATCAATGCAAGAAACTATAGAGCCTGCGCATAAACTTAAAATTGATCAGAATAAATTACAAAATTGTAGGTCCAACATTTTAAATTTGGTCAATGTTCTTTGAAAAATTGGTTAAA
>Ga0209150_1000270_pt1 | contig 18655 bp, 19 predicted proteins | sample WorMetTyACAVOLI3_FD_187424 | JGI IMG/M metagenome (GOLD analysis project Ga0209150, IMG submission 187424) | Marine gutless worms symbiont microbial communities from Max Planck institute for Marine Microbiology, Germany - Olavius algarvensis... ... | reverse complement strand
CGCCCGGTGTGAGAAAGACACATGCCGGTAAATATAGGGAACTGACCCTATTGCGACAACGGGGAGAGGGTGGCTACGGCCTCCCTCTTACCCTCTATAAGTTTCTTTTTCGATTTGACCGGCAGATTATGGGGCAAGCGGTCCGCCTTCGGCGGAACACCTGAAACCTATTACAATATTTTGTCTTCATTTCCGGATTGCCCGGATTGGTCTCCGGACCACAAAAAATAGAGGAGGTGGCCTTTGGCGTGGCCACCCAACTGTGCCTGGATGAAGATATCGACCCGGACGAACGCCTGGCGGTTTTTGACTTTATGGTTGACGTCGGTCTGCCCGTAACTCTTAAAGAACTGGGGCTGGGCGACATTTCTGCCGAAGCCCTCAAGACCTTTGCCGAGGACTTGTGCGGACCGGAACAGATCACGCACAACCATGTGTTTACCGTCACCCCGTTTGACATGTACAGCGCCATGGTCGCTGCCGACAGACTGGGCCGCAGCTGCAGGGTGTTGGTCGAGTAAACACAAGTTGAATGTTATTTGTTACTCGTTATTGGGTATTGGGTAATGGTCAAAAGAAATGAGTCCTGTTTTATATGTCATTGCTGATAGAATTTACAAAATCGGCTGTCATCCATCTCTGAGAACGATTAACAAATAACGAATAACGCCTAATTAACGAATAACGCCCAATTGATAGTTCCTGGTACTCTCAATTAGGGATACATGATCAAGGCGGAATGGCCATGACCAACTGTAAGCCTGCATGCACCTCATCCATTCTTTTTTTCGAAAGCGATCCGATCTTTTCTTTAATGCTTTTCTTGTCTACCGATTTAATTTGAGTCGTGTTAACTACGCACTTTTTGGGTAGATTTGCTTCGTTTTTTCGTAAAGTCACGTTGCCGGGTAATACTCCAAATTTCATCGTGGACGTGATCGCCAGCATAATAACCGTGTTGAGTTTACTGTCGTTTAAAATGTCGTTTTGGATCACCAGGCCCGGCCGGCGCCCAATCGGCTCTGAGCCCTTTCCGGGTGAGAAATCAACCCAGTAAACAGAACCTTTTCGAATCACCATTCCTGGCCCCCCTGGTTGCCGGCGCCATCAAACCATATAGACGTCTGGAGCTGCTCATCTCTAATTGAATCATCAGAAAAAACCCGGTTATATGATTCTTTAATTTGCCGTTCATTTTCGCTGATTACCTTTTCGCGAAGAACGGTTGATATATACTTGCTGCGAGACAACCCCATCTTTTTGCTAATATCATCAATCATAATTACCAGATCAGCCGGAATCGTAATGGCAACTTTTTGTGTATTCATAAATAATACCTCCAACAAGTATGATAATATATAAATACTATAATAGGATATTTCTTAGTTGTCAAGGTGCAATAGGACAAGAAAATGGTCAAAGATTTGACATTGCCTGTCAATTCCCAACGAATCCCATCCTTGTGAATGGTATTCGGGATACCAGTTTAAGATATCGAAATCGAATGATGCCTCCCGCCTTTTCCTCCCGCCTGTAGATTCTTGTCATTGGTATATCAGCGGGGGTTGCTTCGCGATTATGTTTCGGTCGATTTAGCTTTAGGTACCCACGGCAGCCTCTCTTTTATCTGGTACGTGTTTTGCGAAAAATCGTTCTCCTGATCCCAAATTGACACCGGCCCAATGGCATTTCCGCCTCAATAAGCTAAATTGAAGTAGACAATCGATTAAGGATTGGGTTCTCGAAAACCACCATCGCAACCGACAGGAGAAGACAACTAAGGGTAACTGCAGGTATAGAATCTTGAAAACGACTTTTCTGGTGCTCTGAATTCTGACAACCGTTATGGTCAAAGGCGAGCTGGGCCAGCAAGTTGAAATTGAATATGAGTCAAGACGGTGATCTCAACCAAATAGTGGAAGCGGCCCAATGGTTCGAACAACTAACACCGGAAACGGTTCGGGAATCTGCTGAGAAGTACCTGCATGCGGACAACCTGATCATCGAAATCCTGCATCCGAAAAATATAGAATCCTAATATTTGGGCTGCTAAAAACCCGTGGTTGCCGGCAGCGTCAGAATATTGCACCTTGGTAAACGCCGACCACGGAGTCTTTATCGGATCTCAATTCACCTCACTTGCGCAGACATACTGAGACGAGCATAATTCCTCGGACACAAGGCAGAAAGTAAAATCGAATATCAACCTGCACCGAATGCCGAAAGCCCAACGCCGAATGCCTCTGCCTAACCGGCACGACCCTGGTGTTTGGCTTGGGCGCTTTTATGTCAGCTTTTTTTTGGCTTTCTCTGTATGATGAATTACCAGGGCTTCCAACCAGTCGATAAGAATATGATGAAGACCGTCAGGGAGACCAGCAGCCCCACGTTGGCCGGTCCTTTGGACGTCGGCGTATCCTTGGCTGATCCGACCAGCGACAAGGACTTCGTGGCGGGCGGAGCCATGGAAACCATGACGGCGCCGGCCGCAATCGCCGGTGATACCGATAAAACGGAAACCCCGAGCAAGGCCACCAGGAAGCCGCCCCCCACACGCAGCACGGCGGTAACCCAGGCGTTTATATCGGAAATGCCTTCAAAGGGGTGCAGGGAGGCGCCCAGAAACAGCAGCAGCAGCGGGTAGGTCGCGCCCATAAACGGCGAGAGAACAACCTCAAGCGGCAGTTCTGCTCCTCGGATCTCTTTGGCGAGGATGGCGGCCGCAACAGCATAAACCCATGGTTCCCGCAGCAGTTTCACAAATTTCTGCTTTTCAATAAAAAAAGCTGCAATCGAAGCGCCGACAAAAAAAGCACAGGCGGTGCCCAGTCCGCGGCCTCCCCAACTCAGGGCGAAGATCGGAATTGAAAAACAGGCGACATTGGGAATGGCCACCGAGGCATCGACCTGGTTCTTTAAGACCCGATGCGCGTTTCTGTGAATCAGAACGCCTACCCCGACAACGGCCGCGCCGATCAAAGCGACAAAAGAGAACGTTTCAAACGACATTCTGGCTTCCAGCGTCATAAAGAGATACACGGGCAGGAAGATATAGCGCAAAAGCGTGTTCAGCGTAACGGGCGATAAGCCCACCAAACGGGCGAGTGCGTATCCGGCTGCGATTACAATCAGTGCGGGTAACAATGATTCAGCTACCAATGAGAAATGCATTAGCTCCTCCAATAAAAAAATCTCGGGTTGCGATAGAGCGACCGCTTATTAAACCAATGATCAAAAAAAGAATCTGATGCCGATTCCACCGCCAAACTCGAATTCCGTGTCCGGCGTCAGACAAAGGACCGGGACGAGTTCCAAAAACGCGCCCAATTGAGATTCCCAGAATATGTATTCAATTCCGACCGGAATTCTGAGGCCGAACTCGCTATCCTTATCATCCTCGCTATAAGTGATAAATCGCGCCCCACCCCCAAAATAGATCGGCAGCTTACCTTCCGGAACCTTTATAAGACCATATTTATAGATGAGATAATCGCCGTAAAATTGATACTCCTTATCGCCCGAGGTCTTCCACCCGAAACCGAAATCAATGGCCCGGTCTTTCTTCAGCATGTATTTGCCAGTAATTCCGTCCGGATCTCCCGCAATCACTCCGATCCCAAAATTCTTTTTGCCACCAAAGGCAAGCGCATTTGAGGCCAAGACAAGGATCAAAGGAATCAGCAAATATTTTAATTTCATCTGATTTTTCTCCTACCTGAGATTTTTCGAGGCAGATTATCGGAATTTTCAAGGTTAAATATCGGCCGTTCACCCTGGAAACTTGAATTAATTTTAAAACTTAGATCCGATATAGAATTCGGATACACTTTCGCAATTCCGCGAGTTCCCGGCTATATGTGATGGATGTAAATTTTGATTTGGCAAGGGTGTTGGCCGAGGGTCCGGTGATCGCCAAAAGGATCAGTGGGCGCAAGGAACACAGTTTCGTCAAATCGGCATGCCGTGGAAGGATTTTCTTCCGGAAATCAGCGGACAGGCCAACAGATATGTGCTCGGATAGGTAGTTTTTTAGGGGCAGGCTTACTCACATTACCGGGTTAGCCTGGTCCCCGGTTATTTAAATCTCAACTTCCGCATTTCGGCAAAGTAAACCATGGCCGATGGCGGCAGCGTTTGGATTTCCTCACTGGTCGCCAGCGCCTGATAATAGATCCGGGCAACGGTTTCCAACAGCTCGGAATTTCGCATGGCCCGCTGCATGTCGGCGCCCAGGCTGAGGGCCCCATGGTTTTGAATGAGGTAGCAGTGGCAATGGTTGGCAAGTTTCGCAATGACGTTGTCGACCAGTTCCGCGCTGCCCGAAAAGGCATAGGGAACGATCGCCACTTCGTGGCCGATTTCAACGAAAATCTCGTCAAACAGGGCCGGAATCGGCTTGTTGATAATGGACAGGGTGCTAGCATACGGCTGATGGGTGTGAATCACTGCATTTATATCCGGCCGATGCCGGTAAACACCGAGGTGCATGCCGGCCTCGATGGAAGACGCCAAACGGCCTTCGATGATATTTTGATCGAAATCGATGACACAGATATCGTCCAGCTCCAGCGAAAAATAGGAGCGTCCCGAAGGCGTGATGGCAGCGATTGGTTCACCCGGCAGCCGCACCGAGACGTTGCCGCCGCTGCTCAATTGACCCAGATGCCCGTGCTCGGTCAGCCAGCGGCTGCTGTCCAGTACTTCGCGTTTGATGTTGTCGTGGTTTTGCATTTCAATGAAGGCCTCTTCAAATAATGAAAATCATGGAATAAAATCCAATTGGGAAATCAACGAATCACATTGGATTATCCAGGAGGGGATAAACCCCTCCGCTACATTTCTATCTCATTTCAAGCGTCGTGTTGGAATTTAATTACGGCATTCCCATTACACCGAAGGTGTAGTGGCGGGGTTTATCCCCGCCTACAGATGGTCAGAAAGTCGAAGTAACCATCTAACGCATTATCTTAGCCATCGATTCATTTGGTCTTGTCGACATACTTTGATTTGGGTTCGGGGCTCGTGGCCGACCACCCTCCGTCAACGATCAGGGTTTGCCCGGTAATCTGGTCGGCGCCCGGGGACAGAAAAAAAAGAGCGGCCTTGGCCATATCGCTCGGATAGCATGCCCGGCCGGTGGGGATGGCGGTCGACCAGATCGACTCGTAATCAGGCACGGCTGCCACCGTGCGGGGAGTGACCGTGGCTCCCGGAGCAATCGCATTGACGGTAATGCCGTAAGAAGATACTTCGGCCACCAGGCTGCGGGCCAGCATTTCCAGCCCTTTTTTGGTCATGGCATAGACCGAGGATGTGGCAATGGCCTGATTTCCGGCAACCGAGGACAGAAACAACAGGCGGCCGCCGCCGCCCTGCTGTCGCATCTGACGGGCCGCCGCCTGGGCCAGAAAAAACGACCCCCCTAAATTTACCGCCAAAACGCGCTGGAAATCCTCGGGTTTGAAGTCAAAAAAGTCGTCCCACAACGACAGGCCGGCATTGGCGACCGCAATGGTCAGGCGGCCGAATTCATCGACGGCCCGGCCGACCAGATCACGCACTACCTGCACGTCAGCAACATCGCCCCCCCACTGCCAGGCAGGTGCCACCTGCGGTACTGATATCCTGCGCTGCTTTGACGGCCAGTTCCTCGTTCATATCATTGAGCAAAACCGCGGCCCCCTGCAATGCCAGCCGGCGCGCTATTTCAAGGCCGATGCCCTCCCCGGCCCCGGTAACGACGGCAACCTGATCCTTAAAAGTACTCTCCTTCATGTTTGAGTCTCCTCAGTTTTATTCCATTGTTTTAACTATTCATAGGAAAATGTCGCGCCTTTTGCAAGCGAAGGATTTCAATAAAGATTTGATGTGTATTTATTGATATTTCATCATGTTTGCGAAAGATTTATCAAATCCGCCTCCGGCGGACCACCAAGACACGAAGGCACTAAGTTCTATTTAAGTAAAAAATTATGCTTATCCAGAAAGATCAAGTTGGAGGTATGCAATCTATTTTATCCCCCTCCCACAATCCCTCCCACCAGGGGAGGAAGGTGAAGTACCGGTTACTGGACCTTTGAAGATAACCAGGCAAAAATTTTTTCTTTGTGTCTTGGTGCCTTTGTGGCCAATCTTTCCGGTTTATCCGGGTTGGGATTTTAGAATTCGGATTTTGGATCAGATGTATCGCGACGCGCTATCCATCAATAAGATCAGATAGAATGCCTTAAATACAAAATCCGCAAACAAAGTTAAAAATTATTTGTTTGCGGATTTTAATTAATTATTGACAAAATCCGCAAACAAAATAGAATATGTTTTGTTTGCGGATTTTTCAATTTACAACAAGGAGAACGCTCATGTTTGTGGGCAGGAAAAACGAACTGAAACTGCTCAACGATGCCTATCGTTCGGGAAAAGACGAACTTGTCGTGCTTTACGGTCGACCACGAATTGGCAAAAGCAGCCTGGTGAAATATTTTGCCCGGAAAAAAAGGCCTATTATGAATTTGAAGCCCTTGAGGGTGAAACGACCCAGGGGCAGATTGATCATTTTACAGAACAATTGAAAAAACAAATTGACGACCCGATCCTTGATAGTGTTCGGTTTGCAAACTGGGAACAAGTGTTCACCTATCTCACGCAGAAGGTTCTGAAAAGAAGGAGCAAGGTCAAAAAAATCCTGTTTCTTGATGAGTTGCCGTGGATGGCCGCGGGCCGCATCAGACTTGTTTCAATTCTCAAGTACTACTGGGACAACCATTGGAAAGACAAGCATGTGATGCTGATCCTTTGCGGTTCTGTTGCCTCGTTTATGGTCAAAAAAGTGCTTCATTCGAATGCCCTTTACGGACGCACAACCTTGGAGATACTCTTAAAAGGCTTCTCTCCAGAGGAAGCTGCTTGTCTTTTGGGGAGAAAAAGAAGCCGGGAAGAGGCGTTAAACTATCAACTGGTGTTTGGCGGGGTGCCGAAATATCTCGAGCAGATCAACCTCAACCGATCATTTAATCAAAATATGAACAGGTTGTGTTTCTCACCGCATGGGATTATGCTGAAAGAGGTCGAGCGAATTTTTTACAGCCAGTTCAGAGAGCCCCGGGTCTACCTCAAAATAATCGATCTATTGAAAAACGGAATCTTTTCACTGAGTGAAATCAGCGCGCAAACCCGGATTGCTTCCGGCGGCGGGTTGAAGCAGTATCTGAAAAATCTCGAACGGGCTGAAATGATCCGGTCCATTGTTCCATTTGACCGCAGCAGAAATTCAAAATTTAGAAAATACACTCTGGCGGATGAATTTCTGGTCTTTTTTTTCCAATATATCGAACCGAATCTGCGGACCATCGAAGAAAGCACCTCCCGAAGACTGTTTGAAACCTTGACGCATAACAGTTTTAATCCTTGACTGGGATTTGCCTTCGAACGGTTTTGCTTGAAACATGCCGGAATGCTGGCGATTGTCATGAATTTCGCCGACGACGTACTGCTTGCTTCGCCATACTATAAAAAACATGATAAAAGATTTCAGATCGATCTATTGTACAAGCGGACAGATCGTGTCATCACAGTATGTGAAATTAAACATCAGAATTCTAAAATTGGAACCCATATTATTCCTGAAATGCAACGTAAGAGCGCTCTGTTAAAGGTGCCCCGCGGTTATGCCCTCGAAAAGGCCTTGATCAGTCTTTACGGCCCCGACAACTCCTTGAAGGATACCGGATACTTTCACCATTTTGTAACACTGGATGATATAATTTAAGGAGCTGAATATTTTGGATTTTAGATTTCGGATTTTGGATTTTGGATCGGCGGTATCGCTACGCTCTGTCATTTAATAAAATAGGCCGCTCGGCACCAAAGCTAACGACAAGGAGAAGACCTAAAATCCACAATCCAAATTCCAAGATCTAGAGGGACAGATGTTTTCTTTGGGAAAGTGCCAGAAAAAATCCCACCAACCCGACTAGCGGGAAAAGAGCCAGTGCGGTCTTAAAGGATGTCGCCTGCACGAGCAGGGAAAGCAGCAGGGGCACGACGATCCCGCCGGCCGGAATGCCAAGCTTGACGATTCCCATGACCGTTCCCGACATTTGAGGGTATTTCAGACCGGCCAGGGCGATGATCAGCGGGAAGATGACCGAGATCGTCGCTCCTGAAACGACCAAAAGTATGTAAGCCATGGCCGTGCCCGGTGAGGCAAAGAGCAGAGCGCTGAGAACCGCCACGGTCAACCCGAACAGTGTCAGGATGTACTTCAGCAGCCGGCTTTTGCGTGACAGCGCCCCCAGCACCAGTCGTCCGGCCGCGATGCCCGCCAAAAAGGCAACCAGTCCGAGCTTGGAGGTAACCTGGTCAAACCCGTAGAATTCCATCAGCAGGGTCGTAATTATACCGATCAGGGACAGCTCGATTCCGACCGCGCATGAAGCCATGAGAAAAAGTACGAGCACCGGCCGCTGCTTGCCGAGAAAGGCCAGTCGTTGACGAAAACTTTCAGCCACCTGCGTTTTAGGAGGAACCCGGGAAAAAACGAAGATTGCCGCCAGGACCAGAACCGCCGCCGCCGATTGAACCATGCTTTTGCGCCAATCCATCTGCAGAAAAATGAGGTAAATCACGATCATCAATTCGCCGAAGGTGACGAAAAAATGATTGACGGAAATAAACAGGCTCTGGCGCCGGTCATGGAGGTCCAGCAGCATCGCATCGGCAGCGCCCTCGTAACCACCGATGCCGATGCCGAGGACAAGCATAACTGCCAGATTCAACGCGAATGCGTCTTTGAAATAGAAAAAAAATAATGATAGGGCCGTGATGAGGCTGGCCGCAAACATCAGCCGGGCCTTATCCACGCTGTCGGCCAACGTTCCCACGGTAATGACGGACAGGATAAAACCGATGTTCTGAAACGCAAGCAGCAGTCCGATCTGGAACGGCGAAAGCCCGATGTTGCGGGACGCCGCCCCGATGACGGCCGAACCCACGCCCAGGAAAAACATCGCGCTAAACGAGGAGATCGTCAGTATATTTCGATTGCGTATCATTTCGAGCATATCCTTATTTATTGCATTAGCGCTGCTGCTCTTAACTTCGGTAGTTTATCAGCATTAATACATTTTTTCACCGCAGAGGCGCAGGGAGCGCAGAGGAAACTTTTCTTTTCATTTGCCTTTGAGAGGAGAAGGCAAATGAAACATAACCAGCCTGCGGCAGAAATGTATACGCAACAATTAATTTTAAATTGTAAATGCCATTCATGCCAACAATAAACCATTCAGGTCCATGGTTAGATATGTGCTAGGCCCGCAGGGCTTGAGTCTTTTTTATTTGCCGGAAGCCGACCATTAATTGTAATTCAGGTTGGTTATCCCTCTTCGGTGGGGCCTCTCAACGGCAAATAAAAAAACATTCAGTCTCGGCGTCCTCTGCGCCTCTGCGGTGAGATTTAAAATATTTCTTTTGTGGTGAAGTCAAATCGTCTTAAAAAATCAATCTTCAGGATTCTATCTTCGACAACGATAAAGCTGATCCCAAAAGCGGAAATTTGTTGATCAACCCGTTTAATATCCGAAAACGTATCCGGCTCGATCCCGGCATCAATTCGAGCCAGGTAACTGTTCAGCGTCGATTCATCCAGAGTCTGTAAATGCTGGTCCAACGCCATCCCGGTCTGCCTGCCATCGTGGTCAAATTGCAAAGCATTGATTGCTTTTCTTTTCATATGCCACACCAAAGCGCAGGTTTTCATCCACTTTATCCGGTTGCCGATACTCAAGCGTCTCATCGTCTCAAAACCGTTAATAAATTTGGCGGCAGCCAGAAACCGCAGCAACACGTCGGGGCTGGATTCCGTGTCGGCCGTCACGTCTTTGAAGTGTTTTTCTGCATCACCATCGAGTTGAATTACTTTATGGTAGGCCGACTTTCGCATGTCGGCGGAAAGATCGGATTGGGCCCGCACGATGAGATCCCGCATGGTGCGGCGCTGGATCATATATAGCATCCGGCCGGCATAATCCAGGTACCTGTCGCTGTCGCCGCGGTTCCGATTGCCTTCCGACAAGGCATGCAACAGAAAATGGCAATAGTCATCCAGATACAACCAGGCCTCAAAAATCTCCTCGGGGACCATGTCATCGGTTTCGGTGAAATTTTCACCCACGAACTCGCCGGCATCGTTCGTAACGACACCGGGGTTCCGTTCCGGCCAGCTGTAATTCACCTGATCCCTATCAACTAACCGGACGCTTTGCTCCTGCCACAATTGGGTGCCGGGGTAGGGAATGGCGATCGAGACGGAGGCGTGCCGGGTGATGAGGTTGTGGGGCGGGTAATCCATGATAAAAAGGGCGGATCGCAGCACGCTCTGCCAGTCCTGCCCGGGGAGCCCGACCAACAGGTAGAAAGCCGTGTGGATCCTCAGTTGACGGCACCATTCGCGGAGCTGAATGATCTGTTCGAGGTCGATCCCTTTGCCGATTTTTTTCAATACCGCCGGGTCGCCGGATTCAACCCCGATTTGAATAAATTGCAGCCCGGCGGCCTGCATTCGCTTCAGCTGTTCAAAGTCAAGTTGATCGGCTCTCGCTTCAGCGGTCCATTCGATTTGCAGGCCGGCATCGACAATCGACCGGCAAAACGCATCAATTCTTGTTCGGCGATTCAAGAAAGTTTCCTGGACAAAGGCAAATCTTCGAAATCCTTTGTCAAACAGACATCCTATCTCCGCTATAATATTTTCGGCGCTGCGCTCCCTGATCCGGCGGCCGTGTATGCATCGCTGAGCACAAAAAATACAGTCATGGGGACAACCGTATCCGGATAGAAAGTAGATCAGCTGGTTTTGATTTTCAGCCGGATCCTTGACCGGCTTCCGAAAGAGATCCAAACTGTCGGAAGGAAAGGGATAATCATCGAGGTCCAGCAGGGGTTTCCGCAAGGGATTGATGTGGATCTCACCGCCGGCGTGCTTGAAGGCAATGCCTGTCGTCAGCGATAGGTCGGGAGGCGCAGCACGGAAGGCCAGCAAAGCGATTTCAGAGAGGGTCTCGACGCCTTCACCGATACAGGCCACCTGAAATTGAGAATCATTCAAAAAGTCCCGGGCGGCTGCCGAGACATGCGGCCCGCCGATAATGCGCAGCGCCGCGGGGACCATCTGCCTGGCAGTTCGCGCGATTTCGACCGCCTCATCCAGGTGGGCCGAGGTAGCCGTCATACAGACCAGCAGCGGTGCTGAAGAGATTTGGTTTAAGAATTCCGAGAAATATCCGTTGATGGATTGCTGCACCGGCTTTAACGAAAGATGCAATACAAAGATATCGAACGCAGGATATTCATGCTCTGATTCGAATAAGATCTCCTCTCGGCCCAGGTTGCCGGCAAATCTTTTTAAAAAGGCTTTATTCATCAACGCACTGGCCAGTGTGCCGAGGCTGAGATAACTTCTGAGCCGATCCTCATCCGAAAAGCGCTGAATACCAAGGGAGGGGTTGATGAATACAATGGATGGATTGTTTTTTGCCAATTTCATAACCCAGTCATGTCCGTGGCGGTCGATGACATATTAATAGAGGGCTTGAAAGCTGGGAAGCTGGGAAGCTTGAAAGCTGGGAAGCTGGGAAGCTGGGAAGCTGGGAAGCTGGGAAGCCAGAAAACAGGAAGTTGAGAAGTTAAGAAGTTGAGAAGGTCTGAAGCATGGAGTCAAAAAGGCAAGTAGGCGAGGATGCTAAGGGCTGGGAAGCCAGGAAGCCGTGAACCCAGGATGCAGGGAAGCTGGGAAGCCAGGATGCATATAAGCATGGAGGTCACAAGCCTTCCAGCCTCCAAGCCTCCAAGCCTTCCAGCCTTATAGCTTCTCACCTTCCCACCTTCTCATCTTCTCACCTTCTGACTTTCCCACCTTCTCACCTTCTGAGCTTCTCATCTTCTCAGCCTCCCAGCCTCCCAACCTCCCAGCCTCCCAACTTCCCAGCCTCCCAGCCTCCCAGCCTCCTTGCCTCCCAGCCTCCCAGCCTCCTTGCCTCCCTGCTTCCCAGCCTCCCTGCTTCCCAGCCTCCACGCTTCCCAGCCTTCTGGCCTCCTAACAAAAAGCCCGCCAAAAAACCAGTTTAGCGGGCTTCAACAGGGATTTATCGAAGAAACTAGTTCGCCCCGGCTTTTTCAATCGCATTTCTGAGGGTTTTGCCCGACTCCTGGACCAGCCAGCTGTAAAACTCATCGGACAGCACGCCGCTGCCGTGATCTTCAATGAATTTCAACTGATCTTCGGTCAGCTCGGCTTCGGCGTCGGCCTGGGCATTCTTGTACGGATTGGCCGGTGTCCGATCCAGGGGCGCGACGAACTCCACCGTCAGGGCATCATTGTATCCGGCCGCCTTGAGTGTCGTCACCAGCCGGACCCAATCATAATCCCCCATGCCGGGCGCCATGCGATTGTTGTCGGCCACATGGAAGGCCACCAGTTTGTCTCCGGTATTGAGGATCGCCTGCCAGAGATTGGCTTCTTCGATATTGATATGAAAGGCATCCAGGGCCACACCACAGTTCGGCCCAACGGCTTCGGCCAACAACAGGGCCTGATCGTGACGATTGAGAAAGTTGGTCTCAAATCGATTCAGCGGCTCGATGCCGATGACCACCCCGGCTTTTTCACAATGATCATAGACTTCCTTGAGGCCTTCGACCGCCCAGGCCCATTCCTGCTCGGGCGTGTCCATGGCATTTACTTTGCCCACCTGGGAAGGCACAATCGTCATCTCGCGGCCTTCCATTTCCTTGACCATGGTCACACAATCTTTGAGATACTGTACCGTGCTGGCCCGGACGGCTTCATCGGCATGAATCAGATCTCGCCCTTCAAACATCAGACTGACGGAACCAAAGCATGCAATGCCGTTTTCCTTTAAAAGGCCGCGAACCTCTTTGGTGTCATATTTTTCGGGCTCCCCTTCAATTTCGATGGCATCAAACCCATGCTGGGCCAATCGACGAATGGTGGTTCCAATTTTCTCTGCCCGCATCCAATTGTGCATAGATAAAAACATTTTATTTACCCCCTTTCTTGGCAAATTAATGTGGTTGTAGAATCCGTGGTTTTCGAAATTACTTAGAAGAAATATAACGGGCTGTCAAATAGAAATCTGTGATTTTGTGTATTTGATTTATAGAAAAAACTAAAAACTGAGACAAGCAGGATATTTATTTTACCTGAAAACCCCTTCGCGAACTTGACATTGTTGAGATATATTGTAATGTTAACAGCATATTAGATAAGCACTCAAGAAAGCCAGGCCTTTGGGACCGCCGTTAGAAATTCCTTGACAAAACGGTTTTTTATTGTAAAAAAATTTATTCACTGAACTAATACATCCATCGAAAAGTTCACAGCGAATCATTCTCATTTAACCAACCTAACTAGAAAGGAGGATGTATCATGCTAAAAAAAGGTAGTGTTTTTATTTTCGCAATCGTATTTTGCCTCACCGTAAGCGGCGCTGCAGTTGCCGCTGATTCATTGAGTATCTTCTGGGCTGAGTGGGATCCGGCGTCCTATTTGCAGGAACTGGTGCTGGATTTTGAAGAGGAGACCGGCATCAAGGTCACCGTGGAGACGACCCCCTGGAGTGATTTTCAAACCAAAACGTTTCGGGAATTTGCCGCCAAAGGGGATTCCTGGGATATCGTCGTGGGGGACTCCCAGTGGCTGGGAGCCGGCGCAACTCAGGGCCATTATGTCGAATTGACCGATTGGTTTATTAAAAATGGAGTCGACAAGTCCATGGCGCCGGCAACTGTTGTGGGTTATGCCGAATATCCCAAAGGCGCCAAAAAATACTGGGCGGTGCCGCTTGAAGGCGACGCCAACGGCTGGGCCTATCGCAAGGACTGGTTTGAAGATCCCGAAGAAATGGCTGCTTTCGAAAAAAAATACGGCTATCGTCTGGGGATTCCCAAAACCTGGGGCCAGTTGAAGGATATTGCCGAATTTTTTCACCGTCCCAATGAAAATCGCTACGGTGTGGCCATCTATACCCAAAAGGATTATGATGCCATCACCATGGGCGTACAAAACGTGGTATTCGCCTGGGGGGCGGATCTGGGTGACCCCAATAGCTACAAGGTCAACGGCGTCCTCAACACCCAGGGCGGAATCAAAGCGCTGGAATTTTACAAAGAACTGTATAAATTCACCCCGCCGGACTGGGGCAATGTGTTCTTCCAGGGTAATAACCAGGCCATCACCGAGGGTCTGGCCGCCATGAGCATGAACTACTTTGCCTTTTTTCCGGCCCTGATCAATCCTTCGGTCAATAAATATGCCAAGGTAACGGGCTTTTTTGCCAACCCGTCCGGACCGGGCGGCCGCTATGCGTCTTTGGGCGGCCAGGGGGCCTCGATCATCAAATATTCCAAAAAGCAGGATCTGGCCTACAAATTCCTGGAATGGTTTATCCGGGATGATGTCCAGCAGAAATGGGCCGCTCTGGGAGGCTACACCTGCAATGCCAACGTGCTCAAATCCAAAGCCTTCCTGGAGGACACCCCTTACAACCAGGCCTTCTATGAGACCATGTTTATGGTCAAGGATTTCTGGGCCGTTCCCGAATACGCAGAACTGTTGGAAATTTGCCAGAGAAATTGGCATCAGTACGTGGTTGGCGGCAAAGGCACCGCCAAAGAAGCTATGGACACGATTGCCAGTGATTGGGAAAAAATATTTAAACGGGAAGGTCGCCTGAAGTAATATGATCTGAACGCAACCGGCAAGGGAAGGCTAACGCCTTCCCTTATTTATTCGGAACTCGTTGAATAGTTGAATGGTTGATTAGGTAAATAATGATCATTTATTCAGTGCGTTGTGATTATTAAAACATCAAATGTCAATTTTTTTGTATAAACGGGATAAATCCATATTTGCAACTACTTAACCAATCAACTAATCAACCAATTATCGATGTCTGAAATCGAACGTTTTTCACTCAACCAGGATCATTTCACCAAATTATTAGCAAACAACAATAAGGTTAGAAAAAGACGGTTCAAGCTATGAGCAATGCAGTTGCTGCAACCAGAAGAGGAATGAGCGATCTTACTATTCGCAACCTGTTTATCATCCCCACCCTCACCTTTTTAATTTTAATCAATATATTCCCATTATTTTATTCCTTGATTCTCTCCTTCGCAGACTACAGCGCTGTTTCAGGGGATCCGCCGGATTGGATCGGTATTCGCAATTACCGTGAACTGCTGCATGACCCGCATGTGTGGGAAAGCCTATATTTGACCATGAAATATGTGGTGATATCCGTGTCCGGCCAGCTGGTCGTGGGCTTCGGCATCGCGCTGCTGTTAAACCGCAAGATTCCTGCCAAAGGATTGATTACGACCCTGCTGCTGCTGCCGATGATGATGTCCATGGCCATTGTCGGTCTTTTCTGGAAATTATTGTATGGCCCCTCCTGGGGAATTATCAACTATCTTTTGGGACTGGGTAAATTTGTCTGGCTATCCAATGCGGATGTCGCTTTGGTGGCCATCGCCATTACGGACATCTGGATGTGGTCCCCGTTTGTGATGCTTCTGTCGCTGGCGGGCTTATCGGCGATTCCGCAGCACCTGTATGAAGCCGCCGCCATCGATCGCGCCTCCAGATGGTTTACCTTCAGCCGGATCACCCTGCCGCTGGTGACCCCCCTGCTGCTGATCGCCGTCATCTTCAGAACCCTGGAAGCGTTTAAGACATTTGACCTGGCATTTATCATGACGGGCGGCGGCCCCGGCACAGCCACCGAGCTGATCGCAATCAAGCTCTACAACATGGCCTTTCCCCAGTGGCAGACCGGCAAGTCCTGTGCACTGGCTTACATACTGCTGATCATGATCATCGGGATCAGCAACATCTATATAAAATACCTCAACAAGGCAAAGGAACGCTAAGATGGCTGCCGTTGAAACAGCAAAATCGCGTATATTTAACAGAATTGCCGTAGCTTTAGTGCTCCTGGCAACGATAATCTACCTGATCCCCCTGTACTGGATCGGCTCAACTGCCTTTAAACCTAGGGTTGCGGCAACTACCGTCCCGCCAACGGTTTTTTTCCAACCGGAAGTAACCGGGTTTGTAAAGTTGTTTACCAAAAGGGTTCAACTGCGCAAAGCGGTGCCCGAAGAAAAATACAACAAAGCTAAGTGGTACGAAAAGCTGGTCTACGATGCCGGTGAAAGAATTATTACGAATTCGCCATTTCTAAACCGGTTCTGGAACAGTATTATCATCGCCGTGACCAGCACCTTTCTGGCTGTTACCCTGGGCACATTTACCGCCTATGGGTTCTCAAGGTTCAAAGTGGCGGGGGAAAATGACTGGCTGTTTTTTATCCTCAGCACCCGGATGCTGCCGCCGGTGGTGGTGGCCATCCCGATTTTTTTAATGTTCCGCACCATCGGACTGGTGGATTCGCACATCGGATTGATTCTGCTTTACACGGCGTTCAACCTGTCATTTTGCGTCTGGCTGATGAAAGGCTTCATGGATGAAATCCCGATTGAATATGAAGAAGCGGCGCTGGTCGACGGGTATACACGCTTTGAAACGTTCTGGAAAATTGTGCTGCCGCAGTCTGCCACCGGCATTGCCGCGACGTCGGTTTTCTCATTCATCATTGCCTGGAATGAATATGCGCTGGCGTTGATGATGACCAACCGCAATGCGCAAACCGCACCACCGTTTATTCCATCCCAATTAGGCTCCGGTATGACAGATTGGACCACCATAGCCGCGGGAACGTTTATCTTTTTGTTCCCGGTGGCCGTTTTCACGTTTTTTTTACGTAAACATCTTTTGAGAGGTGTCACATTCGGTGCGATCAGGAAGTAAGGAGCGGAAAATGTTCAGACAGTTGAGTGTAAAATATTTTGAGCCCATTTCAATGTGGGTGATTATTTTCGGAATTTTCAGTTTGTGTCAACCCTGGATACTGACCCTGCACGTGTACGGGTTCACCATAATCTTGATCGGGTTGATCGGTTTTATCGTATTTTCGCATATTCAGCCGTTACCGGAGGAGGAGGAAGACCAGTAGTTATTTGTTAATGGTTATTGGTTATTGGTTTTAGAGGAAATATCTCCTTATCTTATATTTCACATATCAAAGAGTGGTAAAGCGAAACGATGATCTTTTTCCAATAACGAATAACGCCTAATTGAGCATTTTTTTCAATTAGGGCGGATAACGAATAACAAATAACAATTAACAATTAACATCGAATTGAGCCTTGTGGCTCAATTCGATATGGGAAAATCCATGGCGGAAATAAATTTAGTCGAGATCGAAAAGTACTTCGGTAAAAACTACGTCATCAGAAAATTGAATCTCGATATCAATGACGGAGAATTTCTGGTTCTGCTGGGCCCGTCCGGCTGCGGCAAAACCACGACCTTAAGGGCCATCGCCGGTTTGGAGGAAATTGACTCCGGCGACATTCTGATTGACGGGCAGCCCGTGCAGAACCTCAAAGCCAGTGACCGCAACATCGCTTTTGTTTTTCAGCTTTATGCGCTTTACCCGCATTTAAAGGCGTTCGACAACATCGCTTTTCCCCTGAAAGCAACCGGAAGAGACAACCAGACGATCAACCAACGGGTCACCGAGGTCGCGAAAGTACTCGGAATTGAATCCATTCTCGACAAGAAGCCTTCCGAACTCAGCAGCGGTGATATGCAGCGGGTGGCCGTCGGCCGGGCCATGGTCCGCAGACCAAAAGCAATATTAATGGACGAGCCCATCGGTTCGCTGGATGCCAAATTAAGAGAAAACATGCGCACCGAGCTAAAGCGCCTCCACATCGAAATCGAGGCCACCACCCTTTATGTCACCCATGACCAGGTGGAAGCCATGTCGATGGCCGATAAAGTGGCGATCATGGAAGACGGAGTTCTCCAGCAGGTCGGGACACCGGCGGAAGTTTACGACAAACCGGCCAATTTGTTTGTTGCTCAATTTGTCGGCAGCCCGATTATGAACATATTGGACTGCCAAATCGCGGCGGATGAAAATTGCACCCAATGCATCCTATGGGATGAAACCCAGCCCCTGCCGTTGTCAAAGTCATTGTACCATGAAATAGAATTAAAAGGCGTGCCGCTGAAGCAGTTGGCGCTGGGAATCCGCCCGGAAGCCGTCCGGCTCGCCCGGGAAGCCATGGACGATTATATCAAAGCCGAGGTCCATGTCATCGAACCGCTGGGCCCCTTTGACATCGTCGACATTAAAGTTGACGGTCAGATCCTTCGTGCCAAGGCCGCTTCCCGCTATGTGGAAAAACCGGGAGAGAGTGTCTGGATTCAGCTGGACGAACAAAGAACTCATTTTTTTGATAAAAACACAGGTGAATCATTGCATATCGAGCTAAAGGCTTCGTCCTGATTGGAATGCTTTTCTGATACCCAATCCGGATAACCTAGAGAGCCTGCGCATAAACTTAAAATTGATCAGAATAAATTACAAAATTGTAGGTCCAGCATTTTAAATTTGGTCAATGTTCTTTGAAAAATTGGTTAAAGCAGCAATCTGCTGTGCTTCAGGTTAAATAACCAGAGAAATCATGGATTTCGGACGCACTTCTGCTGATAAGACTTATACTTGTC
>Ga0209150_1000269_pt1 | contig 18672 bp, 16 predicted proteins | sample WorMetTyACAVOLI3_FD_187424 | JGI IMG/M metagenome (GOLD analysis project Ga0209150, IMG submission 187424) | Marine gutless worms symbiont microbial communities from Max Planck institute for Marine Microbiology, Germany - Olavius algarvensis... ... | reverse complement strand
CACAGGCTACATACCCTTCAGGTTCACCTCAAAGGAGCTCGATGAGGAGACCGGCCTCTACTACTACGGGGCACGCTACTATGAGCCTACAACCTCCCGCTGGATGAGCCCGGACCCGGCCGGGTTCGAGCTTATTAACCCGATGGATGAGGAGGGGGAGCTCCGGGCGGGCTATTCTGTCATCGAGGCTCTTAACTGGTATGCCTATGTGAGCAACAACCCAGTGGTTAGAATTGACCCAGAGGGTTTGGATGACATTGTTATTCAAATTGAAGGTGAAGCAGCGTTAGGATTAGGACCTGATGCTTCTGTTGGCTTGGTTCTTGATACCGACAATCCAGAGGAATCTGGCATTATTGGAACTGTGGGTGCTGCTGTAGGTAAAACTGCGGGGGTTGGCATAGGAGCAGCGTGGTTTTTTGAAGAAGCAGAAGGAACTGGGTTCAATCTGGATTTGAATTTTGGGTCCGGTTCTCTCAGTATCTATTTCGATGAGAAAGGCGACATAAATGGGTTGTGAGTTTCTATTGGGGTAGGTTTAGGAATGAGCCGGGGTGCTGTTACCAAGAGTGATACTCTGCCATTTATTGATTTAGCCTATGGTATATTAGGAGCCGTTGAAAAAGCAGTAGAATCGATCCCTATGCCACCGCTTGCTCCTAGTATTCTTCTAGATTGATCGCTATAAGCGGATCCACTTTGGTCTTATAGAGAGTCAATTCCTTTTTGATTATGAAGCGGAGGTTGATTGGAAATGAAAAATCTGCGGAGGGAATATCTTTTATGGGAATGTGTGATTTTCCCTCTAGGGGGACTTAGTATCTTTTTTCTCATCTTTGGGTTAGATTTGGGAAAAAATTCTTTTGGGCCTTGTCCAGTAGTGGTGTCTTTTATTTCATGGTGGCTTTTTTGCTATTCAAAGCTAATGAGCATCAAATGTCCCAAGTGCAATAAAATGCTTCTGAGGTTGATTCTAAGTGAGATGTATAGCTTGAAGAATTTTGCAGAAGCATTTAAGTACCCAATTCCGCCGAAAAAGTGCAGGAACTGCAATTATGATTACAGAACTCATTCTAGTGAGAAGCTTGCCCATGAAAAAGCAGACAAAGAATAGTCCAGAAACATTTTTATAAGGGTGTGAAAATCATTCCTCCCTCACCAGCCCCGCCCCTTCGTCCTCATGTGGCGTAGATACTAAACAGAACACCAGACTAATTGCAGCAGCCATCCTCACCTATTCCTTGCTTAAGGCTTTGCCTCAAGCCAAATAACTCCTGTTCACCTGACGCTGATGACTCCCAAGGTGAGATGGACAGTCTAACCGTGGGGTCTAGGGGCTGCGACACGGATGGAGCGGCTGTGACTGCTGCTCTTCTAGAACCTACTCCGATTGGAGAAAGTATCATTGGCGGAATTATACTGCGATGGGCACTTTCTAAGGCTAAGGCTCCTGAAGATGGTGTTGTTGTTGAATCTGAAAAGCCTGAAGATGATACTGTTCCGTCTGAAACGCCTGATGATGCGGCGACGCCTGATACGCCCAAGCCTACTATTGAAGGCCAAAAGACAGAAAGTAGTGCGCGACCCAAAGTTATTGATGAAGATACAGATATGAGTGATCCATCCACTTGGCCATTGCCAGAAGGTGTGATGAAGGAGAACTTACGGAAGGTGCTCCATCTAAAAATAAACCACGAGCAAGAAGCGAAAAGAGTTGGTATGATGGAGAAGGTGGAGAATGGAGACCGCATAAATCGGATGATCATCATCCAGAGGGACATTGGAACTATAAGCCACCACCAACACCGAATAAATATCCTGAATAGGACAATATCCCTGTAGATGGAAATTGACGCCAAAGAATTGGGAGTTTATGAATGATACGTATTGATTACACTGAAGAATATTTAGTAGGACAGCCAGGACCTAATTTTTACTGGATGGGAAATCAGTATGATTATATTTCTATTTTAGCCTCAATACATCCGTTGGCTTGTGCAGATGGTGTAGAAATAGTGCTCACAGATTTACCTCAAATTACTGAGATTAATGGTTTTAAGGTTGTAGGTAGATCGACAGAAAGTGAAAAATGGTATTTGGCCAAGAAAACTGGTAAGGAAATTGCGATGGAGGTAGGGTGTGGTTTGTGGAAGGAAATCTTAGTCTCTTTCTTAAGGATAACTTTTTCTCCTTGTCATGATTATTTAGATTTTGATGAGGACGAGTTCTTTGAAGGTAGGATTCAAGAAGGTGCTAATTTTGTTATCAGTTCTGAGTGGTAATCGTGATAAGCGTGCTATTTCCAAAAGCCCAAAAGCAATTCAAAAACGCTAGCTGAATTTAACATAACCTCATACCTAAAACCGCAAGCTCTAAAACCCACGCTTTTTCTTCAGGGAGAGAATACCTTATCTTCCTGTCCTTCCGCCATTCTCTTCAGCATCAAAACAAAAACTTAAGGCACAAACTCGCGCATTTTTTCCATGAAGGAAATTTCATATCTTCCTGAACTTACGATATTCACTTCACTATAAGAATTGAAAATGCTGGCACAAGCTTGCCCATGAAAAAGCAGACTAGAGAATAGTCCAGAAACATTTTTATAAGGGCGTGAAAATCATTCCTCCCTCACCAGCCCCGCCCCTTCGTCCTCATGTGGCGTAGATACTAAACAGAACACCAGACTAATTGCAGCAGCCATCCTCACCTATTCCTTGCTTAAGGCTTTGCTTCAAATCAAATAACTTCTGTTCACCTGCCTCGGGCCGGATGAATCTCACCTGGGCTTAAGGCACGGCCAGTGTTGCGGCCCTTCTTTTGAGCAGGAATCTTACTAACTCCACCTGCAGCTTTGCTGCGAATTCCTTATTAGACTCTAAGGAGGCGCCAGGGGGCCTGGCGGCGTCCTTAGCCCCAGGTGAGTGGGGGGGCAGAATGCACACGCATTTTGTCTATCCTTTGAGCGTCAGTTGGGAAGGTGAGCCCCATGCGCCAAGGGGGGCACATGGGGATGCTTATCGAAAGAGTTTAGAATATAATATCCGGCACTGACGAGGCAAATTTTTCCATCATGGATAGATATATAGAAGGAGAATAAGGGACGTTTTCTAGAGTTCATCTGTCTCATGAGGCCTCAAAAATCGAATGGGTTGCTCTTGCAACGGTTTATGAGCGGATGCTTGATTATGAACATTGGATAATTCAAGTATACGGGATTCGAGGGAATCCGTCGAAACAATATTGTATTGTTGATGAAGTAGGATAAACAGCCTCGATATTGAGAAGCTATTGACTAGCGAGTGCGCCGGGAAGTAAGGCATGGTGGATAATCAATAACTGACATAAGGGCTGTGTAAAAACCTGGTTCCGAGTTTTAAGAGAATCCCCACGGGGGTTACAGAATCAGTTCAGGCAAAAATCGAATGAATCCACTGCCACTCATAAGAGTTGTCAAGCTATGTCGTTATGTCGGTGATATTCGCAAAATCCCGTGGGTGCTTACCACCTCTCTGTAAGGCTGAGTCTTTGGAGATGAAGGCCGTGAGGGATATCAATCGCATCAGTATCAAAAAACCTACACTTTGCTTCTACAAGCGGGAAACATCGACTCTGACCTTCCAGTGAGTTAGTGTAATTTTGCACTGAGAAGCAGAAAGATGAGAACAGGAGCATGCAACCAGTCCTCATTCCAATGTTAAAATCGTCGCGAGGGAAATTGCCAAATTCATGATATCTTTTTTCTGGTTAACCTGGCTCTTCTTTAAATACTCATCAACAACAAGAATTCTACTTCGATTGTGAGATAGCTTCTAGTCAGGGCAGCTCCTGATGCGAGTTGCAAAGTTCGATCACACCAGGGTATTGAAGCTAAGAAGTTCTGTCTTAACAGGAATACTGGCAGTTTCTTTACCGATCGTCTAGCACCAAGGCGGAGCATCGGCTAAATTTTCTGGAACTGATTCGAAATTTGGCAATGGGGCGATAGTCTACTCTCGTCCTGGGTTGGGTCAAACCAGCTTCTAAGGAATACCTTGGGGTTCTGGCATAAAGGTTTGTTCCGATCCATAAAATCCACTCGCGGCTTCTCCGCAAACATAGAACTCTGGAAAGGGCGAAAGCGATTTGTTGGAGATTGTAAGCTCAAATCATTGAATCGTCATAGAATGCTTTGAATTGCATCATTGGCTTGACCCTCGTTCTTACATGCCTATACTCAGTGTCAGTGTTCCGTGCTAATCGCACAGGCGAGTATGTCGGTGCATGCCCAATATACCCGAGGCCCGGCTTATATCGGTAGTTAATCCAGAACACAGGAGTTGTAATGAGAAATGTGTAAGGCGCTAAATCCGAATTCTTTTAAGGATAAGAGAAAAGGCTCAGTGGTACTCTGCATTATGGACGGTGTGGCATTGGGTAAATATGAGGAGGGGGATGCGGTTAAAGCCGCGCATACGGAGATTTTGGATTATGCAATGCAGAACTGGCCTGGAACCAGACTCAAGGCGCATGGAACCTCGGTGGGATTGCCTTCGGATAGTGATATGGGGAACTCTGAAGTGGGGCACAATGCCATGGGTTGCGGCAGGGTTTTCATGCAGGGTGCCAAGCTTGTAAACAATTCGATAGAATCGGGAAGCATTTTGGAAGGGGAAGTTTGGAAGAGACTTGTAAGCAATGTAAAAAGAACGGACGGCGCGATGCATTTCATTGGCTTGCTTTCCGATGGAAATGTGCATTCCCACATTGAGCATCTGAGAACCCTGGTACTTGGCGCCAAATCTGCTGCTGTATCCAGAGTTCGGGTTCATGGACTTCTTGATGGCAGAGATGTTGGTGAGACTAGTGCTCTTGATTATTTCACTCCGTTTGAGGAGTTTCTGAGTGCGGAGTCCGGGGAGTCGTTTGACGCGAGGTTTGCTTCCGGGGGTGGGAGAATGAATATCACCATGGATCGCTATGATGCAAACTGGAGTATGGTGGAACGAGGTTGGAAGACACATGTACTGGGTGAGGGTGATATTTTTCGAACGGCAACTGAGGCTATCGTGGCTCTGAGGAAGCGAACAGGAATGATAGATCAGGACCTTCCGCCGTTTATTGTCGTTGGAGAAAATGGAAAGAGTGCGGGCCCCATATTGGATGGTGATAGTGTTGTTCTGTTCAATTTTAGAGGCGATCGGGCGATTGAGTTGTCGAAAGCTTTTGAAGGTGGCGCCGATTTTGATAAGTTTGATCGTGTTCGGATTCCCAGGGTTGAGTATGCGGGCATGATGGAATATGATGGGGATGCTCATATTCCTACCCAGTATCTTGTATCTCCACCCTCGATAGACTGCACTATGGCTGAATACCTAGTAGCCAGTGGCGTAAAGCAGTTTTCTATTAGCGAAACACAGAAATTTGGTCATGTTACATATTTTTGGAACGGTAACCGTACGGGCTATTATGATAAATCGCTTGAGGAATACTTCGAGATTAAGTCGGATATTATCCCTTTTGAACAGCGACCCGCCATGAAGTGTGCGGAGATTGCGGATAAGGTGATTGAGGTTATCGATAACGGGGAGTTTGATCTTATAAAGTTGAATTTTCCTAATGGCGATATGGTTGGCCACACAGGGAATTTTCAGGCAACCTTGGCGTCAATAGAAGTAATGGATATCCAGATTGGGCGGATAAGAGATGCGGTCGAAAGGACTGGCGGCATATTGATTTTGACTGCCGATCATGGAAACTCTGACGATATGTTTGAACGGAATAAAAAGGGCGAAGTTGTCTTCCGTGAAGATGGAAGGCCAAAGCCTAAAACCTCTCACTCTCTGAATCCCGTGCCTTTCCTGTTATACGATCCTCTTTATAATGGCGAGTATTCAACTGAGTTCAGGAAGAATTTAGGGATAAGCTCGGTTGCAAGCACCTGCATTAACTTGCTTGGATATCAGGCTCCAGAGAATTATGATGAGGGAATCATAGCTTTTTGAACTGGATGCTGTTTGATTGCCTAATCAGGCGTTTTCGCTGGACACCGCTGGTTCTTCGAGTTTTCATCGCGAAAAATCTCTTTTAAATAGCTCTTCTTGCTTGAGCTGTTTATCTAAGAATGGCTTGTAAATCGACAGACTGCTGTCATAGCGGCCGCAAACTGCATTTAAATGGACTTTCAAAAGTTAGCTCAAGTCTCTTGGCTTTGAGCTTTTCCACGCGAAATATGTAAGCCTCAAAAGGTGGATTCGAGCGTTTTGCCTCCATTCTGATTTGCCGGGTTTTATTACGGCCCATCTGGTTCATGCCGGAACTTCTTTGGTTTGCATCCACATAATCAATCCATCAATCTCTTATGATTTTCTTAACGGTTTTGAGCCAGCCGGTGTAGAATTTTTCCCGCTTATCTTCTTCCATTGTAGGCTCAAAAACTTTGGCGCGGGGAGGAGCGAAGTATCCATCTATCGATAACTTCGCAATCATGTCTAAGTCTTCCCAAACCCCGGCGCCCATGGCGGCCATCAATGCTATTCCCAGAGCAGTCATTTCTGCGAATCCCGGGCGTTCAACTGGCTTGCCAAGTATGTCAGCCTGGATACGCATCAATATATCGCTGTTGCTCACGCCTCCGTCCACTTTGATTCTACCCAGATGTTTACCGGCGGCACGAGACATTACTTCAAGCACATCTCTACTGCGATATGCAATGGACTCCAAATAGGCCCGACAAACGTGGGCTTTCTTGCTAGCCCTTGTCAATCCAATCAGGGCACCACGAGCATGGCTGGCCCACCAGGGGCTACCTAATCCCTGGTATGAAGAAATCAGATACAATCCACCACAATCGGCAACTTCCTCGGATAGTCGATTGACCTCCTCGAAGTTCTCAACCAGTTGCAAATCATCTTTCAGCCATTTGAGCAATGCGCCAGCCATGAACACGCTTCCTTCAAGTGCATAGGTCAGTTTACCGTCTATGCCCCAGGCCACTGTGGAGAGCAATCCGTCAGTCGAGTAAACGGGTTTATCGCCCACATTCATCAGTATGAAGCAACCAGTGCCATAGGTGTTTTTCACATCCCCGATTTCAAATGCCCGATGTCCGAAAAGGGCGGCATGCTGATCGCCGGCGATACCGCATATAGGTATAGGTAAGCCGAAAATTTTTGGATCCGTTTCTCCAAATAACCCGACGGAGGGACGAATCTCCGGCAGTATCTGATGGGGGATTCTGAATAATTCGAGAATCTCTTCATCCCAAAGTCCGCTTTCCAAATTCATCAGCATTGTGCGAGATGCGTTACTATAATCGGTTGCGTGAACTTTGCCCCCCGTTAGATTCCACAGAAGCCAGGTATCAACTGTTCCAAATAGGATTTCACCTTCTTCGGCCCTTCGAGCGATGTCCGGATTTTTGTCGAATAACCAACGGATTTTGCTTGCGGAAAAATATGGATCTAGTACAAGTCCTGTCCGACTTTGTATTAGTTCTTGTTGTCCGGTTTTTCGAAGTTCCGCGCAGATTCCTAAACTGCGTTTGCATTGCCAGCCAATTGCGTATGCTGCAGGAATTCCGGTTTTACGATTCCAGAGTATGGTTGTTTCTCGTTGATTGGTGATTCCGATAGCTGCAATTTGAGAAATATCGGCATCCAGTTTTTCTATGGCTCGTTTTGTGACATTGAGCTGGCTCGACCATAACTCCATAGCGTCTTGTTCAACCCATGATTCTCTTGGATTGTATATCGTGAGCTCCTGCTGCGATGACGATAGTATAGTGCAGTTAGTATCAAATATAACCGCGCGGGAGCTGGTTGTTCCCTGATCGAGTGCTATTATAAACTGCTGCATGTTTTTTCCTGTTCGGTCAAGTATACGATAATAGATTCTATTGCATAATACTGATCAGGGTTCAGATGTAAACGATCAAGATGCAGATTATGCTTGGATGCTGGTGGGTAGAAATCCCCAACGCGGATTTCCGCATTCTTTGTGGAACCCCGATGGACAGTGTCAAACATCTTCGAAAAAATTAACTTGATTAAAAAAAAGTTCGAGCAGAATGGAATTAACCAGGCCCCAATGCAATACTCCTTTTAGATGTTTCTATTCAGAATGATAGTTTCTGGAACCGCGCAGAATTTCCGGTGCGGCTTCACTCCATGGGATGGCAATCCCGGGACACCCTGGCAATACTGGCGTTAAGCCCATTTTGATTGGTTTAGAAAGCACAACCACAATCTTTGAGCCGTGAAGTTGAAAATCTCCTGTGGCACCCGAGGATTAATTGATGTATTCCCGTTTTTTGATCCTCACACAAGTTTGCCGTGTGATGCAGGCGTTGAACGAAAAGGTTTGAATTTCTATTCATTTACTTACAGAAATAAAGAGGTAGGTGTTGATTTGAATCTGCCAGAGAGCAAGGATTAGTTTCCATCCTGCGCTCTGAGCCAGGTGAATGTGGAAGAGGACTATTTTTCGATAAGGTGATGGCTGGAATCCGGATAAGCCCTGTATGGGAAGTATAGTCACTTGCCGTGGTTGTAAATATCTGATAAACGTTGGGGGCTGGGTATCGATTTTGCAATCGCAGTCCATTGGAATTGATCCAGCTTAAGATACGAGGTGTTTTTATTGCGCATGCTCACAATGATCATTTTGCTGCTTTAACCAGCCTGCTCCGAGGCGAACGGGGAATGCGCGTGTATTCAATCTCCGGTGATGGCGACGATCCGCCTCAAGTTTGCCGCCTTACTGGAGCGGGATTAGGATTCTCATAGACTATCTGGTGAGCACAAATTACCTCGGAGATGAAGTGCCCGATACTCTCTTGCCTATCGTATCTGGCTCTGTTGTTGCGGTTTTTAACGATTCAACTCTCCTGGTTTGTTTTGTCTCCGGCTCTTTAATCGGCGAAGCTGAATTCCTCGCGCAAACTCCATCCTTATTTACCTACCGTACTCGCAGACCTGTCCAGGCACTGAAGATTCTCGCAAATCTGTGTTCTCAAACTTTGAGCCAGACGAAGAATTTGGAAACTCGTATGCAGTTGCATCTTAGAATAGGGCGATTCTCTATTCGGGAGGATTTCCTGACTATGTGTTTCCATGCCCCAGGTTTGATGATCTTGCTGCGAGTATTTAAGGTGAGGGAAGATGGAATAAGGGTGAATTGCATTGTGTAAAATCTGGTACAGTTGTTGAATCAGGAAACGCGACTGAGCGGATAATCACCGACGTGGGTCAATTGAATTCTCCTTTGATTTTGCCCTTTATTATGAGAGGATTCAGGAAGTTTTGCGAATCTGCGAAAGCGATGTCTGCAACTTCATTTTGCCGGATAAGCTGGTTATGAGATATTCTGATTCCAGTGTGGTTCTTGACTAAATTGATTTTTTGAACGAGTTTTGCCATGCGATTACGGACAGGAGACGATTGGTGAACGGTTTTTTTGATGCACGCAACGTACGGGGTGTCACGATTTCTGTTTTTTTACTTGTACAGTTCCTATTTGTCAATTTTGTGGGGAGGGGAACTGAGATTTCCATCGTTGATTATTATGGCGTATCGGTTGTTTTGGACGGCCCTGCTGAATCTGTAGTCTCACTTTCGCCAGGTATCACTGAAACAGTGTTTGCGATTGGCTATGGGGGGCGGCTGGTTGGAAGGAGCGCGTACTGCGATTATCCGCCCGAGGTTGCCAATATAACGGTTGTGGGGAATATGATTGAACCTAACATCGAGCTCATAGTCGCTCTGTCTCCTGATATTGTGATTGCCTCTACTCATTTTACTCGCGAGGCTTTCGAAAAACTGATGGAAGTGGGGCTTAAGGTGGCCGTGCTTAAGGGACAGGAAACTTTCGAGGGTGTCTATAATGGGGTAATTCGTCCGGTTGCGATTTTGCTTGGCGATATGGAGGCAGGGGAGAAGTTGATTTTCTCTATGCAAGCCACCGTCGCCGATGCCATGAAGAAGGTTGTGCGATTCGCTGTGAAGCCGACCGTGTATTATGTGGCAGGATTTGGAGAGGGTGGAGACTGGACTGCCGGTGGCGATACGTTTATTGGCGAGATGATTGAAATGGCTGGTGGAGAAAACATCGCTGCCGATGTTAGCGGCTGGTCTTTCAATCTCGAATCCTTGGTTGAGCGAGATCCGGACATAGTGCTTATTCCACCTTGGGCTGAGGAGGTTTTTCCCATCACACCGTTGTATTCGGATTTGCGTGCGGTACGCAATGGCAATGCCATTGTGATGGATGATAGTTCCATATCCCGACAAGGTCCTAGAATTGCAGAGGCCTTTGCCCGCCTTGTCGATACGATTGGCGCATTTCATTGAAGAACAACAGGTTCATATTATTTGGCATACCGGCTTTGGTGTTAGCCCTTTTCGGCGCGGTTAGCTATGGTTCGATTCGAATTCCACTCGCGGATGTAATGGAAATACTGCTGCGGGGCGACGGAGGTAGCAGCTGGGATTTGATAATATGGAAGATAAGGCTTCCACGGGTTCTCTGTGCGGCTTTGGTTGGCGGAATTCTTGCCATTGGAGGCGTTACCTGTCAAGGATTGTTCCGCAATCCTCTTTCGGAACCATATCTCCTGGGCATTAGTTCCGGAGCGGCGCTTGGTGCGGCTATCGCGATTTTGTTATCGCCCCTTTCAGGAAGATTTGGCCTTGGCATCCTGGGTATTTTTGCATTTAGCGGAGCGATGCTTGTAACCATGATGGTTTTCCTCGCGGCGGGGCGGGGGGCCTTTCGGTTTCCATCAACCTTGTTGCTCTCGGGGATAGCCATTGCCCTGGTTTGCCAAGCGATAATCTGGCTGCTGATGGCCCTCAATCACAATCAGATAGAGAAAATTGTTTTTTGGACCCTGGGAAGCTTGTCCTCAGCCAGATGGGAAAAGGTTCTCTGGCTCTCAGTGACAACGATTCCATCAGCTATTGTGCTTGTCGGGATGGGCAGAATGATTGACGTGCTGTCTACCGGTTATGAGAGCGCACACGGAATGGGAGTAAAACCTCAAAGATCGGCCTCCATTGTTCTGGCTATCACATCTTTTGGAACCTCTGCGGCTGTTGCCGTTTCCGGGAATATCGGATTTGTGGGCTTGATGATTCCGCATATTGCCAGATTTCTAGGGGGGCCATCTCACCGGAATCTCATTATCAATTCCTGGATAGGGGGCGCGATACTATTGGTTTTAGCTGATTTTGCGGCGAGGATGCTGAATCCGCCGAGTGAAATACCCCTCGGAATTGTAACTGCACTGCTAGGAGCTCCATTCCTTTTGTTTTTAGTAAGAGGTAAGCGAGGTGAAGGGCGTCTGGATGGTTAAATCACCTCTCACCTTAAAAAATCTAACCTGGAAACCGAGATTCGGACAATTTCGGCTTGGGCCGATTTCATTAGAAATCCCAGATGGGAAATTCATAGCGCTGTTAGGACCCAACGGGGTAGGTAAAAGCTCTTTGTTAAGGTTGTTATCGGGAATCTTGAGACCCAGCAGTGGCAAAATTGATCTCTTCGGTAAGGATTATGGCATGTGGAAATCCAGAGAGAGGGGGAAGCTGGTGGCATTTCTTTCACAAGAATCGGAAAATCCCTTCGGATTTCAACTGGTTAAATATATCGGTTTGGGTAGATTTCCGCATCTTGGTTCTTTCAGGAGAATGGCTGTGGAAGATAGAAAAATCGTGGATTCTGAGATAGACGCCTGGGGGCTCGGCGAATTTCGAATGAGGTCCATAAGCAATCTCAGCGGCGGTGAATTCCAACGTGCTCGTTTGGCCAGGGCCCTCGCACAGCAGCCGAAAATCCTGCTATTCGATGAACCAGCCAATCATCTCGATCTTCAAAGCAGAGTGAGGATTCTCAGCCGACTTAAAGAAGAAGCGAAGAAAGGGAAATGCATCCTCGCGGCTATTCACGATGTCAACGATGCCATGCTTTATGCCGATGAAGTCTGGCTGCTGGACAATGGCAGAATACTGGATAGCGGTTCACCTTCGAGGGTTCTGCAATCCTCGCGACTTGCGGATATCTACGACATCGAGTTAACGCGATTTTTCAGCGCGGATGGCAGAATGATGCTCGGCATGCCCCCCGCGTCTGATTTGGCTCAGCACTATATGTGATATCGATGCTTATCGTACGTTTTGGAACATTGATATGCTGTGCGTGCTGCTCTTTTGTCGATTACTGCTTTGCTCAATAGTGATTAGCGATCAATCTGGACACTCGGCCCTTGCCACTTTGACAAGGTTGACATAGTGCCGCTTATCTGACAATACTGTCCAAAATACAAGTGAAAGGTGGTAAAAATCATGAATTATGAAATCAGTAAAACGACATTTGCACAGAAGAACTACCTCATTGTGCGAAATGAAGTTAAAATGGAAAACATCGCGGACAAAAACCTCTGGGAGAAAGCATATGAGAAAACTTATGGATATGCTAAGGAACATAATATCAAGATAGCAGGACCAGCCACGGGCGTTTATTACTCTTGGGACGCGGAAACGAATACCGCTGGCTTAGGCATCGGCTTTCCGATTGAAGGAAATCCAAAACCGAAAGACCCAGAACTCAGCGTCTACCAAGTAGAAAAGTCAAAGGCTGTGACAACAATACTTCGAGGCCCTTATGAGCATCTTAAGGAAGCGCACGAACAATTGATGAATTACATGATAGCGCACAAGCTTAACTCCACTCTCAACATTGAGGAATATACCGTTAGTTACTTTGAAAAGCCGGATCCCAAGGATTGGGAAACAAATATTTTCTATTTATACGATTAAACTCACAAATGCCAATCCGTTAGGTTTATTGAGAAAAGAAACTCCGCGCTGATAGCTTACATTTGGAACTGGCAACTGTGGACGAGGCTGTGATGCAACCCGGGGCTTAAATTTTTGGATAGCTGGACTTGACATTATTGAGGTGAATCTGCCAAGCTAAAAGAGGAAAGGTGTACTATTCTGGATATCTATCCGCCGATTTGCGCGTATCCCCTAAGGGATATTGATTTTGGATGTTTTTGGAGTGTTTTATGAGAAGAATCTCGTTAATCATGGTCGGTTTGCTTGCGATGGCGGCGTTATTCGCCAATGGTTGCAAGTTATGGGAAAAAGATGTAATAGTCCTTGCTCAAGGGAAGCCTGAAATTGATGGTCAGCTCAAAGCCTATGCTGCCGCCTGGGCCGAAGAGAACGGTGTAGAAGTAGTTATCAAATCCTGCGGTGGTGGAAATTGCGATCTTGGGCAGCAACTCAAGGCCGATTACGCCGCGGGGGAAATGCCGGATATATTTGCTATTAACGGTTTGGAAGATTATCTGGAGTGGCAAGCCATAGCTGCGGATCTCAGTGATGAAGCCTGGGTGGATGAAACCGATGTGGCCTTTGTCCACAACGGTAAAACCTTCGGCTTTCCCGTGTCGATCGAAGGTTGGGGGATGGCTTATAATGCCGATATACTCGCCGAAGCGGGAGTGGATCCGAAAAGCCTGGTGAATCTTTCCGGCTACCGCGAAGCGTTCGCTAAGATTGATTCCATGAAGGAACAGCTTGGTCTGGATTCGGTTGTATCGATGGCTGCCGGCACCGAAATGTTTTGGGTTACAGCTCACCACAATTTCAATTCCCTGCTCTCAAACGGGCTGCAGTACGGAGATACTTCGGTTGTTGATCAGCTGCTGGCAGGGCAGGTGGATTCCAAACGCTTATCTGAATATGTGGACTGGGTTGAGCTTCTATTTCAATATGCCGATAAAGCCATTCTCACCACGGGTAACTATGATGCCCAGGTTGGGGCTTTCGCCACTGGTAAGGCCGCCTTCCTTCATCAAGGAAACTGGACCGATCCCAACATGGCTGACGCAAATGCAAACTTTGAAATGGCCTTCGCTCCTCATGGCTCCATGGAAGCCGTTACCGACGGTATATTCGTATCCGCCCCGTCGTTTTACCTTGTAAATGTTGAATCTGCAAACTCCGAGCTTGCGAAAAAATTCCTTGTCGATTTAGCTACAACCTCCGCTGGCGCTAATTATATAGTTAAAGAAGCGAAAATGATACCAGCCTTTACTAACATAACCCTCAACCCCGATGGACAGCTTTCAAGTTCGGTTCAGGATTGGATGTCCCAGGGCAAGGTATATTCCTGGAATCAGTATCTTTTCAGCGGAGAATTTCGGGATAAGACTCTGGCCCCGATTTATAATCAATTTGCCAACGATCAAATTGACAAAGCCAGATTTATCCAATTGTTGACTGAAGCCTTCCAGGACCGATAGTTTGCGTATTGCAATTGCAATTGCAATTGCAATGAGGACAAGGAGGGTAGATCCACCCTCCTTGTCTACTCTGAAAAAGATGAGGAACAGATTTTGTTGAAAAAAAGGAGTCAATTCGTTTTCTGGCTCTTTCTTATTCCGATTTTATTCGCCTTTTTGATGGTGATTATCATTCCTTTTTTCTTGGGGATTTTTTATTCACTGACTAATTGGAGTTCGTCCGCTCGCTTGGGGGCAACGTTGGATTTTGTCGGGCTTACGAATTTCATCGAAAGCTTAAAGGATCCTTCTTTCATCTATTCTTTTTTGCTTACCTGCGTCTATACCACCTTAAATATTCTCGCGATAAATGCTGTATCATTCGGCCTCGCACTGCTTGTTACTTCAGCAATCAAGGGGCGCAATATATATCGTGTCGGGTTCTTTCTTCCAAACCTGATTGGTGGATTGATACTAGGTTATATTTGGCAGTTCATATTTAATAACGCAATACCAACCTTGGGCGAGGTGCTGAAACTACCGTTTTTATCCAATCCCAAAAACTTAATCCTCGCCAGTCGAAATGCCTCGGTGGTAGCCTTGGTTATAGTTGGTACGTGGCAGTATGCTGGCTACATAATGATGATTTACGTAGCGGCTTTGGAAAGTGTGCCGGTGGAATTGCTGGAAGCAGCTCGGATTGATGGCGCCAGCGGCCTTCAGCGCCTGCGTAATATCACTATCCCGATGGTTGCCCAGGCCTTTACCATTACCGTATTTCTTACCCTGGTGAATTCTTTTAAGCAGTTCGATGTCAATGTTTCGCTAACCGCCGGTGGGCCATCGACGATTTTCATGGGCAAACCTATGAATGGGACTGAACTTCTGGCCTTAGACATATATAATACGGCTTTCGTATCCAATAATCTCGCCCAAGGTCAGGCAAGGGCCTTCTTGTTCTTCGTGGTACTCGTATTGATTTCAGTGGTTCAGGTGCGGGCGGGCAAGAAACGTGAAGTGGAATTATGAAACAAAGCAAAAAACGCGTAATTTTTCTGGAAGCTCTCGGAGTTCTGTTTTTCATCTTATTCATGTTGCCCCTGCTGCTTGTTCTTATCAATTCTGCCAAAGATGCTTTCGATGTTACACAGTATCCACTGCGACTACCCGAGGACTGGGGACAACTCGGTAGGAATGTTGCAAATATTTGGGCCAATCCAAATGTCCAATATTCGCGGTCGTTTTTCTCTTCGGTATTAATCACGGTTCTGTCTCTCTTATTCATTATGTTTTTATCCTCTCAGGCTGCATGGGTTCTTGTGCGCACCAAGTCGCGGCTCTCTATCTTTATCTTCACCCTTTTTGTTGCGACAATGGTTATTCCATTTCAAATAGTTATGTTTCCGTTACTCTCCTGGTTCCGCACGGTAACGGATTTCACTGGGATTAGACTGCTGCGAACTTACGGCGGTATGATTCTAGCCTATCTTGGTTTTGGTAGCTCTCTTTCAATCTTCATGTATCATGGTTTTATCAAGAGCATTCCTTACGAACTCGAAGAAGCGGCTAGCATTGATGGATGCGGACGTATTCGGACATTTTATACCATTATTCACCCGATTCTCAAGCCCATCCACGCCACTGTATTGGTTCTTAACAGCATATGGATTTGGAACGATTATCTCTTACCTCTGCTTATTCTGGGCAAAAGTGGTCGTGTAATGACGATTCCGCTTGCTGTATCCAATTTCGCGGGAGCCTATGTTAAGCAGTGGGATCTCATACTAACCGCCATATTGATGTCTATGGTTCCTGTTATTATTTTCTTTTTGCTTGCTCAACGGAGCATCATCAAGGGCATGGTTCAAGGCTCAATTAAATAGCCAGCGAGTGTTGTGAGAGTTCGGGCAGGTTCTGGAAAACTTCAGAAGCCTGTAAATTAAGGATTGCACGGCAGAATACCGCATCTGCATCAATTGCAATAACATTCGAATCGTCGTTGTAAGTTCTTCTCATGCGACGAAAGTCGTTTTCTATCTGAGCTTCGCTTTTCGGGAATCGAGAGATTTATCTAATCCATGTGTATGATGCATAGCAGGCACAAACGCAACTTTGCTTTGTATAAACTTACTTCCTGCATCTTGCAGAATAATCACAGCGTTGTGGAATCTCCATTAATTACCGGATATGATGGTTTGTAATGCAATCCTTCTTCTTGATGGTGAATCCAATTCGTAATTATTCCTGGGGTGATAATTACTACATACCGGATTTTTTGGGAATAGCGAATCCGGATGCCAGGCCCTTTGCCGAAATGTGGATGGGTGCGCATCCACTTGCTTCTTCCAAGTTGAAGATGAATGATGGTGGTGAATTGGAGTTAATCGAAACCATTGTACGCAATCCGGTGTTGATGCTGGGACCCGATAAAGCAAAGCAATATGGTTCACTTCCCTTTCTGTTTAAACTTCTTGCGGCACGAAAATCGCTTTCAATTCAAGCGCATCCATCAAAGGAAGCAGCGGAGACTGGGTTTCTAAGGGAAAATGAGAAGAAGATTCCCATCGGAGCGATTAATCGCAATTACCGTGATGATAATCATAAGCCGGAAATAATCATGGCTATTACACCCTTTAGCGCAATGATTGGTTTTCGGAGGTTTGCTGAGGTACGAGAGTCTTTTTCGATTCTGAAAACTGACAGTTTGAATTTAGGAAAAGGAATAGATGAGACTGAGATGCTCAAATCATTCTTTGTGAGTCTGCTTACTGCTGATGATGATACCAAAACTCTCCTGCTTGCTTCGGTCGTTGACGCGCTAAATAGATCTGAATGCGGTTGGGATTCTTTGCAGAAATATTGGATTTCCAGGTTGAGCGAGGAATTCCCTGGTGATATCGGTGTGTTGGCGCCGCTCTTTCTGAATGTTGTTGAAATTCAACCAGGAGAGGCATTGTTTCAACCGGTTCAGACGCTACATGCATATCTTGAGGGCTTTGGCTTGGAGCTTATGGCGAATTCGGACAATGTCCTGCGTGGAGGTTTGACTGGCAAACATGTTGATGTTGTGGAACTGGTAAGAGTGCTTGATTTTTCTAGTTCGACACCGCGGGTGCTTAAGGTGGGAAAGTCGGATTTGCGTGGTTTTTGCCGTTATCCAGTGCAGGTGGCGGAATTTTCATTGAGCTTGGCAAATCTGGGTTTGATGAATGCTGAGAAGCCAGATGATCTGCAGAGTATGGGAAACATCGTGAACGAGATTCGAATTGCGTCCGGCGAGGGACCACTGATTGTTCTTGCTATGGAAGGAAGAATTGTACTTGGAGATGGTACTGATGATTTGGTTCTGAATAGAGGTTCTAGTGCCTTTGTGCCCTGGACGGCCGAGGATGTTCTGATTAGGGGAAAGGGAAAATGCGCTATTGCCGAGGTTGGTCATGATGATTTGGGTTGATGGAGATTCGTGCGCTCGCGGAGCGATGGATGTCCTACTAAACTGTGCGCAGCAAAGAGGGCTTGATGTTCATGTTGTGGCCGATAGGCCAATACCAGCCGCTCAGGTTAGCTGGGTTTCCATGAGTGTTGTCAGTGGAGGGAAAGATGCGGCTGACGATTTCATTTCTTCTCGAGCTTGTTCAGGTGATATTGCGATTACAAGAGATTTCACTCTGGGCATCAGGTTGATTGGCAGTGGCGTAACTGTGATGAACGACTCGGGCAATATCTGGAAACTTCGGGACTTGAAGGCTCGGGAAGAGGAAGCTGAATTGATGCTGGCGATTAGACGGGGAGGAATCGCCCGAAAATCGCCGATGCATTATAGCTCGGAGGCAAGTTCGAAATTTGAGTCTTCGTTGCTGAGACTAATCGACGGCATGTAATTCTTTTTAATCCATCTATTGACTGCTCTGATTGCTATGTGTTCTGCGCAAAAATGCTTTTTACCCATCCAAATCTGCTCTTTGCGAAAGAGGCCGGCGAGGAGGAGTTAAGGATTTGTATTCTCGCTCTCATAGGTGGAACTGGTGCTTTGGCATTTTGCTTGACCAGGGAATGTCTTAGCCAACATACTTACTGATATATTGACCACATGAGAAAACCTTACCAAGCTATTTGAGGTGAGTCGCAACTGGAAATATATTTTGGAGGCTTGATTTTTTGAGCGCTAAGGCAAGGAGTTTTTACCGCAAACTGGCCTTTCTATGGGAGGATGAAACGATAGCTGGAGATGGACCCTCGAATGCCGCTCTGGATTTCCTTTCTACTTTGGCAAGCGGAGGAAACGATGATGATTTGGTTCCTCCGTTTCGAGGAGCATTGGAGCGTATTTACGCGGAATATGATGCTGCCGCAGATTTGGGTAGATTCCAGGCATTTGAGGAACTTGAAAGGCTTATAGATGCGAG
>Ga0209150_1000261_pt1 | contig 19058 bp, 21 predicted proteins | sample WorMetTyACAVOLI3_FD_187424 | JGI IMG/M metagenome (GOLD analysis project Ga0209150, IMG submission 187424) | Marine gutless worms symbiont microbial communities from Max Planck institute for Marine Microbiology, Germany - Olavius algarvensis... ... | reverse complement strand
TAACCTGAAGCACAGCAGATTGCTGCTTTAACCAATTTTTCAAAGAACATTGACCAAATTTAAAATGTTGGACCTACAATTTTGTAATTTATTCTGATCAATTTTAAGTTTATGCGCAGGCTCTATAACCTGCAGCAGCATCAACTGCGTATCTTGGCTTTGTTCTGATTGCAGGCTAGTGGAATATAAAAATACGCCCTATGGAAGCCGTCTGGAATAAGGTAAAATCTGCGATTAAGAAGCGCATTCCCAGCCACAGCTACAAAATGTGGATCGAACCGTTGAAGGTTGATCGCGTTGAAGACAATGCCTGCACTGTGTACTGCCCGAATTTTTTCTCCCGCAAACGGGTGCAAGGGCTCTACGGTGCCATAATCCTGAACGCCATCCAGAAGGAACTGGGCCAGGAATGTGAGCTGACGTTTAAAATTTCCAACAAGTCGAATGGGCGAAAACCCAAAATCGCCGAGGATCTACAATTGCCGTTGCCAAATGACAATGCCCGACCGTTTAACGGGCGTTTCTTACGCCGAAATTTTACCTTTGACCAGTTCGTTGTCGGCAGCAATAATGATTTTGCATATTCAGCATCGCTTGCGCTGGCTTCGCGCCGGGACACCCAGCAAAACGCATTATTTCTCCTTTCCAAGACCGGTATGGGGAAAAGTCATTTATCCCAGGCGATCGGTCACCATGTCATGACCACCCATCCGACGGATCGGATCTATTATATCACGGCTGAGGATTTCAGCAACGAGATGGTGCGGGCCTATCGGCACAACGCTATTGACAAATTCAAAGATAAATACCGCAACCAGTGCGACGTCCTGCTTCTGGAAGACGTCCATTACCTCAGCGGCAAGGAGCGAACCCAGATCGAGCTGGCCTTGACCCTCGACACGCTTTTCGAATCCGGCAAGCGCATTATCTTTACAGGCTGCTATCTGCCGACGGAAATACCCAAGCTGAATGATAAACTCAGATCGCGGTTGTCCTGCGGCCTGATTTCGGCCATCGACCCACCCAATTTCAGAACCCGGGTGCGCATCCTGCAAAAAAAGGTCGGGGTGCACGATTACCGGCTGCCTGAAAGCGTGATCCATTATTTGGCGGGGGAGTTGACCGATGATGTCCGGCAGCTCGAAAGCGGCCTCAACGGTGTTGCCGCCAAGTCCTCTCTGATGGGCGTTCCGGTTGATGTGCCGCTGGCCGAGAGCGTCGTCAAGAATATTGTACGTCAGCGCAAACGCATCACCATTGGTGTTATCAAGAAATTGGTGTGCAAGTACTACAATGTAAGCATAGACGATGTGGTATCCAAATCCCGCAAACAAAATCTCGTTCGTCCCAGGCAGATGGCTATTTATTTGTCCCGCCGCTTTACCGATTCCCCGCTGCAGACGATCGGTAAATCATTCAATCGCTACCATGCCACGGCCCTGCATTCCATCAACAGTATCGAGCGCGGGCTGAAGCAGGACAGCTCGATTCAAAAGCAGGTCGGTTTCTTCTGCCAGAAGCTTGAGTCCGGTAAATTTTAATTCCGGTTCGTTGGGAACATCTGCCGGGTTAGTGCCACATCCGAGCCACAAAAGATAGATCAGCGATTGGGCGCTGCCGGAATTAAAATTTAGTCATTAGTCATTTCCTACAGTCTCAGCAGCTCCAGCATCTCCTGGTGAATATGCCCGTTGCTGACCAGGATCTCGTGATCGCCCAGGTTATACGGTTCATTTGAAAACGTGGTGACACTGGCGCCGGCTTCGCCGGCAATCAGGGCCCCGGCGGCGGTATCCCACGCTTTGAGGCCCTGCTCCCAGAATGCTTCAAAGCGGCCGCCGGCCACGTAGCAAAGGTCAAGGGCGGCCGAACCCAATCTGCGAACGGCCTGTGAGGCTTTCAGGCAGTTGCCGTAGCGGATAATCACCGGCTCGAATATTTCCAGTATGTGGTAGGGAAACCCGGTTACCAGCAGGCTGTCGGCAACCGCTTTGACTTTGGAAACCTGGATCGGTTGCCCGTTGAGATGCGCCCCCTGCCCGCGCTGCGCCGTATAAAGCTGTCCATCGACCGGATTCAGGATCACTCCCAGCACAATCTCATCCCGGTGGACCAGGGCAATCGAGATGCAAAAGATCGGTACCTGGTGTGCGAAATTCACCGTGCCGTCCAGGGGATCAATAACCCACCGGAAATCGTTGGCGCCATCATTAAGGCCGGATTCCTCGCCCAGGATGGAATGCTCCGGAAAGCGGCTGCGTATCGTGGTGATAATTTCCTTTTCGGCTTCGGTGTCGGCTTCGGTCACGATTTCAACGGCATCCTTCTTGCGGACGTGGGAAATGTTGCCAAAGCGCGCACGCAATATTTCAGCCGCCTTATAAGCCGCCGCGATGGCTGTTTGATTGTGGGGGGCTAGGTCCATAATTGTTATTGGTTATTAGTTATTGGTTATTCGGTTTTCGGTACCAGATACTGACGCCTCCTATGAAACTGCATTGGAATGTCGAATGTCGAATGTCGAATGACGAATGATGGATTCGCTTCGCTCTGACTATTTTAGTTAGAATTAAATCGATAGAATACCTTACTTCGAAATTCATGAATTCCTTGTTCGATATTCGATATTCGCTTTTTCGAAGTTTCTTTTATTGATCAGACCGGCTGTTCTTTAGCCGTAGGCAGCGCTCTTTTGAAACCACATTTAAAGCGAACCGCAGAATATCGAACAAGAAATATCGAATGATGAAGGCTGGAATCGCTTCGCTCAGTCTTTTTATAAAATAGACCGTTCGACAAAAGACTCACGACAGGCAGAATACCTTAAATCCGCAATCCGCAATCCGCAATCAAACCTCCCGCCCCCGCTCGAATTTGCTACCCCATGCGCTCATCCCTCAGTCCCATGCCCCATGCGCTCAGCCCTCCGCCCTCAGCCCTCTGCCCCGGTCCCGCATTCCCACTTCCGACTTCCCAAATTATCGTCTCCATCCGCTCAACCAGGGGACGCAGTGATGATCTCGACCGGGCTGAGATGGGGGTGCCTTTGAGTTGGCGGCCCAACCGGGCGCGGGTCTGGGGATCGATCAGATCCATTTTGTTTAACACCCTGATGGTTGTGGTCTTCTGTAAATTCAGTTCAGCCAGAATTTTCTCAACGGACTTGATCTGCGTTTCATACCGCGGATTGCTGATGTCGATGACGTGCAACAACAGATCGGCATTTTCAAGTTCTTCCAGGGTGGCCCGGAAGGCCACCATGAGATCATTGGGCAGCTCCCGGATAAAACCGACCGTGTCGGTGATAATGACTTCCATATCCCTGGGAAAGCGCAGTCGCCGGCTGGAAGGGTCAAGGGTGGCAAAAAGACGGCTTTCGGCAATCACATCGCTTTGGGTCAGCGTGTTGAGCAGGGTCGATTTGCCGGCGTTGGTATACCCGATGATGGATATGACCGGCAGGCCCTTGCGGCGCCGCCGGGCTTTTTGTTGTCCCCGGTGCCGGCGGACAGAATCCAGCGATGTTTCCAGCCGTGCGATTCGCTCGCGCGCTCGGCGGCGGTTGATCTCCAATTTTGTTTCCCCCGGGCCGCGGCCGCCGATGCCCCCGGTTAAGCGGGACATGGCCGTATTTTTCACTACCAGGCGGGGCAGTAAATATTTCAGTTGGGCCAGTTCGACCTGCAGTTTACCTTCCCGGGTCTGGGCGCGTTGGGCGAATATGTCCAGTATCAACTGGGTGCGGTCAATGACCTTTAAATCGACCTGATCGGTAATCGATCGTATTTGAGAGGCAGTCAGCTCCTGATCAAAAATGATCATGGTCGCCGCTTCCTGCAGGGCGACGATCGCCAGGTCCTGCAACTTGCCGCGGCCGATCAACAAGCGCGAGTCCGCTTTGCTGCGCTGCTGGATGACCGTGCCCACGACTTCGATACCGCCGGAAAAGGCCAATTCCTCGAGCTCGGCCATGGACGCTTCGGATTTTGGTTTTGTCTCGGAAGAGACACTGATGAGCAGGGCCCGCTCCTTGTTCGAATCGGCCTGATGCCCGATGCTGACGCGGGAAAGCTCGTCTTCAAGCGCCTGAATCAGGGACTGGCAATCGATGTCCAGTTCACCCGGGTTCAGCGGGGACAGAATCTGGTAGGGTTTTTGTTGGGGCTGCCGGGGCATAATGTGCGCGGCATGGATCTTTAACGGAATACCCTCGCTGTCGCTGGTTATCACGGCCATCATATCCAGACGCAGCAGGGACAGGTCCATCAGGTCATCGGCGGTCAGGGATTCATGATTCAGGTGCGTATGGATGCATCGCAGGCCTACCAGGCGACCGGGTGCGGCCCGATAGTCACTGGAATCGGGGATGATGATTTTTTTGCTGTCGCCGACAATGACAAAAGCAATTTTGCTGCGCCGATTGATCATGATGCCGATCTGGCGCCGAATTTCTCGGCTGAGACGGCAGAGATCGCGCGCAATTTCGTGGGTCAGCAGGTATTCCGGCGGTATGCGACGGCGGTATAAATTGCCGAGTCTTTTAATTTGGTTCGCTTTCAGGCCGGTGGTATTTCCGTAGAGTTTTTTCAAATCAGCCTCTGGCCATTGCTTCTTCCGAGGCCAGGTTTTCAAAGCGGGTGTAGGAATTCAGAAAGGACAGCAAGACATCTCCCGTGGGGCCGTTGCGTTGTTTGGACAGCAGAATTTCGGCGGTCCCCCGGTTGGGATTGTCTTCTTCTTTGTTGTATACTTCGTCGCGGTAGATGAAGGCTACGACGTCCGCATCCTGTTCCAGTGCCCCGGATTCTCTCAGATCCGAGAGGCGGGGCCGTTTATCGGTGCGCTGCTCCAGCATTCGGTTGAGCTGCGAAAGCGCCATGACCGGCAAATCCAGCTCTTTGGCCAGGGCTTTCAAACCGCGGGATATTTCGGAAATTTCCAGGTCCCGGCGTTCGGCGCTTGCGCGGCCCTGCATCAGCTGCAAATAGTCGATGATGATCAGACCGATATTTTTGTCCATTTTAAGGCGGCGGGCCTTGGCCCGAATTTCCATTGCCGACAGGCTTGGTGAATCGTCGATGTAGATCGGGCATTCAGACAGGACCCCGGCTGCGTCGGTCAAGCGGTGCCAATCCTCCATGCTGAAAAAGCCGCCCCGCAAGCGGGATGAGTCAATGCGCGCCTCCGAACAAAGCATGCGCAGGGACAATTGCTCTTTGGACATTTCCAGCGAAAAAACGGCCACCGGGATATTGGCCTCCACGGCCGCATTGCGGGCGATGTTCAGGGCCAGTGCGGTCTTTCCCATACTGGGGCGAGCGGCCAGTATGATCAGATCCGAATTCTGCAGCCCGGATGTCATATTGTCCAGCTGGCTGTATCCGGTGGGAACACCGGTAACCAGGCTGCGATTGCCCTGCTTTTCCTCCAGGGTTTCGATGTTGCCGAGAATAATCTTGCTCAGGGGGAAAAAAGACTGACGCGCTTTTTGCTCGGATATTTCGAAAACCGAAGACTCCGCGAAATCAATCACGTCTTCGGCGTCGCCCCTTTCCTCAAAACAGCGTTTGACGATCGCGTTGGCTTTTTCGATGAGCCGCCTCAACGAAGCCTTGTCGTGGATGATTTTAGCATAGTGGCGGGCATTGACCGCCAGCGGCACCGTATCGACCAATTTCGCCAGATAACTGGCGCCGCCGATTTCATCCAGCTGCCCTTTTTCCTTTAGCTTGTTGGCCAGGGTGACCAGGTCGACCGGCTCGGCCTTGTCAAAGAGATCGGTTATGGCCTCGTAAATCTTTTGGTGGGCGGTACGGTAAAAATCCTCCGATCCCAGGGTTTCGATAACATCGAGCAGGGCATCGTTGTCGATCAGGATGGCACTGATAACGGATTGCTCCGCTTCGATATTCTGCGGCGGCAGTCCATAGGGTGCGGCATCTTTTGATTTTGGTCCCTTGTGTTCGGCCATCGGTCCTATTTACTCCGGTACTATTTCAATGGTGATCTCGGGTTCGACTTCCTTATAAACCCGAATCGGAATTTTATAGCTGCCCAAGGCCTTGAGCGGTTCCTTCAGCATGATCATTCTTTTCTCCACCACAATATCCTGGCCGGCCAGGGCATCGATGATATCCCGGATGCCCACCGAACCATAGAGCCGGTCTTCTTCACTGACCTTGGCGGCTATCTGACACGCAACGCCTTCCAATTTCGCAGCCATCTCCTCAGCCAACTTGCGCTCCTTGGCAATCTGGACCTCGAACTTGGCCCGTTCCTGTTCCATTTTGCGGTAATTTTGCGGCGTTGCCAAGACGGCCTTGTTCTGGGGCAGCAGGTAGTTGCGCGCGTATCCATCGGCGACGCTGACTTCACTGCCGATAATGCCCAGTGAGTCGATTGTTTCTTTCAATATTACTTTCATTCTCATAACCTCCAGTTGTTTATTGAAAATTGAAGATTGAAGATTGATGAATTCGGAAAAGCCAGAATTCACCCTGTGTTTGGTGTTTCGTGTTTGGTATTTGGTAAAACCCTTCACACGTCATATCAAGATGTTATACCACTAAACACTAAACACTAAACACCAAATACTAAACACGCTCGTAAGCAGGTCGTTTTCGACTTTTTACGAGACTGTCAATCTTCAATCTTCAATCTTCAATGGTGTCAGGTCGGTTTCCCCGATCTTCTAAAATTAACCCACATATCCAAAAAACCAAGGCCGATGACCGCCAGCAAAATCAGATGCTGCACGGCAATCAGCGTGTACAGAAAAAATCGGATGAACCTGGGAAACCGCTTTTTGTCAAAATAAAACGATACGATCGCAATCCCCTGAAAAAAGTAGACGGTCATCAGGATGAGCAGGCCGTTTTGACCGATGATCTTGATGGCCTGACCCGGCAAAAATAATGCCAATCCGCAGCCGATTACGGCCCACACCAGATATTCCGGTGCCTTCCACAAGTTCAGTGGGCCGAATTCCGGGTCGGCATGCAGGCGGCGTTTCAGCACCGGCCTGGCCATCAGAATATTGGTCCAGGCCACAAACAAGGTTGACGCCGTAACCATGGCCGGAAGGATCTGAACAATCAGGGGTTGCAGCTCAATCAGGAAGCGATTCATCACCTGGATGGTTTCTTCGGACATCCCCATGCTCTGGTACAATGCCATGGTAAGCTCCAGATTGCTGGTCACATAGTCTGAAATAATGGCATAAATACCTTTACCGGATAGAATGCTGTGGAAGAAAAGCCCCAGGACCCCGGTAGCCAGGACGGCGCCGGTGGTGTAAAGTATCGTCTTATCGATCGAATATTTTAATTCGATCAACTCACCCAGCATGAACCCGATCAGCAGCAATTCAGCGAAAAACAACACATCGGCCGACATGTCACCGATCACGATAAACAGAATCCCGCCTGCTATCGCAGGAACCAGGGCGCCGTTATTGCGCCCCAGTTTTAAGCGGTAGTAAAGAACCGGCAAAGGGATATACAGCGCTCCGAAAAACCCGATGATCGGAATAAACACCGATCCAAAAAATATCAGGCTTGTAATCAAAACGCCATTGACAATATCCTTTGCCATTGTTCTTTTCCTGATTAATCCTCCCCGCCTGTCAGGCCGGCCGCCTGACTGCCTGTCGCAAACTGAATATCAATGGTTGGTTGCTGTTCCGGTGGATTAATTGATTGCTGCCGGTCCCAGGGCCGGGTCATCCCTTGATTGTCATAGGTCGGGGATCCCTGATTTATCGAAGATCGACCGTCCCGACATAGGGCAACAGCGCTATCGTGCGGGCCCGTTTGATTGCGTGGGTGAGCGTCCGCTGATGCTTGGCACAACAACCTGACAATCGGCGGGGGATAATCTTGCCGCGCTCGGTAATGAAATATCTCAGAGATCTAGGGTCCTTGTAATTAATTGCAAGGCTTGAATCAGCGCAGAACCGGCACACTTTACGGCGATGGTATACTCTTCTCTTTCTCCTGGGTTTGTGGTCTCTTCTTTGGGATCGTGAAGGTGCAGCCATTTTTTATGCCTCCTCTTTCTTTTCCACGGGGGTCGTGGTCTCTTCAGGTTCGCTGGGAGCGGAGGCCGGCGCCGCTTCCTCGGACTTTGGCTCTGTTGCCACCGCTTCTGCCGGCGTTTCTTCGGTCGGTTCCTGAACAGATTCGGCAGGCGCTGCTTCTTCAGCCGTCGGCTGTGCTTCAGGTTCGGGTTCGGGTTCGGGTTCGCGCCGGCTTTCGGCCGCCGTTTTTTCTTCTTTGATTTTTTCCAGATCGACGTCCTTGTCGAGCACAACCGTCATATATTTGAGTGCCCGATCATCGATCCGAAAGAACCGCTCGATTTCATTGACCAGCGGTGCCAGACCGCAATAATCGAATCTGACGTAAAAGCCGCGCGCTTTCTTTTTTATTTCATAGGCGAGTTTTCTTTCACCCCAAACGTCCTCATCGACCATGAAACCGTCTTGCCGGGTCATCAATTCCCTGACCCGTTCAAGGACCGGCTCACGCTGCTCCTGAGAAATGTCGGGGTCAATGATTACAAATGTTTCGTACCTTCGCATGTATCCTCCTTTCGGCTATTATAGCCCTGGAATTTACCAGAGCAAGGATTGGATAATATTAGTCTATTTGGCTAATTCAAAAACAACTTTAATATCATCTCTCAAAACGGGCTGTCAATATCAATTTTCAAAGATTCATAGAATAAATCATCCACGATTTCCCAAATTCGGCAAACCTGCTCAATTTTATAAAATTCCAGGACCATGCCACTACTGTCTCTCGGGCCGGATGGAATATTTTTTAAACAATATTACCGTCAGGATATCCAAGCCCCCGGCTGAGCCCAAAAATTTGAGTGTGATGCCGGAGCCGACGCCGGCTAGAAACTGTGTGGGTATCAGGATGCCTCTAACGGCCAGCGCACAAAGCACACTGCCGACGGTGATGAGCAACAGGGTTCGTGAGAAAGACTGCGATCGTCTGGCAATCCGCTCGGAAACCGCATCTTTCTAAACGGTGTCATCGCGGATGTGCAGCTTCAGGGTCAACGCATCGTCGATAACCGAAATATCGATGTCTTCGGGTTTGACACCCGGCATTTTGCCTTCCTGCCTGATTTTGTCTTGATCACGCCCTCCGCGACGGGGTTATAAAAATGCCGGTAATCTGCTCAAAAGCCGCGATAACGACGGAATTAACGGTTTGCGCCGTTCTTACGTCCAAATCACCTTCCGCCGTGTGCCAGTTTCGCAGGAATGCACCCGCCTCGGTCAATTCAAAGACAATTCTGCCGTCGTCCAGATGGCCGCCGATGCGGTTCGCGATGCCCCTGCGCGCATTTTTTGTAAGGCCGATCACGGTTGGCCGATTTCTTCCTTATCCGTGGCTACCTCCTCACACCGGTGTTTGTGGATCATCGATCTTCAGCAATTCCGATTCACCGGCAATACTGACATGCAGCGGCCGGCGTTGGTCGTGCGCCAGGTAATTGGTGATCGTCGGAAAGGCAAACTCGATCCCTTCGGCTTCGAAGGCCCGCATAATCTGCAAATTGACACGCTCCGAAAATGCCATGTAAGCCGCCCAGTCGGGCGGATGATACCAGTAAAGCATGATGATGTTCAAGGAGGCATCGTTGAATTCATTAAAAAAAACCCGGGGCGGAAAATCCGATAGCATGCCTTCGTGATGTTCTAGGATATCGCGGATGATTTCCAGAGCCTTCTCGACTTTATCCGGCGCTGTATCGTAGGTAATCGTGATGTTAGCCAGTCTTCGAATTGAAGGCCTGCGGCCGATATTCTCCACACTTTCGCTGGCCACTTTTTCATTGGGAATCGTCACCTGATGTCCGGTGAGGGTTCTTACCCGGGTGGAACGAAAACCGATTTCTTCCACAGTCCCATCAACACCGCCGACTTATCTGCCGGCGGCGGGAACATGAGAACTTCTTTGGCGGCACAGATCGCGACAGTAAACAGAAGCAGCCGAACCGGCCAGATGGCGGCCTCCAGAACCAGGCGCAGCCGGACATTTTCTTTGGAATCCCTCAGCACTATGGTCATCTTCGTCAAAAAGGTTCCAATTTGACGGATGGCCAAATAAACCAGAACGATCACAATCACGATCGCCGTGTAACGCCAGACAGAGTATTGCCACATCCGTTCCGGCAGCAGGGATTTTTGGCTGTACAGAAAAACTGCTGCAACAGCGATTAGCATCGTTAGTCTTAGCAGGCGATTTAATTTGGCCAAAGCCTCTTCCGGAAAGCGCTCCTGGAGTTCGCCCGGCAGCGCCCGGCGCAAATAATCAAGCTTGCTGATCAGCCAAAAGATCGCGCTGATCACCGCTAAGGCCAGCAACAGGACCTGCACGGCATTCAAAATCCGAGTGAACTGCTCCGCGAGCACCACGACTAATTCAGCCAGTTGCAGCAGCCAGGCCGTGGCCGCCAGGCGCAAAGCCGGCAACACTGCCGAGATATTCCACGCCGCGGAATCATGGCCCTTCTTTTCCAATGAGGCTTGAATGCGCCGCCTGGCATTTTGAAACAAGAGTTCGAGTAAAAAAAGTCCGACAACTATAATGGCCAAAGCGACGATTAGGCGCCATTGGCCGGAGTTAGCGGATGACGGTTCGATCGCGATGATAAATTGGTGTACAAAACTTTGCCATCCATTCATGTCGACCTCCTTCAAAGATCTAGTGTCGATATGGTTCATTCATCGGGGTTGTGCATTTTCAAAATTAGACCTCCCAGAGTCGTAAATAGTTGTTGAGAATAAATGAAAGATTCTTACCTGGATTTTCCCGGCATACTTCGTCGCGGCGAACCCGATATTTATACGCTTTGGAGGTGTTGTCAAAAATCAAGGCGAGCCCGGGTATTAAAAGCGGAACGAAACTCCGGCGGTCATTGTGAAACTGTTGCGATCGGTGTCATGCGCCGGTCCATTGTTGTAAATCTCGATAACAGTGAGTTTGAAATCAAACCAGCCGATGATCGGCATGGTCCAATCGGCGGTTGTGCGTATCAGATAGTTGTCCTGCCACTTGGCGACCGCCGGCAGATATTCGGCACTCCATCTCAACTTTGAACCATAGGGCAGCTCCGCCTCCAGGTCGCCGCCGAAAAGAACCGTGAAATAGTCTTCGGTATCCCCCCCCAAAGTAGCGTTGATATACATAGCCCGGACCGCTGCGGCCTGAAATGGTTAATTTTTCGCGTTGGATAATACGGTAGCCAACCCCCACAGCCGGATCGGTGCGCAGGCTCAATTCCTGGATCTCGTCGTATTCGGCCGAGACCTGCCCAAAAGCGAAGCTGCGATCCGTCAGGTCGCGATCCAGGCGGGTGCGTCCCAAAACACGGTTTTCGGTGGTAACCCTGCTTTCGCCGGACTCCTTGGTGGAACCAAAGAAATAATAGGCACCGAAGAAAAAATCCGTCGGTTTTTTCTTGCGCCGCATTTCAAGCGCCGTTGAAAAATTTGTTGTGTCCGTCGTGGCATCTGTAAAGGCAAAAGCCAGATCATAGTTCCCTGTCCAAAAACGATAGCGGACCCGCAGCCGTTCCAGCCGCGAATTATCATATTGATCGCGCGTGAGCGAACGATCGATTTTTTCGACGGGAATACGAATGGCCGCCACCGGGCTTTGTCCGACCATCAGTTCGCCGTTTTCCAGGCCCCAGATCCGGCCGATGGCCTCTTCGGCTTCCCCGAAAAGAACCAGAAACGCCTTGTCCGAGCGGTTCTTTTGGATATCGCTCCATCGGATCAGGATGGCGCCCTTGCCGTAAATCGTTTTAAACTCCACCCCTTCGGCGGTGACCCCCACCACCGAACCTTCCAATCCCTGACCTTTTGTGAAAACCTCGGCCGCCAATACGTCCGGTACCCGCCAAACAGCCACTGCCAAACAAGCGACCAGAATGATCCATTGCAACCCCGGTGGCCTATTTAGCCTCGGAGAACTGGCGCATTGACCCGAAAACTGCGAGTCATTTTTTTTCGCTGAAGTCTTGACGCGGATTTCGCTGCAAAAAATGAGATCATTGTTCGCCGAATATGACAAAAAGCTGAAAGCTGAATTTCATTCCTAAGTTTAAAATCGGGGGATCGATTTCGTTCGTGACGGCTGTAAATGGCTGAAAATAATCGCTGTAGCGACCAAAAGACAATGAGGCCGGCAATAAACAGTCCGCTGACACTGAATAGCGCCTTGAATGGACTGTGGTCTTTTTGAGTTTCACCCTTGGCAAGTAAATGAAAAAAAAGCGGCAGTTCATCAGGCTCGGTCTCGAAACCGGACTTCAGCGCATAGATGCGCCACTGGATCATATCACCCAGGAATCGGATTTTTATTTCCTTTCCTACCCGTTGATGATCGCTCTTAATTCCACCACCTCTTTTTTGCTGCGCAAAATCGGCATCGAAGGCGGGTCTGAACACGAGACCGTGCACAGTGAAGATGAAATAAAATCCCTGACGGTCATCAATCGTCAGCTCAAGCTGGATTTGGTCAGTATAGCGGCGGAAACCCTTTCCGGCCTGTTGATGGAAAAAGCCGACCGGGTTGCCGACGTCGGCGACCGGTTCGAACTGGAAGGCGCCGAAGTCGAAGTGCTGGAAATGAAAAGTTCGCGCGCTTCCCGGATCCGATTGACCCTGAAGCCGGGGGCCGACCCGGGCGTGTAAATTGTGGTTATCTAAAATTAAATCTGCGTCCTAAATTTCGTATTTCGAATTCCCTGCCGAGGAGTCACCCATGAAGCCGGAACACCGCCCACCATCGTAAAGAAAACCCTGATCTCCTCGATACTCAAGGGCAATCCCAAATCCAAGCTATTACTGCTGTTGGTCGCCATTGTAACGGTACTGATCCGGATTGTACCGCTGGAAATGCAGAAACGCATTGTCAACCAGGCCATCAGCCTGAAGGTTTTTGATCTGCTTTTGATATACTGCGGCATTTACCTGGCGGCGGTTGTGTGTGCCGGCGCTCTTAAATACGCCATCAGCTACCTGCAGACGATTATCGGTCAGCAGTAATTTTTTTTCGAACATCAGTCCCTTCGTGATATTCCTGCTGGGGGGATGGTTGAGTATCAACGGAGAACTGGAACTGGGATCGCTTGTCGCTTTTTTATCGGCCCAGGAAAAGCTGTTCGATCCCTGGCGTGAGCTGATCGATGTCTATCAATCGTATCAGGAAGCGTCGGTGAGCTACCGGCAGACAATGCAATTCTTCGATCATGAACCGGAGTTCAAACTGGAACCACATGGCCGCGAGCCCTATCACCTCGAGGGCCGGATTGATGTTCAGGATCTGTCCTTCAAAACCGACAGCGACGTTCAACTGCTCAATGGCATAAATTTATCCGTCAAAAGCGGTGAACAAGTGGCGCTGGTCGGATTTTCGGGCAGCGGCAAAAGCACCCTGGCGCAATGCATCGGGCAGCTCTACAAATACACGTCCGGTCATATATGGATGGGCGATAAAGAGGTTGCCGAACTGACAAAAAAAGACATCGCGCACAATATCGGTCTGGTCGCCCAAAGTCCTTTTATTTTCGACGGCACCATCGAAGATAATCTCCTTTACGGCTGCAAAGCCCGGATGAACGGGGATCCATCCGCCAGCGGGCGGATGCTGCCGGATCTCGATGAAAAATTGAAATTATCCAGCAGACCGGCCTGTTCCCCGATATTCTGCGCTTCGGTCTCAACAGTGTCCTTGACCGCACCAGCGACTCACAACTGATCAACCCGTTGATTCGGATCCGTAAAAAACTCACGCGCCGGATGGCTCCCGAATTGCTAGAAAACGTTGAATTCTTCGACAAGAATAAATATCTCTATTATTCGAGCCTGGCCCAAAACCTGACGTTCGGCTTTGCGAGCGACGAATCCTTCAACCGTGAAAGCCTGTCTAAAAATGAGTACATTCATTCTCCGATCCTGATCCTGGTTTTGGCCATCGGCGTCGGCGCGGTGGGCGCAATCATCGCCATCTTGTTTCAAAAGGCAGCCATCGTGATTGCCGGATTTGCCGCCGGCGGATTTATTGCGCTGATTCTTTTCGATCAGTTTGCCGGATTGCCTTCACAAATGGTCTGGCTGCCAAATGCCATCGGCGGAGTGACTGGCGCAATTGTCCTGTTTTTGGTTTTTGACTGGGCTTTGATTGTTCTATCGACCATGACCGGCGCCACCCTAATCGTGCAAGTGGTGGTATTCAACCCCTGGATTGAAATTGCCTAATTTAGTGCCTTGATTGTTGCGGGAATGGCTTTTCAAGCCAACACCCTGATCGATGAACGCCCAGCCCAATGACGCTGTTTACCCCTACGTTGGGGTTTATTTGGTCGCAGAAAACCTGGTCCTCTGGGCCAGGTCAGAGTCCCTCGGCTATGCCGTAAATCTGCTGCAAGCGGGGGCGGAATGATGGAATATTGGAATACTGGAATGCTGGGTTTAGTGCAACGGGATCTAATCGTATAAGGGTGGCACGGATCAGTTTGTAAAATCAGAGCGTCATCCGCTTTGTATTCCCATTATTCCATTATTCCACCATTCCATTATTCCATTTGCAGTCCAAGGTAAACTCCACCCCTCTGGGGTGAACTCAAAGCCGGGTCCTCTGGGCCCGGATCTTTACTCGGATATAGTGCCTTATACCCAGAACGAAACCGGCAACGGAAGCTCGCATTGCCGACATTAAAAATATAGATTTCGGAGGCGATGCTCTACGAATCGGAGATTCGATTCCATACATCCAAAGCTGCAATTTTATAGGCCTCGGCCAAGGTGGGGTAGTTGAAAACCGTCTCCATAAAGTACTGCAATGAGCCGCCCAGCACAATCACGGCCTGGCCGATGTGAATCAACTCGGTGGCCTCTTCGCCTAAGATATGAACCCCCAATAGTCGCTGATCCTCTGTGCTGATGATCATCTTGAGCATCCCTTCCTCCAACCCCATGATTTGTCCCCTCGCGGTTTCCCAAAGGTGCGCAGCCCCCGTATCATATGGAATTTTTTTGGCGGTGAGCTCCTGTTCGGTTGCACCCACCACGCTCATTTCCGGAACGCTGTAAATTCCAAAAGGGAAGTGCTCCGGTCGACTGGAACTTGGCTGATCAAAAGCATGGCATGCTGCCAGGCGGCCCTGCTCCATCGAAGTCGACGCCAGACTGGGAAAACCGATGACATCTCCGGCGGCGTAGATTTGGGGAACGACGGTTTGATATTTTTCGTTGACCGGGATGCGCTGCTTCTTGTCGGAAGCCAATCCCGTCTTTTCAAGTTGCAACTCGGCGGTGGTTCCCACACGCCCTGCAGCAAACATTACCAATTCTGCGCGCAATCGTTTACCGCTTTCCAGGGTGGTAATCACCCGTCCATTGGTATCTTTTTCAACCCCGATAACGTTTTCGCCAAGACGCAACCTAATGCCTCGTTGACGCATGCAATGAACGAATTCATCGACAATCTCGCGGTCCAAAAAATCCAACAGCGTATTGCGCCCATCGACCAGCGTCAATTCGATATCCAACACGCTGAAGATCGAGGCATACTCAACACCGATAACCCCGGCACCGACGATAATCATGGTTTTAGGAAGTGTTTTCAGGTTAACGATGCCGTCGCTGTCGATGATGGCAGCGTCGTCAAACGGAATTCCTTCCGGCCGTTGAGGTTTAGTGCCGGTGGCGATAAGAATCCTGTCCGCTTCCACTTCCGATATTTCTCCGGCCGCGGATTCAACCTGCAAACAATGATCATCTTTGAAGGAAGCAATGCCCTGGATCACTTCCACATTGTTGCGCGCCATCTGATCCTGCATGATCTCGATTTCGTGCTTCAATGTAATGTACAGGCGCTGCATGAGATCATTAAGAGTAACTTTTGACTTCAGGCGATAGGCGTTTCCATACAGACCGCGTTGATTCCAGCCGGTAAGGTACAGCACGGCCTCACGCAGCGTTTTGGAGGGCATGGTGCCGGTATGGACAGACACACCGCCGATAACGGCCCGCCGCTCAATAACGGCCGATCGCTTGCCGAATTTAGCGGCCTGGATGGCTGCTTTCTGCCCGGCTGGGCCACTGCCGATAACAAGAAAGTCATATCGCTTCATTTCAATTCTCCCTTTATCTTGAAACGTCAGCTTACCGATTATAGCTGACAACGAATCTGTAAGCTTACACCCAAAAATAGATTCACTGCGCCACGACTCCTTTCGCACCTCCCGATATGCGCGTCGCTAAATTGGCGAAAATTTGAGGCAACGCCGAACCCCGGGGCGAGGCCAGGTTTCTAGGCCGCCATTGGGGGGTAAATTTTTCCTTGTATTGTCGCCGCCCGTGGCAACGGTAAAAATGTTCCCCGTACCGGAAAGCCAATGCAGTTAGTCGATTCCACAGCGGTGTCGAAGCTCGGTTCTCAAGTCCTGAAAACGGCGCCATACGGATCTCATAACGATCCGTTTGGTGTCATTGCCGGATAGCCCATTTGGTCAAGCGCTGTGACTTCGATTTGTCTATTGTTTAGATATCTTCCCATACTCTGTCCTGAGGTTTTTGGCCTCCAACATCTTTTTTGTCTCAGCTTTGAGGGCTTTTTGGTATTCCTTTTGTTTTTTTCCCACCCTTGCTTTGAAATCCGATGGATTATATTTTTGTGCTGAAGCCACATTCTGCTCGATCAGCTGTGCGACCCGGGCAAGGTCACTTTCGGCTTCAGCTAGCTCAACAGCCATTTTGGCTTTCTTCACGGACGCGGTTTGGACATCGACTTCCTTTTTTTTCCATTTAATCAGCATTTGGGCCGTCTCATAATTCTCTTTCGCTTGGCGTAAAGCTTTATCAGCAGCCTCAATTTTTCCCTGATCCTTAGTTGCCTTAGCCGCCTTGAGATCGGCCTCGGCTGACTGTAAGTGTAAATTTTTGGCATCTAATGTCAGTTTGGATGCTTTCAGATCAACGCCGGCTTTGTTCTCCATAACCTTGGCACCGGCATGCCTGACCTTGGAAAAAAAAACGTTGAACTCGGTGTCTTTGAGGGTTTCCAGCGCATCCGGCGAGAGTTGAGACAGATCGGCGAGATCCACATCATCTCCGAATAAACCGGCGCTGGCGCCGCTGCAAACAAGTGCCAAAATAGCCAAACCCATGAATAATTTTCGCATAACCAACCTCCTTTCTTTTCCTCGTTTATAATGGGTCACCCCCCTCAGGAAGAGACCAGATTGACTGATACCGCGGCTTATTCAACTTTGTAGGTCACCGTAATCATCCAGGCGGCATAATCGGCATAGAATTTTTTGAGCACCTGGACTACCCTCTCCTTGAATGTCTCTTCGATAATCTTTATTTGTCCAGGCCAGAGCTTGAACTTGATGCGCAGGTAACGCCAGGGCCCGTCCTTGACGGCCTTGATGCCGAAGAATTCCGGTGCGGCCAGAATGATCGATCTGTGTTGGTCGTACATTCCATCGCCAATTGCCTGGATCGCCTGCTGCATTTCTTTGTCATCGATCTCCGGCGGCAATTGAATGTCAACATAGGCGCGGATGCAGCCACCGCGAAACTGGCTGATGGTTGCAATATTGCGATTGGGGATTATGATCCGCTGGCCGTGCAGGTTAAGCAGCACGGTGAATCTGAGTCCGATACTGTCGACCTTGCCGATTTCATCGCCCAGTTTAACCATTTCCCCGATAGTCAGGGCATCTGAAAAAATCAGCGTGAGGCCGATCACCACATCCTGTACAAATCCTTGCAGACCAAAACCGACCGCCAATCCGATGACCGTTGCGCTAGCAAAATAAGTCGTCAGTGAAATTTTAAATTCGCGCAGAATCATACCGATGGCCACGAAATAAATGATAAACGTCACAGCACTGACGAAGATTGTAATGATGGTTGCCAGCTTGGGATATCTCCGAGTCAGGATTTCTTCTGAAGTTGCTTTACTGTCGACCTTCATTGTCAACAGATATTGGCTGAACCGACGGATGGCCTTGACGGTAAAATGTGCGGCCACAGCCAAAACGATAACAAGAAGAATTCTCAAAATCGGGTTCATATCGGTAAAAATATCCACCAGCTTCATTTTTTTATTTCCAATTCTTTTTCACGCTATATATTACATTTTTTATTTTTGTATAAATATCAAGGGACGTATATGAAGCTCCGCCCTCTCAGTTCCGCCCTCTATGGTGTTTAAACTATTTTTGCCGGAACCGATTAGTTCCGCAACCCATGACATAAAAAAGCAAGCTTTGCGCACACGGGTGGCAATTTACTACTCAACTATAGCGATGACGCGGTTTGACCTCTGTCAACTTTTCGTTGTTTTCACTGGTGCCAATCAGCAAGTGTAATTCATTACTGCTTTATTTCATGATACATGATAGATGATGGAGCAACGTTTGTGCCAAATAAGGGTTAACCTGTATGCAAATTCACTAGCGGACGCTATGCACCTGCGATTCGTCGAAAACAACTGGTAAAAACCGATCTGAAGAGAAAAAAAGAAGACTGGATTGGATGAATAAGTTTTGGACGCCATAGAATATAGAACTCCAAGTTCTGATTTTAAAAAAAACAGAACTAGTTTATCTGATTTTCTAATATTGATCATCTGTTATATTGATGAGCATTGACAGCCCGAAAATAAAAGCAAGCGAGTCGTAAAAAAAAATCGCCTCCGGTTCAATCTCAATTTGGCACACACTTTGCTCATATAACTTAACTACCAGGAGATTGTAAAATATGCCGACCGTCCGGCAGAAGGCCTGGTCCACCCTACTGAAGGCCTTGATGAGTGACATCGCATAGCTGTCGATAGAGGCCAGCAAGTCAGGAGCCTGAATATCCAAATTTTATTGATCCTCCCTAGCTGGCGCAGATCGAGACCTTGCTTATGGTTTCGGAGATATCTGAATTGTAACTCGGTTATCGGTTATGATAATCGTATGAAATATTAATGAACTTAGTTTCGGAGACCAATAGAGGTGTTAGAAATGAG
>Ga0209150_1000245_pt1 | contig 19908 bp, 18 predicted proteins | sample WorMetTyACAVOLI3_FD_187424 | JGI IMG/M metagenome (GOLD analysis project Ga0209150, IMG submission 187424) | Marine gutless worms symbiont microbial communities from Max Planck institute for Marine Microbiology, Germany - Olavius algarvensis... ... | reverse complement strand
AGTTTTAGGGAACTAGGCCTATAAAAGGAGTGATTTTAGTAGTACTTATATCAAAAAAAGTCAAGTAGTATTTTATCTTATCATGCTGATATAATGAGAATTTTTACGTTTATGCGTCCACTCTATAGATAAAAAAACAAATATAGTCAAAAAATTGATTTGCGATTGATGCCTATGGCGTTTTTGTTTTAAATTTTGAGCATTGGGATTTTGACATTGTTTCGGATTTCGGATTTCGATATTCGAATTTTTCTCCATGGACGTAGCAAGTTGGGTAAGGATAAATTGCCAAAATCAATCACATAATTTTCGGGACAGCATACTAGTGCAGAGGCATCATCGCAGTTTTATCCACCGTTGTCGACAGCACGATGGCGGTTTGTGTCTGGCCAAAAGAGCTCAGACGTTTCACCACCGCTTCCAATGCGGGTAGATCTTCTACACGAACCTGAATAATAAAGGAAGCATCCCCGCTGATATGATAGCAGGATATAATCTGTTGCAAATCGGCAGCCAGGGTCTTGACGGCTCGGTAGTGGTCAGGATCAGTGGTCAAGTTGATAAACGCGGAGACGGACCGGCCGACCGCCTCGGGCGCAATGCTGGCATGGTAGCCTTGGATGATCCCGGCTTCCTCCAGCTTTCGCATCCTTTCAGCCACGGCCGGGGCTGAAAGGCCGACTTGCCGGCCGATGCGACTGAGCGATATCCTGGCATTTTCCTGCAAGACGGAAAGAATTTTTAACCCGATCTGATCTAACAGTTTTTCGTTTTGAAAGCGCATGCCTGAAAATCCTTTGATTTTTAATTAAGCCTGTCTGAAAACCATGGTTTGCCCATGGCATCTGGCGGATGAATGATATAGGGTAGATACCTTGGTTTCAACATTTTTCGTCAGAGGGCTGATTTAGTGCCTATTTATTGAAATCCCATCATGGTTGCGAAGGATTTATCAAATGAAAAATTGTCGTCACCAAGACACAAAGTTTATTTCGAGACGTATAATTATCAGGCATCCCTGATCCTGCTGGAGGGCCAATGGTCGCTGTAATGCTCAATGGGTTTTTAACCGGGTTAATACTTCAAATTGCCATTGGCCCGGTATTCTTTTTTATACTCAATGTATCGTTGCAAAAGACCGTCATAGATGGGTTGTTTGCCATACTGGCCGTAACAATCGTTGATTATATTTTCATCGCTTTGGCCGTGCTGGGTGTCGGAACGCTTCTGGAAAGACCTAAAATAAAACTCGTATCAGGGATAATAGGTTCCCTCGTGCTGATTATTTTTGGCATCGTAATGATTTTGTCGATTAGCCAAATAAGCAATGTTAATATTTCTAGTAGTATTATTGAATCAAACTATACCGCCAGCTTCATATCCGCATTTCTTTTAACAATTTCCAGTCCGCTCACCATTGTTTTTTGGACAAGCCTGTTCGCCACCAAGGCCATCGAAAAGGGCTATGCCCAAAAGCAGCTAATCTGCTTCGGGCTGGCCGCCGGGTTGGCAACACTTGTGTTTCTTGGATCTTCTGTAACCTTGCTATCGATCATCAGAACGGCGATACCGTTGGCTTTGCTAAAAATGTTAAATGCTGCAGTGGGTTTGCTGCTGGTTCTTTATGGGGTGATTCGACTATGGAAAATGGGAATCAATACCAAGGCCATGCGGAGGATATGACGGATGAACTTAATTCGCTTCGCTCACAATTGGAATAATGGAACAATGGAATGATGGAATATTGGGTAAATTCGTGTTCCATCTGGTTGAATCATAATACGGTTCATGGGATATACAAACCATGGATCGAAAAAACATCAAGTGAGTATATCAACATTCATAGTGAAATTGCAAAAATTGATCCTAAAAGTCTTGATCCAAATACTGACGTTATAGGTTTTTGACCATTATTCCATGATTCCAACATTCCATCATTCCCTACAGGCGGCGTAAAACCGGTATCGTTACAAGCTGCATGATTTCAAAATTTTATAGAGATTCCGAGACGATTGTTATGATTTGCTTTGATATTTTGACAGGAAGTCGAAAGCCTGCCGGGCCGCCTTCACCGCGTTGCGGCTGTTGAGACTCAGCTCAACGTTTATCAGACCCTCATATTGAATCTCGTTTAGTGCATCGAATACTTCTGAAAAATTGATGTCCCCGTCGCCGAATTGGAGGTGCTGGTGACGACCGGGTTGCATGTCTTCCAGGTGAATGTTTCTGATGCTGCGGCGAAACTTGCGAATACAGTCGGCCAGGTTGTCTTCTTCGGTTAAAAAGGCATGGCCCACATCCAATGTGAGGCCGAACAAGGGGTTTTGGACCTGCTCCGCGAGCTGTTGGTATTGGGCCAGGTTTTCGATAAACATGCCGGGTTCCGGCTCGAATGCCAGGGGAATGCCGCATTGGCCGGCATGTTCGGCCAGCTCCCGGCAGCCGGCGCCCAGCCATTGCCAGGCATCGGCCCGGCTCACGCCATCGCGCTTGATACCCGACCAGAACGAAAGCGCCAGTCCGTCGAGCCGGGCGCTAATGTCCAGGGCGCGCTTTAAAAAATCGATTCGAATTTGCCGGCCGGCCGCATCCGCAGATATCAGGGTCGGTTCGTGCTTTTGCCAGGGGTCGAGCAGAAACCGGGCGCCGGTCTCGATCACACAGGCCAGCGAATTTTCCTTCAGCAAGGCATGGGTCCTTTCCAGCTGCCGCTCCAGGTCGGATGCAGCGGGGTTCAGTACATAATTGTCCAGGGTGATGGCCACCCCGCGGTATCCCAGACCCGCAATAATTTCCAGGGCCGCCTCCAGGGAGTGACAGTTGAAGCCATTGGTATTGTATCCCAGACGTAACATAGCGTTGTCATTCGTCATTTCATGAAGAGCTTCCGACTTGAGTTACCTAATATTAAACTTCACGTAGCCGTATCACAGGAAAAAATGAACTTCGAACATCGAACATTGAACATCCAACATCGAATAATGAATTCTGTCATTTAAAAACCGAGCAAGGCGGACTAATTGATCATTCGAATTTATTTGGATCAGCATTTAGCGCTATATTTGGTTAAGTTAAGAATGACAAAGCGTAGCGTCATCCTTATTCGATGTTCAATGTTGAGCGTTCGATGTTCATAAATTTCTTCTTCGATTAGACCGATCGTTTTTTGCCGGCGGCTGGGCTGACGTCTGACTTCTGTCATCTGTCATCTGTCCTCCGACCTCTGCCCTCAGCGATATTTTCAATCAATCCGCATTCCGCAATCCGCAATCGTAAGCCTCTGTCATCTGTTCTCTGTCCTCTGTCATCTGTCATCTGTCATCTGTCCTCCGACCTGTGCCCTCAGCGACATATTCAATCAATCCGCAATCCGCATTCCGCAATCCGCAATCGTAAGCCTCTGTCATCTGTTCTCTGTCCTCTGTCTCTTGCCCTCTGCCTTCTGTCCTCTGACTTCTGTCATCTGTCATCTGTCCTCCGATAACTTAACGACACTGTCACCTTTGCGACCGCCGATATCTTCAGCAATCACTTGACATTTGACCTTAAGCAAAAAATAAATTTTATACGGGGTATCACTCAAGGCTTCATAGTTGCCCTGACCCTTGGAAATAATGACGTCGGCAGTTTCGAAACAGCGAATGGTTTCCGGCGTTGCCCGGGCCAGTTCGCAGCCCGGTCCGTCTCCGCCCGAACTGATGACCCGGGCAACTTGCGGGATCCCGACGGTTTGGGCGTCTGCCAGGGTGACATCGTTGAGAATTGTGCGGCCGCGCACGATAAATACAATCTGCGGATTCGAAAACTTTTTGATTTCGTCAACCGACAATTGCTTCGAACGTCAGCTCATATTTATCACTGCGATACAGGGATTCTTCGCATTCGATCGGTTCGTTGTCCCTTACATAAGTTACGCCCTTGATCATAAATACCGGGGCGTTATCATTTAAAGTTAACTGGGACGCGGCCTGGCCGGTTACTTTGGCGATCTTCATCCCCTGTGAATGGCGGTTGGGTTTTAGTCCGAATTTTTCTTCGAAGACCCGCCACAGGGATGAGGAGAGCTCCTCCTTATCGATGCCGGGGCAAAGATCCGTCCGGATGTACCTCGTTTCCAGCATCATGGGGACACCATCCGCCAGGCGCAACCTTTCCAGCCGGACCACTTTATCCCCTTTTTTAAGCCCGAGGCGTTCGCGTGCAAAGGCATTGGGTGCGACGATTTTTTTGGATAACACTTTGGTGGCGGGTGCCAGACCCATTTCCGTCATATTCTTGGTGAATCCAAGCACCTTGCGCAGATCACGCTTCACCCGCCTGCGCCTGACAAAGGTTCCCTTGCCGGCTTTACGCTCCAGAAAATTTTCCTGCACCAGGTCGTTCAATGCCCGGCGGATCGTCGTCGAAGAGAGTTCATAACTGTCACTGAATTCCCGCTCGGACGGGATCAAATCCCCCTCGCTATATTCACCTTTGAGAATGTTTTGCTTGATTTGTTCTTTCAGCTGGAAATAGAGGGGGACTTTCGATTTAAAATCTATTTTTATACCGGTTGTCATAAATAGTACACTATTGCAATATTACTTTAATAGTCAAGCCTAAGTTGACTTTGAATAGGTTTTTCCTTGACCAATAAAACAATATTGTAATATTGTACTATTTATCCCAAAGCAGGAGGATAATATGGCGAAAAAACCACCCACCAAGAAAGGCACCCCCAAAAAGGCCGCCTCATCTCCGGTGTCTGAAGAAACCATGTTGCGAATGTACCGCAGCATCTATGCCACCCGGCAATTTGAACTCCAGTGTGCGGAATTGTACCGGGCGGGTCTCATTCGTGGTTATCTGCACCCCTATCTGGGCGAGGAGGCCGTGGCCGCCGGCGCCTGTGAGGCGGTCGGAAAAGACGGCTACATCGTCAGCACCCACCGCGGTCACGGGCACTGCATCAGCAAGGGGGCCGATCTGAAATTGATGATGGCCGAGATTATGGGCAAACAAACCGGATACTGCGGCGGCCGTGGCGGCTCCATGCACATTTCCAGCAAAAAGGACCACAACCTGGGCGCCAACGGCATCGTCGGTGGCGGTATCCCCATTGCCGCCGGCGCCGGCATGGGGATTAAAATAAAAGGCACCGATCAGGTGGTGGTCAGTTTTTTCAGCGACGGGGCTTCCAACAACGGGGTTTTTGCCGAAACACTCAACCTGGCGGCCGTCTTCAATCTGCCGGTGATTTTCATGCTGGAAAACAACCACTATGCGGTTTCGACCCGGATCGACTGCTCGGCCGGCGACTGCAACCTGGCCGGCAGGGGAGCCGCTTACGGCATCCCCGGCATATGCGTCGACGGCAACGACGCGGTGGCGGTGTATCTCGAGACCAGGAAAGCCGCCGAACGCGCCGGCAAGGGCGAAGGACCGACCTTGATCGAAGCCGAGACCTACCGTCACGGCGGACACCATGTCAACGACCCCGGACTATATATGCCGCGGGACGAGTTGGCGGCGTGGAAAGCCAGGGATCCCATCATCGTGCTTCGCAATCAGATCAGCAATGACAAAAAAATCGAGGCCATTGAAAAGAAGGTAGACCAGGAAATGGAAGAGGCCATCGAATTCGGCAAGAGCAGTCCCAATCCGTCTGTGGAGGAGTTTGTGGCGTCGCTTACGGATAGGTGAGACCCTACTGGTGTAATTCATTGCTGTTTGCGAAAAGCCGCCATTCATATATCTCATCGGAATTTTCTTAACTTAGGTTTCAGGTGTCAGGTTTCGGGTGTCAGGCTTGGAGACGCAAACGCTGAAATCTGTTATTAAGCTACATGAATTTCTTAGCTATTTTCGGGATCTTGTGCGGACCACCGTGTCCGCCAAACCCGGTCGGCACGGTGGCCGACCCTACGTTGGCAAATGAAGAATATTTCTGTCCTTGATCAGGCTGAACACTCGCGGCCAGAGGCGGCGCTGACACCTGACACCTGACACCAGAAACCCCGTAACTTGCGCTATATCATAAAGATGATTGACTCAAGACCGAAGCGGTTTCAAAAAATAGGAGAAACACCATGCCAGAGATAATATATCGTGAAGCCCTGAACCAGGCCTTGGCTGAAGAGATGCGCCGAGACCCGCTCGTATTTACCATGGGGGAGGGGATTGCCGAACGCGGTGGCTCCTACAAAGTGACCGAGGGGCTGTATAAGGAGTTCGGCCCGGAAAGGGTGATGGACACGCCGATTTCGGAAGCCTCGTTTACCGGATGCGGCGTGGGGGCCGCCCTGGTAGGCATGCGGCCGGTTGTGGAAATCCTGTTTATCGATTTTACGGGATTGATCATGGATCAGATTATCAACCAGGCGGCCAAATATGAATTCATGTCCGGCGGCCAGGGCAAAGTTCCCATGGTCCTAAGAACCCAGGGGGGCGCGGGCAACGGGCTGGCCGGGCAGCATTCCCAGAGCCTGGAAGCTCTTTTTTATCATATCCCCGGCTTAAAGGTCGTTATGCCGGCAACGCCCTATGATGCCAAGGGCTTGTTGAAGGCCTCGATCCGCGACGATGACCCGACCATATTTATCGAACACAAATTGCTTTACATGACCAAAGGGGAGGTCCCCGATGATGACTATATCGTTCCCCTGGGACAGGCGGACATCAAACACACCGGCGATGATGTTACCCTGATATCCTACTCCTATATGACCTTGAAATGCCTGGAAGCCGCCGAAGCGCTGGCCGCAGAAGGCATCAACGTCGAGGTGGTCGATCTCCGGACCCTGACGCCGCTGGATAAGGAAACCATCCTGGAATCGGTAGAGAAAACCGGGCGGGCCATCGTGGTGCACGAGGCGGTCAAACGCGGTGGGATCGGCGGGGACATTGCCGCCATGATCATGGAGGAGGCCTATGACGACATGGACGGCCCGGTGATGCGCATCTGCGGCAAGAACACCACCATCCCCTACAACCTGGAACTGGAAAAGGCCTGCGTGCCTTCGGTGGAGGAAATTGTCGAGGGCGTGCTGGAGATGGTGTGAGAAAAGATATTGAAAATTTTCGATTGAAGATTGAAGATTTAAGGTATTCTATCCATTATAAAAAAGGACTGAGCGAAGCGAAATCCACAATATTCAATTTACAATCTTCAATCTTCAATTCTGCCGCTACGGACTGTGGATTTATGAATTGGAGAATCAAAGAGTCCAAATAGAAAAAATTATCTGACTGCGGCAAGGAGTAAACATGGCTGAAAAAATTATCATGCCCCAGGGCGGCCAGGACATTATGGAAGGCCGGGTGCTGCGCTGGCACAAAGCCGAAGGTGATCCTGTTCAGAAAGATGAAGTGATCTGCGAGGTCGAAACTGAAAAGGCGGTTTTTGAAGTAAAATCACCCATCGACGGTGTTCTGCTGAAAATCGTCGTGCCCGAGGGCAAGGTGGCCCAGGTGTTTTCAGCTATCGGCTATGTGGGTGCGGCCGGCGAAAGCGTTGCGGTGGAAGCTGACGATGACGAGGCGCCTGTCGAGAAGAAAGAGGCCAAACCGGAGAAAAAGGAATCCGGTGTCGACCTGGCGGCCCTCAAAAAGAAGGTGGCGGCCAAGGGCCATGCCCGCAAGGGACGGACTAAAGCATCCGGGCGGGCCAAGAAGCTGGCTGATCAACATGGAATCGATATGTCTCTGGTGGAAGGCACCGGTCCCAAGGGCCGGATTGTCGAAAAAGATGTCCAGGCTTATATCGATCAGGGACCGGCAATACCGGAGGCTGCTCCCGCGGCGCCGGCCGCCGCAGCCGCTCCGGCCGCGCCGCCGGCCGGCTCGCCCGCGCTGCGCGGCCAGACGGTGCCGATGACCCGGATGCGACAGGTCATCGCCCGGCGGCTGCAGCAAAGCAAACAGACCATTCCGCATTTTTATGTCACTCTGACCGTGGATATGACCGAAGCCATTCAGCAACGGACCGCCCTGAACACCAAACTCGACAAGGACAGCCGGGTGTCCATGAATGACATGGTGGTGAAGGCCGCGGCGATCGCCCTGGGTGAGTTTCCCCAGGTCAACTGCAAAATCGACGAAGACAATCTGATCTACCTGGAAGACATCAACATCGGTGTGGCCGTTGGACTGGATGACGGCCTGGTGGTGCCGGTGTTGGCAGAAGTGGACAATCTGTCTCTGAAAGGGATTGCCAAAAAAACCAAGGAACTGGTCAACCTGGCCAAGGCCGGCAAGCAGGCCAGCCTGACATCGGGCACCTTCACGATTTCGAACATGGGCATGCTTGACGTCGACAATTTCGTGGCCATCATCAACCCGCCTGAATCGGCCATTCTGGCGGTGGGTTCGGTGCGCAAGAAGTTGGTGGTCGCCGACGACAATTCGTTCCAGGTGCGCGATACCATGTGCATGACCCTGTCCGCCGACCACCGGGCCGTGGACGGGGTGCTGGGCTCGAAGTTCATCAACCGCATCAAGTACGGCCTGGAAAATCCGCAAACGCTTATTGGATAGCAATAATCTGGTAGACGCTCATAAGGTTTGCTGCTCAAGCGAAAGTCTTGGTTGATCGCAAGACAATAAATCTTAAATCTCAAGCACCAAATTACAAATAAATCTCAAATCTCAAAAGCCAATGACCAAAACATTCGCCGAAATTGCAGCGGGATATGAAGAATAATCTGCTGAGCTGGGAATGACGGTTTTGGGCTTAATGGTTGACGGATCCATTGTTTGGATTTTTGAATTTGGGTTATTGGGATTTGTTTGAGATTTGGTATTTGGTGCTTTGAATTTTCATCATTTTTGTTAGTCGGTTTAATTTCTCAATTGGCGGAATCTACGGGTGCAGCCCCGAATTTTATAGCGGAGGATGATATATGTATGATGTAATCGTTATCGGAGGCGGCGCGGGCGGATACGCTGCGGCAATACGGGCGGCTCAGTTGGGGGCCAAAGCTGCGGTTGTCGAAAGGGATCAACTGGGCGGCGTATGCGTCAACCGGGGCTGTATTCCAGTCAAATCGTGGTTGAAAGCGGCTGAAACCCTGCGGCGCTTGCGGGAGGCGGAGGCGTTCGGCATTCAGGCCGACGTCAAAAAGGTGGACTTTAAAACCATTATTGAAAATAAGAACAGCTGCAGCGAGAAAATCCGAGCGGGTATGGAAGGCCTGCTGCAAAACAACGGCGTTGAAGTCATAAAGGGCCAGGCGGCCTTCAAAAAGCCGGCTGAGATCGATGTCGAAGGCACCACTTATGGCGCCAAAACCTTCATCATCGCCAGTGGCGCGCATACCGAGGCCCCCGATATCAAGGGGCTTGCCAAAGCGCTGATGACCACCGATGATATTCTCGATATGAAAAAGGTACCGGCTTCGGTGCTGATCTACGGGGCTGGAACCATCGAAGTGGAGATGGCCACCCTGCTGAACATCTTCGGCTGCAAAGTTTACCTTGCCACGGCAGACCGCCACGTGCTGCCCGCCGAGGATCAGGATTCCGGCCAAAGACTGGGGCAGGCTCTCAAGGGCGACGGCATCGAAGTCAGTACGCGCGCGACGCTGACTTCGGTCAAAGGCTCCAAAAAGAAGTTTGTCTGCGAATTGGACGCCGGCAAGAAAAGCCGCACCGTGGAGGTCGAAAAGGTGCTGGCGGGTGTCCGGCGACCGAATACGGCCGACCTGGCCCTGGAGCAGGCCGGGGTCCGGCTCAACGAAGACGGCACCGTGCGCGTGGATGACCATCTGCGCACCACGAACCGTAATATTTATGCCATCGGCGACGTTACCGGCGGAACCATGCAGAGCCATGCGGCTTCGGCCATGGCCGTCAAGGCGGCCGAAAACGCCCTGGGTGAGAAATCCAAGTTTCCTTTTGAACTGATTCCCAGGGGCACCTGGACCCACCCGGAAGTGGCTTCCGTGGGGCTGACCGAGGAGCAGGTCGAAAACAAGGACCTGGATATCGATGTCGGCTATTTTCCGTACTCGATCAACGGCTATTCGATCGCGCGCAACGAAACATTCGGTGCCGTGAAAATTGTGGCTGACAGCGAGTACCGGATCATCTACGGCGTGCACATCGTCGGTCCCCACGCCACCGAACTGATCGGCGAAGCCGTGCTGGCCATGCAGTTGGAGTATACCACCGAAGAACTGGCAGCCGGTATGCGAATTCATCCGACATTCTCGGAAGCCGTCGTCGACGCCGCCCGGGATGTTGAAAAGTGGGCGCTTTATTTGCCGAAGAAGTAAAGAGAAGTATGGAGTTGTGGAGTAGTGGAATGTTGGAGTGTTGGAGTCGTGGAGTAATGGAGTGCTGGAGTAGTGGATTGATGGAGTGGTGGAGTATTGGAGAAATGGAGTGGTGGAGTGATGGATTGATGGAGTAATGGAGTGCTGCTTGTTAGTGGTTTTAGGTGTCGGGTGACCAAATGTCGAATGTCGATTGATCCGCCTGCGGATCGAATTAAGGAATTCTTTCAATTTTATTTTTAAAAGAACAGAGCGAGGCGATTCCACTTGGAACTCCCCCTTTTTTAAAGGGGGCTGGGGGGATTTTAAATTCTGCGATTCGACTTTAACGTAGTTACACACGAGCACGGCCTCCGGCTAAAGGGCAGCCGGTCTGATCAAAGAAAAGAAACTCAATCCGTAAATCGCACGTTCATAGATGGTGGGAGCGGTTTTCAACCGCGATTACCCATGTGGGTAATCGTGGCCGGAGGCCACTTCCACAAAACGTTAACTCATATCTGAATGGCTTTGAATATGCTGTAGTTTCAAAAGAGGTTTCAGGTGTTAGACCAACCACTGGCCAATGAGCGGCCTTTCCGATCGTAAATGTAACTTTTTGGGTTTCATAAGATTTATACGAGTAGATATCAAATCCTGACACCTGACACCCGAAACCTTAATCATGTCTCTTTGGAAAAATCTCATATTTACCGCAATTGCAGTGGCAGCCTTGCTGTACTTGGCTGGCGGCGCTGAAGCCGGTTGGCTGATCGACCATGAACGCTTTCACGTCTCGGTGCATGGTCAGCTCTCCTGCCAGAACTGTCACGGCCATATCGTAGAAAAAAGCCGCCACCCGGATCCGGTTGATGTCAATCGCAGTCTGACGGATTTTTTTGAGCCCGAGCAATGCGCGGGCTGTCATGAAACGGTTTTCGAGGAAATCGCCGAAGGCAGTCATGCAGGTCAGGAAGTGACTATCCACGAGGGTTTTGACGTCTGTATCGAGTGCCACCACCCGCATTACCAGGCAGCGACTTCCGTTGAAACGACAGCGGTGAACCTTAACCGGCCGGCCGCTGAAAAATGCAGCCAGTGTCACGATATACAGGACGAACTGCCGGATTTTTCGGACGAGGATCAGCCTTGCCTGCAGTGCCACCTGGGCGCCGCCGGCGATGAAACCCGGGCCGAGGAGCAGACTATAGAGCTCTGCCTGCACTGCCACGGCTCTGAAAATCGGCAGGCGGATTCGTTTGCCTTGATTGAGGAGAAACACTATGCCGCAACCCCGCATGCGGATGTGGAGTGCCTGGTCTGCCATCCCCAGGCTGCAGCATTCGAACATGGCAACCAGGAGCCGGGCGAATGCAGTCAATGCCATCAGCCACACGACGAAAAGATGACCCATGACCTGCATACGGCCGTGACATGCGGGGCCTGCCACCTCAACAAGGTAACACCGCAGAGAGATGGCGCCAGCCGACGCATCGGGTGGCGCAGGCCGGCGAAACCCGATCGCATCAGCCCGGTTCACCAGATGCAAGTTCCGCAAAAGGATGAATCCTGCCGCGTGTGCCACGCGGGGGGCAATGCCATCGGCGCGTCAGCCATGCTGCTGCCGGCCAAAAGCGTTATCTGCATGCCGTGCCATGCCGCGACCCTATCCGTGGGCGATTCGGTCACGGTGCTGTCGCTCGTGCTATTTCTGGCCGGCATGGTGGCCACCGGCTCGGTCTGGTTCGCCGGTGGTGAACAGAGGCTCGGCAGCTTGGCCAAGCTGATGCGTTCGGTCGGGTGTGCTCTGGGTGCGGTCATTTCAAACCGTCTTCCGGCAATAGTCGGCAGCTTCCTGCTGGATGGATTGCTGCAGCGCCGGCTCTATCGGATTTCAAAGGAACGCTGGCTTTTGCATGCATTGATATTTTTTCCCTTCTTGTTCCGGTTTATCTGGGGTCTATTGGCGCTGATCGCGTCGCTGTATTGGCCCCAGTGGTCCGGAGCCTGGGAGATGCTGGACAAAAACCATCCGTTGACCGCGTTCGTATTTGACTTCAGTGGATTGCTGACCATAGTAGGAATTATCGGCATGATCCTGCGCCGGGTGCAACGGCGGTCGGAGGTCGCAACTTCAGGATTGCCGCGTGCCGATTGGCCGGCCTACGCACTATTGGGTGGTATCATGATTGTGGGTTATCTGTTGGAAGCGATGCGGATGTCCATGACAGGCAGCCCGGGCGGAGCGTCCTATGCTTTTGTGGGCGATGCCATCGGCCGCCTGCTGACCGGGTATGATCTGACCGGCATCTACGGCTATGTGTGGTACTTGCATGCGATTTTTACCGGCCTGTTTATCGTCTACCTGCCGTTCAGCCGGATGCTGCACATGATCATGGCACCGGTGGTAATGGCGATGAATGCGGCAGATAGATAGCCGGGAGGCTGGGACGCTGGAAGGCTATGAGGCAGGGAGGCCGGGAAGCTGGGAGGCAAGGAAGCTTGGAAGCTATGAGGCTGGAAGACATAAGGCAAAATGATGACATTGCTATTGGCCTTCCAGCCTCAAAGCCTCCCGGCCTCCGAGCAAGTATCTGTCTTTAACCGCTGGGAAGTCTGAAACCAGTGAGGCTATTGCTCTAAGAGGTAATTTTTCAAATCTTTTAGCTTTCCAGCCTCCCAGCTTCCTGGCTTCCCAGCATCTTTTGTGGAGGTAAATATATGGAAATCCAGGGCTACAACATGCCGGACGAGCTGTATTACGAGGAAAATCACTACTGGATCCGGGTCGAGGGTGACAGCCTGGTGATGGGCATGGATGACTTCGCCCAGCAGATGGCGGGCGAAATCGTCTTTGTTCAACTGCCTTTTGAGGGCAAGAAACTTAAAAAGGGCAAGAAATTCGCCCAGGTCGAATCGGGCAAGTGGCTGGGGAAAATCTTCGCACCGGTCAACGGCGAGTTGATCGAAAGCAACGAGGAATTGGAAGACAGCGCCACCCTGATCAATCAGGATTGCTACGGAGAAGGATGGTTGTATAAAATCCAGCCGGCCGACATGGCCGAAGTCGAAGATTTGATCCATGGGCCGGAGGCGGTTGAAAAGTGGGTATTGGCGGATATCGAAAAATATAAAAAATAAAATCGCTTCCTGCTTTTATTTCGTGCGGCTCCGCCGCAGTTTATTGTGCCGGTATTTTTTTGATAAAGTCCGGTGGATGCGCGAATCGATTGACAAGGTTGGAATTCATTTTACAAATTATATATTGATTTATTTCCCCGAACCCCGGAACCTTGAACCTCAGAACCCTGAACCTTTTTAGCCATGTCCCAAAGCGATTACAGCATAAAGGAAATTCTACAACTGGAGGCCTGCTCGAATTGCTGTTTGTGCGCCGATGTGTGCCCGGCGGTTGCGGCGACGGATGACGGGCAGTTGTCCGGGGTGTATCGCCTGGCCGAACTGCGCAAGATCATGCGTTCGCGATCGGGATTGTTGCGCCGGTTCTTCGGCCGGAAGGCGCCGACCGAGGAGCAGCTCAAACAGTTCAGTGAAACCGTCTATCGCTGCACGCTTTGCGGGCGCTGCCAGCAAACGTGTCCCTCCGGGATCATGCTGCGGGACCTCTGGTTGTCCCTGCGCCAGGATCTGGTGCACTCCGAGGCCTATCCGCAAAAAGTAGACCTGATTCGGGAAAATGTTGCGGACAGCCACAACGTGTTTGACGAGGACAATGAAGAACGCAGCGATTGGGTCGAAGATCTGCGCAATCCCCCGGACCACGGCTACGTCAAGGACCGGGCCGAGGTCGTCTATTTCACGGGCTGCGTGGCGGCCTACTTTCCCATGGCGCAGCAGATCCCGCTGGCCCTGGCGGGCGTACTCGATGCCGCCGGAGTGGATTTCACGCTGCTGGCCGAAGCGGAGTGGTGCTGCGGATTTCCGCTGCTGGGGGCCGGGCTGCGGGATAATCCCGACGAATTGATCGCTCACAATATCGAAGCGGTGCGAGCCAAAGGCGCGCGCCGGGTCGTCTTCGCCTGCCCCTCCTGCTACCAGATGTGGCGGGAGTATTATCCCCATGACTTCGAGATTCATCACGTCACCCAGTATCTTCACCAGTTGATCACATCCGGGCAACTGGCGCTTAAGGAACTCGACCTGACCGTTACCTACCATGATCCTTGTGACCTGGGACGCGGCAGTCGGGAGTATGGCGCTCCCCGGCGGGTAATCGGCGCCATCCCGGGCGTCGAACTGGTCGAAATGGCGCACAACCGTGAAAATTGCCTGTGCTGCGGCGGCGGTGGCAACCTGGAGATGATTGACAGCAAACTGTCCGGTGATATCGCCAAAGCCAAAATCGATGAGGTGACGGCCACTGGGGCCCAGGCCGTCATCACGGCTTGCCAGCAGTGTGTGCGCACAATGAGTACCTATGCCCGGCGGAACAAGATGGACATCAAGGTGATGGATATCGTTCAATTGGTTGAAAAAGCCCTAACCCGGACAAGCCGGAAATGACTAATGACGAATTGTGGTATCGCTGCGCTCTGTCTTTTATATAAAAATGACTGTATATCTCAATTTTAGTCCGCCTTCGGCGGATTAGTTCATTTTATATTTTAGCTCATTTTCGCGGCCAATATTAAAACTTTTTGAATGTTAGAAGAATATCGCATTTCTATGGGATAACAAGGTAGAAATAATTATGAAACTGTATCAACTCGGAAAAATACCTTGGGAAGAAACCCAGCTCATTTATCATTCGCTGGCCTTATTGGGCAGAGAAGCCTTGTGCCTGGTCTCACCGTCCTCGCCCTATGTCTGCATCGGCTATCACCAGGATTTAGAGCAGGAGGTTGATCTCGATTATTGTCGTGAAAACGATATCCCGCTTTTTCGCCGTGAAGTCGGCGGCGGGGCGGTCTTTCTGGACGGCAACCAGCTGTTCTTTCACCTGATCCTCAAACGCAACAACCCCCTTGCCCCCAAACGCATCGATGCCTTTTACCAAAAATTTCTAAAGCCGGTAATTGATGTTCATCACCGCATCGGCATCCCGGCGGTATACAAGCCGGTCAATGACCTGATCGTTCAAAATCGCAAGATTTCGGGCACCGGTGCCGGGGAAATCGGCGACTGCATTGTGTTTGTCGGCAACCTCATCCTGGATTTCGATTACGATACCATGGCCCGTGTGCTTAAGATCCCCGATGAAAAATTCCGTGATAAAGTTAAAAAGACCATCGAAGAGAACTTGAGCACTATTGGAAGGGAACTCGGCCGGGTGCGGGCCGGCCAACTGGATGAAGACACCTTGAATCAAATGATGGCCGAGGAATTTGAAAAGGTTGTCGGTCCCCTGAATCCTGCGGGAAAAGACAGTTTGTTGGCCGCTAAAATGCAGGAGCTGAAGCCGAAGATGATGCAAGATGATTGGCTGTATCTCAGGGGCAAACGGGTCGAGGGCCGCATCGTGAAAGTCCGGTCGGGAGTGTCTGTGGTGCAGCGGATGCATAAGGCAACCGGCGGCTTGATCAGGGCTGAATTTTGCGTTGAGGAAGGGGTATTCACGGATGTGGCGATATCCGGCGACTATTTTTGTTTTCCAAAGGATACCGTCAATCTGCTGAAAGCGGCGATCGAAGGTTCAGGGGTCCAAGAGATTGACAAAACCATCCAGGGGTTCTACGAAACCGGCGACTTCGAATGGCCGGGAGTGCAAGTAGGCGACTGGCTGCACCTGTTCAAGGTCTAATCCTCAAACCGGATTCTTTTAACAGTGCTGAAGATGAAAAAAGGAATACTGTCATGAACATATTAGTCGGGTTTGATGGCTCCGATACCTCGAAAGCGGCTCAAAAGCTTCGAGAACGAGCACTAGCAAGGGTATGAAACGAAGGATGCGCTCATAAGAAACTACTTCGGTTTGGCACAGTTTCCATTTCGATCAAACAGGTTACTTCGCGACCAGGGGTCGGGCTGACACCTGACACCTGACACCTGAAACCTCCTGGTAAAGGTTGCCACCTTCATTACCCCTCCGCAGTGTATCAATGCCGTTTACACCGGGCCCGGATCTTTACTTTTCGATTTCGGTCATCACCATATAGCGCCGCGCGGCGGTACGATATCTGAACAATGCGCTGTCAGGCAACGGCGCGATGGATTTGCAGCGATCATTTTCAGCGTGCCGCGGATCGAAGATGCGCAGCGTGTAGGGGTGTTTTTTGCTGCCGCTAGCGGCTTCGATCTGCCGGGCTGTCTCGCCGATCTCCTGGGGCGCAAGGTATTCGATGCGGCCGTTTTCGCGCTCCAGCGGCGCGATGGTCGTGTAATATCGATAATCCGGAAACCGGGATGCCAGGGCGATCGTATCAGCCAGTTCGTGTTCATCGATGGCGGTTCCGGTTAGGGCAGCATAGAGGTTTGCCGGCCCCCAGACGGCTGTGACAACCCGGTCGGCCAGGTTTTTATCAAGCACGGATTTCAGTACGGCAGCGTTGCGGCCGTCCGTGGACACCTGGATTTTGAGATTATATTGCTTCAGGTAGCCGAGCAACTCGAGCAGCGCCCCACCATACTGCGGATCGCCGCCCGCGATATTGAATCCGTCGATCCACTCCCCATGCAGCGAGCTTTGTTCCAGAAATCCGGCGAGGTTGTCGCCGGCCATCAGGTGTGCAATCACGGCGCCGACACCCTGCCGGATGACTTCACCGTCTGCAACCACGGGAAACTCCACCCCATCTTTGCCCCGATAAATACTGCTGCGGTTGGCACGGTAGAATTCGGCAAAGGCCTCCCGGCCATCGGCTTTGATATCGTACTCTTCGTAGCCGATGCCGTTTTCCTGCATAAAACGTTTGGTTATCCTGCATCGCGCGCAGCCGGTTGACGTGTATAGCTGACAGGCCATATTAATTTCCTCCGTATACTAAATTTCCAGTAGACGTTTATCCGTTTGCCGTTGATCCGCCAAACAGACAAACTGGAAGTGCAGCATAGCAAAAGCCAGCGGCTTGACTATACAACAAAACCAAGAATGTGAAAACTGTTTATCATATCGACCGGTCGATCACTCTTTCGAGGGATTGAATTGTCATGGCGCGCTGTCATGTATAAAAGCGACGACTAATTTCGTCATTCCGGCCGCAGCGGAGCGGAGAGCCGGAAGCCAGCAAAAGCCTCATTTTTGCTGGATTCCCGCCTGCGCGGGAATGACCGATTCTCTTTTGAAATGACTTAACTTTTTTGGACACAATCTATGTCAATTTGCGCTAAATTTAGGGATATAGGGATTGGGGGGGGATTAAGTGATAGAATCAATAAATTAAAAGAGATAGAATTCCTTCAATTCCTAAATTCCTAAATTGGGCCCATGCGCAATTTTCATGCATTTTCGTAACGTACAAAGGTTCACTGCCCTTCTTTCAGACTAACTTCCGGTTTCTGAAATTTGACAAATCCGCCGTGATGTGTCCATAAAGATTCTAAATGGGTATTTTCAATATCGACAAAATCATGCTCCCGGGGGCGGTGGCTGTTGTGGGTGCCAGTGAACGTGAAGGCTCAGTCGGCCGAAATAATCGGTGACCGGGGCATCGGGCTGCCGCCGCTTAATCGTTTCCTGGCCATACGCCTGATCGAGCAGACCAAAGTCAGCATCATGCTCGGGGGTTTTCGCCATCTGCCGCTCGCGGATCTGACCAAGCTGGAAGAGATATTGGTCCGGCTCTTTCACGCCCTTTCGCCGGAAACAATATTCCAGCGCTTCGGCCGGCTATTAAAAACCATGCCGCCGGATCTGCTTTCCCGCCATACCCAGATCGACTATGACCGTGAAATGGCCCTGGTCGTCTTTCCGAAAGGAAGCGATGAAATCATTGCCGTCGGTCGAGTAACTGAGCGGCCCGGGCAGAGCGAAGCCGATCTGGGAATGACCGTGGCCGACGCCTGGCAGTGCCATGGACTGGCAACCTGCTGATGAAGCGCTTATTGGAAATCGCCAAAAACAGGGGCATCACGCGAATTATGGGCGTGATCAGCCCGGACAACGAATCCATGCTCAACATTGCCCGCAAAAATCAGGCGGAGTTAATCGAAATGGAAGATGGCAACTTTACGGCTGCTATGATTGTAGGGGGGCAGCAATGGCGCAATTTGTAGGTTTTAGGTGTCAGGTGTCAGGTTTCGGGTGTCAGGAAACCGACGCGCTAAATCATGACACCTCGTATGAAACTTCTTAGGAATGGAATCGATTTTATTTTTTTTTGACAGGATTTACAGGATTGACGGGATTGTTTTCGCCTTCGGCGAAGAGCTTTTTCGGCCGAAGGCCGTTTTATCCCGATGATCCTGTTGATCCTGTACAATTTTCATTTAAAGATGCGAATCCATTCCTATTTTTGCTGTATTTTAAAAGTTTCTATTCCTTGATATCAAAACCTTGCTGAATCGATGCTTTAATTATGCCTCTTTTTGAAACATACATTTTCGTTGATTGGAGTGCCCGCAACGATCTTACCTCAAGAAAACCCTCGAAAGATTCCATTTGGGTTGGTGAATTCTCACCGGATTCAAACGAGTTGAACGAGAATTACTTTCGCGGCCGACGCGAATGTTTCGATTTCATTGTCGATCGACTTTCGTATCGTTTCAAACTGAATCATCGTATCCTTTTGGGTTTTGACTTTGCGTATGGCTATCCGCAGGGATTGGCTTCGGCCCTATATTTGCCGACAGGCATCCTGGCGTCCTGGTGGAATGTCTGGACCGAGATATTTTCACGAGTGGAAGATGACGAAAGTAATGCCAATAACAGATTCATTGTCGCGTCGGAATTAAACGGCATTGTCGATTCCGGCAACGGCGGACCTTTCTGGGGCGCTCCGGTGGGTCGGGCCACAGCTAATCTGCTTTCGAACAGTCCCGTTTTTCCATATAAGGCTCAAAACGGTGTCAATCTTAAGAGGCTTCGGATAACAGAGGTTCGTTTGCGTCAGGTACAGGAAACCTGGAAGCTATACGGTGCCGGGAGTGTTGGAGGTCAATCGCTTGTCGGAATCCCTTACCTGCACAGACTACGAAGACACGTTGATTTCGCACAAAGAAGCGCTGTGTGGCCCTTCGAGACCAATTTTACCCCGACCCCGACTCCCCAAAATGGCCCATTTATCGTTCATGCTGAAATATGGCCAGGCGTTGTCAAGGATGCCGTCGCTTCAATCGCCGAAAATCAGAAAACCGCTATCCGGGACCAAATCCAGGTTCGAGCGATGTGCCAATGGGCAGCCGGTCTGGACTTGCAAAACGAATTGGGCCGCGTGTTTAATACGCCTGAAGGATTAGACCAAAGTCAGACTCAAACATGTATCGAACATGAAGGATGGATTTTGGGAGCCCTGTAGGTTATTCTAGCCGATCATGTAAACCACCGGATCTCAAATCCTCATAGCTGTTAGGCGCTTAGCGAAATTCTATCGTCAATTTGTTGTCGATGTTGACCAATTTATAGAGGGTAAGAGGGAGGCCGTAGCCACCCTCTCCCCGTTGTCGCAATAGGGTCAGTTCCCTATAGAGTGGACGCATAAACGTAAAAATTCTCATTATATCAGCATGATAAGATAAAATACTACTTGACTTTTTTTGATATAAGTACTACTAAAATCAC
>Ga0209150_1000238_pt1 | contig 20239 bp, 18 predicted proteins | sample WorMetTyACAVOLI3_FD_187424 | JGI IMG/M metagenome (GOLD analysis project Ga0209150, IMG submission 187424) | Marine gutless worms symbiont microbial communities from Max Planck institute for Marine Microbiology, Germany - Olavius algarvensis... ... | reverse complement strand
AGTTACCAGGCTCACTGCATCCAGTTTGAATTCTTTCGTATATTTCTTTCTCGTTGTCATCTATCGTTACCTCAGTTAAGTTTCATTATCTCTTAACTGGGTGGTATCAATCTATTGGACCATGTCAGTTTTCTGCCGCAGCCTTTTCAAGCGACTTTTTAGCGGCCGCCATGTACTCGGTGAAGTAATCCGCCGGCGTATCTTCCAGGATAACACCATGATTATCCGTCAGATCTTTCAGCGCCTTACCGTTCTCAAAGATTCGGTAGGACATGGATTTTGACAGCGACGCGGTTGCCGCAACTTCCAGTGCTTTCTTCTCAAGTGCGCTCAGCGAGTCGTAGAAATCGCGATTCACATACATGTCCGCGTTCACGGTCACCTGGTGCAGACCCTGGAGATAGTAGTGCTTGAGCACTTTCTGGAAACCAAAGACGGAGTCTGGCTTGGGGCAGCACCACTCTGCTGCGTCGATCGTGCCTTTCTCAAGTGCTGGCAGGATATCGCCGCCGCCCATCGCAACAGCCGGAACACCGACTTCAGCGTATGCGGCACCAACCATGCCCGGAGGTGCACGGAAGCGCATTTGACGGAAGTCATCCATCGACTCGATCGGCTTAGGGAACCAGCCGAGTGCCTCAGGGCCCACGGGTTGCAGCATGAATCCTTTGACGTTCACACCCATTTCATCCCACCGGCGGTCATACAGCTCCTTGCCACCGCCGTACTGGAACCAGCTCAGGAACGCCATGTTATCGAGACCGACGCCGGCACCCGCGACAGGCGCGCCGAACAGGTTAGCCGCAACGTGTTTGCCACCCCAATAGTGTGTCCAGGCAAAGCCACCCTCAACAAGCCCCGCGTCGACGGCATCGATGATGTCTCGCGGTCCGACAACAGCGCCTGCCGGCAGTACTTCGACGGTGAGCGACCCATTGGTCAAAGCTGCAACGTCTTTACCGAACTCCTTCAACATAACGACTTCGTCAGCTGAGGTGGGTAGCACCGACTGGATACGCAAGACCTTTTTGGCCGCCATGACGGGGAGATGCCATGAGTACCAAGGCTGCTGTACAGGCAGCTACATATTTTAGATTGATCATATCTACTCCTCTAATTATAAAAAGCCTTCGTCTTGTTATGCGTCGCGAGGCTGAAGGCGGCGCCCCGGAGCTTGTTGGGCCGGCGGTCCGACCCCCGTTCAATGCCGAAAACCGACAAGAATTTGTTTAAATGAGACTCTCAGTCTCGATATTACAACTTTTGACGACTGAATAACAGAGCTAAATAACCAAAAATTTCGTCTCGGTATCCCAAAATCCGAACTTGATGGAGTTAATCTAGGGTAGAGCCACCTAACAGGTTCGTCAATTGGGCTTAAACGAGAATTTTTGTTCCATTTTAGCTTTATATAGTGTATTTTTACTCGTCCGACTCAGCGGGGGATTATGGACAGATTCGATTACATCGTCGTTGGCGCCGGTTCGGCGGGATGTGTGCTGGCACACCGACTGTCCTCCGATCCGGCTGATACAGTACTGCTGATCGAGGCGGGGGGCAAGGATTTGAATCCCTGGCTGCATATTCCGGTCGGTTATTTCAAGACCATGCACAATCCCTCCTACGACTGGTGTTATATGACCGAGCCCGATCCGGGAATCGCAAACCGCAGCCTGCAGTGGCCGCGTGGCAAGGTTCTGGGCGGATCGAGCGCACTCAACGGTCTGCTCTACGTGCGCGGTCAACCCGAGGATTACGATCGCTGGGTCGAGCTGGGCAATCCGGGTTGGAGCTACGCCGAAGTTCTGCCTTATTTTAAAAAATCGGAAGACAATTCGCGCGGCGCGGACGAATATCACGGCAGCGGCGGACCGCAAAAGGTTTCGGATTTGCGTTTGCGCCGTCCCATCGCCGAGCATTTCATCAAGGCAGCGACCGAAATCGGAATACCCTTGAATGAAGACTATAACGGTGCCGAACAGGAAGGCGTGGGTTATTTTCAGCAAACCGCTTATCAAGGGTTTCGCTGGAGCACCGCCAAGAGTTTCCTGCGACCGGCGAAAAAGCGGGATAATCTGAAAGTCATCACCCGGGCCCAGGTCACCAGTTTGATGCTGGAAGGTAAGCGTGTTACCGGAATCAATTACCGCAGAGGCGGTGCGCGCAATTCGGCCCTGGCGCGTGCCGAAGTAATATTGAGCGCGGGCGCGATCAATTCTCCGCAAATCCTGCAATGCACCGGAATCGGCGATCCGCAACAATTGCAGCAGGCGGGAATCACTACCCAGCATGCGTTGCCGGGGGTAGGTAAGAACCTGCAGGATCACCTGCAGATTCGGCTGGTGTTCAAAACCAACAAGCGCACCCTCAACGACGAACTCAATAATCCGTTGAAGCAGTTTATGGTCGGTTTGCAGTATTTCCTGACCCGCACCGGACCTTTGACCCTGGCCGCGAGCCAGGTAACGATCTTCACGCGCTCCAGCGAGAGTGTCGAACGGCCCGACATCCAGTTTCATATGCAACCCCTGAGCGCCGACAAGCCCGGCGACGGGGTGCATCCGTTTTCGGCCTTTACTTCTTCGGTATGCCAATTACGTCCGCATAGTCGAGGCCATGTAGTGGTCGAAACTTCGGATCCGTTGGCCTACCCGAAGATTTATCCTAATTATCTTTCAGACGAACGCGATTGCGAGGTTGCGGTTGGCGGTATCAAGGTCGCGCGGCGCATCGCCGAGGCACCGTCGTTGCGTAATTGTATCGTCGATGAATACGTACCCGGCCGCTCGTTTCAGACCGACGCGGAATTGCTCGACGCGGCGCGTCGTCACAGCCAGACGATTTACCATCCGGCCGGCACCTGCAAGATGGGCAGCGACGATCTGGCGGTGGTCGATCACCAGCTGAAATTGCGCGGATTAGATGGCCTGCGGGTGGCCGACGCGTCGATCATGCCCGAAATCGTTTCCGGCAATACCAATGCGCCGACCATCATGATTGCGGAGAAGGCGGCCGACATGATTCTGGGGGAAAAGGGGTAATTTGGTTGCAAAGCCGTTTAAAAATTGCAAAAATGAGACTCTGAGTATCATTATAACAATCGCATGACTATCGAGTGTTTGAAGAAAGCGGAAAAAACCGCAGCGACCGGTGAGGACGATACGCGCAAAATCGTAGCTGATATGCTTGGCGCAATCGAAGCAGGCGGCGAAGCCAAAGCGCGTGAGTACGCGTACAAACTTGATGGCTGGGAAAAGGACGTCGTGCTCAGTCGCGCCGATATCGATGCAGCGATTGAACTGGTGCCGGAGCAGGCAAAAAACGACATTCAATTTTCGCACGCGCGCGTCAAAGCTTTTGCCGAGGCGCAACTTGCGAGTATGAGCGAGTTTGAAACCGAGCTTTCGCCAGGCCTTTTTGCAGGTCAACGCCTGATCCCGGTCAATACCGCTGGCTGCTACGTGCCGGGCGGTCGCTATGCGCATATTGCGTCCGCCATCATGAGTATAACCACGGCAAAAGTTGCGGGAGTCAAACATGTGATCGCCTGTTCGCCGACACACCCGGATCGTGGCGTGCACCCGGCGATCGTTTACGCCGCGGATCTCGCCGGTGCCAACATGATTCTCGCTCTCGGGGGCGTGCAGGGTATTGCCGCTCTTGCCTTCGGTCTTTTTACCGGTCACCCGGCCGACATTCTGGTCGGGCCCGGTAATCGTTTTGTCGCCGAAGCCAAGCGCATTTTGTTTGGACGGGTCGGCATAGACTTGTTTGCCGGACCCACCGAGATTCTCGTTATCACCGACGAATCGGCCGATCCGGAATTGGTGGCCTGCGATCTCGTAAGCCAGGCCGAGCACGGTCTGGATTCACCGGCCTGGCTGGTATCGACTTCGCAGGCGGTGGCCGAGCGGGTTATCGAGTTAATGCCGAAGTATATCGAACGGCTCGCCGAGCCGAATCGATCGACCGCGGCGAGCGCCTGGCGCGACTACGGTGAAGTGGTCGTGGTCGATAGTCGCGAAGCGGCGGTTGCGGCGAGCGATGCCTATGCCCCGGAACATCTCGAAGTGATGTGTGACGATCTCGACTGGTGGCTTAAGCATTTGAGTAATTACGGCTCCTTGTTTCTCGGCGAAGAAACCACCGTCGCCTATGGCGATAAATGTTCAGGCACCAACCATATCTTGCCGACCAAGGGCGCGGCGCGATATACCGGGGGCTTGAGCGTAAGCAAGTTCATCAAGGTGCTGACCTGGCAGCGCATGACACCGGAATCGAATCGAGACGTGGGCGCGGTCACCGCGCGCATTTCACGTTCCGAGGGAATGGAAGGCATGCGCGTTCGGGTGATGACCGCCTGTACAAATACTTTCCCGGCGAGGAATTCAATCTTGGCCAGTAATTTATTTGTCAGCGGCAGCTTTCGTTTTCTCTTCTAGTTAGCGAAATACTCATATGTTAGCTTCAATTGCCGCCGTCATAGTCGGCCTCGCGCTGCTGGTCTGGAGTGCCGATAAATTTGTCGATGGCGCCGCCGCCATCGCGCATCATATGGGCGTATCGAATCTGATTATCGGGATTACTGTAATCGGATTCGGCACCTCGGCCCCGGAAATCGCGGTATCGATGATCGCGGTGCTCGAAGGATTGCCGGATTTGGCGATCGGAAACGCGCTGGGTTCCAATATTGCGAATATCGGACTCATTCTCGGCGTGACCGCGCTACTGGTTCCGATTCCGGTCTCGATGGGTTTGATCAAGGCGGAATACCCGCTGCTGTTGTTTGCCACGGTGGTCATGATCGGCTGCCTCTACGATTTGCATCTGAGTTGGATCGACGGTTTGATCCTGGTCAGTCTGCTGGTGGCGACCTTGGGTTACATGATCCATATGCATCGCCGGGCGGGAGCGCAAAATGGAGATGCAGACGAAGACTACGACGTGATGGAAAACCGTGTCGCGATCTTCTGGATCGTGCTGGGCCTGATCGTGCTGGTGGGCAGTTCGAGGATGCTGGTCTGGGGGGCGTCGAATATCGCCCACAGCTTCGGCATCAGCGAATTGGTGATCGGATTGACCATCGTCGCTCTGGGGACCAGTCTGCCGGAATTGGCGGCGTCGATCGCGAGTCTCAAGAAATCGATTCCCGATCTCGCGATCGGCAACATAATCGGCTCCAATTTGTTTAATTCTTTGGCGGTTGTCGGTTTACCTCCGTTGTTCGGTGAGTTTACAATCGACGCCGCGGCGATGTATCGCGACATACCGGTAATGGTTGCTTTGACCCTGCTGCTGTTTGCGATGTCCTGCCTGCCGAAAGCGGCCAGCATTTCGTTGACCCGACTGAAGGGAGCCTGGCTCTTCGCCGGCTTTGTCGGCTATCAACTTTATCTGTACTACGAAATCACTAAGAGTGTGACGTAGAAAATTGACCACACTTAATTCTCAAGGGAGATAACACCATGAAAATGACAACCGAAGAAGCCTTCATCAAAGTGTTGCAAATGCACGGCATTGAGCACGCCTTTGGTATTATCGGCTCGGCGATGATGCCGATTTCGGATCTGTTTCCAGCCGCGGGCATCAAGTTCTGGGACTGCGCCCATGAATGTAACGCCGGCATGAGCGCCGACGGTTATACCCGCGCCACCGGCAAGATGTCGATGGCCATCGCGCAGAACGGTCCGGGTATTACCAACTTCGTGACCCCGATCATGACCGCTTACTGGAATCACACGCCGTTACTGCTGGTCACGCCGCAGGCGGCCAACAAGAGCATCGGGCAGGGCGGTTTCCAGGAAGTGAAGCAAATGGCATTGTTCGAAGACCTGGTCTGCTACCAGGAAGAAGTGCGCGATGCGACCCGTATTGCCGAGGTGCTCAATCGCGTAATCGAAAACGCCTGGCGCGGTTCCGCACCGGCGCAAATTAACGTGCCGCGTGACTACTGGACCCAGGTGATCGATATCGAATTACCTCAGGTGGTACGCCTCGAGCGTTCGCCGGGCGGTGCCCAGGCTATCGCCAGGGCAGCTGCATTATTGTCCGAAGCCAAGTTTCCGGTGATGCTGAATGGCGCCGGCGTGGTGCTCGGCGACGCTATCGAAGCCTCCAAGAATCTGGCCGAAAGGCTCGATGCGCCGGTGTGCTGCAACTACCAGCATAACGATGCTTTCCCCGGTTCGCATCCATTGTCGGCCGGCCCCTTGGGTTATAACGGTTCCAAGGCCGGCATGGAGTTGATCTCGAAAGCCGACGTCGTGCTCGCGCTCGGTACGCGCCTCAACCCCTTCTCGACCTTGCCGGGTTACGGCATCGATTACTGGCCGAAGGACGCAAAAATCATCCAGGTGGACATTAACGCCAGCCGCATCGGCCTGACCAAGAAAGTCGACGTGGCGATCCAGGGCGATGCGCGCCGGGTGGCCGAGCAACTATTGGCGCAACTGGCCGACGGCGCCGGCGACGACGGCCGCGAAGCGCGCCGCGAACTGATTGCCGAGACCAAGTCTCGCTGGCAGCGGGAATTGTCGGAAATGATTTATGAAGAAGACAACGACGAAGGCGTGACCTGGAACGAGCGCGCGCGCGCACGCGATCCCGAGCGCATGTCGCCGCGCCAGGCCTGGCAGGCGATCATGCGGGCGATGCCCGCGGACGCGATGGTCTCTTCCGACATCGGCAACAATTGTGCGATTGGCAATGCTTACCCGAGTTTCGAGGAAGGTCGCAAATATCTCGCTCCCGGGCTGTTCGGTCCCTGCGGTTACGGCTTGCCGTCGATTCTCGGCGCCAAGATCGGGCGTCCTGATGTGCCGGCAATCGGCTTCGCCGGCGACGGCGCCTTCGGTATTTCGATGAACGAGATGACCGCTTGCGGGCGCAACGACTGGCCGCCGATTACGATGATCATCTTCCGTAACTACCAGTGGGGCGCTGAGAAACGCAACACCACGCTATGGTACGACGACAACTTCGTCGGCACCGAGCTCAATGTCGGCGTCGAATATGCGCAGGTTGCCGACGCTTGCGGCGTCAAGGGCGTCAAGGCGGAAACCATGGAAGGCTTGACGGCGGCGCTCGAAACCGCGGTCAAGGAACAGATGAACGACAATGTGACCACCTTCATCGAAGTCGTGCTGAACCAGGAACTGGGCGAACCCTTCCGGCGCGATGCGATGAAGACTCCGGTAGCGGTGGCAGGCATCGATCCCAATGACATGGTGCCGCAGTAGGGTCGGCACAGCTGGCGGGTTTGACGGCCCCGGCTACAACAGCCGGGCTATGTTGTTGCAGGCCGTAAATCGGTAATATGCGATCATGCCTAATGCAGCATTGTTGAAACGTTTTTCGCTCGCCGGCAGAAACTTTGTCGTCACCGGCGCGAGTTCGGGAATCGGCCGCGCCATGGCCGGCTTCCTGGGCGCCGCCGGCGCCGGCGTGGTACTGCTGGCGCGCCGCGAAGCCGAGCTTGCCGCCGCCGTCGACGAGATAAACGCCGGCGCCGGTAGTGCAAGTTACGTGGTGGCGGATCTCGCGGACAGAGATCAAATTGTCGCCGTCGCCGCAGCATGCAAGGCTTCGGTAAGGGCCGGTCAGGTCGATGGCGTCGTCAATGCCGCCGGCTTGAATTTGCGTGAGCCGGTGGAGGAAGTGTCGCTCGAAAGTTGGGACGCGACGCTGAACCTAAATCTTTCGGTGCCGTTTTTCTTTACCCGCGAATTCGTGCCTGAAATGCGGCGCGCTAACTATGGCCGAGTAATCAATATCGCATCGCTGCAATCGCAGCGGGCCTTCCCCAACGGCTTAGCCTACGGCGCTTCCAAAGGGGGCGTATGCCAGTTAACACGGGCCATGGCGGAAGCCTGGTCGCGTTTCGACATCTGTGTTAACGCGATCGCGCCCGGCTTTTTCCCAACCGAATTGACCGCGGCGGTATTCGATGACGACTCGAGCCGGGACTGGGCGGCGCAGCAAACCGCGATCGGGCGCAATGGCGAGCTCGACGATCTGGCGGGTGTGACGATATTTTTCGCGTCGCCGGCTGCCGGTTATATTACCGGACAGACGCTGTATGTCGATGGCGGCTTTACCGCCAGGTAATCAGCCGAATCCTACTCAGCAGCTGATTTTACCATTTGGAAAAAGCTTGCAGATATTGCTATGAGTGGTAAAAGCTACCTATCGTCGCCAGCCTGCGAAGCCCGGATTGAGAACCACCGATTATGAAAGCGCTCGTTTATACCGCTAATCAGGAAATGACCTACCGTGACGAACCGGAACCGCAGCCGCAGCCGGGTGACGCGCTGATCGCGATCGAATCGGTCGGTATTTGCGGCTCGGACATGCATGCTTATCTGGGGCACGATGAGCGTCGCGTGCCGCCGCTGATTCTCGGGCACGAGGCCGTGGGCAGCGTGCTGCAAGGCGAAAACAACGGTCAACGCGTGGTGTTGAATCCCTTGATTACCTGCGGCGTCTGCGATTACTGTCTCGGCGGCCGGCAGAATTTGTGCGCCAAACGAGACTTGATCGGCATGTACCGAGCGGGCGCCTTTGCCGAGAAAATCGCCATCCCCGAAGGTAATCTGATTGCGGTGCCGGACGGTATGCCGAGCGCGCATGCAGCCTTGACCGAACCAGGTGCGACCGGGTTGCATGCGATTTTGCTGGCCGAACGGGTGCTCAGCCGCCCCTTGAGCGAGCAAAGCGCGTTAGTAATCGGCGCCGGTTCGGTCGGCTTGTTAACCGCGCTACTGCTGCGGGACAAGGGTGTCGGGCATATCGTGATAGCCGAAACCAATCCTTTGCGCCGTTCGCTGGTGGCTGAGCACTGCGATTTCGAGCTACTGGATCCGCTCGCGCAAAAAACCGACGAGCAGGCTTTCGACTGCGTATTCGATGCGGTCGGCGGCGCGGCCACGCGCGCGCAAGCGCTGACCTCGACCCGCTCGGGCGGCGTCATCGTGCATATCGGTTTGATGGATAATGACGGTTCGATGGATGTGCGGGCCATGACCTTGCGCGAAATTACTTTCATTGGCACCTATACCTATACTCCGGTCGATTTGCGCGCGACCCTGAATAAATTGCATAGCGGTGCGCTGGGCAGTCTCGGCTGGCTCGAACAGCGACCGCTGGAGGCGGGCGCCGCTGCGTTTGCCGAACTGTTGCAGGGACAGTGCGCGGCGCCCAAGGTCGTTTTAGGGATCGATCGCCGAACCTGAGCCGGTCTATCGCGGTGACACCGCTCAGCCGCCGGTTTTTACCTTGATCACCGCTTCGTGCCAGTCTGCGAGCAGCAGATTGCGCTGCTGCGACGGCATCTCGGGTTCGAATTCTCGCTCGGCTTGCCAGCGTGCGGCGATATCATCGAGCGAGTCGAACAGACCCACCTGCAGCCCGGCGAGATAGGCGGCGCCAAGTGCGGTGGTTTCGGTTTGTTGCGGTCGTTCGACGGCTATATCGAGGACATCGGCAAGAAACCCGCATAGCCAATTGTTTTGCACCATGCCGCCATCGACCCGCAAGCGAGTCGGTTTGAGGCCGTCGCGGCGCTTGGCTTCGAGCAGGTCGAAAGTTTGATAGCACACCGATTCGAGCGTGGCGCGCACCAGTTCCGCGGCGCCGGTGTCGCGCGTAATGCCGAAGATGGCGCCGCGTGCCGCCGGATCCCAGTGCGGTGCGCCCAGGCCGGTAAAGGCCGGCACCAGATAAACGCCGTTGTTCGACGCCAGCGACTCGGCCAGGGCTTCGGTTTCGGCGGCCGACTCGATAATGCCGATGCCGTCGCGCAACCATTGCACTGCAGCGCCGGCAACGAATATCGAACCCTCGAGGGCGTAGGTCGTCCTGCCGTTCAGCCGGTAGCCGACCGTGGTCAACAATTTGTTGCTGGAAGCCAGCGCCTGTTCGCCGGTATTCAATACCATGAAACAGCCGGTGCCATAGGTACTCTTGATCATGCCGGGTTCGAAACAGGCTTGTCCGATAAGCGCCGCCTGCTGGTCGCCGGCCACCCCGGCAATCGGGATTTCGACATCCAGCAAGGCTTTGTCGGTGCTGCCATAGTCGGCGGCGCAGTCGCGTACTTCGGGCAGCAAGGATTCCGGCAATTCCAGCATCTCGAGTAATTCGCGGTCCCATTGTTGATCGTGGATATTGAACATCATCGTACGCGAGGCGTTGGTGGCATCGGTGGCGTGCAGCCTGCCGCCGGTCAGGCGCCAGATCAGAAAGCAGTCGATGGTGCCGAAGGCGAGTTCGCCCTTTTCGGCGCGGGCGCGGGCGCCGTTGACGTTGTCGAGTATCCAGTTAAGCTTGGTACCGGAAAAATAAGGGTCGAGCAGCAGGCCGGTTTTACCGGTGACCATGGCTTCGAGTCCCTGGTCGCGCAGGATTTCGCAGTAGCCGGCGGTGCGGCGGTCCTGCCAGACGATAGCGTGATAAATCGGCTCGCCGCTGACGCGATCCCAGACCACGGTGGTTTCGCGCTGGTTGGTGATGCCGATTGCCGCGATAGTACGATTCTCTGCCCCGGCTTTTTGCAGGGCTTCGCGCACCACGGTCAGGGTCGTAACCCAGATTTCCTCGGCATTGTGTTCGACCCAGCCATCATTGGGGAAGTGCTGGGCAAATTCCCGCTGCGCGGTGAACTCGGCGCGTCCGTTGGCATCGAATAACATGGCGCGCGAGCTGGTGGTGCCCTGGTCGATACTTAGAATGTACTGGCTCATATTAATTCTCCCGCCCTTTTAGATATAGATTTGACTCAGAGTAAAAATTTTACTCCGAGTCAGTTTTCTCGCTCAGATCGAAGTATTCATCGAAGCGTTTTTTGCCGTCATTGCCGAACAGTATTTCGCAGGCTTCGAGCAACCCGGCCGATTGCCGCAGCACCGGACGGGAAACCAGTAATTCGATTTTGGAACGCCGCCTGAGATAGTCTTCCAGCGTGACAATCATTTCATGCCTGGCGATGTAGTCAATTTCGCAGCGGCGAATCCCGGTATTTTCGATTAAAGGTTCGCACAGCCCGGGATCTTTTTCGATGGCGTCGAGCATTTGCTTGGCGTTGGCGCCGTAGCGCCGCCACAGCCTTTCGCTCAAAAATTCACCGGTATCGTCGGCCGCCAGTTCGTCGAGCCCCAAGCTTTGCGCCCGCGCGTAATAAGCGGCGCGTTCCCGCGCGCCCGGTTCGCCATACCATTTGCCTGCGGGCGTGGCGAGGCGCAGACCGAGCCGCGCTACGCAAGCGCTGATCTCTTCGCCGACATTGATGCAATCGGTCAGCTTACCGCCGAAAATACTAATATGATTGTGTTCGGCGTCCATTTCGATCACATGCTTGCGCGACACTCGCTGGACGTCAATCGAAGCATCCGACTTGCGGCTGGCCAGCGGACGTACGCTGCAACGCTCGGCAATAATATCCTTACGGGTCAAGGGCGTCGGCAGGTCCAAGCGGGCGTTGATATTATTCAGCACAAAATCCCGATCGTCATCTGTTACTTCGACCAGCGGATCGTCGACCAGGGTATCGGTGGTGCCGATGCAAGTCCGGTTTGCCATGGGTATGGCGAAGAACAGGCGTTCGTCATCGGCGAAAAAAGCTAGCACTCGCCGGTGCGGCGAGATTTGCGGCACCAGCAGGTGAATTCCCTTCGACAGCAAATGGTGATGCTCGGTAACGATACCGGTGAGTTCGTTATGACGATCGACGAATGCACCCGAGGAATTGATCAATACCCGGGAGCGGATTCTAAACTGACGACCGCCGACCCGGTCTTCGGCCTGCGTAACCCAGTGCCCGTCCGAGTCCCGCGCCGCTGTTAGCGAGGCGACATAGTTGGCGGCGACACAGCCCTTGTTCATCGCGCTGCGCACAAAGTTGAATACGAAGCGGGCGTCGTTGTCGTGCAGAAACGCGTCCGAGTATTCCACGCCGGCGGTGCTGACTAAAGTGTTTACCATCGGTTCCAGTTTTTTAATCCGGCGCAGAGAGAGCAGGCGCGGTATCCGAGTTTTGGCGCGTCCCAGCAGCCAGTAAAGCCAGGTACTGGCGAGAATTACCAATGGATGAAAACGAAATTGCCGGTTTATGGTCATTAAGAAGCGAATCTCCTTGACCGTAGAAGGAAAGCTGTCGAGCAACTCGTTACGCGAATTGCACAGTCCCGCAACCAGCCCGAACTCGTATCCCTCCATGTACTTGATCCCGCCCCAGACCAGATTCGAGGAGTGTTGACTGGTGAATCCGGCGAAGTCGCGTGCGTCGATTAACGCAACCTTCAACCCGCGTGCCGCCAGCGCCGCCGCCGAGACCGAACCATTGATGCCGCTACCGATGACCAGGGCGTCGAAATCCTCGCTTTCGAGTCGCGCTATATTCTTGTTTCGCAAATCCATGTATTAGCTTGTCGGGTTACGCAATATTCCAGGATTCGATCCCGCTTCAGACTTTCCTGAAAACAAACACGAACCAGCCGATTGCCAGCGCCACGGCGCCCCATAGGGGCGTACCGAAAAAAGCCAGCCAGCCAAGATGGATGAAACCGGTTCCAAGCCAGGATATAAAAAGCCGATCACCGCGCGTGGTATCGATGCCGAACACACCGCGTCGCGGATTGCCGCCTGGGCTGTATTTTTCCCACAGGCCCATGGCGACGATCGAAGCGACGATGACGACAAAAAACGCGGCTGTCGGCCAGGTCCACGCCATCCACGATAAATCCATCATGTTATTTCCATTGGCTCAAACACGCCCCAGGGCAAAACCCTTGGCAATATAGTTGCGTACGAAATAAATCACGATCGCGCCGGGTATGATTGTCAGCAAACCGGCGGCGGCCAGCAGCCCGAGTTCGTAACCCGAGGTGCTCGCCGTTCGTGTCATGGTTGCCGCAATCGGCTTGGCGTTTACCGAAGTCAGGGTTTTGGCCAGCAGCAGTTCCACCCAGGAATACATGAAACAGAAAAATGCGGCCACGCCGATACCGGCGGCAATGGTGGGAATAAAAATACGGACGAAAAATCGCCAGAACGAATAGCCGTCGAGATAAGCGGTTTCGTCGAGTTCTTTGGGTATTCCTGACATGAACCCCTCGAGAATCCAAACCGCGAGCGGGATATTGAACAAGCAATGTGCCAGCGCCACCGCGATATGGGTATCGAATAATTCGATTGCCGAGTAAAGCTGGAAAAAAGGTAGTGCAAATACCGCCGGCGGCGCCATCCGATTGGTTAACAGCCAGAAAAACAGGTGTTTGTCACCGAGAAAACGGTAACGTGAAAAAGCATAAGCCGCCGGTAGCGCCACCGCGACCGAAATCACGGTATTGATAACCACATAGATCAGCGAGTTGATATAGCCGTTATACCAGGTCGGATCGGTGAATATCTTGACGTAATTGGCGAGCGTGAATTGTTGCGGAAACAGGGAAAAGCCGCCCAGGATTTCGTTGGTGGTTTTGAAGGACATCGTCAGCAGGCCGTAGATCGGCAACATCAGGAACAAGATGTACAGGGTCGGCAGAACCCATTTTTTATTCATGAATCATTGCGCCTCGTTGCGCATCATAATGGTGTAAAAAGCCCAGCAAATCAGCAGCACCACCAGAAAGTAAATCAATGACATCGCCGCCGCGGGCCCAAGGTCGAACTGCCCGAGCGCGATCTTGACCAGATCGATCGACAGGAAGGTGGTGGTATTTCCGGGACCGCCGCCGGTCAGGACGAAAGGTTCGGTATAAATCATGAAGCTGTCCATGAAACGCAGCAGAATAGCGATGGTCAGCACGCGTTTCATCTTCGGTAACTGGATATAGCGAAACACCGCCCAGGCGCTGGCGCCATCGATACGCGCCGCCTGGTAGTAGGCGTCGGGAATCGAGCACAGGCCGGCGTAACTTAAAAGCGCCACTAGCGAAGTCCAGTGCCAGACATCCATCACCACGGTCGTCATCCACGCGGAAACGGGCTGCTGGGTAAAATTGTAGTCAAATCCCATCGAGTTCAGCGTATAACCGAGCAGGCCGATGTCGGGCAGGGCAAAAATATTCCACATCGCGCCGACCACGTTCCACGGAATCAACAATGGCAGCGCCATTAACACCAGGCAAACCGAAACCCACGGGCCCTTGCGCGGCATGGATAAGGCCACCGAGATGCCGAGCGGGACTTCGATCGCCAGAATCATGCCGGTAAACAACAGCTGTCGTAACAAGGCGTCATGGAAGCGCTCGGAGCGCAATACTTGCTCGAACCAGGTTACGCCTTCCCAGAAAAATACGTTATCGCCGAAGGTCTCCTGGAACGAGTAATTAACCACCGTCATCAGCGGAATAAAGGCATTGAACGCGACCAGCAGCAACACCGGTGCGACCAGCCACCAGGCTTTGTTATTAGTCGTTTTACGCATCACCCGTCTCCACCGCCCAGTCATCGCAATACAAACGCAGATTAGCCGGGTCGAAACTGATCGTCGGGCTCTCCGCGGGAATGGCTTGATCTTCGCCGACCAGCATTTTAATTTGGTTGGACTCGTGCCGGACGGTCACTAGCCTGGTAACGTCCGAGGTCTTCGACCTTTTCGATCGCAACCGGAATGCCGCTGTCGCTGAAACTGACAAATTCGGGTCGAATACCGATCTCGAGTTTGCCGTCTAGAGCGGCGTCGACCGGATAAGCCGAAGCGAGCGGGTTATCCGCAAAAACGGGTTGACCGTTATCAAGACTGCAAGGCAGTACATTCATCCCCGGTGAACCGATGAAGTAGCCGACGAAGGTGTGTTTGGGCCGGCTGAACAATTCCACCGGAGTGCCGACCTGAACCACGCTGCCGTCGTGCATCACAACCACCTGATCGGCAAAAGTCAGCGCTTCGACCTGGTCATGGGTGACATAAATCATGGTGACGCCGATCTGTTGGTGCAGTTCCTTTAACTTGGAGCGCAGCTGCCATTTCAAGTGCGGGTCGATAACCGTGAGCGGTTCGTCGAACAGAATCGCGTTAACGTCTTCGCGTACCAGGCCGCGACCCAGCGATATTTTCTGTTTGCCGTCGGCGGTCAGACCCGCCGCGCGCTGACCCAGGCGATCCGATAAATCCAGCATTTCGGCGATTTTGCCAACTCTTTCGCTGACGCGGGCTTCGGGAACGCCCCGATTGCGCAGCGGAAAAGCCAGATTGTCGAACACGGTCATGGTGTCATACACCACGGGGAACTGGAAAACCTGCGCTATATGGCGTTCGGTGGTTGGCAGCCGAGTGACGTCGTCGCGATCAAATTGGATCGAACCCTCGGAAGGCGTTAATAAACCCGAGATGATATTTAGCAAGGTGGTTTTACCGCAACCGGAAGGGCCCAATAATGCATAAGCGCCACCGTCTTCCCACACCTGGTTGACTTCCTTGAGCGCATATTCCAGCGACTGTCCGGCAGGCTGCGGGTAGGCATGGCGCACACTTTTGAATTCGATTCGAGACATGTCAAACCCCGATATCGATTAGCCGTTCGTCGGCGTCAAAATAGAGGCAGCGCTCGGCATCGAAGAAAAAACTCGCGCGTTGGCCAAATTCGTAGCCGTGTATTCCGTGAGTCTCGCTGACCCAGTTATTGCCTTCGATATTGACGCGAATGATGCTTTCGGAGCCGCTGATTTCGGCGATCTGAACTTCGCCCTCGACTTCGACCTGTCCGGTATTTGGCGACAGGTGATGGGGTCTCAGCCCGATCCGGTACTTTCCGTCGGGCAAGCGGGCAAGTTGCGGCGGAATATTCCAGCTGACGCTGTCGTTTAAATAGGCGCTATCGCCGCGTTTTTCTATCATCGCGATGTTGACCGGAGGGTCCGAAAAAACCTGCGCGCTGGTCAGGTTTTCGGGGTGGCGATAGATAGCCGAGGTCGGTCCAAACTGAATCACGCGACCCTGGCTAAGCGTAGCCGTGTAACCACCCAGCATCAAGGCTTCCAGCGGTTCGCTGGTGGCGTAGACCACGGTCGCTCCACTGTCGGCAAACATGCGCGGCAACTCGTCACGCAACTCTTCGCGTAGCTTGTAGTCGAGGTTGGCGAGCGGCTCGTCGAGTAATACCAGTTCGGCGCCTTTTACCAGCGCTCGCGCCAGCGCGGTGCGCTGCTGCTGCCCGCCCGAAAGTTCGCTGGGTAATCGCTTCAGCATCGGCGTTAACTTCAGCAATTCGGCGAAGCGGCTCACTTTTTCGTCAATCTCGGCTTTGGGCAGACCGGCCACCTTCAGCGGTGAGGCGATATTGTCGTAAACGCTGAAGCTTGGATAGTTGATGAAAGCCTGGTAAACCATCGCGACGCTGCGTCGCTGTACCGGGACACCGGTAACGTCTTCGCCATTGACGCGTAATTCGCCGGTGGTCGGTTTTTCGAGGCCCGCCATTAATCGCATCAGCGTGGTTTTGCCGCTCAGCGTGGTGCCGAGCAGAATATTGAACTGGCCGGTCTGCAGCGATAAATCGGTTTCGTAAATATGCGTTTCCGCGCCTACCCGCAGCGAAACCCGATGCAGTTCGACCGCCATTTATGCGTTACCGACGGCTTGCTCGTCGGTCTCGTCATGCGCGACGATTTCGAGTTCGACCTTGAGCTGTCGGCAAAGCTGTATCGCTTCTTCCGGTATGCCCGCATCGGTTACCAGTATTCCGAGGTTGGACAGATTTCCGATTCGTATAGTCGCGCGGCGCTCGAATTTCAGCGAGTCGGTCACCAGAATTACCGAGCGCGCATGCTCGATAATCGCCCGCGTCACCCGGACTTCTCTGAAGTCGTAATCATATACTTCGCCGTCACTGTCGATGGCCGAGCAACTGATAATGGCATAGTCAACTTTGAAGTTATCGATAAACTCTTCGGCGCTGGGGCCGACAATGCCGCCATCGCTGCGGCGAATTGCACCCCCCGCGATCATGACCTCGATCCCGGGTGCCGGCCACAGCATGCTGGCAACGTTGATATTGTTGGTTATGACCAGCAGGCCCTGGTGTTGGTAAATGTACTCCGCGACGCGTTCCGTCGTCGTTCCAATATTGATAAATAGCGAGGAATTGTCAGGTATTAATTCAGCCGCGCGTTGCGCAATAGCCGACTTCTCTTCGGCCATGAGGATTTTCCGGGCGCCGTAACCAAGGTTTTCTACGCTATCCTTGACTACCGCGCCGCCGTGCACCCGTTGCAGCAATTGCCGCTCGTACAATTGGTTCAGGTCGCGCCTAATGGTTTGCGGCGTGACGTCTAGGTGGCTGGATAACTGATCCACCTGAACCGATCCGTGCTCGCGAATATATTCCAGGATAAGGTGATGACGTCTGCTGATATCAATGTTCATCTCGTTTTCGCAACAGTCAGGCAAACTTCAGCGCCGGACCCCGGTTAAGCCGGGGCCCGGCGAAATCTAGCCTGGGCAGGCCGGTTGGGCGGCCTCTAACTAGCCTGGGCAGGCCGGTTGGGCGGCCTCTAATTTGTCCAGCGTTTTATTAATTCGTCGTAATTGACGGTCTGTCCATTGGGCTTTTCATTAACCTTGGCCTTGGGCGAGCCTGCCTTCTGCAACCAGTAAGAAGCTTCCCTTTCCTCGTTGAGACGCGGCCCGCAACCGCCGTAGGTACCTGCTTTTTCATCGGCAGCCTGCATGCGCGACATGACTAGATCCATTTCACCGGCGAGACGGTCCATGGCTTGTTGCGGGGTAAAAGCCCCCGAGTTGACGTCGCCGATTTGCTGCCACCAGATTTGCGCCAGCTTTGGATAATCGGGCACGTTGATGCCGGTTGGCGACCACAGTACACGATCCGGTGAGCGATAAAACTCGACCAGCCCGCCCAGTTTCGGCGCGCGCTTGGTGAATGACTCGTGATTGATCGAACTGTCGCGGATAAAGGTCAGGCCGACATGACTTTTCTTGACGTCGACGGTTTTCGAAACCACGAATTGGGCGTAGAGTCATGCTGCCTTGCGGCGATCCACCGGGGTTGAATTGAACAAGGTCCAGGAACCCGCGTCCTGGTAGCCGAGTTTCTGACCCTTTACCCAATAGGGTCCGTGCGGTGAAGGGGCCATGCGCCAGAGTGGATTGCCGTCGCCATCGACGGTGTTGTTGCCCGCGCTCTTTGGCGCCACCATGGATGCGGTGAACGCGGTGTACCAGAAAATTTGCTGGGCGACATTACCCTGAGAAAGCGCCGGCAGCGACTGGTAAAAATCATAGCTGGCCGCGCCGGGTGGTGCGTACTTGCGTAACCATTCGTCCCACTTTCGAATTGCGTACACCGCGGCAGGACCGTTGGCTGCGCCGCCCCGAGAGACGGATGCCCCGACCGGATTGCAGCTGCCGGGTTCCATGCGGATACCCCATTCATCGACAGGCACACCGTTTGGCAAGCCCTTGCTGCCGGCGCCGGCCATCGACAACCAGGCATCGGTCATGCGCCAGCCGAGATCGGGCGCGCGCTTGCCGTAATCCATATGGCCGTAAACCCGAACCCCGTCTATTTCCTTGACATGAACCGAAAAGAACTCGGCGATATCCTCGTAGGCCGACCAGTTGACCGGTACCCCGAGATTGTAGCCGTACAGGGTTTTGAATTTCTTTTTCAGGTCGGCGCGATCGAACCAGTCCTTTCTGAACCAGTATAGATTGGCGAATTGTTGATCGGGCAATTGATATAATTTGCCATCGGGTCCGGTGGTAAACGACTTGCCGACGAAATCGTCGACATCCAGCATCGGATTGGTGACGTCCTTGCCTTCGCCCGCCATCCAGTCCGACAGGTTGATGGCCAGTTGCAGGCGCGAATGAGTGCCGATCAAATCCGAGTCGTTAATATAGGCGTCGTACAAATTTCTCTTGGTCTGCATCTGAGTTTGTACCGCCTGTACCACTTCGCCTTCTCCGAGCAACTGGTGGTTGACCTTGATACCGGTAATTTCTTCAAACGCCTTGGTCAGCGTTTTCGATTCGTATTCATGGATCGGGATCGTTTCGGAAAGTACGTTGATTTCCATTCCCTTAAGCGGTTTGGCCGCATTGATAAACCATTCCATTTCCTTCATCTGATCCGACTTGGATAGCGCCGAAGGCTGGAACTCGTTATTTACCCATTTTTTGGCTTCTGCCATGCCAGCCAGGGCCGATTGCGAACTTAGTGCGGCAAAGGCGGCTAACAGTGCGATCTTCTTCAACATGAGTTGTCCTCCGTAGGTTTTGATTCTTGGTTTTATCGATGAGTTTGGCGAATCTAACCGCTTGTTTTCAGTTTGTCAATTAATCGCTTTCGTATTGTTCGAAAAAATTTTCGTTTTAAGGGATAATTTTCGTTTCTAATTGAAACTGATGCCATTTATCTATCCATTCCAGCACTATGCAGGGGCGATTCAAGCCTTTATGATCGCGCTATGCCGGATACGAAAAATCTTTTAATCGTGGCGCACAATCCTTCGCCCAACACGCAATTGCTGGTTGAAGCCACCCTGCGCGGCGCCCGGCACGAGGATATCGGAGGGGTCGCGGTCAAACATATTCCACCCTTGCAGGCAGTACCCGAGGACGTGCTCTGGGCCGATGCGCTCATCCTGGGAACGACCGAGAATTTCGGCTACATGAGTGGCGCGCTGAAAGATTTTTTCGACCGCATTTACTATCCTTGCCTGGAGCAAACCGAGGCAATGCCTTATGCCGCTTATATTCGCGCCGGTCTCGACGGCACCGGTACCCGCATCGCGATCGGCAAGATTACCAGCGGATTGAAATGGAAAGCCGTGCAGGAATCGATGATCCTGCACGGCGAGTACCGCCCCGAATTTGAAGATCGATGCGAAGAACTGGGTATGTTGATGGCGGCCAGCCTTGAAACGGGAATCATCTGATTCAAACCCATTTCCACGCAAGCCTGCGCGGTTTTAGGCTCCGCGGGTCCCGCCGGAGACCTTGCAACAGTGGTGTGTTATAAATTCCGCCCCATATAGTCATCCCCGCGTAAGCGGGGACCTTGCAACGGTGGCGCGTTAGAAATTCCGCCCCATATAGTCATTCCCGCTTTCGCGCACAGCTGTCCGGGGAAAGTTAATAGGAAAGAACATGCTGTGTTTTCTCGATCAGTTCCGCGCGTTCTCGTCGTCTTCGTCGATACATCTGCTGTACCCCGGTTGGTAAACGAGTAAACAGGGTTTCTCGTATTTCCACCAACAGCAGGTGTAACGATGTATT
>Ga0209150_1000235_pt1 | contig 20530 bp, 13 predicted proteins | sample WorMetTyACAVOLI3_FD_187424 | JGI IMG/M metagenome (GOLD analysis project Ga0209150, IMG submission 187424) | Marine gutless worms symbiont microbial communities from Max Planck institute for Marine Microbiology, Germany - Olavius algarvensis... ... | reverse complement strand
ATATTTTTTTTATTACTTATTATTTATTATTTATTTATTTATTATTTATTTATTATTTATTATAATAAAAAAATCCGATTTCCTATTCAATTTCGGTTTATTATCAGTATAATTGGCCCAAAAACATATTTAAATAGCCATGATTACCAAATTACAAATTACCGGCAAATTACATTACCACCGGAAATGTGATTTTCAACTGTCTAAAAGAAAATTAGGGTACAGAACTCTACTTCCGCTTACAGCCCCTATAGCACATAATTATTGAAATCTCTAATGAGCTGCATGCGCTAGTAGCTAGAAAAGAAAATATTTTACTAAACGCCTAAATTGCTCGATAGTTAATGTACTGTTTTTAAACGATCCGGTAACGAGTTCCATGCTGCCGGGCTGGGCCGGCGCAGGAGAAAGAAACGCAGTAGCGCTATACTGGGTTAAGGCCCATAGGCAAAGTCAATGGAGAAGCCCAAATTTTACCCCTCTCCCCTGTAAAATTGACACCCCTTCGATCAAACTTCGCCCACGCAACTACCTCGGGTACATCTACCCCTATGCCAAATTTTGTTGCAGTCGATTCACAGGCAGCTTGTTCCCAAATTTGTTAAATGTTACGGTTTTGTGACTGTTGTCCCGTCTGCCCTGTCCTGTCATGGTTATACTTTTTTCTTGGGATCGCGCCCAGCTCGAACCCTTCGACGGATTTTAACCGTTTATGGCTTAAATGACGCGTCCTCACACAAGGATGTACTTTTGGGGTCTTGATGGCGACCCACAGTTTTAAAGAGTTCAAACCCCCGAGAACCAAGAAAAAAGGGGGCGTAGTTAGGCATTTTCCAGCCAAACTGGAAAAATCATAAAATCGCAATATCCCGACGGCAAGCATCAGAGGTGGGTTAAATTCACAAAGAAAAAAATTTCTTGCTTGCGAATTTAACCCGCCCCAGATAACCACATTTTGACAGGATAATCGAACCCCATGAATTCGTGGGTGGTCCAGAATGACAATTCCAATTCAAGAGGCGGACGGCCGATATATTGGAAAATGTTGGATAACTCGCCTACTATACCAACGGACCAATTTGAATAAAAATTGGGTGGTCGTATCCCATCATGTCCACAACATGTCCACACAGTCCACCGTCATGCGGTTGCCATGATAACGGCCGTTGGGTAGCAACCGCACATTGAACATTTAAGCAGTTATTCGCGTTTGGAGGCCGAACGCGTTAACCGATGTTAATGACATTTGGTATACAACAGCAGATTTTGAACGGGATTGCAGTCACATGAAAAAAAATATTTAAAATTCAAGATGGCGGACGGATTATTAATTCGGCATTGCGATACACGTAATACTCGTTCGAAATGGCGGATATTGCGAATATCCCACAAATCGCGCCGTTTGTACCAGACGCGGACCCGACGTCCGTCGCACAACGCTGGAAGCGATGGTCAGATCACCTCGACAACCTGATCGTTGCGTTAAACATAACAGATCCAGCGCACAAGAAGGCACTACTGCTACATCTCGCTGGCGACACGGTGTACGACATCTACCAAGGTCTGATCATTCCAGACGTTGCTGACGATGCAGACCCAGACGAGGATAACGTGTACATCAATGCGAAACGTGCAGTAGACGCGCAATTCAATCCACAACGCAACACGAAATTCGAGGTCTACACGTTCAGAAAGACTCGCCAGCGAAATACCGAAACACTCGACGCTTACCACGCGCGTCTTCGTTCTCTGATTTCGCGAACACCGACGCCGAGACTTAATCTCATATGATTTAGACATGTACGCTCACGCGACTCCGTCGCAAGGCGCTCACGGAACCGCCGCTGACACTCCAACAACTTTTTGACATCGGTCGAGCTATGGAGACATCAGAATGGCAGATCAAGTCGATCGAGGGCGCAGCTTCACGCCTATCAGTCAACGACGACGACCGTCAACCTGTAGCCGCCATCCGTCGCGCCGTCGGCCGCGGACGCCGCCAACCAACGACGCCACGACAACCGTCGTCATCGGCAACGTGTCGATACTGTGGTGGACAGTACTGTTTCCTCACCCAGGTGGCCGCACCGCCTGTGCTGCGTATGGAGCGATGTGCAACTGTAGCGTACACAGCTGCGTGCTATTTTAGATATGCAGCAGCTACTGGCAGCTCCCAGCAAGATGCTCGGCGGAGTGCCGGCAGCGATCGAGCTATAAGAGACAATGCGCTATATTTGTATAGTCAGTAGTGCTGTAAAGACGATTCAAGAAAGGTGTCGAGAGAAATCGTGTTGTCAGAGTACTACACCTGGTGGAGAATACGGGCAACACGATCTCTCTCGACACCTTTCTTGAATCGTCTTTACAGCACTACTGACTATACAAATATATCTCCTTCTGAGATACCTTTATCTTTTAGTCATATGCGAAATGTGCCAAAATTGCTACTCCTCTGCTGCGTTCCCTGGTTCCAGGCACTATACTGCGAACGCTGTGGGCTCTCATCAAATGTTACACGTTTTGGTCCCGCAGCTGCGGCTGGTCGGCGCAGTAGTGACGGACGACGGCAGACGAGCCGGCGACCGGCTGTGCAGCTGAGCGACACAGCCGTAGCCGGTGGGCAGCAGTGAGCGACAGCTGACGGCCGACGACATGATCATCCACAGGGCGTCGGTCCGAGTCGGTTGGCTTGTCACTGCCAACTGGCTGCGGGCAAGCTGATCAATCACGGATCACATACGTCGGCCGAGGCACGGACCGAGGTCGGTTGGTTGTTGTCGCCAGCTGACTATTCGTTACTTGAGCTAACCAGACCAAACCAGACCTTCCGTTCGATTCTGAATGAACGGTAACCATGGTAACCGGTAGCCACGGTATTCTACATTTGGAAGTGACGGTATTTCACAACGGTGTTTTACTGACGGTATAATGATGGGTTTCCACACAGACGGTATTACCCTTCATGTTCAATGCACCATTTCGATTGAAGCTGGAACACTAACTCTTCAGCCAGACATACAATTCATTCAGCAAATTGGTTTTTACGAATTTTAACTCGTTGTTTATTTTCACTTTCGGTATTGAACGGTATTGCGATCGGTTTTTACTGTATCTCGATTATGCTTTGTGTTTGGATAGGGGTCGTATAGTTCCCCCACTTCCCCACTTCTGAGATACCTTTATTTTTTAGTCATATGCGAAATGTGAATCACGCAGCCATAACTCAAATTGTTTCACTGCTATTTTATTTAAATTTTAATTTTTATAAGTGAGGGTATAATCAGTAATTAAATTCAATTATTTTTATATCAAACATCCGGTCTAATTTTGCACGTTCTGTGGTTAAGAATGGACAGGATTTTCGTGCAATATTTTTCAATCAAAGGTTTAGAAGGTTATTGTTTGACCGAATGATCAACTAATTAGTGAGGATTTTTGCCTATGTGATTTTGGATGCTTGCTATACCGTGTAATAGAAGAAATTTAGTTAAGCCTTTTGCGCTAAGTGCCGAGTGGAAGGCGTTGATCCAGGCGGTCCAGCGGCATGCAGTTCTTTCTTTTGCCATAAGTTATAACTGCACGCAGGGCGTATGGCCAGATGTGATACGATGTCTGCCTGATCGGTGACAGAGATATGAGGTGCAGCCGTGCAGTCCGTATTAAATATGGTAACAGCTCGAGCATTCATTGTCACATACTGGTTTCCGCTGACCTACGAGAAGTGATTCGCGTACTAGTGAGTTACACGGTATCTAATTGTTAGATATAATATTTATTCTCCCGATTATGGCAATGTCATCCTCGCTTTTTCGGTTAATGGTTCGGTCACAACAGTGGCTTTTATCTGTTGAAGAATTGGTAATTTGATACTATATGAAGATAGGACTTAAGGGGGATAATATTTGTATTTTCATTTTTCAGTCTTCTCTTCTAAATTGGGTTTTTACCCCCTAGTACCTCTCTTTTTTGGCAGAGGGAGGGTGTAGCGTACACAGCTGCGTGCTATTTTAGATATGCAGCAGCTAGTGGCAGCTCCCAGCAAGATGCTCGGCGGAGTGCCGGCAGCGATCGAGCTATAAGAGACAATGCGCTATATTTGTATAGTCAGCAGTGCTGTAAAGACGATTCAAGAAAGGTGTCGAGAGAGATCGTGTTGTCAGAGTACTACACAACAACTGCCGAAAGACTGGTCACTATGCCAGGATGTGTCGAAGTCAACCTACAACCGCCGTAGCGTCACGTCGTGACAACCGAGCCGTCCTAACACGACTGCCATCCAGCAGACTGGTCAACCAACCAACCGAACCACGATGGCGTCAACAGAGACGTGGTCAGAGACCCATCCGTCAGGTAACCGAAAACCAGGTGGAACGAACACCAGCTTCAGTTGACACCAATGAAGATCTGGGTGAGTACTTATTCCATGTTGAGCATGAATCGTCACAACAACCGAAAGTCGCCGTGAAAGTGAACGATGCAATGATTAGATTCGTGATAGACAGCGGTGCGTCAGTGAACGTTATAGACGAAGCGAGTTTTTCAAAACTCCAGCCACAACCAACGTTGAAAAGGGCCCAATCTAACGTTTATACTTACGGAGCCAAATCACCTCTGATGCTGAAAGGTTCATTTCATGCCACCGTAGAATCAAAGAACCGTATTACTGAAGCACAAATGTATGTGGCAAACGAGAATTCAGGTAGCCTTCTACAATCTACAAAAATCTAAAATATACAACGTCTGCTTGACTGCGGCCTGACGCTGGCCAAAGATCAATGTGTTCTAAACCAGTCAGCAGTTGAGTACTATGGGCATACATTTAATGCGAATGGTGTGTCAGCGCAGAAAAAACACATCAGAGCACTATCAGAAATGAGCCCACCCACAACACCGGCTGAAGTGCGTAGCTTTCTTTCAACAGCCGCGTACAACTCGAAATTCATTAAGCACTTAGCGTCCATCAGCGCACCACTGCGTAATCTAGCTCACCCGACGAGAAACGCCGTGGAGATGGGAAAAGGAGGAGCAGTGTGCGTTCGAGGCCATTAAAACGGGCCAGCAAAGCTCTACGTTCATTTCGTATTTTGACCCCAATCTGAGGTCATCTCTAATAGTGGACATCTCACCCCACGGGCTCGGAGCAACATTAGTTCAAAGTAAACCCAGAGTCCGCAGAGTCATAAAGTTATGCCAGTCAAAGCCTAACGCCGGTCGAAACACGATATTCGCAGACGGAGAGAGAGGCACTAGCCTGTGTGTGGGCGTGCTACCTAATAGGGTCAGAGTTCGACCTAGTCACCGATCATATACCGCACAAGATGATATTCGGCAATATGCGAGCGAAATCGCCTGTGCGTATTGAGAGATGGGGACTGCGGCTTATGGCGTTCAAGTTTAGAGTGCTGCATGTCAGAGGTGAATCGAACATGAATCGTGACTATTTGTCACGACATCGCATACGGTCGACAAACGACGATCGAATATCTCGCATCACTGAGGAGTATGTCGACAACGTCATCAACCATGCGACGCTGAGAGCTCAAACTGTAGTGTCAACTGTACGGCGGTTAATACTCTGCAGCGTCGGATCGTTTTTCGTCCCGGCACGGATGAGTCCATAAGCTTGGAGACCATCCGTGCCGGGACGAAAAACGATCCGACGCTGCAGAGTATTAACCGCCGTACAGTTAGGCGACTGGAAAGCAGCCAGCAATGATAAACATTATGCTTTCATACTACAACGTTCGAAACAAACGCCGAGCAAGATGTCGTTTTACGTGGAACTCGCATTTGCATCCCGACTAAGGTGCAAACTCGATGCATTGATATCGCTAACTCTGGACATCAGGGCATAGTAAAAACCAAAAGCCTATTGAGACAAAAAGTTTGGTTTCCAGGAATCGATCATCTAGCAGAAGAAGCCGTCAGAAATTGTCTTTTATGCCAAGCAAATACACCAAGCTATCACAGTGAACCACTTAAAATGTCACCATGTCCATCTTCAGAATAGAGCGAGTTAGTCTAGGGACTTCCTATAGGACCACTTCCGTCCGGAGAATATCTTTTGGTGATTGTCGACGAGTACAGCAGATTTCCCGTAGTGGAGATTCTACACTGGACATCCAGTAGAGAGTAGAGCCGTCATACCAGTCGTGGACAAAATATTTGCATTACTGGGTACAGCAGACACTCTCAAAACAGATAACGGTCCACCATTCAACAGCGAGGAATTCAAGAATTTCTCTGATTATGTCGGATTCAGACACCAACGAAGGGAAACGCCGAGTGTCAGCGACTAATGAAAACACTTGCGAAAATAATTCGCACAGCAAGAATTGAACAAAAGAATTGGCGACAAGAGCTTTATGCATTCTTACGCGCTTATTGAAGCACTCCACACAGATCGACACAGCAATGTCCAGCAGAAATTCTACTGCACAGACCCTTCAAAAAACAACTTCCAAAAATGTCAGCTGTTAAAACAGCAACTGATCAACTGACCAGCAAAGACTTCAAAGAACGTGACCTGAAAGCGAAAGTTGAAATGAAGCAAGACACCGAAGATCAACAAAGTTTCCAGTCATTACGACCCAGTGCCATATGAAGTGACCAACATAAAAGGATCGATGATTACTGCCTCAAGATCCGAACTCACGATCACTCTAAACATCGCGTTCTTCAAGAAAACTACAGCCCGAATGCCATATAAAACAGAAGAAGAAGGATATGAAGATGACTTAATCACATTTCCAGCCCAACAACAGCAACCACCTCAACAGCAACCACCAGTCCAACCAGTCCAACAACATCAGTTCCAACGCCGATACCCGCAGAGACAATTTCGACGTCCACCGGACAAACTTTCTGACTTTGTTGTGTACTAAGTTTCAAGTAGCATTGAATGTACTGTTACTACTGTAGAGTAGTGGACTGAACGTTATAATATTCTGAACTTTACATGAACTTTAATGGGCTACAGTGTATCACTTAATCTTGCATGTCATAGATTTAGTTTTCACCGGAGACAGACTGTTTTAAAAAGGAACAAAGTGATGTAGTGTAGCCGCATAGTACAGCGCCGCCTACCGATCGCTATATTAGTGCATGTAGGCCTATATACATCGCTGTAGAGTCAATTTGCGTAGTCTGCCGCAGCGAGCGCTGACAGTCGAACGCGATGAATGAAGCGCGTGCAGCCTAACAAAGTCTGTACGCCAGTGAAGCGTTATTAATAAACGGACAACAAATACTACAGTGATCTTGAGTGACGTTTTCAGGGTCATCTTATTTTTCGACGTGGAATGATGTGGCAACGCATGTGGCAGCGTCACGCGGTTCGTCAGTGATAACTAAGTTCTTGTTCAGATTCTTTTCCCGCAATAATATAGGTCAGGCGGAAAAATGAAAAAAAGAAGAATAGGCCTACCTATATCTGCGCACGTTATTGTGCTCTCTAACTCACAGACAATAATGTTTGATACTGAATTAGTAAGTCGAATAGTTTCAGGATTCAAAGCATCTGATAGGCCTATTAACGGTTTAACTGCAGAACACCTAGGGAATTAATCCCGGGATCCCGAAATCCCGGCCTATTTTTCAATCCCGAAGTCCCTGGATTAGGCTAGCTAAATCCCGGGATTTTCGGGATTATTGTGCCGTAAATACTTAAATCATATTTTATGTTTTATTGAATGTAAATGCTTAAATAGTTTGACAGTCTGCTATTTTGGACTGCATTCGCTTGGTTTTGGCCTTTCTCCGAGTGCCATCTTGAATTTCGGAAAAAATGTCAATAGGCCTAACTCTGGGTGAAGTTTGTTGGTAGGAGAGGTATGACAAATTAGTAACCTAGACAATAGCGCGAACAGGTGAGTTCTGCATAGGCTTCAAATAAAGATCTGTAAGTTCAGAGCTCTTGTAGGCCTTGAGATCATCGCACCTATGTTCCCGACATTCGTTTAATGACGTCACGCGAATTAACTTCCGGTTTCGAGTTTTGGTCATGTGTCATCTCAGGTATGACAAGGTATCCAACGCAGTAGTCAATGAGAGAACGAAACTACCAGACTTCTCTTATTGCTGACAGACGTCATTCATTATTTGGACACATCGGTCGCCTACCGGAGAACACACCTGCTTCGCAGGCACTGCAACTGTCAATACCCACATCGGCACTCCTCCCGCTGCTGACTGGAAGCGCCCGCCGGGTGGGTCGTCCACGGAGAAATTGGCTGCAGCAAGTGGAAGAAGACATTGGCTTATCTGTTGGTGCTGCCTGGATCGCGGGCCAGGATCGTTCGATGTGGAGGACGCTACGACACTCAGCTGGTCAAGCGCAGCAGTGAGTGAGTGAGTGTCATCTCAGCATGGCCGTGATGTATCTGCCCACCAAATTTGGTGCAAATAGCTGTATCCAATTTGGAGTTATAGACATTTTCCAAAATCCAAATTGGCGGCCGCCGCCATCTTGGATTTTCAAGTCATGTAAATTTGGCACATTCCGTGATGTTAATAGTGTGGTGCTTGTGACCTTGAAATCTACGTTAGGGATCATTGAAGGTCATTGGAATGACACCATTCGATATACGAGTTCCTATTCGTCTTCCACTGTAACTATGGCCGTATCTCGTACTGTTTTCGAAATGAAGCAAGACATTGATCGAAAAACGCTAATTTTTCATACCACCTTGTATTATTTAACTTGCACGATCCCCTAGAACTCGTTCAAATTTTTGCCAAAAATATTAATACAAACTGTCCGAGTCCCTGAGCTATTAGGCGGTACAAATATATTGCCGAAAAGTCAGTCTCTGCCTAGGGTACAACAACGTACAGACGACAGACGGCTCATGGCATATAGCCGAACGTAGCGCAATAACGTTCAGCTAAAAAGCTTAAAAGCGTGCTTATCCTTTGCACAGAGGTAGATGTGACGTGAAGTTTTAAAATTGGCTGGACTAATATTAAATTCGGGAAAAATTGGCTCATGCATTTGCTGTGTTGCGTTCAGTTTCAAGGTGGTGCTTAGTCCCCTGCACCTCTCCCCAGGGTCTCAGCCTCTGCCCCTGGACCACGCTAGGAGCAAGCCCCCACTGCAGCCCCCATCAGGGGCTCGTGTTACGCGCTCGCCCCCAACCGAGAAACCAAACTACGCCTATATACACAGAGTGTCGCGCGCCCTGACTGCAACAGCTGAGCTTCTGGTAAATATAAGTTGGTAGGTAGGTAAGTGTATTTATATAGCGCACTTTTTGTAGTACCTCACACTCAAGGCGCTCAGGCATGGATCACACAGTGTTACCTGCAATTACACCAATGCCTGCCTCTACCTCGTAAGCGTTCACCAGATGGCGCCTCCCCAGACTGAGGTTGCGCATATCTAATTGCAGCCTACTACTCATTTATCTACCCCGAAAGGATGAAAGGCTGAGTCGGCCTGGTTGGCTGACCTACAGCGGACGGTTTACCCACATAAGTGGTCACCCATCAGCTGCAGGTCGAGCGCAGGACAGGGAAAGTTCGCGTGTCAAAGACCGACGTTCTACCAACTGTTACTGTTGTGTCATTGGTTTGTTTACCGAGACTTAAAATTCCTGTATTGCTGATAGCACCCTCGATATGCCAGCTAGAAAACGTTTTGCATTTGTGCGAGCAGGAACTTTACTGGTTGGATATGGCAGTCAATCAAATCCAGCTGTCTGAGCTGCCAGTGGGCCTCGCAGTGACCAGTGAGGCTCGATGTCTTAATAATAATAATAATAATATACGTCGCCTGACAGGATCCATGTTGCTATGGGTAGAATGATAATATGAGACATATTAATTGGTATTATTTTATTCGGGCCAAACTCTTCAATGTTTCTAGATCACGCAAAACGTTCACTCCACGGGCAGCAAATAGTATTTTTGTTAAAATAAGTAAAACAGCTTCATCAAAAATTACCCTACAACTTGTTAAAGGAAAATGTATACCAATACTGATTACGGTCTTGAAACCTGAAGCCTCTCAAAAGCGGATCTTATATCACTGGATTTTATCATATTTAGATCGACTCTTTATAAAATTGTTTAGAACAACCGATATGGATATTGTCAGGCTATGTCAAGAATGTTTTAACTTGCTGAGTGATACCATTAAACGTAGAACATTTATGTCAACTTTTGTTAAGGTGTAGTTACAGTTTGTACAGGGGCGTCATTTAGAGGGGGGGGGGCTGTGGGGTCTTTGGACCCCCAGGTTTTGCGATTCATTTTTTTTTCATGTAATTCTTAAGAACAAATTGTGATGTGACCAAGACTGTGACTACTGCAACAACATTACGTTACGTCTTGTATTTAACATCAAGTAGTTAATTCTACTGCCTTCTGTGACACTAATGTTGCAAGTCCTCAGACGCCAACATCCACTGACCCGAGCAAGCACAAAACTGACGATCCAATCCAACCCTTTTTGCAGACATTTCCACAGAGAAAACATGGGAAGCGATTTACTGCAGTGCAGATCTGTATAGTCTGTATGACTGGATTGAATACTCAGTGTCACGAAATTTGGTCAGTTGATTCTCAGGAAAATCATTGAAATTGTTGCCACCAGATGTCAGATTTTAAGGCCAAAATGCACCAAATTCGATTTCGGCTGGGGCTCTGCCCCAGACCCCGCTGGGGGAGCTTACAGCGCTCCCCCAGACCCTCTAGCTGAATTTAGGGGCCTACTTCTAAGGGGGAGGGGAAGGAAGGAGAGGGGAGGGGTCGACACCCAAGATTTTGCTGAAATGACGCCACTGAGTTTTTAAACTGTAATCTAACATTCTTAGTTATAAGAAGTCATCACGTGTTACGTGTCTTAGTTAAGCATTGCAACATTCTGTGTATTTATATTTCTTTCTTTCTTAATTACTGCTACCATTTATAGCGAATAGAGATTTGCAAGCTAAAACTTCAAAGCTTTGCATCTGTAAAACGGCTGTTGTTCTTATATAGTTAGGCCTATTAATAATAAAAATATAAAATATGTTTCACAAAATAAATAGAAATTGCCACTGAGGTTTAACTCAAAGCGAAGTGACATAGTTTACAATAATGTCTAGGCCTATTATCGAAGTAAGCCACAGGACCTTTTGCATTAACTTTTTTACAACAAAAAAATACGATAGGCAATCATTAATGATTAAGCGTCACTGCCCCAAGCAGCTACGTTGGGCCTTCACCCTGCAGGTAACACTAGTACGTACCCTACAGCTCATTTCCCACCCCACTGGGGGTGGGAGACTGAGTTGGCCTGAGCGAACAGTAGGTTGCTTACGGTGGGCTGGGTGAGCTTACGAGTCAGTCACTCTACCACTAGACCACGGCACCCATAGACCTTGCTTTCAAACGGCTGACTATCAACAGTTGTTTGGGCAAGACGAGGCTTATGCACAGTAGCAATTCGAAACTATGCAGCAGCCTACATTTAAACATGGACGTAGCCATAGGAGGTCCTGGGGTCTTAGGACCCCACCCGATCTGAAAATTAAACTAGACTGCTCCACTGCTGCTGTTGCAGACACTAAGTTCGAATTCAAAATTTTAAACAATCGCCAAACAATTTAAAATCAAAATTTCGAAAATCTATTTTGCGCATATTGGCACATAGATCATGTATGCCAAGTTTCGTTTAAATCGGACAAAAACTGTAAGAGTAGCGATTTGAAAAGTCTGACACATCCATCCATCCAGACATCAGACACCTATTTTATAAGCTCCGCTGGCTGCAAGCAGCAGCGCAGATAAAACAAGAACTTAGCTATCGCAAACAGATCGCGCGTAAGCTGCGCACATAATTTGTCGAGGGCATCTCCGTGACCTTGAAATCTAGGTTAAGGGTCACTCAAGGTCACTGGAAACGGAACCATTAGGTAGATCATACACTACTCACGATTAGTCGGGTTATTTGACGTTAAATATTATCGTGACCTTCAAATGTGGGTCAGAGGTCACTCGAAGTCATTAAAAATGGTACCATTTGAAGCTTCGGTACGTTTTCCTACTCGCCTTCCATAGTAACTATGGCCGTATCTTTAGCCATTTCGGAGATATTCAACGTCAAAGAACGATCTGACCTTGAAATCTGGGTTTGGGGTCGTTCAAGGTCATTGAAAATGGCGCGGTTTGATAGATCATGTATGACTTTTTATGGGTTTGCCATTGTAAGTATAGATCTATCTTTTATCGTTTTTGAGTTATTTGAAATTGGTGCCATTCGAAAGCTGGGATGCGGTTTCCTATTCGCCTTCTATAGTAATTATTGCTGTATCTGTAGCCGTTTGTGACATATTCAGTGTCAATGAATGGCGTGACCTTGAAAACCACGTTAGGGGTCGTTCAAGGTTATTGAAGATGGCGCCGTTCGATAGACCAATATGACTTTCTAGTAGTCCGCAATTATAACTATAGCTCTATCTTGTGCCATTTCCCAGTTATTTGATGTTGAATAATATCGTGACCTTGAGTTACAGGTCACTCAAGGTCATTGAAACTGGTGTCATTCAAAAGCTTGGGTGCGGTTTCCTATTCGACTTCTGTAGTAACTATGGCGCTATCTTGTATCGTCTGCGAGATATAGCGACTTATTGGTAGAAAATCGCGAAATTTTTATACCCACCTGTATTTAGTACCCCCACAGGGGGTGACCCGTCAGAATTTTGTGAAGATGTTTGATGCCGTTAAAACTAGAATGATTGGGCTACCGTATGGTGGAAAAACTGTGACAATATGTTAAGCCGTTTTCATCTGGTACCAGAGCGTTACGGACAGACAGACGGACAGAATTGCTATACCAATATCGCGTTGACGCGCGATAAAAATTAAGCAAACTTGAAACAGGAAATTTGGAGTAGGCCTACAATATGCATATAGTACTAACTGAAGCTGCATTATCATCGGCAACAGACATCAGGACCCCCAATCACAAATCCTGGCTACGCCCTATGCAATTAAGAATAGCACTGCAAACACACTACTTGAAAAATCACATGATTTATTTTCAAGCCTAAGTGATGAAATGTAAAACTGTCGGAAAACAGTTGGCATTTAGCCATCGCAAATATATGATGTGCTGTAAATTTGAAGTAAATCACTGTGTCAAAACAAAATATTCCTTATTTAATTTATGTACTTGCAAAAACACGTTGCTCTTTGCAGCAAATCTAGGAGAATACAGTAAAACAAGGCAATGCCATTCAGTCGGACGATGCAAAACTTGCAATGCAGAATTTCACATTAGTACTGTTCACTAGAATCAATGCTTCATTTTGGTGCGACAAAAATCCTTAACGTTTTTCCACGACCGAGTCTGAAGCAGCGGTTCTTTTGCAATACAGCAATCAATTTCACGTTTTCCAGGAAGACGTCCACTCGACATGACTGCAGACAGCTGACGCGATACGGCTGCCCGTTCAGCGTCAGACCACTTTCTTTTCACACCTAGAACATAACATAACAAAATAACAACACATCAACGATCAATCTGACTACAAAATTAAGTTTCACAACTGCAGAACATATGACGGGTAAATCATGTGTTAACCTTAACTAAGCAGTAGCTACCGAACTAATTAGAGTCAAGCTGTGACTGACTGACTACAGTGCCCAGTGTTCCAGTGCAGAAGCTGCATCTGTAGGCAGACTGCATTGGGCCAAAAATGAATATAAACACAAATTATCACTTTTTATCAGAAATGTCACAGAGTCTGTATCTGACTACACCAAAAGTAACAGTCAGTGAATTAAGTTTCACTAAAATCTAGTTCTTAAGTTTGGTTTTAAACGAAAACTCTGTTTAACACCAAAGTTAAGTGAAACTTAAAGTGGCATCGGTTTAAACCTAAGATCTTCCACTAAAATCAAAGTTAGGAAGTAACTTAAGAAGTAACTGTGGTTTTAAACCAAAGTTCATCTGAACAATCCGGTTTTAAACCAAACTTGCCCCATGCAATTAGATAGGCAACTCTGCTAAAGCTCTAGTTCTTAACTCCTGGTTTTAAACTGAACCGACTTTACATTTGCGCTTAAGTTAAGACCAAGATGGCGGTGAATGTAAGTATTTACGTCACTCGCGCTGTTGTTGTTGGTGCGCTTGCTAATCGCCGAAGACATGCAGCAAATCTACATGTTCCGCGCTTAAGCAGAGGAGCTAATCACTTGTCGATGCTGCTCACCGCTCGTCATACCCACGAACTGCACAGGTGTGTCTTCAGCGATTTCTTACCATGGTTACAAATACCTGGTTTAAAACTGAGTCTAAATCCATGTTTAAAAACGAAGCTAATCTCGGCTTTGGTTTAAAATCTTACTTCAACAACTTTGGTTTTAGCATGAACTTATTAAGTCATTCAATATGGCAGAATCGCTCACGTGCAATGAAAATGAAGCCAAACAGGCCCTACACATTATCAGATGTCACTTTTCACTAAATTTGGCGTCGAAGAGTCTGAATCTAGTGTCTGAATTCACCATGTAACTTTCCTTGCTGATGTGCAGTTTCTTTGCAGTATCTTAGCTTCTTGTTATCATATTCATAATAATGCAATTCAAACAGTTGCTAACATACTTTGTTTACGACGTTTCACAGGATAGTTCCAATCTGGATCGTGCACTTCACTACATGTATTATCATCTGCAGATAAAAAAACAGACACAAACAAAACAACTACGGTTTGTTGACTTATTGTATTTAGATTAACACCTTACAATAGTAAAGCTCACAAAAACCCTTCCTGTTACTGCAGAAGATCTGTGGATCAATGACAGAGTAAATGACACAAATCTCAAGGTCAAGGACTTGATGCCACAAGGACAAGGCCAACGGCAACTACATGTCATGCATTAGCGCATCTAGCTGCAAGGATTGTGCCCACTGCCCAGCATTTAGCACGGAACAAAACCGCCAAAATTCATGAAGATGCTAAGTGTACAAACGTCATAAAACAGGTATTGTAGCCAAGTCCATAAACTATAAGAGGCCTCTGCCTGGGTTGTTTAACTCATTGCCTATGTCATCATGCAATGGTCGGTCAGACTTAGGCAGTATACTGCCACGGCAAACATATGTGCTGCCTTCATTACTACAACTAAAATTTTAAAAAATTCACAAGAAAAAAATTAAAAACCAACATTTCACAAATCTGTTCCACCATTTTTTGCATATTGGCACATACTTCATGTGTGTCAAGTTTTGTGAAAATCAGATAAAACACTTAGGAACAGTGATTTTGAAAAAGTTTAATAGACAACAACAGGCAACAACACAAAGACAGCCTGATCTACATGATATTATAAGCTTTGCTTTGATGAAGTCGATCAGCGACGCCAATAAAGCATTAAGCAGATGACATGATAGCCACAACGATGCTCCGATATGCTGTGTAAAAATACCGAAAAAAATTTCAAGTTACTGTATGACATAAATTTAAAACATAGTAAGTATCGTTACCTGATGCAGAGTCATTAGTAACTGCTGAACGTCTGCTTTTCTTCGTTATTTCTAATAAGCCTTTAGCTGGTGGTGGTTTAGGTCCCTTCCGCTTTCCTAGCAATTCATACCAACAAATCAGTAGGTCAGTCCGAGGCAGTGTACTGCCAAGGCAAACCTGCGCTGCCTCAATTATAGTGAAAATTTTAAAAATTCACCAAAAAATATAAAAATCAAAAATTCCAAAATTTGTTCCACCAGTGTTGCATATTGGCACACAGATCACGTGTGTCAAGTTTCGTAAAAATTACACAAAAAAACTACAGGAGTAGCGATTTGAAAAAAACGTTTAATAGACAACAACAACAGGCAACAACGTAGTGAGCCTGATCTATATGATACTATAAGCTTTGCTTCGACGAAGTCGATCAGCGACGCTAATAAAGCATTAATCAGATACCGGTAGCCAAAACGATGCTCCGATATGCTGTGTAAAAATATAGAATTTTTTTTTGCAAGTTACTGCACGACAGAAATTTGAAACAAAGTAAGTATCGTTACCTGATGCAGATTCAGTAACCACTGAAAGTCTGCTTTTCTTGGTTCTTTCTAATAAGCCTTTAGCTGGTGGTGGTTTAGGTCCCTTCCGCTTTCCTAGCAATTCATACCAACAAACACAAACAAGAAGCTCAGCCAAGGCAGAGAAAGGGTGCACCAAAATGCCACCAATTGATTCACTATTATTACACAGTCACAGAAAAGCATATTTTCATATGACCACAGGGTGCTTAATAAAAAAACTGCACATAATTTAATGCAGCATAACTTATAACATAGTGATTCACAGCATCACACATTGTACACCAAAATGTTTATAAGAGGGATGCACTTTTCGATTAATTTGCTAACCGGTTAACCGAAACCACTAACCAGTTAGTAACTGGTTAACCGAACCTGTAGTTTCACCAAGGCTGTCACCAACTCGCTGTAAAGTGGGGGTGGGGATCAGCCTCACAAGGGCGTAAACGACAAATTGTGTACAGACTGACAAAAATGTGTAACCAATACCATGATTCAATGAAAAAAACGATGCTTTTGCTACAAACACTAGACAGCAAATGACTAAATTGATTGTAATATTCATTTTCTAATTTTTAGTCACGCCGCCATTCTGACCGCCATATATGGTTTCAGTTCGGTTTATTTAATAGCTGATTAACCGAAATTTTTTTCGGTTAACCTTGCACTCCCATAGTTCAGAAATCAATTGGCAACACAAAAGTTTTAATATTGCAATTAAATATTATGTGGTTAGCTTTCAGTTAAGTGAGCTAGCTCAGTGAAGTCAGAAACATTTGTTTGCAACAAGACACCCGTGTATATATACAGGCGATGTCGCTGATGACGTATAACGTATAACCACTTCACGCTATTTATTATTATTATTATTATTTGTTTTAGTACCCTCAGTAGTAAAAATCCAGAGGGTTCCACGTAAGGGACTTCGCAACCGGGATTCTAGCTTAAGCAAATGATCGCGAGATGATGTCATTAAGAGCCCGGTGCCTTGTGATTGGGCTTGGTGCAAATCTGCGTACAAAGGTGACACCACAGCTCTAAATTGCTTAGTTTTCGAGAAAATCACATTTTTGCATTTTGGCGACAGACAGACAAACAGACGGACAAACAGATGGACATCACCGATGCATTAAGCCGCTCTCGCTGTCGCGAGCGGCGGCTTATTAAATCTGTAAAATTTTGTGTGTTTGACACTGTTTACACATTTGTTTCACGAGATACTGCAAACACATTTCCTGGTGGTTTTTTGGGGGCCACCCCGTATGTAACGTTAGTACTCAAAACCTTGATGAGACATACACACTGATAAATCACAAATATTTCATAACAAGTGTATCAGAGACGATATGAAAGCCGCCGCTCGTCAAAGCCCAAACTGCAGAAAAAAAAACAAAAATAAAATATGGCGAAAAACAATTTTCCACATGGCAGATGGAATTCTTACACACTGCAATGTTGCATGTGGCTGTGGGATCATGACAGTGAATTCACCAAGTGGCAGCACCCTGCAATGTGACACGTGGCTGTGGGATGACATGCCACTTATTTCATCCAAACGTCCGCCGTATTGAAATTCTACTTCTGGTTTCGATTTCGACCATATCACCACAGTCGACAAGTCATTCTGCAACAGTCTGCAAAATTTTATCCAAATCGGACCAACCTCGGCATAAAAAATGACGTCATGTCGATTTTCAAGATGGCGGATCTACGCCATCTTAGATTTTAGGGGTCCAATGATGGGTTCTTTGAAAAGCCCATGTACGACTTCCTATAGGTCGTCAATAGTGACTATAGCTCTAAATTGCCTAGTTTTCGAGAAAATCGCGTTTTTGCGTTTTGGTGACAGACAAACAAACAGACAGTCAGACGAACAGATGGACATCACCGATGCATTAAGCCGCTCTCGCTGTCGCGAGCGACGGCTAAATAAAGATGTGAAGACAACATAAGATAGTACTGTGTTCCAAAGCAGTCACCCATCCACACAACAAGGTATGACAAATTTTACGTTTAAACAATAAGCTTACAAGCGTACGAAAAAACATGCTATCTACCTCTGATAGCAAGCTTTTTAGCAGAATCATTTGTATTCTCCTCATTATCACTGCGGTGATCATCTCCATCACTTGGTTCAACGTCAGACATAGGCTGCTGCATAAGGATGCCTGCAGCATCTGCTGCCATTTCAGTGTTTGGTAAGTTCTCTGACTCACTGTCATCGCTAAGGCCAACGTCATGATCTGACAACCCTATCATGTCAACACCAATTTCATCCAGCTTGCAGCCTTTCCACTGGCCAGGTTTACTGTTGTCAACAGCCAGCAGTAATTTACTGATCTTCGCCAGTTCGACACTTGAATCGTGAAGTCTGTAATATTCTCTATGAACTCTGATATCATGTGAGAGGTGACGAGCAAGCCAATCGACTTCTCCTTCCCTTAACTCAAATATCTGACTAACCGTAGCCATGTACTTCCGTAACTTCGTGCTCGTCACTCTGTCTGGGAACTGGACAGTTGCAGCAACTGCAGCTTTTCGGATACAATCATGACCACGAAGTGGCTCACAGGTGTCACTGTTGTCATTGGGGAAAAGATATGGATTGTCTTCTGGCACACCAACCTCATGTCTGTATTTTATTAACAAATCAACTGCAGAAACCATGTCAGGGGTCAGCAGCACTGGTGCCGTAGAACCGCGCTTGGCTGGAATTTTGACCAGCTGCATACGTTCTGACAATTTCTTCTCCAGGGGTGTCAACACTGAATGGAACTCCTTCATTGCAGATTCATGCCACTTTGGTGTTTGCTTGTAAGTGTCCACTGTCATCCTTGCCACCTCACCAGATCTGCGTTTGTTGAAAATGATAATTCTTGCTACAGTCAGTTCAGCCAAAGAGTGCCAGAACAATCTAGGATTATGAGAACTTTCCAGCTGAGACATCAACCGTAACACAGATGACTTCAGGTACTTCATCAACATCGTGAGGTCTGAACTGCATGGTAACATACAAGGTCTGTTTTGCTTACGACTTGCTAAAGTGGCTAAAGCAGGACTTGATATCATCACTGGCCATTCAAATTGTCTGACTTTCAGAAATGCTTCCGCCTTTTGCAGCATGTCCATGTCGTGTTGCTTCAGCGCCATATTTCTGACCAAATCTGCACATCTTCTGAGTTCATGCCCAATCTTGAGGGCAAATGATGGACTTGATTTCAAGGTTGGTCGAGAACAGCGAGCTATTTCAATCTGGCAAATGTTCTGAACTGCTGCAATAATTGAATCCATGTAGTCCGGTGAAATGCAATGGATCAAACTAAGATCACATTTTCCACTACTGCGACGCAGTTCGATCAGCAAACGACTCAGCATTCTAATACGATTAGAAATGAGTGATCTCTGAGAGAGTCCATACTGCTGGAACATGAACATTCCAAGTTGTGTTATCAATAAGTCATTTGAAGCTACTTCTGTAACACGATCTGCTGCCATTCTTGCGACCACTTCACGAGTATATTCAGGAGATGCCTTTGAGGTAGTCTGAAAGACTAGAAGACGACTGGCTTGCTGAGTAGCACTGCGTATTTTTTTCAAGTCTTGATCTATGTCTTTGCATTTGGAAGCATGTCTCCAAAGATCTGTCTTTTTTACGAATCCGAGGCAACCAGGACATGGTGTGTAATGTTTTGGTTGAATGTCGCGAACTATGCATTCTTCATTAGTTGGACGTCTCAAAACTATCAACTTTCCACAACCAGTTTCAAGCACACCAATGTTGTGATAATAGTCTCCAACACACATTAGATACTCAAACTTTTCTCTGCGCTGCTTTGATTTTACTGGAAACGACAGAGTAGCTTTTACTTCATCCTCAAGACTATGGCAATCCGTTAAGTGACGAGACATTTTGCTGATATACTTCTGACAATAAAGACAGCAATGATCTTTACGCCAAGACCTTTTCCCAGTTTCAGAAAACCTATCATAATGTTCTACTGAAATCCCTGCATCACTTTCATCTGTCACAATATCTGCATTATCCTCCAAATCACTGTCAATATCTGATTCGACAGCAAATGATATCGGTGACCTGGAAGTACCTTCACTAACAGCAACAGTTGACTCCGGAATACCAGCAGATCCAGATGACTGCTCGCGACGATCAACTGGTAATACTGGTGACGGTGAACGCGAAGTTGCCTCCGCAACATCAGCAGATCCAGATGACTGATGGCCACGTTCAACTGGTGACGGTGAACGCGAAGTTGCTTCTGCAACAGCAGCAGATCCAGATGACTGCTGGCCACGTTCAACTGGTATAACTGGTGACGGTGAACACGAAGTTGCCTCCGGAACAGCAGCAGATCCATATGACTGCTGGCCACGTTCAACTGGTATAACTGGTGACGGTGAACACGAAGTTGCTTCTGCAACAGCAGCAGATCCAGATGACTGCTGGCCACGTTCAACTGTTACAACTGGTGACGGTGAACACGA
>Ga0209150_1000231_pt1 | contig 20807 bp, 19 predicted proteins | sample WorMetTyACAVOLI3_FD_187424 | JGI IMG/M metagenome (GOLD analysis project Ga0209150, IMG submission 187424) | Marine gutless worms symbiont microbial communities from Max Planck institute for Marine Microbiology, Germany - Olavius algarvensis... ... | reverse complement strand
GGCGTAGCGTTTCTGCTGTACATCCTATTTTCGATGATATCGATTCAATGGTTGACCACTGGGACTCGTGCTCATGTTGATGCTCGAAAACCATACGAACCGCCCGTTCCCGGACTTCCGGGGAATGTCTTTTGTTTGTCTTCATTACCCAATCCTCTCAAGAAATTGAGCCTCCGACAAACCCGGGGCGATTCAGTCGGACCGAAGGGCGGCGTTAAACGCGGTACTGTGAAATCTGCACTTCCGTGCCGTAATCCGCGAAATCGCCGTCCGAACGCCGCCCGCGAAACTCGCCCCAGACGATTGGCCGGTAACGACTCGGCCGCGCATCGTCGACCACCGACGACAGCGGGCTGACGCTGCAGTCGGCCGCCGGATTGAAGAAAAACGGAATGCTGTAACGCTCGCGGCTATCCATCGCCAGCACGCGATGAATCGCGGCCCGATAAATATCGTTAGACCAGACTTGCATCATGTCGCCGGTATTGACCACCATCGCGCCTTCCACCGTCGGAATGTCGTACCAGTACCCGTCGCGGTAAACCTGTAATCCGCCGACTTCGTCCTGCAGCAAGACCGTCAGCGCGCCGGCATCGGTATGGTGATGGATGCCGAGGTCGGCGAGCGCTTGATGCTCGACAGCAGACTCCGCCATTGGATCCTTGACCGGGTAGTAATTGAGCCGAACAAAGCCGGTGTGGTTGCCGGCGAAATCGCGCCGCATGTGGTCGGCCGGCAAATCCAGGCCGAGGCAAAATGCTTCCAGCAATTTCAGCGAGAGCTCGGTGCAGGTGTCGAGGTAAGACATCATGGTCGACCTGAATTGCGGCAACTGCCGCGGCCATCGATTCGACCGCCGATAAATCGGATCGAAATCCTCGCGCGTGAAATCGAACACTTCTTTCTTGTCGCGCTGATTCTTGGTCAACTCGTTGTTGTAGAAACCCCAGGGGTTATCCTTGCTGCGCACGACCTCGAGTTTCTGCTTCACAGGCAACGCAAACAGCGCGTGAGTCTGGCTCCAGACATCGCGAATTTGCGCCGTGGGAACCCCGTGATTGACGACTTGAAAAAATCCCCAACTGGCGCAGGCCCGGGAAATTTCTTCGACCGCGCCGCGGGCAGCCATGCTGGCGGAATCCGCCATCAGTGCCGCCATATCGATGACGGGTACCTCGGCTAGATTGGCATTGTCGGCGACCGGATGCCGGTCGATATCCTGCGTTTCTGCTTGCATGCCTGGTTCGGTAGTTGCTTGCTGGATTGGCTAATATACCACCGATTGCCGCCGCTGCCAGCCGCCGCGCGCGAGGCCGTGCAGGGGGTTTGGCAAATCTTGTGTACGCCGGGTCGAAATGCGGGACGATCGCTGGACCGGCGTTGGCGGAATCTTTATGCTTCCGGCAGTTCCATTCCGCTTAGACCAACCAATGGCGATAACGCAACCGACGAATCAACCCGTATTTTCAATACCCCCGGAATTGGAGACCGCTGCCTCGAGTTGTTTAACGTCTTCCCTCAACCCGATAAACATACAACCACTAAGCAGTACACATATGCCGAGTACAGCCGCGATTTTTCTCATTAATAAAGCCCTGTAAAGGATTGCTTCCTATTTCCGAGAATACTTAATCAGGGTTAGATTACCAAAGTCAGGTATTTTGGTGGCGAAATTATGGTTCGAATTGACGCCAGGCACGGCACCAAAATGATGTAGGCCCTGTTCGGATACGGATGAAAAATCGAGCGCTGCTTAGTGGTCCAATTTGATAGAATCGACGTATTTCTATATTAAGGCCGAAAATTAAGACCAACAAAATATTCGGCCACCATAATTTTAGATCACTCTAGAAATCTCGGAGAAAGTGCTATGCGGCTCTCATGGATAATTCTGATTGTGCTGGCGGTATCGGGGTGCAGCGAACCCCCGCCAGAGCAGGCACAGCCCATTCCCCGTGTCAAAACCATCGTCATTGGCGAGAAAGCACAGGGCCAGATACGCCGTATTTCCGGAAAGCTGATCGCGGCGGATTCGTCAATCTTGAGTTTTGCCGTAAGCGGCACCGTGGAAAAAGTGGGTGTCTCCGCAGGCCAGGCGGTCAATGCGGGACAGGTCCTGGCCAGCCTGCAAAAGCGTCCCTTCGAGCTTGCGGTCAAAAATGCCAGGGCGGAACTCAATATCGCCCGCGCGCAGTTGAACGAAAAGCAGAAACGATTTAAGCGGATGCAGGAGTTGATCGAGGAAAACATTGTCTCCCGCTCCGAACTCGACATCGCGGAAGCTGAACTCAGCACGTCCCAGGGAAACCTGCAATCGGCGCAGAGCGACCTCGAATCTGCCACAAGGGACCTGAAAAATACGACGCTGACCGCGCCCTTCGCCGGGCGTCTCGCCCGGCGCAGCATCGATCCATTCCAGGAGACCAGCGCGGGCAAAGAAGCATTCGTACTCGAATCGAAGGGTTCGTTACAGGCCGAAGTGCTGGTGCCGGAAACCATGATACGCAACGTGGATCACGGCCAGGCGGTACAGGTCGATTTTCCGACGCTGGAAAACGTACAGGTCAATGGCGAAGTTGTCGAAATCGGGTCTCAAGTGCAGGCTGGCAATGCATTTCCGGTCAAGATACAGCTCGGCGCCAGCGAGTCGGACCTGCGCCCCGGTATGTCGGCCGCCGTGTTGTTCAACTTCAAAAATTACCTCGAAAACCAGGATGTTTACATGGTGCCGATTACCTCGATCGCGATCGAGGCGGGCCTGTTATCGAATTACGGCAAGGACCCGTCGCAACGTGAAACCGACCAGGCGCCGCTATATGTCTTCGACCAAGCCAGTTCGACCATTAAGCTGCGCAAGGTTAGGATCGGCGATCTCCGCGGCAACCTGCTGGAGGTATTTGAGGGTCTCGAGCCCGGCGACCGCGTCGTTACCGCGGGAGTGGCATTCCTGCAGGATGACATGCAGGTTCGCCTGTGGGATTCGGATCAGGGCCTCGTCGAGTAGGTAGCCGCTGATGGATAAACTGACCCGTTTTGCGATCGACAATTCACGTTTCACGATTTTATTCCTGGTGGCGCTGATCGTCGGGGGCCTGGCGACTTTTTCCACGCAACCTCGACAGGAGGATCCCGAAATTATCATGCGCGGCGCCCAGGTCGTAGCGCAGTTTCCCGGGTTGGCGCCGGAGCGGGTCGAGCAGCTCATCACGCGGCCAATCGAGGATGCGATCAAGCAGATTCCCGAAGTCGACGAAATCAAGTCCATCAGCATGAGCGGGCTGTCGATCGTCACCCCGGAGGCGGGTGCGCAATACGTCGACATGGACCCGATCTGGGCCGACTTGCGCAACAAGATGGACGATCTCGCACCCAGCCTGCCCGAGGGTACGCAGGGCCCCAGCGTCAACGACGACTTCGGCCGGGTTGCCGTGATTACGATGGCGCTGACCGGCGGGGCTTTCTCGATGGCCGAGCTGGCCGAGGTGGCACGGGACCTGCGTGACGAATTCGGTGCGCTGGAGCTGGTGGCCAAGGTCGACCTGTTCGGAGTTCAGGACGAACGTATCTGGCTCGAATTCGATTCGGATTTCATGCTGCAGTTCGGGCTCGACCCGGTAAGCCTGTTCAGCGCCATTCAAGGCCAGAATGTCGTCCTCCCGGGTGGCTCTATCGACGCCGCCGGGCAGCGCATCGTGATCGAGCCCTCGGGCGATTTCCAGAGCCTCGAGGAGTTGCGCAATACGACCGTCGTCTCCCCCGACGGCGGCCTGGTTTACCTGCGTGACCTGGCGCAGATCAGGCGCGATTACGTCGATCCACCCAAATCGCCGGCCTACTTCAACGGCAAGCCTGCCGTCGTGCTCGGTATTTCGATGGTCGGAGGCTCGAACGTGGTCGAGCTCGGACGGCAGGTACGGGACAGGCTGGCACAGCTGCGCCCGTTGTTACCCCTGGGCATGTCTCTCGATATCGCTATTTTTCAGCCCGACCTGGTGCAGGCCTCGGTCGACAGCGCCACCGAGAACCTGCTGCAAACCATTGCGGTGGTGCTGATCGTGGTCATGGGATTCCTGGGCTGGCGCACGGGTTTGATCGTGGGCTCCATGGTGCCGCTGACGATGATGGCCACGCTGATCGGCATGTCGATTTGGGGAATTGAACTGCACCGCATATCCATCGCCGCAATAATCGTCGCGCTGGGTTTGTTGGTGGATAATGGCGTCGTCATCGCCGAGGATATTCGCCAGCGGCTCGATGCCGGTGAAGAGCGCCTGAAAGCGGCGTTGAGCACGCCGGCTAACCTGGCGGTGCCGCTGTTAACCAGTTCTCTTACCACCGTGCTGGCATTCATGCCGCTGATGCTCATTTCCGACAGTACCGGAGAGTTCCTGCGGTCGCTGGGCCAGGTGTTGATGCTGGCGTTGCTGACATCCTGGTTTTTATCGATTACGGTGACGCCCGCTTTTTGTTACTGGTTCCTGCCTGCATCGCAAGCCAGTGAAACATCCAATTCCGAACAGCGTTATCAAGGCAGAGCCTATCAGTGGTATGCAGCGCTGCTCGGATTTTTTCTGCGACGACGCATTCTCCTGGTTGCGATCATGATTGCGGCCCTGTTTGCCGCGGGTTCGATTTTTAGTCACGTCAAACAACGTTCGCTCGGGCCATCGGAACGCAATCAGTTCACCGTTTACCTCGATTTGCCGGCAGGCACCGATATTCGCGTAACCGAGGGAGCCACCCAACGGCTGGTGAGCTATTTACTGGAGCGGGAGACCAACCCCGAGGTGACCGATGTGATCAGCTATATCGGTGGCGGCGGTCCGCGATTCTTCCTCGCTCTGTCACCGAATGATCCGCAGAGTAACAAGGGATTCATGGTGGTCAACACACAGACTGCGGACCAGATCGGCGCGGTCATGTCGCGGGTGGAGAACTACATCGTCGAATCGATCCCGGAGGCGACTGGCAGGGCGGATCTCCTGTTTCTAGGTCCGGCAGCGCTGGGTACCGTGGAGCTGCAGGTCATCGGACCCAACATCGACACTCTGCGCTACCTGGGTACGCAAATCCAGGGCGCCTTCAACAGCGTTGATGGCATTACGGCCGTGCGCAGCGATTGGGAAAACGCGGTATTGAAGCTAAAAGTCAATGTTGATCAGGAGCGCGCTCGCAGGGCTGGCGTGAGCAGCCAGGAGATCGCCCGCACCCTGTCCGCGCATTTCGATGGCGAGGTAGTTACGACCTACCGGGAACGCGACAAGAGCATCCCGGTCGTGGTGCGGGCCCAGGGAGATGCCCGCGGTAACCTGGACCGGATGCGCACTATCGAGGTCCGCTCGCAGGACGGCGAGCCGGTGCCGCTGCTGCAGATTGCCGATTTCGAAGGCGTCGTCGAACCCAGCAAAATTTTGCGCATCGATCAAAAGCGTGCGCTCACCGTGGCGGGCAAACATCCCGGCATGACCGCCGTGGAGCTTTACGCCGCAATGCAGCCGGCGCTGCAAAAAATTGAAATCCCCGCGGGTTACGAACTGAATCTGGAAGGGGAAATCAAGGGCTCGCAAGAGTCTAACGGCGCGCTGTTCGAGTTCGCGCCCCACGCGCTGTTCGGCATACTGGTGCTGCTGGTGTTACAGTTCGGTTCGTTTCGCCGCTCGGCGTTGGTTCTGTTGACGATTCCACTGATCCTGATCGGCGCCAATTTCGGTTTGCTGATATTCGACGCCTTTTTCGATTTTACCGGCATGCTGGGCCTGTTCAGCCTGGCAGGGATCATCATCAACAACGGTATTGTGCTGATCGACCGTATCGATACCGAGCGGCAGCGCGGGCTGGCGGTGAACGAAGCGATTACCGCGGCCTCGCTGGCGCGGGCGCGTCCCATCATCATGACAACCATAACGACTATTGTCGGACTGCTGCCGCTGGCGCTTTTCGGTGGGGAATTCTGGTACGGCATGGCAATCGTCATCATGTGCGGGCTCGGCGTGGGCACCATTCTCACGCTCGGATTTGTCCCGGTCGTGTATAGCCTGTTGTTCAGCGGTTTCGGCGGTTCCGCCCAACCCGAAGCAGCCGCCGAAGAAGCCGTTGCCTAGTCTGCTGCCAGATATTTAACCGTTCAGCAACGCCTCCACGTCGACGTGCTGTCGAAACGCGATCGCCGAGGTTTCGAGCGTGATCGAGACCAGGATGCCGGTAAACATGATGCCGACGAAGGCGATCAGGATCGAAAGTGTTTTTGACGATTTCTGTAATGGTCGGATATCCCCATAACCCACGGTCGTAGCCGTGATCAGCGACCAGTACAGAGCGTTGTAACGAGTCCAGCCTTCGATTCGACCGACTACCTGGCCCAGTGCAATGGCAATAGTACCCAGCAGTATAAATAGTGGCAGTACCAGGTAGCTGCCGATAAAAAATAATCTCAGGAAGGTTACAATGTAATCCATGTCGCAGAGCTCCTCATTCTGTTAGCTGTCAAAGCGGGCATAAAATGACTCCAATTGAATTTGGAAAAGTAAGATACCAATAATCTCACGGGTGGAGGAATGATTGCTCCAATCACCTTCACGTTCATCGAGTGATACTATAATTGTTACGCAAGCTACGCCGATCTGGTTTTAATAGACCTGGACAGGGTATCCGTGGCTTGACACTGGCCGGCTATTAGAGATCTTCCGGTATCGGCGCGCCCGGGCGTACCGCGCGCGCTCTCCAGCTTGCGGGGTTTGCCCCCATTTTTTCTCCGAGATCAGCGAGGTCTTGCATTTTTTTGGCGTCGAACAGGTTTTTCGTTTCGGGGATGTTTATACCCTGTGGAATGGCGACATAAAACATTCGTACGTCGAACTCCGGGCGCGAATTGATCATTTGCGAATAGGTTTCAATATCCTGCAGGGTCTGAAGAGTTGATGCCCGGGTCAGGGACGCCAGGCTGCGGGTGGCAATGGCGGACCAGGTCGGTGAAGTGATTTCCGGCTCCATCAGCAGCTTGTTATTGACCAAAACCCAGATTCGAATGCGCAGCGGGGCTGTTTCGGGGTCGGCAAATTCGATTCCGGACGTTTTATCCTGGTATAGCCATTCCCGATTTTCCAGCCCGCTGACGACCTGCATCGAAGCGCCGCCATCCACGTACAGGAAATTGCCGATGTTAACCGGTGGAAATACGGCCGGGATTGCTGACGAAGCGATCAACCGATTCGTGATCTCTTCGGCTGCATCGGATTCATTCAAGCGGGCCGCTATGCGCGACAGATCCCACACGCGCATCATGCCGTAATCGAGGTTAGTCGCGCCAACCAGCAGCGATTTGTTTTGCGCCGAGCCCTTAGCCAACGACTGAATCAGGTCAGGCGTAATGCTCTCTCGAATGCGCTGGTGCAGCTTGCCGGCATCGTAGTAGGCGCGATCGCCAAAAAGGAATGACAGGATGCCCCTGGCAACTACCCAGTCCTCGTCAGGATTGCGATAAATCTGCAGCACAGAGTCGTATGCTTCCTCAGATCCAACGAATGCAAATGGCGCTATCAATGAACCGGTGCTGATGCCGCTGACGCTGTCGAAATCGGGGCGGGTAAATTCTCCACTTTCGATTGTTCCCCAGCCCTTCAGGAAGCCGGCGCCAAAAGCGCCGTATTCGCCGCCGCCCGACAGGACCAGTACATCATAGCTTTGTAACTCCGGTTGCCGTAGATATTCGACTTTCAATCGTGCGACACTCTTGTCCGAGATCGCCGCCAGTTCCGACATATAGTCGGCGACGTATCCCTCGAACGCATTCTCGATATCCTGTTGGCTCAAGTCTCGTGTCGGCGTAGCGCAGGATGCAATTAAACCTGACATGACCAGGCACATAATTACTTTTAAAAGATGCATGCGTTATGTCAACTTTATTAGTAGTTAAACCTATATTTTAAAACACGGATAGCGCGGTGGGAAAGGCAAAACCACCCGACGTTCAGAATCGATCTTGTGTGGGCTTAATTTCCAATACGCGACGTTCCAATCGACTGATCGACTGATCGAGATGGTACTCTTCGATAGCGCGCACCCGGGATCGAAGCGCCGCATCCGCCGCAGAACCGGGCTCGATAAACGCGGGATTTCCTGGAAGCGACGGGGCAGTCTTGCGCTGACTGTATCCCGGTGAAATCTTCATTGCGCGGACTCCGTTGCGGTCAAGCGATAGCGGCAGAGATGCTCGTAATGCGGCATCACCTTCTCGTAAACCGCTTTCACCCTGTCCGGTGCTTCGGTTATGTCGATGTACTGGCTGCGCGCTTGCGGCTTGAGCCCGTCCGATTTGCGAAGGTTGGCATGAAACGAACCGCCATCCCACCAGCTCACCTCGTCTCGGGCACCCGGCTCCCAGCTCAGCGCCGATTCGATAAAGGGAATACCCACCCCTTCACACCAGAGACTGACCATGGTGACCGGATCTTCGAGCATATCGTCGCTATCGATCACCGGCGGAGTCGTACCGGTTTTTTCGGCGATCCGATCGAACAACTGTCTTTGTTCAGGAAATCCAACTTCTTTTTCGTGGAAATCCGGCCACTTGTTGTAAATAGACATGATGGTTTTTGCCGGGTCCCGAATCAGGAAAGAGTGGGTAAAAATCGACAATAATCCATCATCCCACATATGGTCGATGTAGTGGGGGAAATCCTTCGAGAAAACAGCCCCGCAGGCGGCAGCGGCTTGCAGCCTTTCGGTCACGCTTTCCAATGTCAATCCCCTAATGCGCACGGAATCCTCGGCCAGGCGCGGCCACAAAGGGCTTTCCCCCTGATACCAGGCTTCACCATAGGGTTCGTGAAAACATTCCATATCGCCACGCTGGCGCATCATCCATTCGAAGGCGGTGGATGTGGATCGAGGCACGGCCCAGAGAGCAACTATCTTGTTCACGATGATTAAAGTCCTGATTTTAAAGACGACAACAGACTGCCCTGCCTGGTGACCGGGCCAATGCCAAGGGTTTTGTAAATTCGCCAGTAAATCGCATTGTCATGACTAATCATCGGTTTTCCGAGCATGGCTTCGAGTTCGACTTCGAGATGTACCGGTCGCTGCGCCTGGCCGCCGGGTCCGGAGCGGAAGTTGCACATACCGTTGATCAGGTAGGCATCGACGTTGGGCGCCTGTTCAGCGACATACTGAAAACTTTTACGTGCCAGATCGCCATCGAAGCACCAGATACAGGCATTGATCTCTTCCTGGGACTCGAACCAGCCCTGGTCGCGAAAATTGCCGGCCCAAACCACGTCGAAGCCAGCCTGCTTGAGAAAACCGACCGTGCCCTGCCACCAGTCGGGACTGTGATAAGCGGCATTGAGCGCGACCTTCTCGATGTTGCGCTCGCGCAGCGCTTCTACCATGGCATACCCGGCCATGTGAAAAGCTGTCTCGTATTGTTCGCTCAGCCTTTCGCAATGCCGGCGAATTCCTTCCACCCCGAGACCGCTGGCATGCACCCAGTTCGAACCAATCTGGCCGCAGACGTCGACGCCGTTATTCGCCATGCATGCGACGAACTCCTCCAGCAGGCCGAAGTTTTGCCGGCGTTGATCGAGCCGATGGGAATAACCCGGAACATGCAGCATGCGGCCGTGCACACCAACGGTGCCGGGCGACATGCGCAGGAAATCCGAGGGTGCGGCATCGAAGTCATAAGGCGGGCAGGTAAAACCAACCTGATAAGGGAAAAGCTTGTTTTCCGGTACCGCCCAATGGACGGGTTTGCGATAGTCGTTCATCCCCCCCCCTTGATATTTGATCTGGCATACTTTACGGCTGGAAAACCGAGGCGTAAACTATCATTTCTTCAAATCCGGCATATCAATTTTGTTATGCATAACAGGAAATACAGAATACCTTCCACCAGCGTGTTGACCGCTTTCGAATGCTCCGCACGGCACTTGAATTTCAGCCGGGCAGCCGATGAGCTACATACCTCACAATCGGCAATCAGCCGCCACATTACCAATCTCGAGGCGCGTCTGGGGGTTACGCTATTTCTCCGGGGGAAGAAAAAGCATCAACTCACCGAGCAGGGCGAGCTTTTGTATCGGGCGGTAGTTTCCGGATTGGATAATATTCAATCGTCGCTAAACTCGATCACCGGCTGGTCATCCAACAACGATATTACCGTCTCCTGTACCCATGAAATTTCACACCTCTACCTGATGCCGCGTTTCGACGCACTGCAAGCGGCAGTCGGCGACGACGTGCAAATCCGGATCGTGACCAACGAATATGCCGAGAACAATACCTCTCTCGATCCCCGAATCGATCTGGCATTCCGATATAAATCGCCGGAAACGGGAAACGAACCCAGCTCGGTTGTCTTAAATGAGGCTATTTGCCCGGTTTGCAGTCCGGAATTTCTGCAAAAACATCGGGCCCTGTTGTCCGGGCCGCCGGCAAAATGGTCGGAGTTGGCTTTTCTTCAATTGACCCGGCTCAATCAGGGATGGGCGACCTGGGAGGACTGGTTTTCGAGGGCAGGCACGCCGGCTACCCCGTTAAACTACGTGCGTTATGACAACTACGTCTACCTATTGGAAGCAGCGGCAGTCGGTCGCGGGCTGGCACTCGGGTGGCGCGGTCTGATAGAAAGATATATCGAGGCGGGCACTCTCACACTCATCGGCGATGATTTCATGCAGACGGACAATGCCCTGCATGCATTTCTTACAGCTTCGGGTCAAACCAAACCGACAGCGAAAAAATGTCTTGGCTACCTTAGCAACGAACTTCTTCCTGAAACCTAGAGACGCCGAGAATTCTTTGCCTGGCAATCCGAACTTACGGCTGCAGCCGAAGATCTGAAGCGATCCCGCAAATTATCGGCGATCGATTCCCGTGAAATGAAACGACGTTGCGGGTCGATATTTGCGGTTTAATCCATGCATCCGCTGTGGCGCGTTATCTCGAACGACCAGCCGCCGATCCTGGTTGTCTTCACGAAGTTTCATTCCTACCCGGGCAGGGCATAGAGTTCGGCAACCTTCGGCGCTATTTGTTCGGCGCTGAACAGCGGCAGCGAACAGGCGTTATTGGAGCAGACAAAGGCCGCGGCACGATCCAGCTCGGGGTAAACGATGCTGTTATTCGGGAGCGGACCTTCGCTACGGTCCCACCAGTCGAGGCGCATGTAACTTGCAGGATAGGCCCGCGCTGCCTCAAACAACTCTGCTGCGGTCGCATCGCTCTTGGCGCCGATTATCGTAATATGTACCGGCGCGGTATTGAGTTCATAGTCGGCCAGCAAAATTGCCGGCTGAAAACTGAATTGCTCGCTCAGCTCGGGCGCCGCAAGAAAGCGCATCGCATGTTCACGGATTTTTGTCGCCGTCTCTGTCCCTAAATAATGATGCGCGATATTCGCACTACGCGCCAGGGCCGCTATTTCGTCTACCTGCCTGAAGGGCTCGGCAAACACGCCATCGCTGGCCGGTTCTACCGCGGCACTGTTATAACCGCCATGCGGATTACGGAAGTTCGCCTCGATAAAATCCAGGCTCGACGCAATTCGCTGCAACCAGCGTTTTTCGCCGGTGTTCTGGTAAAGCGCGACGAAGACTTGCAGCATGGCCTGGTTATCGCCCAGATAGGGCCCGGCGCCGTCGGCGTCGCCGTGGCTGAATCCGCCACCGGGCAGGCTTCGCTGCGCGATGATATAGCGGGTGGCCTCCAGCGCGCGCTGGCGCGCCGCCGGGTTAACGCCGGCATTGTAATAATCGAGCAGAGCTCGGATCAGCCAGGCGTTTTCGCGCGTGTAAATATTCTTATCGATGCGCGGCATGCCCAGCTCCCGCCGCTGCCGGTCGTCGAGCGCGAAGAAGGCATGGCCATCGACTTCGAGGCTGAGATCGGCGTCCTGACTGGTGTAATAGCCACCGCCGGAATCCAGCATGAAATCCTCCAGATAGCGGAATACGGCATTGGCGGCTTCGAGAAAACTCTCGTCCTGCCAGCGGCTATAGGCCAGCGAGTAAAGCCGCAGGTTCTCGGCCTGGTAAAACATGATTTTTTCGAAATGCGGCGACAGCCAGTCGAACCGATCCGAGTACTGGTAAACCCCGCCCCACTCGGGATCGATGAGCCGCAAACCATTGTGTAGCGTCAGCCGCGCCATCAGCTCGTACTCGCGCTTGCCGAGCCGCGCCTGCTCGAGCGCATACTCGGTGGCCGGCGAATTGACAAACCGATGGATGCGGCCCCAACCGCCGTAATTAGGATCGTAAAGATCGAAAAATGCCTGCTCCAGTCGCGCGCGCAGCTCGGGAGCGAGTGCCGCCTGATTCGCAGGCGTCGCCCTGGGTTCGTGCCACACCGACGGCCCCGGGCTCGGATCGGCGATTATCGCTTCCAGCATCGACAGCATGCCGATAATCGGGATGTAGCCGCGGCGTTTGACGATTTCGTCGCCGCTGGCTGAAAATACGATCGTGGCGGGCCAGCCCCAGCGGCCGTAACGGGCGGCAATATCCGGATTGGCGTCGGCATCGACGCGCACCGGGATGAAATGATTGTTGATCAGCTCGGCTACATCCGCGTGGCTGTAGGTTGTGGCCTCCATGACATGGCACCAGTGACACCAGACGGCTTCGAGGTCCATGATGATCATGCGCTGTTGCTGCCTGGCCCGAGCGAACAAGTCCGGGCTCCATTGTTGCCACTCGATCAGGCCCGTTTCTTTATCGGCGGCAATAGAAAGCTGCGGCAGGGACAATGCGAAGAGCAAAAGAAACAAGCGTAATTTTGGGGTCGGGTTGGGCATGGCTAGTCGTCGGTTAATCGATTACTCTTAGTTTTCGATATTGCGACAAAGTTCGAATCAAGGCCAATGTATAACCCAAACCATTTCCAGATTCACGAGCAAGAAGAAATTTTTTCGTTCCTCGACGCCAATGCTTTTGGCCAATTGATTTCCAGGCAGCAGGACCGCATGACCGCCTCGCATCTGCCTTTCCTGGTATCGGCGGATCGCCTGCGGCTGCACTGCCATCTGGCGCGGCGGAATCCCCAGTGGCAAGAGCTCGAAGGTCAGCAAGCACTGATTACCTTCCAGGGACCTCACGACTATGTTTCGCCCAGCTGGTACCGGTCCGCCGGAGTGCCTACCTGGAAACCAGGCCTTGCATGTTTATGGCAGCTGCCGGGTCTTCGACGAACCGCAGCGACTCGCGCAGATCGTCGAAGCGCTCAGTCAGCGCTACGAGTCGGCTTTTAACAATCCCTGGCAGCCTGAATATGGAGCCGCGATGCTGCAGGCCATCGTCGGCGTCGAAATTGAAATCGAAGAGATTCAATGCAAGTACAAGTTAAGCCAGAACAGGCCGAGCGCGGATCACGGCCCGGTCATCGATGAACTCGAAGATCGCGGCGCCGAAGCCCTGGCCGCCGCAATGCGCAAGACCTTAGTTATAGCTGGCCATCTTCTTCGAGAACCTTACGCGCGACCCGAAAGCACTCCAGCGATTGCGGCACGCCGCGTTATTGTCGTCCCCGCGTCTTTCTGTCATCCCCGCATAAGCGGCGGGCCGACGCATCGGGATCTTATGGTTGTGGCACCCCCATAAGATCCCCCGCTTATGCGGGGATGACTAATATTCCGCGGGGATGACAGAATCGCGGGCACGACTAACAAACCGCCAGGGCATGCAGTATTGGCGCGCTCCCGCGCCTCGGGCCCACCAGATTGAGTCTCCCAATAAACCCATCTAATTGACATAAGTCAAAAACTGATCGCGGGATACCCTTTAGTCTGCTTTCCGTCGGGGTCTGCGTGCCCCACGGTAGGTACAAAAATAATTAGTCAAAATGGGGTAAGAATAATGAATACGATCTACAGATCCGTTGCTGTAATTCTTTGCTATTCAGCCTACCTGCTCGGCGTCAATCCAGCACTCGCGGCCGATTCTGGCTGCATCTCCTGCCACAACGGGATCGAGGACATCCGCGACGAAAACAGTACGATGATGATCATGATCAAGTCGATCAGCGCCTCCCATGGGGATCCGGATGGCTGTGTGTTATGCCACGGCGGCGATCCGACCGCCACCGCTGCCGACAAGGCTCATACGGGCTCGCCCCAGTCGCTGGTACAGTTTCGCGGTCCGCAAACCTTTTACCCCGACCCCGGCGCCATGGACGTAAACAAGTTCACCTGCGGACAGAGCGCTTGCCATGCCGGTTACGAGGAGCGGCTGGAAAAATCCTTGATGAACACCGAGGCCGGCAAGATTCAGGGCAATCTGCACACCTGGGGCATTCCCGAAGTACAAAACCACAAGGTGCCCTGGGGCAATTACGCCGTCAAGGACGGCGACGGACCGGTGCCGAGCGTCGGTACCGATGCCTATAAGGCTTACATGAAAGACATGATCTCGGCGCACCAGGACCAGTTTCCGACCGCGCTGGAACAGATTCCAAACCCGAGCGTCGACGAAATCGAAAAAGATCCGAAGCTCGCCGGCTTTACCTATCAGCGCCAGCAATGCCAGCGCTGTCACGTAACCGTCAAGGGTCGCGAAAAGCGCGGCGATTACCGCGGCCAGGGTTGTTCATCCTGCCACATTCCCTACGGCAACGAGGGCATTTACGAGGGCGGCGACCCGACTATCGATAAACAGCAGAAAGGGTACATGCTGACGCATCAGATCCAGGCGACCCGCAAGTCCCAGGTCACCGTCGGCGATACGACTTATTCCGGCATCCCGGTAGAAACCTGCAACTCCTGCCATAACCGCGGTAAGCGCATCGGGGTTACCTACCAGGGCTTGATGGAATTTCCTTACGGCTCGCCGTACAGCGAAACCGGACAAAAACAACCCAAGCTGCACACCAAGAAGTACCTGTTCATTTCCGACGATTTGCACCACCAGATCAAGAGCCGTCCGGAAAACCCCGAAGGCGGCTTGCTGTGCCAGGATTGCCATACCACCATCGATATGCACGGTGACGGCAATATTCCGGGCACCACGCTGGCGCAGGTCGAAATCGAATGCCAGGACTGCCACGGCACGCCCGAACAGTTTCCATGGGAGTTGCCGCTGGGTCACGGCGAAGAATTCGCGCAATCGATCGGCAATACGCCGCGGGGCATGGCCGACGGTTTGCTGCGGGAGACCGCCGCTTTCGCCACGACCTACGATAAAAAGGAAGGTTATCTGCTAAGCGCGCGCGGCAATCCCTTCGGCAATGTCGTCAAGGACGGCGACAAGGTCATCATGCACTCGGCCACCGGCAACGATTTTCAGGTGCCGCTATTGAAACAACTCAAGCAAGACGACGCCTGGCGCAATTCAAATGCATTGGTGGCGATGTCCAGCGTCAAGAAACATGCCGAGAGCCTGGAATGCTACGCCTGTCACGCGTCCTGGGTACCGCAGTGTTACGGTTGCCACGTCGATGTCGATTATGGCAAAGACAAGAATGGCAAGCCCAAGCACGACACCGACTGGATCGCATCCGGCACTGCGCGTAATGCCGACGGTTCTACCGCCGAATCGCCGCTTGCCACCAAGGGCATCCAGAGCCCGGGCAAGGTCAGTGAAACCCGCGCCTACCTGCGGTGGGAAGAGCCGGTGCTGGGCATCAACGGCGAAGGCCGCGTCACCCCGCTAATGCCGGGTTGCCAGGTGTTGTTCACGGTACGCGCCCGCGACGGCAGCACCGTGGCGCATAATCAGATTGCATTGTCCTATGACGAGCAGAAAGAACTGGGTCAGGAACGCACCCCGCTCGGCATCGACATGGCGCCGGTGCAGCCGCATTCGGCACAGCGCAAGGCGCGCACCTGCGAGAGCTGTCATAACAATCCGAAGGCCCAGGGCTATGGTATCTCGGGCGGCGTATATCAATTGCGTTATCCTGAAAATATCGTCGAGGATCTGATTGACCAGAAAACCGGCAAGGTCATTCCGAGCAACTTCAAGATTCAGATTCCGAAAATCGAGGCGCTCGATTTCGACTGGTCCACAATCATCAAGGATGGCCAGCAGGTTCAGACCGTGGGCACCCACTGGCCGTTGTCGCGCGCGCTGCCGAAAGAGATGCGCGATGCCATGGACCGTACCGGCCTATGCATGGGTTGTCACCGCGAAATGACTAACGCCGAACTGTGGTCTAAAGTGTCCGAACCGGGCCAGCTTACCGACGCGCAACACATCGAGTTGATGAACAAGATGTTGCAAGCCTACAGCAAGGACAAGCAGTAGGCGTGAAATCGAGGAGCTTTGCCTTGGCATCAGGGTGGCCGGCGGCAGCCTTGCTGTCGCTCGCCCTGATGACCGCCTGTGACAACGCTAACGTCGCCGTGGTCGACAGCCGCGAAGACAGCGACGCCATGGATAAATTTCTCGCTGCCCCGGCCCAACCCGCCGACTCGGGCGCGCATCGCGAAAACGATCCGCACGTCAATCTGAGTGCGGAGAAACTGGCACGGGTCGCGCTCCGGCATCTTGACGAAGCGCGCCAACAACTCGCTTTCGAAACCCTGAATGCCGCCGTCGGCAAGCACCCCGACAACGCGATGCTGTTAAGCCTGCGGGCCAGCCTGTTTTTGCAAAACCAGCAACCCAGCCTGGCGCTGGCCGACCTGAATCGGGCGGTCGGCCTCAATCCCCGAGATCCTATACTGCTGACCAACCGCGCGCAGGCGCTGCGGCAATTCGAGCGTAATGAAGACGCCAAACGCGACCTGGATCAGGCGATCGAACTCGACCGGAAGTTTGTTGCGGCCTATTTTAATCGCGGCAGCCTGCATTTCGAGGCGGAGAAATACGATTTAGCGCTGGTCGATTTCAATCGCTGCGTCGAACTCGACCCCGCGGCTGCGGCCGGCTACTTCAATCGCGCTTCGGCTTTTGAAGCCCTGGGCGAACGCGACCGCGCGATCGATGACCTGCAGCATTTCCTGTCACTGGCGCCGGAAGAAAATTGGGCCCAGGTCGCCAGAGATTTGTTAAAACAGTGGAATCCCGACCTGTCATGAAACCGATTATCCAGCTTATCCTCGGCTTAGTGGTTATCGGACTTTCCCATTCCGCCGCGTCGATTGACAAAACCTCTCGCCAGGCCTTCGATCAACTGCTGAACGAAGCCGGCCTGCGGCTCGACGAGCGGCAAAATTACAGCGATATCCCGATTCAAGCCAATCCGGTGCTGCCTTATGAACATGCGATGCTACACGCCTCCGGGGCGCTGGAGCTACGCTTTATCGTGCGACCGCTTAACCGGATCACAATCGAGTACAACGATCCGCACAACGCCTCTCCCGAGCCGAACCACCTGTTTCCACTGCTATTCGAATCGATTACCAACCGCCTGTCGGCGGGCAGCGATACCCCCAGCAGCGCCTTCTCCGAGTCCGAAGCGCGCACCAGTTTCAACGCCAGCTGGGCCGCGGCATCGGTGTTTGACGTACGCCCCGAGTTTGCCGATGATTACCGCAACGGCTTATTAATCGGCATGCATCGTAACGACATGGCCGATGCCTACACCGTTTTTTTGTACAACGACCACGAACTGGCAAAACCCTTGATCAACGAGGTTATTTCCATTATGTCGTTTACCCCGGAATCTAATTAGCGCCAGCCTGGAACGAACAACAGCTAAATGCATCTTGCTTGACTCGCGTCAAGCCGCTAGGGAGGTTTTTTGGAAACATTGTTTTGTAATGGCCCCATTAAACCGGCGCATGCAAAAAACTAGCGATATTATCTGGCAGGATACCCAGCATCAGATGTTGTTCGAGCTGATCGAACAAATCAAGATCGTGCCCTTCGATCCGGATATTCTGAGCCGGCTCAAGCTGTATGCGGAACATCATTTCATTCTCGAAGAAGCCTATATGCGAACCCTGAATTACCCGCTTATCGAAGCCCATCTCGAGGCGCACGACCGCTTCCGTGAAGAGCTCGAAGCGATGCTGGAAACCGACCCCACGATGCACGAGGCATTACAGATTTCGCTGTCCGACTTTCTCTACAAGTGGCTTAAGTTACACGTCCTCGGTATCGATAAAGAACTCGAAGAATTTGTGCTTGGTTCCGAACGCAAGTGATCCGGATCGGAGTGCCCGATTTTAAAGTCAAATCTATCGACGCGCCGCAATACCGGGTTTAAACTGTGCCAGACGGAGGTGGCGCATGAATATTTCCCGACTGAGCGGACACTGTTACTGCGGTGCGGTTCAATTCGAAGTGAGCGGCAAGTCTGACTGGGTCGGGCATTGTCATTGCGAATCCTGCCGCCGCGCGACTGGTTCGGTGATGACGACCTTTGCCGGCTTCAAGCCCAATCAGGTCGTGTTTACCGGGGCCATGCCGCGGCGCCACACCACGGCGGACGGCGTAAGCCGCAGCTTTTGCGGCCAGTGCGGATCGCCGGTTTCATTCGAAATCGACAATCGCCCGGATGAAATTCACCTGCATCTGGGCCTGTTCGACGACCTCGAACAAACGGCCCCGGAAACTCACAGCTTCATCGACGAAAAGCCCAGCTGGTTGCGTGCCGACGAACACTTGCCAAACGATAAATGAAATCCTGACGGAGAGGGACGCCCGGACGATTATTAACCCGGCTAATCGCTGAGCAGGTATTCGCCGCGGGTCTCGAGAATTTCGTTGCCGACAATCTTGGCGACATTGGCATTACGCCAGACATACTTGGTGGTGGCGCGCGAAATTACCCGGCCCGTGGTCCCGGCCACCAACGGAATACGCTCGACAAAGGCGGCCTCACCGTCGAGCCGGATCAGGTCGGCCACAGGATCGCCCTTGTTTACCTCGTCTCCCAGCTCGACCCGATAAGCCAGCAAACCCGCCTGCGGCGCGCGCAGCATTTCGGTGGCGCGAAAATCGGTCGGCGGGGGCGCCTTGCCTTTGCGGCCGGTCGTTGCGCCGCCGATCAGACCCTGGGCCTGGAAATAACCATATAGTTTTTCCGCGTCGGCACGATTCAAGGCGTCGAAGGTATCGGATAGCCCGCGATATTCCAGCGTGCAGGCCACCACCGGCAAGGGTAGCGGTTTATCGGGGTATTCGCGCGCGAGGCGCAGCCATATCGACGGCCATACTTCATCGAAGGATCCGCCGCCGCTATCTTCGGCCAACAAAGTAGCCGCGGCGCCGGTCCAGTCGGCCAGCTGCTGCATATTTTCCTGCAGCTGCGGGACCGTGAAAATGTGGGCCAGCGCGTCATCGTCACAGTGCAAATCGAACACATAATCCGCATCGCAAGCCTCACGCAGGATACATTGCCGCCATTGCTCGAAGGCGGTTACACAGGGCAATTGTTCGGCCCAGTCGCGCATTGCCGCGCGCACCAGCCGGATATTTTGCGCACCGTCGGTTCCCAGTTTAACGCCAAGTCCGGCGCCGATCGCATCGTAAATTACTGGCCAGCTACGATTGTGATTTACCCCGGTACTGCGGCTATAGCGCCCCTGATGTTGCCCAAACTCGATATCGCCCATGCCGAGCGGATTAACCATCGGGAATAGCACGAATTGCGCTTCGAGCTCGCCCGCGGCGTCGGCTTGATGCAACAATTGCAATAAATGATGCAACACCAGAATCCCCGGCTGCTCATCGGCATGCAGCGCCGCCTGCAGGTAGACCTTGTGCGATGCCTGTTCCGGCCCAATCCGAAAGTAATGTAGCTCGGTACTGCGCCCCGGGGAGTCGCCGACTAGCGTCTTGCTGATTTTTTCATAACTCATGTGACAATCGCACCCCCGTCGACATCGACTATCGTGCCGGTAACGAACTCGTTCTCAAGCAGGAAAATCGCAGCGCCGGCGCATTCTTCGGCGGTACCGGCGCGCGCTATCAAATGTTCCGCCGTCCCCTTGCCATAGTATTCCCTGCGCTCGTCTCCCTGCAGGGGCGACATCGGCGTATCGATCAGGCCCGGACACACGCCATTGATGCGTACCGGGGTGATTTCGTTTGCGACCAGATGGATAAATGCCTCTACCGAACCGCCGACGCTACCGATCGCGATCGTACCCGGGCGAAACTTGCGCGCGGGATAACCGCTGAACAATACCACGGCACCACCGGGCGACATCCGCGGCACACCGAGCCGCACGCTATTGACATAACCCCAGAGCTTGGCGAAAGAATTCTGATAACCGTCGAGGTCCATTTGCAGGAAGGGTCCGATGGCGCGCGCGCCGCCGGTAGCCGCGTTGACGAGGTAGTCGAAGCCATCGTTTTTCTCGAACAATTCGCCCAAGGCGGCGCGATCGAGCACATCCACCTGTACGCATTCGACGCCGTCGATGGCGCACTCGCGCCGGCTGCCGGCAATCACTTCCGCGCCGGCGTCGCGCAGCATCTCGGTCGTCGCCAAACCGATCCCGGAAGTGCCACCCAGGACGATTGCCTTTTTGCCACTGAAATTGGCCATATCGATTCCTCAATCGCTATCTTATGAAATCCGTTGCGCCGGACTGCCACGAAAACGGAAGTCTTGCAACCGAGACATGTTATAAGATTCCCGCTTGCGCGCATAGCTGTCCGGGGAAAAACTGAAGAAGGAAGTAAAGGTCTTGCTGGTCCTAATGTTTGGGGTTACAACCCCGAGTGCGAACTCAAAAACAAAAGGAACAACAAGGTGTACAGTAATACTCGATTTCATCAACTTTTAGAAACCCTTCCGCGTAATTTGATTGATCGAATTTCGTCTAGCCTCCAGGCTGGCCGTTACGATAAATCCTTCAAGCCCTATGACCACCTATTGGCATTGTTATACGGCCAGATCTCAGGCGTCCGTAGCCT